>ULQM01074972.1_pt1 | contig 10138 bp, 10 predicted proteins | sample 1954451 | NCBI WGS metagenome assembly ULQM01 (sample SAMEA4835655, study PRJEB28245) | human gut metagenome | biome: gut microbiome; material: fecal sample | place: Denmark | collected 2008 | reverse complement strand
ACGCTGCGGTTCGAGGAGATGGGCGAGGCCGGTCTGGAGGACCGGCGCGGAAAGCGGAAGAAGGATCAGGCCCCCCGGACCGAACTGGAGAAGGCGCAGATCGAGATTGAACAGCTCAAGCACAAACTGTATCTGGCGGAAATGGAGCGTGATCTGCTAAAAAAATTGGACGAGATCGAGAGGAGAGATGCCTTTCGGAAGTGAGACAGCGCCGCGCCTATGCAGCAATCCGGGAAGCACACGAGGAAACGGGCTATCCCATTGAATTGGCCTGTAAACTGCTCCATGCAGCGCGCTCGGCTTACCACAAATGGGCTTCCGGTAAATTGAGTCAGCGGGCTGCAGAGAACGAACGCCTTGCGGACACGCTTGAGAAAATCCACGAGGAAAGTCCGGATAAGGGTTACCGGAGGCTCAACGATGACCTGCGCCATGACTGCGGCATCCATGTCAACGACAAGCGGGTGCTCCGCATCTGCCGGGTCAAAGACATCCGCTCCACGATCAAGTACGGAAGCCGCAGCTGCACCAGACACGCAAAAAATCCGCAATACCTTGCCGAAAATCTTCTGGACAGGAAGTTTTATGCTGAAAAGCCCAACGAAAAGTGGCTTACCGATGTGACAGAATTCAAGTGGTACAAGGGAAACGAAATCCACAAGCTCTATCTGAGCGCCATCTTAGACCTCTGCGACCGGCGCATTGTGTCCTACGTGCTCAGTGAACACAACGATAACCCATTGGTTTTCAAAACCTTCGACAAGGCTGTGCAGGCCAATCCGGACGTGCATCCTTTGTTCCACAGCGACAGAGGGTTTCAGTACACCAACCGTACCTTCCACCACAAGCTTGTGCAGGCTGGGATGACGCAGAGTATGTCCCGCGTGGCGCATTGCATTGATAACGGCCCGATGGAGGGCTTCTGGGGCATCCTGAAACGGGAACGCTATTACGGCAGACGGTTCACCGGCAAGCACGAGCTTGTCCAGATGATCCAGCGGTATATTCGCTATTACAACACGAGACGTGTCCAGCGTAATCTGGGCGTCCTGACGCCGATGGAAAAGCACACGCTTTGCCTCGCCGCATAAAAAACGGCCAGCAGCGCTCGGCTGCTGACCGGGGAAATTTTATATTTTTTCTCTGTCCTCTTGACGGGGTGCGGTTCAAATTGCGTCCCTGCCTTCTCATATCTTGAGACGAGTTAAAATGTGTGTTGACCGCAGATGACGATTGAAAACTTATTTGTCTATGTGCCGGTATCCGCCGGTCAGAAGGATCTGCTCACGGAGCTGTGCGGCATTTGTGAAACCTTTTCCTGCGAGTTCTTCTGCCGTGGAAGTAAGCGCTGCTTCAAATTGCTGTGCCATGGAGGAGAAACGCTTTATCGCCAGCTTTTCACCGATGCCGACTTCGCGGGCCGCCATACGGAAGGAGCTTTCGGAAACATCATCAACAGTAACGGCATCGCCGATACGCATGGAAAGATCACGGGTGCTGCCGGAGTAGATGGTGGTACTGATCACATCGTAGGCTGGAGCCAGCCGGACGGAGACAAGCGAGGCGTCGTAGAGGAGCGAGAGATTCTTGAGGTGATTATCGGTATTGCCGATAAGGAAGTTGAACACTGTCAGATCCCAGAGCTTCAACTGATCCTCCAATGGGTTTGCCGACCGATGCTTTAGAAGGGCAAAAGCGTCCTTGAGATATGCACCGCCAGTCGGCTCATATTTCTCCGCGGCGGGGATGCCCAGGGCCTGTGCGAAGTCCTCCTGATGAAGCCTCTGGGGATGGGGCAGGCCGTCGATCATACGGCTCTCTGCGTTGAAAGGCCGGTCATAGCGGGCGGTGGCAAACAGAATGTTTTCATCCGCTACGCCGCCGGTATCCAGAATGAAGCAATCCGGCACATCAATGCCGCATTTTTTCGCGGTATGCAGGCATAATAGCTCGTTGACCACAATGCCGCTCAGACGCACATGACTCTGCTTGACAATGTGTGTACTGGGTGCGGTGCCAAAGGGCTGATACCACGCATTGTTGGCGGCATCATAGTATAGCCCCACCTTGCCTGAGGCACCAGTAAGGGACAGGTGGGACTCCGTCACCAACTTGGCCGATTGGGTAGCACCCTCTGCTGCTAGGGCCTGTACCTGCGGCAGTGTCAGCTTTTGATAATGCGCCGGGATATCATCCGGTTCACAAATGATTTGGATAGCGCCAAGGCACTCTTTACCCAGTCCGGCGAGGATAGAGAGATAATCATCTTCGCTGACATGCATCCATTGTGCGACGGTTCTTCTGGTGAAGCCTTCCGGCAGCAGACCGTCAAAAAAGCACTTTGTCCGCTGGGGCGAAAAAGTTTCCTCTTGCAGTGGCAAGCTGACAGAGATGGGCCGTGCATCCTCACCGTGCAGATAAGCATCGTCGTAAGCGAAGCCGTTGTTTGATATATGCCCTACCGGCACAGGTACGCCGTTTTTTTCAATGATAACGGTGTATGTCATTTACTCACCCCGCACTTTCATCTCGCAATCTAATCCCAGCAGGTTGGCAAGCGAGAGCACCTTACCCAGCTCGACAGTGGACTTTCCACGCTCTACGTCGGAGATAAAGCTGACGCTGAAACCTGTGGCCTCCGATACATAGGCTTGTGTGTAATGCAGTGCTTTCCGGCGCTGGCGGATCGCCACGCCAAAATCTGCGGCATCGTAGATACGCATAGTGACCTCATTTCTCCGTACGGCTTGATTCTTTCAAACGAAGCAGAAAATAAGCCGAACGGCGTTATTACTCTAGTAGCAGTATAATATAAGCCGAACGGCGAAGTCAAGGGGGATGTGGTGTGTTGGTTGTTTGTATAAGACAAGAAGTGCTTTGGGACGTGGCGCTGGGGTAGAAGGCGACCGCAATGCCGCCATTACCGTTGGCTGTTTCTCTGAGTGACAAAACCAAAGGGCTGTGTTATACTACCTTTATCATCACCAAGGAGGAGGGACATATCATGCGTATCAACTGGTTCAAGGACGAGAACAACCTCATTTACATCAACGGCGCGACCCAGCTGGCGGAACTGGAGAAAACGCTGCACTTCCCCGGCCTGGAGGAGGCGGCCAACGAGCTGCGGCAGCATCCCACGGCGGAGGGCTTTACCATCAAGGGACCGAAGCGCACCAGCGGACGGCTTTTCGTGCCGGATCTGGCCTTCGGTGAGCATATTGAGATGGGCGAAAACATCTTCTTTTTCATGGGCGAGATGCAGGAATGCTATGTGATCTACTGGCCCGACGCACCGGTGGCAAAATAAAATACGAGGGACAGCCAAACGGCTGTCCCTTTCTCCCTATAGAAAAACCGCACCCAGCAAAGACGGCATGTCTGGGTGCAGCGTGAGAGGAGGATGACCCTCGTCTCATAATGGGCAAAATCGAATCCAAAGATCCAACTGCATTTCCAGCATAGCACGAAGCTTCATGGTTGTAAAGATACTCTTTCTTTTTACAGGAATACATTACAGTTGCTCATGCAATCGAGGACAAAGATGCGTTTTACAACTATGACACCGCATAGTATAATGTATTTGCAGTTGAGAGAGATCCATACTTACTCATGAAAGACACTTACCCCCTGTGACGTCCCCGGCCGCCTCCACCTTGTGGCCGGGGCGTACTATCTCTTTTTTGTTCCTGGCCAGAACGCCTGAGGCTCTGCTTCAGGCGTTCTGGCTTTTTCGTTTTTCCTTTTAAAAAAATTACACCCGGCCACAGGGCGGTGTGGCTGGGTGCGATCCGAGGGGAGGATGCCCTCATTATGGAAAAGATTGGGTACAGATAGGGGGATTATCTGACTCGCAGCCGGGGATAGCGGCGTCGCAGCGCCGCCAGCTCCGCACTGTCACCGCCCAGGGAAAGGGCCTGGTCGATGCAGGCCAACTCCGCGTCGGACATGGGATGGTCGCCGCGGGCGCCGCAGGAAACGCAGCAGTAGCGTCCGTTCCGGTATGCCACATTGCTGCTGCCGCACAGGGCGCAGCGGATGGTCTTCGCAGGCGCGGCCATGGTTCACATCCTCCGTTTCGTAAGCTGTACATAGGATAGCACGGAAGCTCGCATTTGTAAAACGCATCTTCGTTCTTGATTTCATGAGCACCCGTCATGTATAATAGACACCATAGACAACAGCGAGGTGCATCTCATGAGTATTTCCAAATATCAGGTGTTTTTGAAGGTGGTGTCCTGCGGTACCTTTACCAAGGCGGCGGAGGCGCTGAACTTCACCCAGTCCGGCATCAGCCATGCCATCACGTCGTTGGAGAGCGAGCTGGGCATCACGCTCCTCAGCCGCAACCGGGGCGGTGTGGTGCTGACGGCGGACGGCCGGGCCGTGCTGCCCAAGATCGAGAAGCTGTGCGCCGCCCATCACGCTCTCATGCAGACGGTGGAGGGCCTAAAGGACATGGACAGCGGCCTTGTGAAGATCGCCACCTTTTCCAGCGTGTCGGCCCAGTGGCTGCCCCGGATACTGAAGAGCTTCGGCAAGCTGTACCCCAACATCGAGTTCGAGGTGGTCACCGGCGACTTCTACGACCAGATCGAGAACTGGATCGTCACCGGCGCGGTGGATTGCGGCTTTCTGCGGCTGCCCTCGGTGAAGCGGCTGCAGACCTACGCCCTGCACCGGGACGAATTGCAGGTCATCGTGCCCTGTGACCACCCTTACGCAGGCAGCGACCCGTTTCCCAGGGAGCTGCTGGCGTCGGAGCCGTTTATCCAGCTGGAGGAGGGCGACGACTATGAGATCATGGCGGCCTTTGACGAGATGGGCATCCGGCCCAACGTGAAGTATGTGGCCCGTGAGGACCGGACGATTTTGTCCATGGTGTCGGAAGGGCTGGGCATCAGTCTGCTGCCGGAGCTGATGGTGCGCCACAGTCCCGCGCCCATTACCGCCTGCCGTCCGCCCATGACCTTCCACCGTACCATCGGCATTGGCGTGAAGGACGAAAAGGCATTGTCCAACTCCACCCGCCTGTTCGTGGACTATGTGCGGACATGGGTGGCGGAGAACGGAGATAAATAGTGTTAGCATCCATCATCTTTGAAATCGAAAACATGAGACACCGTCATGTAAAAGACCCGCAAAGCCTTTTTATACCGTCATTTTACGAAAAAACACTTGCGGCGCAAGGCTTTGTGGCTTTCTTTACGGCAAAAATCGTGCTTGCAAAGTGGGACAATGTGTGCTTACAATAATAGCGTAGTCCCCGACAAGTGAATAGGCTTCCGGTTCGAGGCGCTGCGGCGCTGCGATGAAAGTTGGAATGTGGGTCAGAGTCCCCGCGAGCAGGTCACTGTGAGGCTTCCCATTGTGGAAGATAAGTCAGATACGCGCCGGAAGTGTCACCAATGCACGCGCCTGAAATCGAGTTGCATGAACGGGGGCTTTGCATCCGTTTACAAGAAGAAAGCGTCGGCATTTTGCCGACGCTTTTATGAAATCAGGGCACCTATGGGGGACGGAAAGGTGCTTGACATATGGAGAGACGCAGGAAACATGTCCGAAGAGATGCCACGATACAGACACTAGCCAGGGTTTACCTGGAAGAAAAGGCCGGAAAGGTCAAGGAGTCCACGCTGAAGTGCTACCAGCGCAATATCAGATGCCACATTCTCCCGAAGCTTGGCGGTCGGGTTGCGGCGAACATGACAGTGGAGGATATTGACGACTACCTAGAGGCGATGCAGGAGAACTTTTCGCCCAAGCTGGTGCGGGAAGTGGGGGCGCTTTTGCTGGCCCTTTTGCGTCTTGCGGGCGTAAACTTTACCGGCGAGGTGGCGCTGCCGAAGATACGCCAGAAAAATGTGGAGGTATTTACCGAGCCGGAATTAAAGCAGATGGGGCGTATTATCCTGCGTAGGCCGGACGAAACGGGGCTGGGCATCCTGCTGACGGCCTACACCGGTATCCGGCTGGGGGAGCTGTGCGGACTGAAATGGCAGGATGTCAATGTAGACACAGGGATGCTTCATGTTCAGCGCACAGTGGAGCGTATCGCGCAGGAGGACGGCACGACCTGCCTGACGGTGCAGACACCGAAAACAGATAACTCGAACCGCTGGATACCCATTCCCCAAGAGATGCTGCGGGTGCTGAAGGGTGACCACAGGCCGCCGGACGCCTATCTGCTGACCGGCGGCGAGATCATGCCGGACCCACGTACCTATCAGTATCGCTATAAGGCGCTGCTGAAGCGCTGCGGCGTGTGCTATCGCAATTTTCACGCTCTGCGGCACACCTATGCCACACGCTGTATCGAGCAGGGGATAGACGCCAAAAGCGTCAGCGAGCTGTTGGGCCACAGCGATGTGCGTACCACGCTGCGGCTGTATGTGCACTCGTCTATGGACTACAAGCGCAAGGCGGTGGAGGCGATCGGGTTTCTCAATGGAGCGGATATATATGCTCCTGTGGTGTATGATCCTGGGCTGCCTGTGTTGCCTGTGTGTGGGTAATGCTTGACTTTATGCGGTATGCCCACTATAATAAAATGGAATATGGATATGATCTGTTGATCCGGTGTAACCGCATGTCGTAACGACCTCACAAGGGGTCAGGCGGCGGTTAGAAGGAATGGGGACGAGCCCCGCGTGATCGGCACTGTGAGCGCAAGAAGGCGTCTGAGGCGGCGAAAAGGCCGCTGGGAGGAAACTCCGTCATTGCGGAACTTGGTTCCGTGAGAAGGTAGGACGCGGACGAGGAGCATAGGCTCCGCGGCGCAAGTCAGGAGAATTGCACCGGTTAGGATCAAATGCAGCGGACACACTCTCCGTATGTTGAGGAGGAGTGGGCGTCACGCTGCTTTTTTCATGCTTTTGAGGAAAAGTACGGGTGGTTTATACGAGCACAAGAAGACCCCTGATGTGGGACGGAGGAAATAGAAAGAGATGAAGCAGTTTATCCATACGCATAGAAAAGCGTTAGTGTCCGGCGCGGTGTGTCTGATGCTGCTGCTATCGTTAGTAGGTGGCAGTTGGGCGGCCCTGTCCGCGCCCCGGCAGCAGCCGGAGGCCCGGAGAAGAAGGACTATCCGGGACTGAATATCCAGCAGATCGGTCTGCGCTACGACCATCAGTCCCAGACCAAGGACAGCGCAGCCGGTGACGGCACCGGAGATGGCCAGGCCCAGCAGGACGATACGGAGCCCCAGGACGATACCCTGCCCCGGGAGACGCCGAAGCCCGACCAAATCAATGATGTGGAGCCTGACCCCGGTGAGGAGCAGCTGGATCAGGACAAAACTGATGACGAGAACCCCGGAGACGGCGCTGCCGATGAGGATAAAAAGGATCAGCAGCCCCAAGGCCCCCAGATCGCCACTGACCTGCGGAACTGCACCATATTTCAGGATGAGCTGAAGGACGACATGTTTACCTTCACCGCCATGGCCGTGGGCGGTGATGACGACACCTATCTGCAGGTGTACGTCAATGGGAAGCGGGTATCCGCTTCCCAAAATAACTATATGACCAAGCTGACCTTGGGCCGCAATGAGGTCACACTCCTGCTGAGACGAGGAACAAAGATCCTTGGTCAAATAACCCGTGTTATCAACTATCAAGCCGCATTGGCCAATGAAGATGAGCCGGAAAAAGGTAACGAAAAGCTTAACTTGCGCACCAGCCTGGACAAAGACGCTGTGCGCGTCAGCGATTCAGAAATGCGGCTGGAGACCACCAACCGCAATCTGACTTTTACGGTGTGGGCTACCGATGGGGCGGATAATCCGATCCATCAGGATCACATTACCGTAATGCTAGATGGTAAGGAGGTCAAATACAGCACCGGTTCCGGTGCCAGTGGCTTGGAGTACAATCTGCATCTGGAAGCAGGAAGTATTGGCAGCAATACGCGTCATACCGTGACCGTTTTGGTGCGGGATGGTAAGGGCAACTCCAAATACATGAAGTACCTCATCGATTATAAGACGCGGGAGAAGGGTGAGAAGATCGGCACCGCCACGGTGCGGCTGGACCTGTCGGTACTGGGATTGGGCATTATTGAGGCACCGGTCAGCACGGATATCTTTCAGGATGTCCCTGCCTCCTATGCGGTGAAGGATGTGCTGGAGAGCCTGGGCTATGATGTATCCTATACCGGCACGCTGGATGACGGATTCTATCTTAGCCGGATCAGCAGAAATATGACTTTTGAATATGCGAAAATTCCCGAAGAATTGAAGCGGCTGCTGGAGCTGGACGGCCTAGTGGTAACTCCACCTAAAATGCAGGTCCGTTTCAACAGCGTAGGTGAATTTGACTATACCCGGGAAGCTGGCTGGATGTACAGCATCAACGGTGCCTACCCCGGTCGGGGATTGTCGGACTACTTTCTCAGCGATGGTGATACGCTGACACTTCGATTTACCTTAGCCTTGGGTAAAGATATCGGCGCTGGAGAAAGGAATTACTGCGGTAAGTGGATCGACGACAGCTATATTCCCAACCACACCTATCAGGACGGCAAGTGCAGCATCTGCGGCGCTGTTGACCCCAACCATACCCATACGGAAACCGAGACGGTCACCAAGGCCGCCACCTGCACCGAGCCCGGCGAAAAGAGCTATACCTGCTCCCTCTGCGGCGAGAGCCATACCGAGACCATCCCCGCCACGGGCCACCACTATGAAAACGGCGTCTGCACCGGCTGCGGCCAGAGCGATCCGTCCGTTACGCCCGACCCTGACCCCGATCCGGAGCCGGAACCTGACCCTGACCCGGAACCCGAACCCACCCCTGACCCGGAGCCGGAGCCCGGCGGAGAGGAGACACAACATGATGAAACTGCGTAACCTGGCGGCGCTGCTGCTGGCGCTGACGCTGTGCGTCCCCGCCTTTGGCGAGACCCCCTCGTGGGGCGACTTAGCCATGGATGTCGCCGTCGCCCAGCGGGCGGAACGGGGCATAGCCGACAACCAACCCTTGCTGACGGAGGATGCCTTCCCCGCCGGAAGCTCTGTGTCCGACTGGACGGCCCTGGCCATGGCCCGCGCCGGTATCGCCGACGACTACGCCGGGTATCTGGCCCGGCTGCAGGCCTACGTGGAGCGGCAGTATGCGGAAAACGGCGGCCTTCACGCCGTGAAGGCCACGGAGTACCACCGCATCGCCCTGACTGCGGCGGCGCTGGGGGGCGACCCCGCAGCTTTCGGCGCCAAGCCCGACGGAACGGCCATCGATCTGGTGGCGGAGGGCACCTACAATTGGCAAGGCGAGGAGGACTTGGGCGGACAGGGTCTCAACGGCTGGATCTTCGCCCTACTGACCATGGACGCGGTAGGCGCGGAAGTGCCCGCCGACGCCCGGTACAGCCGTCAGGACATGCTCGATGCCATCGTCTCCGCCCAGCTGCCCGACGGCGGCTTCTCCCTGGGCGGCGGCGCCATGGATGTGGACATCACCGCCATGGCCTTGCAAGCGCTGGCTCCCTATCGGGAGCAGTATCAGGAGGTTATCGACGCGGCGCTGAATGCCCTGTCGGCGGCCCAGACGGTCACCGGCGGCTTTGAAAGCTGGGGCGCCCAGAGCAGCGAAAGCTGCGCGCAGGTGATCCTCGCGCTGACGGCGCTGGATATCGACCCCACGGCGGATGAGCGCTTTCAGAAGAACCAGCGCAACGTGGTAGAAGCGCTGATGGACTTCCGGCTTTCTGACGGCGGCTTTGCCCACGAGAAGGACGGCCCGCTGGACGCCATGGCCTGTGAGCAGGCCATGCAGGCGCTGACCGCCATGGAGCTGCGGCAACAAGGCGAGGGCCGGTTCTTCGACCTGACCGATGTTCATCCCGTCCAGTTGGACGGCGCGGGCGATGCCGCGCCCGCAGAGCCCCCCGCTGAGAGCGGCGGCTCCTTCCCTGTTCTGCCTGTTGTGCTGATCGTCATCGCCGTGGCGGCGGTGGCGCTGGTACTGGTACTGAAAAAGAAAAGAGAGAAAAACGTATGAATGACATTACGACCACCATCTTAAAATCCATCAACAGCGTCATCGCCGGTAAGGAAGCGGTGGTGGAAAAGGTGCTGATGGCGATTTTATCCGGCGGCCACGTGCTGCTGGAGGACGTGCCCGGCGTGGGCAAGACCACC
>ULQM01027879.1_pt1 | contig 10151 bp, 9 predicted proteins | sample 1954451 | NCBI WGS metagenome assembly ULQM01 (sample SAMEA4835655, study PRJEB28245) | human gut metagenome | biome: gut microbiome; material: fecal sample | place: Denmark | collected 2008 | reverse complement strand
TTCGTTGCCGCCGTTGCAAGCCGCAAGAGAGAACACAAAAACAACGCTCATTGCCGCCGTTATGAATGCAAGCAGTTTCTTTTTCATTACTAAACCTCCCTCGACATTGCAGTTTATGTGTACTTTTACTGCAACGCCGAAAATTTACGATTTTACCCCGCAAACAGACACTATTTGTATTTTTATGATAGCATACCCACCGTAAAACACCCAAGCCCCTGCATGTAGTAAAAGTACACTTCCTTAATTAAATTATTAACTGAAAAAATGTAGAGGAGTTAAAAAATTAACTACAAAAACTAAAATAGCAAATAATAAGAAAAGTCTGTACGCTCTTAGAAGTTCTAAGTTTGTATCAGACATGTTGTTCTTTTATGGTGACCCAGCCGGGAATTGAACCCGGGATTCAACCTTGAGAGGGTTGCGTCTTAACCACTTGACCACAGGGCCGCCCCGTAATTAAAGCATTACGGGAGGGAAGTTGCAAGTTAGAATAAACCGAGCCGCCGCTTGGTTTCTTCTTCCCCTAAAATATCGATAACTTCGTGGAGATTAGGGCTATTTTTACTGCAGGTTAAGGCGATACGGAGAATCTCGGCGGCATCGCTTAAATTCCCTAAGAACTTCTCGGGTTCTTTCTTATATTCCTTGTTGTTTAAGGCGAAGTTAAAGCTCCCCGCTACTTCTTTAAAGGAATTCCACCAGGTGCTTTCATCGACGTTAAAGAGCATCTTATCTTTTAACGCGTGGAGAAGTTCACTTCTCGTTTCGCTAGGAACTTTATCACTGAAGGGTAAACCATTCTTCACTAATTCTTCATACGTATCCTTAAAGAAGAACTTCGTTAAGTTTTCGACGTCCGAATATTTAGCGTAATCCTTTCTGGGATTGGGTCGGTCCTTTTCAATATCGAGGATCTTAATCATATAGTCCTTTTGATCTTTAATCTTGTTATAAAAATCAGGACTATAGGACTTCGCCCAATCTAAGAGGGGTTCAATCATATCTTTTCCCCGGTAGGTGCTTAAGAATTCTTTCGCGAAATAGTTAAGTTTATCAAGGTCCATTAAAGCCCCGTCTAAGGCCATCTTCTTAAAGGAGAAAGTGAACTTCGATAAGTCTAAAGTCTTATTTTCAATCGTCCATTCTTCGAAGTTACTGTTAGCGATGCTCATGAGGTAAAGAAGTAAGCTCTCGGGCGGATAGCCTTCCTTTAAGAAATAGCTGACCGCCGCTTCCGGGTCTTTCCGTTTGGAAAGCTTCCGTTTATTTCCGTGATCGAGCTTCATGATGACCGGAAGGTGAGCGTACTTGGGATGCTCCCAACCCAACGCCCTAAAGAGCTCTAAGTGGATGGGAGTGCTCGGAATCCATTCTTCCCCTCTCGTCACTAAGGTGGTACCCATTAAGTGATCATCCACCGCATGGGCGAAGTGATATGTCGGAAGACCATCACTCTTTAGGATGACGATATCGACATCATTATCCGCGAGTTCTAAATCACCCCGAATTTCATCGTGGAACTTAATCTTTTTATTGTGGTCCCCCTCACTTCTAAAGCGGATGACCCAAGGGGTGCCGGCTTTAACTTTGGCGATTTGTTCGTCTAAGGTTAATTTCCGGTCTCTCGCGTAAATACCATAATAACCGGGAATAATCTTATTCTTTTCTTGGAAATCCCGAATAGCGGCTAAATCTTCCGGGGAACAGAAATCCGGATAAGCTTTCCCTTCTTTTAAAAGTTTAATTACAAAGACTTTATAGATATCCGCTCGTTCGGATTGTTTGTAGGGAGCGTAAATCCCTTTTTCACCATCTGGGGTATAACCTTCATCACCGACGATTCCGAAAGTGGCAAGTTGGTTGATAAGGTCTTCGCTGGAACCCGCAATGGTTCGTTTCGTATCAGTATCTTCAATCCGTAAATAGAAAACCCCATCCGATTGTTTCGCGACGCGGTAGCCAATAAAAGCTGTAAACAAACTTCCAGTATGAAGAAAGCCCGTCGGGGACGGGGCAAACCTCGTCACCTCTGCCCCTTCTTTTAAATTACGCGGGGGGTATTTTTTATAGATATCTTCTTCCGTTAAGTGGAAGGAAGGGAACAAGAGTTCCACCAAATCATTAACAGTTGCCATAGGGTCCTCCAAAGCGGGTAAATTATATGCTTTTATTCGTAAAATCGCTATTGCCAAATATCCTTCGTGGTATATAATTAAACACGCCTCGGCGATTTGCAGGTGTAGTTCAATGGTAGAACATTACCTTGCCAAGGTAAATACGCGGGTTCGATTCCCGTCACCTGCTCCATTCTTAACTCCTTAAGATGAAAATGAATAACCAACAATACATCTACAAAGGATTCAGCCGGCGGCAAAAAATATACTTAGGATTTAAAAGGGTACTGGATATCCTTTTTTCTTTTTTTGCCATCGTTTTACTTTCCTGGCTAATGCTTATCTGCGCGGCCCTGATCAAACTCACCTCTTGTGGACCCGTCATCTTTAAACAACAACGATATGGAAGATATGGTGTCCCCTTTACCATCTATAAATTTAGATCCATGCGAGTGGACTGCAAAGACATTAATCCCACTAATATGACTCAAGAGCAACACGACCAAATGGTCACCAAATGGGGCCATATCATGCGGAAATTATCCTTAGATGAATTACCCCAACTCTTCAATATCTTAAAAGGCGATATGAGCTTGATCGGCCCTCGACCTGACATCATTGAAGAGGAAGTTGTCATCGTTAAAAGTTCATTCGTTCCTTCCCCTTTCGCTGTCCGTCCTGGGTTAACCGGAAGAGCGCAGGTCGCTATTCAAAGACAACACAACCGGGCGATGAAAGGGAATGAAGATTCTTGCTACGTTAAAACTTTGTCCTTTAAGCAGGACGTTAAAATTTTCTTCTTAACTTTTAAAGTGATATTTGGTGGGGATTAATTCCGTTTATCATCCCCGTCCCGACTCCCATAATCATTGAGATTCGGTTTTTCATCCGGTTTCTTTTCTTCCGGCTTTGCTTGCTCAGGGGTCGGATTTTCTTTTTCTAAGTTATCGAGTTCTTCTTTTTGTTTCTTAAGGACTTCTTCTAACCGTTTCGATTCTTCTTCATTTAACTGTTGATAGTTCTTAAGTTGTTGAAGCGTTATAGCGGCCATATCTTTCACGCTTTTATTGAAGGATGGGAGATAGTAATCAGTGAATAAAACTAAGACTAAGAAATGGATCGGGAGATAGAAAATGATGAATAAAAGGCCCCCGAAGATACCGCAGGATGAGGCGACATCTAAATGGGTGGGGAAGATAAAGAAGCCGGCAAAAGAGCCAACAATGTAGCCCACGAAGGTGATGACTAAGAAGGGCCAATAGTTCTTGTAGAAGGTTTTAGTGTATTCTTTTCCCGCCTGTCTCTTAGTGAAGTTTTTAATCTGATAAGTTCCTTGAACTGAAACGCTTTGGAAGGCGAAACGGATATTGACGTGGAGGGAATTCACTGAGTAATACCACATCAGGAACATAAAGATGATGCCCCCGTTGACGACTTGTACAGTATACGCGAAGACTTGAATGGGGTAATTGGTATTGAAAAGCTGTAAAGCCGCTTCCGTGTCATTAGCTTGGATAGCCACTAATAAACTATCCATCGCGGTCTTAAAATCAGGATAAGAATAATACATCGTCACCCCGGTAAGTAACCCAAAAAGATTAGCGGTCAAAATATAAATCAATAAGGCGATGAGAACACTCTTAAGGATCCGGTAAACACCATTAAATTGCCGGGAGAAATATTGGAGGTAGACACGGAAGAATTCTCCGGCCGTTCTCGGGATCGCGTTTTCGTTCTGGGAGCAGCTGCTCACCACCACTTGTAAGGCGAAAGTGAAAGGGAGAATTACTAAAGGAACGCTTAAGATAAAAGTCCAAGGAAGCACCACTCCTAACGCCCCGAAAGCGAGAACGATAATTAAATAACTTAAAAGAATCGGGAGGATTTTTACGAAGATTTTACGATATTTCTTAATGGCTAAAGCTAAAAGATTGGTCTTATTAGCAGTTTGGGGATTAAGCCCTGTCACTTGTTCATTTTCCATCATTCTTACTCCTCAATTCCGCTAAGTCATGGATCGTTTGCCATAACTGTTTCTTGACGAAGGGGGTGACATCTTCTTTCTTTTCAAACGAGGTCACCACCTTTTCGAGTTTATTTGCGGGCACTAGTAAACTATTACCCTTATTGTTTTGGTATTGCGATAAAAAGCAATCGCTATTGATGAGGACAATCCCGATAAGGAACGAACTGTTGATGCCGCTTTCTAAGCTTAAACGATCGACCGCGAATCGGTTTTCATACAAGGGATTGACCACATCTCTTTTTTTATTGCCTTTGACGTAATTGACCCACTTTTGGTCATTGGGTTTGACGTTGACCGCTCCTTCGAAGTAACGATCGGTGATGACGTAGATATATTTATCACCGCCGATGATGTGGTTGATACGGACACTATCTTTACTCCCAACCTTTAAGGTTAAGTTATTGACGAGATAATAATCACCATTCCTCGCCACCCTCATCACCGCATTATAGAAATAACGGAGCTTGTTTTTCTTGTAATAAAGTCTTCGAATGGGATTAAAGAAGAATAAGAAAAAGAAGGCTACCACTAAAAGGATAATTAAAAGGACAAAGATGGTCAGTCTTACTTCGTTTGGCATTTAAGGTATTCTTCCGCAGTTTTAATGGCGATTTCAATCATTTCATTGAGACCGGTTTGTCTTTGTTCACTGGTGAGCTTTTCACTGTTATTGATGAAAGAATCGGTGACGGTACAAAGGCAGAGGGCTTTCTTACGGAGTTCCGCGGCGGTTTGGTATAAGGCGTAGCTTTCCATTTCAACACCCAGGATACCGAGGTTCGCCCACTTCTTCCAGTTATCGGGCCGGTGATCATAGAAGATATCGCAGGAGACGATATTTCCGACGTGGAAGGGCTTTTTAAGGGCACGAGCGCTATTGACAGCTTTTTCTAAGAGATCAAAATCCGCTATCGCGCTGTAAGTTCCACCAAACAAATTCCATTGACCCATCCAGTTACTATCGGTGCAACTGCCTTCCGCGATGATGACGTCCCGAAGTTTGACATTTTCTTGGTACGTCCCCATGGTGCCGATTCTAATAATCGCCTCGACGTGGTATGAGGTAAATAACTCCCGGCAATAGATACCGATCGAAGGCATGCCCATGCCGCTAGCCATGACGCTGATGGTGTAGCCGTTTTTGGTTTTTCCGGTGTAACCTAAAACCCCTCTTACCGTGTTGACGAGTTTAGCATCAGTTAAGAAGTTTTGGGCGATGTATTCTGCTCTTTTCGGGTCCCCTGGCATTAAGACAATGGGAGCGAAATCGTGTTCTTTAGCGTTGATGTGCGGGGTTGGCATAGTAGGTCCTCCTAAAAATAGCATTCATATTATCGCATAGAATGCGAAATCTTGAACTAAAGTTCAAAGAGAATTTCCTATTGGACGGTGACGGCTTTCGCAAGATTTCTCGGTTTATCGATATCCACCCCTTTTAAAAGGGCTAAGTGATATGTTAAAAGTTGGAAGACTTTCACCATTAATAGTGGTCGGAATTCTAAACTTACCGGCGGGAGGAAAATCACGCTTTCTCTAGTTTTACAGTCAGGAAAAGAGAAGTTTAAAGTCTTAGCACCCCTACTTTCGAGTTCGGTGACGTTACTTTGAAGAAGTAAATCTTCCTTAGCATCAATTGAACAGCTGATGACCATCGTCCCTTTTTCAATTAAGGCGATGGGCCCGTGTTTAAATTCCCCGGATGGATAGACAGGAACGCTTAAATAACAAACTTCCTTCATCTTTAATGAACACTCTAAAGCTGACAGATACCCTAAACCCTTTCCCACTAAGAAGATTTCGTTATAGGAAGCGAGTTTACTCGCTAAGGCTTTGATAGTTTTTTCATCATCTTCGATTTCTTGAAGGCTCCCGGTCAGATCCCCAAACTTTAAGCGATTAAAAGGTTTTCCAAGTCTTACAAAACTTAAGATGTAAAGAAGGAAGACTTGAGCCATATAGGTCTTGGAAGCCGCGACGCTCATTTCTTTCCCGCTTAAAATCGGGAGGCAATAATCTGCTCGTTCACCTAACGAAGAATATGGATTATTGGTGATGAGGACCCGTTTAAAGCCCTTTCGTTCAAGATATTCATTGACCCGCCTCACATCCGCGGTTTCTCCACTTTGAGAGATGAGGATAAATAAAGGCCTCTTAGAGAAGACTCGCGGCATCGTTAAGAATTCTGACGCCACAATCGAGGTGGAAGGAAGACCAGCTTGTTCAAAATAGTAATCTCCAATCAAGCTCGCGTGGTAACTAGTACCGCAGCCGACAAAGACAAGTTCCGTCGCCTTTTTAATGGCTTTTTGCAAAGATTTCGCTATTTTGATTTTTCCCTTCGGATCGACATAATTTTCGAATAATTTCTGCAAAACTGAGGTTTCTTCCGCGATTTCTTTTCTAAAATAGGTTGTATATTCATCGTTCTTTTGAGATTGCAAGAATTCAACGTTCGTAAGGCTCTTGTAACTCGGTTTAAGGAGGGTGATCTTTCCCGTCACTTCCACGTAAAGTTCAATCCCTTTCTTACTGATATAGCCGAAGGTCAAATCTTTAACTGGGAAGTATTGGATATTTTTAATGTCTTTCCCTTTGGCAAAAATCGCTAAGTCAGAAGTTAAGAAATAGCTATCCTTACTCTTAGCTGCATATAGGCTCATGCCGTTATTAGTGAAAAAGATTCCTTCATAACCTTTGATGAGAATGGCTAAGGCGTACGTCCCCACCAATTTTTCTTTTAAAAGATTTAAAGCATCTAAGGGTTCATTGCTTCCTAAGAGGGTTTCTAGGACATCTGCGATAACTTCCGTATCGGTTTCACTATTGAAGGTATAGCCCTGCTTCTTCAGTTCATTTCTTAAAGCATCCGCGTTATCGATGACCCCGTTATGGACGAGCATGACATTTTCATGCATGGAGGTTTGAGGGTGAGCGTTTTGAAAAGAAATCTTTCCGTGAGTGGCCCAACGGGTATGCGCTATCGCGCTCACCGGTTTAATACTTCGATCAATCTTATTGGTTAACTGTTCAACCGTTCCGACCGTCTTAAAAGAAACTAAAGTATTCCCATCGACGTTATAGCCGATACCGCACGAATCATAGCCCCGGTATTCTAAGATCTTTAAGCTCTGCAAAAAGAAATCCGGATAATTGATTTTTCCTAAGCCCGCTACAATACCGCACATAATTAGTCCTCTAATAAATGATTAAGAAGATTCTTCTCTTCTTCCACGATTTTTTGGTTTTCCCCTTCGATTAAGAACCGAATGACGGGTTCAGTCCCGCTCATTCTGATGAATAAGCGACCCTTTGAACCTAACACTTCATTCCGTTTTTGTTCGTAGGTTGATAAGTCTTTTAAGTTAAAGTACGTTTCACTCCCCTTTTGGTTATTGAAACGCTTAACAAAGTAATCTCTCGGGAAGAGTTTAACTTCTTTTGCTTCCTTAAAGAGAGAAGCATAGAGGAGATAGCTCATTAAAAAGATAAAAGAAACAAGGACCCCATCCCCTGTTAATAAGGCAGGACGATAGATGATGTGGCCGCTTTCTTCTCCCCCTAAAGAGAGGCCATATTCGAGGATGTTCTTTTGAACATTACTATCCCCGACATTCGAGATATAGGAAGTAATTCCATGTTTTTTAAGAGCTTCGATAATGCCTTTGTTACTCATCTTGGTTAAGGCAACACCATTGTTGTGAAGTACTTCTTTTACCTGCATCACTCTCGCTAAGAAGTAGATGATCCGGTCCCCATCAAAGAGCACCCCATCATCAGTTAAGATTTGCACCCGGTCACCATCGCCGTCGTAGCTGATAAAGAACTTTCCGAAATCTTTCTTTTCTATCTGTTCTTTAATGCAAGTGGAACCGCAGTGATCATTGATGTTTTTCCCGTTCGGGCTACTGTTGATGACTTTAGCCGAGAAGTTATGGTCTTGAACTAAACGATTGATAACTTCCGAGGTTGCCCCGTTAGCGCAGTCGAAGGTAATATCCAAAGTTTTTAATAAATCAAAGTCAATATAGTTTTCTAAAAAAGAAAGGTATTCATTGATCGCCACTTGGTGCCGATGGAAAACCCGGCCGGTAATTCTCGGTCCTTCCGCTAAAGAACGGAGGGTTTCATGTTTATCGATATAGTCTTCGATGAACTTTTCTTTTTCTTTACTGAGTTTTTTACCGCCGCGTTCAATGATTTTAATGCCGTTATCGTAATAGGGATTATGACTGGCCGTGATACAGACCGTATAAGCAAAATCGCTTTCCCCGTACCTAATAATCGCGGGCGTTGACATCACTCCCACATCATAGACATCAATCCCTTGTTGGAGGAGCCCCGCGGTTAATGCTGTTTTAAATAAGTCGGTTGATAAACGAGTGTCCCCACCGATAGCGACCTTAAAATCCGGGGAATCTTTCATCTTTCCTAAAGAAACCCCGATTGTATAGGCTAAAAGAGCCGTTAATTCTTCGTTGGCCACTCCTCTAATTCCGTCCGTGCCAAAATACTTGCGACTCATGTTTGTTTAATTTTTCCTTAGTTATTATTGTTTAGTTTTTCTTACGGCTTCATAGGCCATATCGTCTTCAAAGACCCGTAAGAAATTATCAGCATTAACTGGGGTAAGTTCCCCTTGGAAAGCGATAGCGACTCTTCCAGTTTCTTCCGAAACAACGATCGTCACCGCATCACTATTTTCAGAGATTCCAATCGCGGCTTGATGTCTCGACCCATATTTCCCGGTCAAAGGACGTTCGGTGGAAGCAAAGAAAACACTCGCCCGGACGATGATGTCGTCTTTCACGACAATCGCCCCGTCATGGAGCCTCGTTCCTTCATAGAAAATCGTTTCAACGAGCTCCGGGTTAAAGGGAGCGTTGATCGTCACGCCTTTTTGCCGGATAACCGTCCCCAGCTTACTATCATCGAGGATGTTATCTTTCTTCATGAAAGTGATGAGGGCCCCTCTTTTAAGCCGGCTCATATCTAAGACTGTTCGATAAACTTTTTCATATAACGCTTCCCGATCAAAAATCTTTTCCGGTAAAGGTTTCTTGTGGCCCTTAAAGAAGAGGAAACCGCCTTTCGAAACTTGGTTCCCCACGATGTGCCGGAATTCATTTAAGTTACTGAATAAGAAGAGGATAATTCCGGCGGTTAAGGTCAGGAAAAGTAGGAATGATAAGGTGTAAAGAGCGAACGCTAAAGTTAAAAATCCTAGCAATTCGGCGGTGATTATAAAGATAATCGGAAATTTTCTTTTAATGACGAAGAATAAAAGGATATCAATTCCGAGTACAAAAACGATCGAGAGAATATATGAGAGAAGGACGTTACCATCCCCAAAATTTAAGGCATGAAAATTCATTTATGTTGCTCCTTATTCCATTCGGCTTTCCACCGGTGAGCAAACCGCGAAGCAGCCGAGGCCGCTATCGCGCCGACAATATCATCGAGAAAAGTATTGCAAGTACCGGTATTTTTCCCGGCTAAATTCAATTTGGAAATAATTCCGTATTTCTGTTTATCAATGAAACCGAAGTTCGTAAGAGCAATCGATCCATAGGTATTGCAGATGCCGTAAGCTAAAACTTCATCCACCCCATAAAGTGGAGCGTCTTCCATCAAAAGCTTTTCCAAATTCTTATCTTTTATCGCGCCGGTTTCCGCCATTACATCTAAAGCGATACCGGTCATCACGGCATATTGAGTTTCTCTTTTTTGAAGGACAGCAATGACACTTTCTTCGAGTTCTTCACTGGTTAAATCGCAGTGATAATCAGCCTGAAGATACCTAGCGCAGTCTGCGATATCGCTGATTTCTACCCCGCGGCTGTGCAAAAGGTCAATCACATGTTTTAAATTTTCATCAATCTCAATATTCATCATAAAAATAGTAGCAAAATTGCATCGTTGTTTAAAGAATAGAACGCTTAAAATAGTACAAAAATTAGTTTATCAATAATTATCCTCCATATTAGAAAAGATTTTGTGATATCTAAGAA
>ULQM01013368.1_pt1 | contig 10164 bp, 7 predicted proteins | sample 1954451 | NCBI WGS metagenome assembly ULQM01 (sample SAMEA4835655, study PRJEB28245) | human gut metagenome | biome: gut microbiome; material: fecal sample | place: Denmark | collected 2008 | reverse complement strand
GGCATTAATTTAAAAAAATAACGCGGCATTGAAAAAGAATTACATTTATACACTGTCCAAAGTTAAAATATACAATAATTGCTATTTTTTATTTTGCTATAGTTAAAAGTAGGCTAACTAAGTCTATTTTGTTACTATAAAGTATGGAAAATTTAGAGAGCCTTAAACTTTTTCTTAATAAAAAACGAAAACTCAGCGCATTTTTAATTGTTCTTTTTATTGTTTTATCATCTCTTTTTGGGGCGGCTGGTTTTCCGCTTCTTACCGTGGGGGTAATCTTAGTTTCAGATTTCACCCCGCAATATGTGCCACTAATCATGATAATTTTCGGGAGTATCTCCTTTTTCGTTTTACTTCCCACCTTTCTTTTTCTTATTTTTAAGATCCAAAAAGACTACCGTAATTTATTTTCTAGTAAACTCAGTGCGTTATTTTTAAAGGATAAATACGAAGGGGCCACCTATTCATATAAAGGGAACGAGACTAAGGTCCAAAAGCTTTTTAAGGACACTCCATTTAAAACAAATAATAAAGAACCGTTAGGGTTAATTGAAGGAAAAATAGGCGCTACGTCTTTCGTCTCTTTTTCCTTTCCGAGAGCTGTTCCTATCGACTTTAAATTATTTTTAGGCCCAGCTTGGAACGCGACAATGAAAAAACCGAAAGCGTTATATGGGCTTTACGCTATATTTGATTTTGACTTTTCTTTTCCCCACCCTCTTCTAATCCAAAAGAAAGGCAAAATTTCATCTTTTAAACAAATAAAATTAAAGACAGAGTTAACATCGGAATCCCTTTATTTTAATAATGAGTACCGGGCCTATAGCGATGATATACTAGAAGGAACAAAGAGACTTACTCCCCCTATCTTAAGCGCTATTTATCACCTAAATGAACTGTATCATGGCTTTCTTAATATTTATGTTAATGAAAATCATGCTTATGTTTGTTTTGATTACTACTTTACTGGTTTCTACTTTTCGACCTTTAAGAAAGTGACACATGAATATATCGATCTCTTTAAAAATGAATTACTACTTCCATGGCACATCTTTTCCCTTTTAAATGGTTTTAAATAAAATAGAGAAAAACTCCTATTTCATATATGTTTAACGTCTAATATAAATAGGAAAAAGACCGATAAATGCTAAATAGATGGGAAAACATCTAGAAAAAGCGTACACTAGAGACATGAAAAAGAAACTCTTATTACTCCCTTTAGCCTTACTCCTCGCTTCTTGCGTTAACGGTGAAGGCTCCTCTTTAACTTCCACCACTCTCTCGGATAGTGGGACTGAAAGTAGCACTACCTCCTCAGCAACTAGTGAAACCCCTTCTTCTACCACCTCGGAAGAACCAGTTAAAGAAGTCCTTTATACTGTTTACCCAGAAAACTTCCCGACGATGTCGAGCGGTTACCCGGAACCCGGAACCTTTGATGCCGATGGGTTAACGGTTAGCTATGAAAACGTCGCTCAACAAAATCAAGACGGCCATGACACCATCCAGATGAGAAAGGAAACATCGAAACTTACCTTAACGGATGATGACTGTGAATTTAAGGTCTTAGAAATGACCTTATACGAAGATACCAGTGAATGGAATCCTTACCGGGCGCATCTCCACGTCTATGATGAAAAGGGCAATGAAATCCCAGCGGAAGTCACCGATAACGGGGATAAGACCTGGCGGGAAATCTATTACGTCGATGGTACAACTTCTTCGTTCTTAATCGAAAATAGCGATACCGAAAACGCGAGAGCGGCTAACATCTTCAGCATCACCATTGCTAATTACCTTTATTAATTTCTAAAAATCACAAAACCGCATGCAAAACTGCGGTTTTTTATTTGTTATTGCGATATTTTAATGGCGTTTACATAAAAATCTTTCAGGTTGAAAAGTGAAAATCTTTCAGGTTGAAAAGTGAAAATTCTTACGACTAGACAATTTAATTAAATGATCAGTAAATGAAAACGCTCCTCAAAGAATCATCTTGAAAGGTATCATTTTCGTCTTTCATAGAATCCCCTTCTTATTATTTATTTTATCATTAACCAATGTTATCTTATCATTTATCCCATTTTTATTTTGACCTTTGCTTGACTTTCCTAACGGGCGAAGGCTTAATAATCCGTGTAATGAGAGAAAAACAACATTCAAACTTTTTTAAAAAAATGATGAATGGCTTCAAAAATCCGGTAGCCATCATCTGTTTTTCTTTTTTGCTTGTCATTTTCTTAGGTAGTGCTTTGCTTTCTTTGCCAATAGCGATTCAACCTGGGGTGGAAGTGGCTTATATCGATAACCTTTTTACCGCGGTGAGCTGCACCTGCGTCACCGGGCTAAGTAGCGTCACCCTTGGGCCTGGTAGCACCTACACCTATTTTGGCCGCGCGGTCATGGGGGTTTTAATTGAGCTCGGGGGGCTAGGTGTCACCACTCTCGCGGTGCTTTTTTACATGATTTTTAGCCATAAGCTCGGTTTCACATCGCAAAATCTCATCAAAGAGAACTGGAATTTAAAAAGCCTAAAGAGCATCCGAATTATCTTTTTACAGGTCCTACTCGTCAGCTTCAGTTTTATCGCTTTTGGAACCATTATTATGTTCCTCGATTTAGCTTTTCTTCATGACTATAACTACTTAGAAGCCTTTGGTTACGGTCTATTTCACGCGGTGAGCGCCTTTAATAATGCCGGTTTTGATATCTTTGAAAATAACACGACAAACCTTGTAATGTTCAATAATGATTTGCTTTTAAATTTCACCACCGCTTTTCTGATTATTTCCGGTGGTATCGGTTATTTTGTCATCATTGAGTGCCTTAAAAAGAAATTTAAATTCCCTAAGTTTAGTTTACACGCGAAAATTGTTTTAACCTATTCCCTCGCTTTAATCATCATCGGCACTTTGTTGATTTATCTTTTAGAGCTTGGGAATCCTAATGATTTTGTGCCCACCCAGCCTGACGGCGTCACGATATTTGGGGCTTTCTTTATGAGCGTCAGCGCGAGAACGGCTGGCTTTACTTTCTACGATCTATCGCTTTTTAAAGAAGTTACCCTCTTATTTATAACATGCTTGATGTTTATCGGGGCGAGCCCCGGAAGCGCAGGGGGCGGTATTAAAACCACAACCTTCGCATTGGCTTTAGCATATCTCCGTGGTTTATTCACGAATCGGCAACCATACTTATTTAAAAGAGCGATTCCTTACCGGTTGGTGAGACGAGCATTAATTATCATCATTTTAGGTTTTACTTTCTTTTTACTCGGCCTTCTCACCATTTGCTTCTTAGAGAGCGATGCTAATTATTTATTGGACGGACAACGATATTTCGAGTATGTTGAAGGAGCGAAGAGGTTTAGCCTCGTCGATTATACCTTCGAAGCCATGAGCGCTTTTGGGACGGTCGGGCTTTCAACCGGTTTTACCCCCTACTACACCTTAGGAAGTAAAATCGTTCTCATCATTCTCATGTATGTAGGCCGCGTCGGACCGCTTTCGATCAGCACGACATTTAGAAAACAGGCGAGAGAAACCTTCCGCTTCCCGGAAGAAGAAGTTCCCGTCGGATAGGAGAAAAAATATGCGAAAAAGTACCAAAGGGGCCATCGGCATCATCGGGCTCGGAAAATTCGGGATGCACCTCGCGCAGAGCCTCGCTAAAAGCGGGAAGGGTATCGTCTGCGTCGATAAAGACGAAAATAAAGTGCAAAAGGCCATGCAGTTTTGCCGTTATAGCTTTGTTTCGGAAGATTTATCGACTGAAACACTCGAAGATATGGGCTTTAAAGAATGTTCCATCATCGTCGTCTGTATCGGGGAACATATGGATACGGCAGTGCTTGCGACATTAAACGCTTTAAATCTCGGCGTAGAAAAAGTCATCGTGATGAGCAACACCGAAGAACTCGGGAAAGTCTTAGAAAAACTAGGAGCGGAAGTAATCTACCCCTATATCGATAGCGTCGATAAATTAACAAGAAGAATTCTCACAAATAACATTCTCGATTTTATAAGTTTGAATGAAGAAATTGAAATAACGGAGGTCAATCTTCCTGCGCGTTACGTCGGGCACCCTTTAAGCGAAAGCGATATCCGTTCTAAGTATGGGCTCAATATTATCGCGATTAAATCGGGTCACGAAATAAATATCAAAATCGACCCTTCCTATGTATTCCAAAAAGACGATAAATTAATCGTCCTCGGGGAAAAAGCGCAAGTTCATAAATTCGAGAATCGCAGGTGACAAAAAAGCCGAAAAAACTCGAAAAATCTATCTTGCAAAGCCTAAAAGATATGCTTAACTATAGTTACTATGATCAAAGGATATCTTAGTCCTTCCGTTACGAAACTCGAACAGGACAACCGCAAACTCGCCCTTAAAGCGGCCATAGAGGGCATCGTTTTACTTGAAAATAAGGATGATTGTTTACCGTTAAAAGAGAGACGAATCGCTCTTTTTGGAGCGGGCGCTAAGCACGCTACCAAAGGTGGCACCGGTTCAGGGGAAGTAAATAACCGGGATAACGTTTCTATTTATGATGCTTTTATTTCCTTAGGTTACGAAATCACCTCTACCCGCTGGTTAAATGATTATGAACAGTATCGGAAAATTGCACGGAAGCAGTTTATCACCCAATGCAAAGAGGCGATTAAAAAACAATCTCTTCGTGATGAAAACGCTTGTTATTGGGCGGTTGATCCTATCAAAGAAGGCTTCCCGGTTGGGCGAAAAATCGATGAACAAGATTTTAAAGAAACTCAAACCAATACCGCAATTTATGTGGTAACCCGGCAAGCTGGGGAAGGTCGAGACCGGCTCTTTAATGAAGGCGATTATTTCTTAACTGAAGTTGAAAAAGAGAATATCGCTTTTATCGCTAAACATTATCAAAATAGCGTTCTCGTCATTAATGCCGGCGCTTCTTGTGACCTTTCATTTCTTTCTTCTCTTCCCCTTAAAGCTGTCGTTTTTATGGCCCAAGCCGGGGAAGAAGGTGGGAACGCTTTAGCCCATTTACTTACTGGAAAGAAGAATTTTTCCGGAAAACTATCCGCTACTTGGTATGAAAATTTAAAAGACCATCCTTTGAGCACTTCTTTTTCTTCTCTCGGCGGACAAACCGATTATGAAGAATATAAAGAAGGAATTTATGTCGGTTACCGCTACATTGATGCCTTTAAAGCGCGCGCTCGTTATCCTTTTGGCTTTGGCCTTTCTTATACAAAATTTAATTTTGTAGGAAAAGCGACTTTAAAGGGTAGTACGGTTGAAATTCAAGCTAAAGTGAAAAATGTCGGGGAAAAGGATGGGGCAGAAATTTTGCAAGCTTATCTTCACTTCCCGCGCGGAAAAGCAAAACGAGAAGTGAAAGCGTTAACGAGCTTCGCTAGAACCAAAGAGCTTTCGCCAAATGAAGAAACAACCATTACTTTAGCCTTCGATTTACAAGATTGGGGCTATTACGATGAAAAAACTTCTTCTTACATTTTAGAAAAAGGTTTGTACCTCGTTTCGCTCGGCGAATCCAGTTTGTCGCCCACTCCTATTTTGGGTATTAAAGTTGAAACAGATATCGTAACCGAAATTTCGACCCCTATTTGTCCTTTGCATAAGGATTTTAAGGAATTAGAATCTCCTGCCGTTGACCCCGTAAGTTATGAAGGGGAAATTGTTATTCTTAAGCCAGAAAGCATAAAAACGATTACACATAGCTATGGTAAAAAAGAAGATATTAGTCCGCTCGTTTTAAAAATGAACGATGATGAACTCGCTCACCTTGTTAGTGGTCTGGAGGGCTTCAATGATAACGAAGCTCCGCGCGTCCCCCCGGGTTGCGCCGGAAAAACAAACCCCTATCCTTCAACTAAATATGGAATACCAATTTTAGCGATGGCCGATGGGCCAGCTGGGTTGAGATTAATACCAGAATTCCGAAGTGACGGAAAAAATAAAGCTAAAGGTTTTATGACTAGTGAAAAACTGGCTTTAGCGAGCCGATACTATGCGATAAAACTTAATCTTAGACGGCTTTCACTTAAGAAAAAACATTACCAATACGCGACCGCTTTCCCGGTGGGAATTCTTCTCGCCCAAACCTTTGACCAAAGTTTGCTTGAAGATATTGGCCGCGCAGTGAGCCGAGAAATGGATGCTTTTGCTATCGATATCTGGCTTGCCCCCGGAATGAACATCATGCGGTTCCCTTTATGTGGAAGAAACTTTGAATACTTCTCAGAAGATCCGCTTTTAAACGGAAAAATGGCGGCGGCTATCAGCCGCGGCGTCGCGAGTAGTAACCACCACACCGTAACCTTTAAACATTTTGCCTGCAATAACCAAGAAGATAACCGGATGAAAAACGATTCCATCGTCAAAGAAAGAGCGCTCCGCGAAATTTATCTAAAAGGTTTTAAAATCGCAATTAAAGAAGGACATAGCGACTGCGTGATGACCTCTTACAACAAAATCAACGGAGTCTACACTAATAGTTCTTATGATTTAGTCACCAAAATTCTCCGTGATGAATGGGGTTTTGAGGGTTTCGTTATGACTGACTGGGGAAGCGTGGCTCCCACACAAGCCCTTGGGTATGAAAGCATTAAAGCTGGGAATGATATCATCATGACGGGAGGCGAAAACGAAGCGAAGAATCTTTTAATCGCTTTAAAAGAAGGAAAACTTACAAAAGAAGAAATCGCCTACTGCGCTTCTAGAATTACTAAAGTCGCCCTTAAACTTGGTAAAAAGGAATGAAAGTATAAAGTGAGTGAAAATATCCCTTTTTTCCTTGTTTTTAGGCAAAGTTAGATAAACAATACTTTTTTACCGTTCGCCTTTCAAGAGCATATTTTTTGCTATTGAGACATAGCTTAGTCCTTTTAATCTATCACTTCTTATACTCATCCATAAATCCTCTTTCATATAAACTCCTTTAGTATCAACTAAAGAAGTGTACATTTTTCGCCGTGATTTATGCACATTTTATATCCGTGATTAACACTATATTTAATGGAAGCTCACCAATAACGATATTCTCATTAATTTCTAACAAAAAATCCTCGCACTTAAAAGGCTTAAAAAAATAAGTTACGAGGAGGTTAGGTTAACGAAGAAATAGACTTAATGTGTTGCTGTAGAGACTTCGGACATAACATTTAAAATTGAAATTTTCAAAATTCTCTAGAAAAAACGGACATTAAAACTAAAACTTCTTATTCATTTTAGAATATTATTCTTTTATTTCCAATTTCATGTCCTTTTTTGCCAATTTTAGTCAAAACAAAAGAATGAAAACAATCGTGAAAAGGGCTTTTCATTTTAAAAAGGACTTAACCTTTAAAATTTACCTTTTTCTATTTTTTCCACTCAACCATAATCTTATATTGCTCGTTATATGTGAAATCCCAATTACTATCCCAACTAGCTGGTTTTTCACTTACCATGCAATGCACTATTAAATTGGCGCGATTTTGATTGAAAACAAGTTCGCCCATTTCTAAAACACTTTCTGGAATTGTAATCTCGCTTATCTTTGCTTGGCTAAAAGCTTGATCACCAATTAATGCTAAATTTGTACATTCATCTAAATTTACTTTTTCTAAACTAGAACATACAGCAAAAGCACCTTCTTTAATAAACTCCAAAGAACCCCCTAAAGAAATTTCTTTTATCAAAGTAAGTTGCTTGAAACTATTTTTACCAATATATCTTAAAGTTGAAGGAAGAGTAAGTTTTGTTATTTTTCTAGCTCTTGATGGGATAAAGCTAACATCACTACCATTAGAAACACCAATTGTCCCTTCTTTCACTTCAAATTCACTAATTTTTGTATTTTGAACATTAACTAACCAACCATCAATATAAAGTCCATTATCGCTCCAATTTGTACTATTATTAAAAATTCCAGTTGACGCAAAAGCATTATAGCCAATTGTATCAACCGAAGAAGGAATATTAATTGACTCTAACTTATATAAACTAGAAAAAGCTTTGTCCCCAATTAGTTTTAAACCTTCAGGAAGAGTAATTTTAGTTAAATTTTGCGCATTATTTAAAAAAGCGTTAATAGCAATGGCAATTGTCCCTTCTTTAACTTCGTATTCGCTTAAATTCAAAAAGTCACTATTGATAGCTAAAAGATAATTGTCTACATATAAAACTCCATTTTCCCAATTACTTTTATCTTCATAATAAGCAGAACCATAAAAAGTATTATGATCAAGCGCAAGAGGTTTATTGGGTAAGTCAATATCTTGAAGAGAGGAGCAGCCACCAAAGACACTTGCGCCAATTTCTTCAAGTGTTTCAGGGATAACAATAGATTCGAGCTTTTCGCAATTCTCAAAAACCATGTCTCCTATTTCAGTGACATTTTTAAGTTCAACATTAGTTAATTCTTTTGCATCTTTAAAAGCATAAAGCCATATTTCTTTTAAAGATTCAGGTGCAATAAACTCTTTTAAAGCAGTTTGAGAAAAAGCGTTTGCTCTTATTTGCACAAGTGAGGTAGGAATATTAATGTTTGTTAAAGAAGAACAGTTTTCGAATGCATAATCAGGAATTACAGTTATATTATTTGGCAAAACTACTTCTTCAAGATTTTTTGCGCCATAACACATTTTATTACCAAGACTTTTTACACTTTCTGGTATAACAAGTTTTTTGATAAATAAATTATCAGCAAAAACATTATCGCCAATTCCTATCACATCAATATCATTTACTCTTGAAGGAATTACTACTTCATTATTAATTTCACTAATTCCTTCAACACTAGTTAAAACTCCTTCTTCATTAACGGTAAAGCTTATTGATGCAGGAATATTTTCTTCCCACTTAGCATATAAAGTTTGATCTTTTGTTACTTCAAAAGGAAAAGTAACCTTGTTTATGAAACTTTCTTCTAAATACCAACCAAGGAAAGTGTAGCCATCTTTTGTTGGAAGAGGCTCTTTTTCAATTTTATTAGTTTTTAAATCGGTGACTCCTGTCCCACCATTTAATTCAAAGTGGACATTATAAGTATTTTCTTCCCATTTGGCATATAAAGTTTGATCTTTTGTTACTTCAAAAGGAAAAGTAACCTTGTTTATGAAACTTTCATCTAAATACCAACCAAGGAAAGTGTAGCCATCTCTTGTTGTAACTGGTTCACTTTCAATAATTGAGGTAACAACTTCTTCAACTTTTGAACCGCCATTGCTATCAAAAGAAACTTTAAATTCTTTTGGCTCTTCATTGACAAGTTGATAATAAGCATAAACATTAACATCGCTTTCTAAAGCGGTATTTTGATAAAAATCGGCAGTTAGCTCATTTTCAAAACTTTCATTATCAAAATACCAACCCTTAAAACTATAGTTTTCTTTTTGTGGAGCATTAGGTAAAGTTAAAATTTCATTTCCACTGGTATCGATTGTTGAAAAAATTTCATTATCAACATAAAAAGAAATGGTATATTTTTCAACGACAGGTTCACTTTTCTTTTCATAAAAAGCATAGCAATCAAGGTCTTCTAAAAGAGGTTTATTTAAAAAATAATCTCTAGTCAATTCTTCGCTCCAAATATTCTTATCTAAAAACCAACCCTTAAAATCATAATTTTCTTTATTTGGTGCTGAAGGTAGATCGATTGTCTCATATCCTTTAGTTTCAATTTTTCCAACCAAAGTTGATTCATCATAAAAAGAAATAGTATGTAATTCTCCATCTATTTCATTTGCCCCACAAGACGATAGAAATGTAACAGGTAAGCCGAGTAATAGAATACTTTTAAGTAAAATTGAAGTTTTCTTTTTCATAAATAATATCCTTGTTTTGCGCGCTCTATATTATAAATTACTAGGATTTATTTCAAGTTAAATAAAACTTCAAAACATTATGGAATAAGTTCCAATTAATGTTTTTCGCAAATTTTAAAATTATTCGTATTTTAATAGTCTTGGAGAATTAACGTTCTGTCAGCTTTGCGACCTTACTCCCGATCGGGTATTAATCAGACAAATTTTCTCAGGAGTCGGAATCTAAAGGTTGGTAAGTTCCACGATTATTTTGTATTAATCAGACAAATTTTCTCAGGAGTCGGAATCTTTAACTAAAATAGACTGAAGATCCAAAAGGTATTAATCAGACAAATTTTCTCAGGAGTCGGAA
>ULQM01016498.1_pt1 | contig 10181 bp, 8 predicted proteins | sample 1954451 | NCBI WGS metagenome assembly ULQM01 (sample SAMEA4835655, study PRJEB28245) | human gut metagenome | biome: gut microbiome; material: fecal sample | place: Denmark | collected 2008 | reverse complement strand
CATTGACATATATTCGCAAAGTTGGTTTATATTAGCGGCGTTTTTTACGGTTTTTGTGCTGTCCTTGCCGTGTTTTACACTGCAGAGGGCAGAAAAAGGGATTAGACAGACTAAATAAGTATATTGTATAAAATTCATAACACATGTTCAACAAAGACCGTCTGAAACAAAGTAAAATAAAAGAATATGGTTTTGCTGTGAATGAAATTTCGCAAAAACACTTGCATTTATTTTCAGAATATGTTATAATATAAAAAACGACGGAAAGGAGATATTTGTGTCTTTTAAAGGGGATAAAATAAGGCTTGAAAGAGCAGGTATTCCGAAGAGCGTCACCGCCGAGGCGGAAATAAAATAAAAAAAGGAGACAATATGAAATACGAAAAGAGGGCTGATGTACCTGAGAGGTATACCTGGAACAAAAGCGATATTTTTGCCACGCCCGAAGAGTGGGAAAGAGCCGTGGCCGGATTCAGCGGAGTATTTGCGGCTATAGAGGGATTCAGAGGCAAGCTCAAAGACAAAGAGACGATCCTTCGTTTTTACAAGCTGTTGGATGAGAAGTCATTGGAGCTTGAAAAGATATATTGTTATACGCATTTAGAGTATGACGAGGATACGAAAAATACTGAAGCGCAGGAGAGGATAGGCAAGGCGCAGAATTTATTTGTAAGGTTGAATCAGAGTTTATCGTTTGTGGATCCCGAAATGAGTGCTTTATCCGATTCGTTTATAAACGAGATGATAAATGATCCCGAATTTGCCGATTTTGACATCACGTTAAAGTACATACTCAGGAACAAGCCACACATATTGTCTGAGGAAGGTGAATCTTTGCTGGCCGGTGCTGGTGATTTTTCCGGAGGTTTTTCGACAGCTTTCAACAGAATGGATAACGGAGATATCAAGTACGGCACGATAAATATAAGGGGAGAGAAAGTGTCTTTGAGTCACGGAACGTACAGTGTGCTTATGCAGGACAAAGATCAGAAGATAAGAGCCAAGGCGTTCAAGCAGTATTATAAGAGTTACATAGACGTTGTCAATACGCTTTCGTCGTTATACGAAAGCAATGTAAAGAAGGACTGGTATTTTGCCCGTTCGAGGAAATTCGGCAGCACTATGGAGTCTGCTTTGTTTTATGAAGAGGTGGACAAGAAGGTATATACCAACCTTATCAAGAGCGTGCACAAGAGTCTCAAGCCTTTGCACGAGTATGTAGGGCTGAGGAAGAAGTTACTCGGGCTCAAGACTCTGAACATGTATGATATGTATGTTCCGGCTTTTGAAGACGTGGAATACAAGCTTGATTTTGAAGATGCGTTTGAGCTTGTGAAGAAGGGGTTAGCGCCTTTGGGCGAAGATTATATCGCGTTGCTTGACAGGGCGAAGAATGAGCGTTGGATGGACGTTTATGAGACTCCGGGCAAGAGGAGCGGTGCTTATTCGATGGGTATTTCGGGAGTGCATCCTTTTGTGCTTCTCAATTATCAGGAAACTCTCAATGACATAAGTACGATAGCTCACGAGCTGGGGCATGCCATGCACAGTTATTACAGCGAGAAGGGGCAGTGCTATAACAAGAGCGGGTATAAAATATTTGTTGCAGAGGTAGCGAGCACCTGTAATGAGATACTTCTGCATAAGTATATAACAGCCAATACTGACGACATAAAAGTAAAGAAGTATCTTATCACGGTATATCTTGACATGCTTCGCACTACAATGTATCGTCAGACGATGTTTGCAGAGTTTGAGTCTATCTCGCATGAGATGGTCGAAAAGGGGCAGACGCTCACTTATGAGAATTTATGTGCGGAATATCTTAAGCTCAACAAGAAGTATTACGGCAGACACGTCAAGCATAATAAAGAGATCAGTTACGAATGGTGCAGGGTGCCGCATTTTTACAGGGCGTTTTATGTATATAAATACGCTACGGGTATCATAAGCGCGGTATGTATTGCTGAAAAAATACTCAAAGAGGGTGAGCCTGCAGTAAAGAAATATAAGGAATTTCTGTCACTCGGCGGTTCAATGGATCCGGTAAGCGAACTCAAGGTAGCCGGTGTGGATCTGACGACTTCGACGCCGTTTGAAATAGTCAATAAATCTTTTGAAGACGCTCTTGAGCAGCTCAAGTCGCTTTGCGATTAAGAGTTCAAAGAGACGTATAAAAAAGCAATCAAGGCGGAAATTTCTGTTTCCGCCTTTTTCAATACCGTCGGCGGGAAAGAGGATTTGCGGCGAACGGCGCAGAAAGACGCACGGAAGGGGATCGAGCGTGCAAAAGACTCGTATTCCGAGAAGGGGGGAGGCGGTCCCGGGAGTGCGGCACAGCATAAAAGTTGACATCGGACGGAAGATGTGGTAAAATAATATATACTTTCCGAGAATGCATTTTCAGGAAAGTTTAAGGAGGTGTAAAATGGCTGAATGGTGGAACGGGATGAGTGTATTGCAGCAAGCGCTTGTGTGCATAGCCGGCAGCGCTACCTTGATCACGATAATCCAAACCATACTTGCGCTTATAGGCTTCGGTGAAGCGGACCCCGATGTGGATTTCGATATAGGCGACGACGTACCTCTTGACAGCATGGTAAATATCGGCGGACTCAGACTTTTCACTTTCAGAGGCATCATTGCCGGACTGACCGTCGGCGGATGGCTTGCTTACGGTGTAAGTGTTTTGGGTTTGGACGATATATGGTCGATATTGATAGGCATAGCGGGAATGATCCTGACGATGATCGTGTTTGCCATATCGTGGAGAGCCGCGATGAGACTGCAGGGGGACGGAGCAGTGCAGCTCAGGAATGCGGCAGGAAAACGGGCAAGAGTATATATACCTATCCCCGCATCACGCGGAGGCGTGGGTAAGGTAACGCTGACTCTTCAGGACAGGTTTGTGGAAGCCGACGCGGTGACCGATGATAATGAAAAGCTTGTTACGGACAGTCAGGTGGAAGTCGTAGATATCATTGACGAGAATACGCTGCTGGTGAAAAAGACAGATGCGGTCGTCGGTGAGGGCAATACTCAGGATGCCCTTAAGGAAAAGCAATGAAAAATAAAACAGTATAAAAAAAACAGTATAAGAAAAAAAATATTGTGGAGAGTCTATGTTTATATGCTGTGATGTAAATAATACAGTAAGACATATCAAAAAAGGAAAGAAGGAGGAAATCGATGGTAGTAATAGGTTTTTTGCTCAGCGGAATAGTTTTTGAGCCGTTGCTGATAGCGCTTGTGATACTTGTAGTGGCGTTTCTTGTATTTCTTATTTCGAGATACCGTAAATGTCCGTCAGACAAAATACTTGTCATATACGGAAAGATAAAGGACAATAAGGACGGCACGCCGCGTTCGGCAAAGTGCATACACGGCGGAGCGTCATTGGTGTGGCCCTTTTTCCAAGGGTATCAGTACATGGATCTCACGCCCATATCGATCAGCGTCGACCTGAGAAACGCACTCAGCAGACAGAATATAAGAATTGACGTACCAAGTACTTTTACGGTAGGTATATCCACGGAGCAGGGAGTTATGCAGAATGCCGCCGAAAGGCTACTGGGACTTAAACTCAATGAGATACAGGAGCTTGCAAAGGATATCATTTTCGGACAGCTTCGTCTTATTATAGCGACGATGGATATCGAGGAAATCAATACCGACAGAGATAAGTTCCTCGAAGCAGTGAGCAGAAACGTGGAAACAGAGCTCAAGAAGATAGGTCTCAGGCTCATAAACGTAAACGTTACCGATATAAACGACGTATCGGGCTATATAGACGCACTCGGAAAAGAGGCGGCGGCGAAAGCTATAAACGACGCGAAGAAGTCCGTGGCGGAGAAAAACAGAGACGGAAGCATAGGAGAAGCAAACGCTTTGATGGATCAGAGAATAAATGTTGCCGACGCCAATCAGAAAGCCATAAACGGCGAAAATGAGGCTATGGCGAAGATATCTCAGTCCAACGCCACGAGAAGGGAAGTAGAGGCGGAGTCATTAAGAAGGGCAACAACGGCGGAAAATATCGCAAAAGCCAAGGCTCTCGAAGATTCCTATACTGCTCAGATGGAAGCGGAAAAAGCGCGTGCAAGCAGAGAGAAAGCCACCTTGGAAGCCGATACGATAGTAAACGCGGAAATAGAAAAACGCAAGATGGAAATACAGGCGGAAGCCGAAGCCGAAAAGATGCGTCTTCACGCAAAGGGCGAAGCTGACGCAATATATGCCAAAATGCTGGCACAGGCAAAAGGTATCGAGGAAGTGCTCACCAAGCAGGCGGAAGGTTTTAAGAATATAGTCGAGGCGGCAGGCGGCGACGCAAACAGCGCTGTAAGACTTATGATCTCCGATAAGCTTGAGAATCTCGTGCGTATACAGGTCGAAGCTGTAAAGAATATAAAGATCGACAAAGTCACGGTTTGGGACAGCGGAAAAGGCGAAAACGGAAACAGCTCAACAAGTAATTTTATAAGCTCGCTTTATAAATCCGTACCTCCGCTCAGCGAACTTTTCGACGCCGCAGGAATGAAACTGCCCGACTACCTCGGAACGGTAAAATCCCCCGAATCCGATCAGAATGCGGACAATAAAGACAGGCAGACAGCCGTGTCGGAAAACGTCCCCGTCAAGACCGAAGAATAGTTTATGATTTTTATCGGAAGGTATGACCGCTTATTTGAACCGGCTGCACAAAACAGTGCAGCCGGTTTGATACTCCGGAGAATATGATCGGATTTTTAGAGTTTCAAAGCGGTGCGATGTCGCTTTTTTAAGTGCAGCGCCCTTATCCGGATTTCAAATCAGGTTTTTTCTGCCAGTATCGGCTTATTATTTAATTAAAGCTCATACCGTAATTCAAGCTAATATCGCTAAAAAGTATTGAAATATAAAACACGATCGCCCGCGCATCGGAAACCCTGCCTTTTCAGAACGGTTTTTTTCACGGAAACAGGTCAGATGTATTGCATCAAGGCATTTGTACTCATCAGGCAAGGCTGCAGGCAGTCGAAGGGAAATATTTTCGCGAAAAAAATCGCCGGTAAAAAACGACGTAAATTCTATCCCGAAGAAATCTGCGGGTAAAAAACGACGTAAATTCTATCCCGAAGAAATCTGCGGGTAAAAAACGACGTAAATTCTATCCCGAAGAAATCTGCGGGTAAAAAACGACGTAAATTCTATCCCGAAGAAATCTGCCGGTAAAAAACGACGGAAATGCTATCCCGAAAATATCCGCCTGTAAAACCTGCGGCTTAATTTTTTATCGACCTTTTTTAAGCATAGAAAAAACGGCTACAGCAGGCGATTTGTTTCGGCTGTACAGTGAGATGTTCCGATAGGCGGTCGTTTCTGAAATGTATCAGGGGTCCCGGCGGGTTTCGTGATCCGCTTTATATAAAGTGTGAAACTTTCCGAAGCTATGAAGAAAAATGTTTTTTGCGATAGTACAGTAAGGTCCGGATGCGAGATCTGAAAATAAGAAAGAGAGGCCGTATTCTTCTCAGGACTTATTGACCGTTGTCTTTCTCGTATAACGCCACAGAAAGATACTTATTCATCAAAACTTATTGATGTAATGTCATTCCACAGCGTGCCTGCAAAATCGGCAACGATGTCTTTTTCTTGTTGCGTTACTGTTTTGAACATCGTAACCGACAATTTTTTATTCTTCTTTTTCCATTTGCCGACCACTTCGCCATCAATCATCAATGCAGGCATTACAATCCCTGCGAGATTGAATATCGCTCTCAAATTCTCTTGGCTTAAAAACAAGCTTTCCTTTTTTTCGTGAGCTGAAAGAAGTTGGTCAAATCCTGCAAGGAACAGACATTTTGGAATCCCTTGATCGTAAGTCTGATTGTTGTCGATATAAAAATAGGTTTTACCTTCACATTCTGCTGTTGATACAGGCAGTTTGGAAAGCCAATCCTTAACCTGTGCGGCTGTTGCATGAAAATAGTACATGGCATCGTGAATGGTGGAAGGTCCCATGTGCGTAAAGTATCGACGAGCCATTTCAAGGTTTGCTTCTTGCTCCGGAATGGGAGTAAACGCAGGAGATAAGCAGAAAGCTTTCTTTTCCTGGACAACATAGTTTATAAATCCACGTTCGCACATTTCACGAACGCCGCCACCCCATTGGTCGAACATACTGCTTTCTTCGGGTTCGGTCATACCGTTTTGTCTGCAGACATCCTTTAATTCTTCTCTTGTCAGCTCGGAGTATTTAAGAGCATCTAAGATCACATTAGCAAAATAAGCCTGTCGCTCCGGTGTAAGTGCCCATTTATCACGCTGATTCCAAAACGTATATCCACGCCAATCGTTACGCAAATAATCTTGCCCATTATTGCAATGAATGAATAATGGCAGATCATCTTCGGCAAACACATGAACTGTTCCTCTGACTGTCCAGTTTTTTACAAGCCCATTTTTGACAGTATCCTCATTATAATCTGAACACCTTATTTTCAGCGAGTGCATAGCGTTTACCATGAATTGCGCTTGAACACCACAAAGATCATGGAGGACGGTCATTTTATCTGTCGGTTGGAGCAAATGTTGATTTGCCATCTGACGAATTTTTATTTCTTCTATGGTCATCGTGTACCTACTCGTTCACCCTAAAACAATCTTTCCGTTGATAATGTCTGCAATCACTTCGACCAAAAAGGTATGCTCCCTTTCAAGAACTCTTGCAGCCAATATCTCCGGTGTATCGTTCTCCAATACCGGCACTGTAGTCTGAGCAACGATCTCGCCGCTATCGTATTCGGCATTTACACGGTGAATCGTTACTCCGGTTTCTTTTTCTTTTGCTTCAATTACGGCAGTATGTACGTTCATCCCATACATTCCTTTGCCGCCGAACTTGGGCAGCAGAGCAGGATGGATGTTAAAGATTCTGTTGTTATACTTTTCCAAAACCGTGATATGTAACATTCTCATGTACCCAGCCAAGAAAATCATATCAACCTCGTGGGTAGCCAACACATCAAGGATTTCTTTAGCGAGAGCTTCTTCGCTTCCGAATTTTTTTGCGCTCAAATGATATGCCGAAATATTCTCATTGTTGGCTCTCTGTAAAGCCATAGAATCAGCGTTATTGCTTATAACAGCCACAACCGTAGCATTGATCTTATTGCTTTTACATCCGTCGATAATTGCTTGTAAATCACTACCTCCATGAGAGACAAAAACAGCTATATTCATATTCATATCCTCCGTTGCTTTATAGTTCGGTCAAAACACCACCGTTGAATCCGTATATGTTTTCTTTTTTGAATCCGTATAAAGACCCAGGCAAACTGATATGCGGTTCAAAAGTAAACGCTTCGACAGCGGACAGTTTTTCCGTGTTTCCTTTTTCGATGTAGATACGGTGTCTTTTATTCTTAACTATGGAATGACCCAAGTTTCCAAGAAAATCAAGGTTGACGTACCCACGAGCTTTGATCTGATCGTTTATGTAGTAGAACAGCTCCTCAAAAGTTGTGTTCTCATTCACGAAACCAAGCATAGCTTCGTGCAGATAGGCTTCCATTTTGAGACCGTTTCGCCATTCATCATTCTGTATTTGCTCTATGTCTTTGACGATTTTTCCGTTTTCTACGATCAGCGTTCTGGCGTAGTCGCCCCAAATGCAGTTGTTTTGCGGGCTTAAATCTATTGTGATAATATCGTTTGACTCAATTATGTGATCATCTGTTTTATACTCACGACCGGATACCGATACAGCGGTCTTTTCACCGGCGAAAACAAAAGCACCCACATCCCAATACCAAAAGGAAACCGCACCATGGGAAAGCATATATTCCTCACACAGTTGGCGAAGCTCAACAAGCGTCATGCCGGGCACAATAACTGTTGAAGCATATTCAATGGTGGCTCGGTTCAAATTTTGCATTTCGTGAATAGTCATCACTTATTCTCCAGTTGGTTGCACTTGTTTACATACTTTGCTTGGTAATCCGAAATTTCTTTGCAAGGGTATTCCGAGCATTTACTACAAGCATCTATACCATGCTCAATGCAACACTTTTTGAAAGGACATTCCTTGCGCAGCTCAAACACGTTCTGGGATCTGCCACCGTCGCAGTAGGATTTTTCAAGAGGAATGTCAAGACCAAAGCTCTCTTTATAAAAACTCTGAGCCTGTCTGCGCAGGTCATCATTATTGGTTTGCGTTGCAATATAGGTAACACACTTTGAACAATCATGACCACAGTAACACGGCTTCCTGCCCGGTGATAGGGTTTATTTTGTTTTCCGGAAGATAATCAAACTCTGTAGATCATTTCTCAGCTTTCGATACTTAATCCGGTATATATCTCGTATATATCTCGCCGTTTTCACTTTCAATTGCACATACCATATGATGTGCATGTATAAAAGGAGAAACATCCTGAGGAGCATACTGTTCTTTTGCTTTGTAACAGAGTTTTTCCCGAATATCCGTATAACTTTCGTTTTCGGTTTTTATAGTTTTTGTCCATGACCGGCAGACGGAAAGCGTTCATACCTTCTGACTGTCGGAATTGCGGTTTATCCAGCCGAGTTCGACACGTACTTCCTTATTTTCTATATCATGGTTTGAGTAACAGTAAGCGTCAAAGCCCGCAAGACGGAATCCCTGACTCAAATAGAAATCTATGGCGTTTACATTGCAGGATTGCGTTTCGAGTATGATCATACGGAAGCCGTGCTTTACGGCGTACTCTTTAGCTTTGTCCATAAGAGCTTTTCCGCGTCCGCGTTTACGGTACTTTTCCGAACACCACAGTTCCGTTACTCTGAGCCTGTCTGACCATTTTTCGGGATAAATTTCTATTGCGCCCGTAAGAGAGCCTTCGTCGAAGATCCCGTAAGCCGAAGCGCCCGGCCAATGGGGGGCGAAAAGTCTGTCAGGGTAATCGTAAGCTTCCGGCGAGTGCTTTACGGGAACGGAAAAAGCTTTTCTTTCAAATACAGCCGTAAATCCGGAAGTATCCGCTTTTATTTTTACGTCGTAATATTCGGAGGAGGTATATTCCACGGGAAGAATGAATCCCTTCCATTCCGACTTTTTGAGCCTCACGATCGACGGCTTCTTATTTTTTGCTTCGGGTGTGCACATGATATGCTGATCTCCTTGTACTGACGTTTATGTCATTATCCTATGATGGCAAGGGCGGCGTAACCCGTTCCGATCAGCACAGCCAGAAACCCGAAATTTATCAGCAGGAAAATACCGATATATTTTTTTATGTTTTCAGGCTGTACGGCGTTGAAGGAACGTAGAGTTATCAGACTTGCAAGAGACGCTATGGGAGTTCCGAGTCCTCCGATATTCACGGCGATAAGCAGACCGGCGTAGTCCTGAGTGAACTTTGAAAGCAAAACGGCGGAAGGCACGTTGGAAATAAGCTGACAAGAAAGTACGCTGAAAAGGAGCGCGTCTTCACTGATGAGCTTGCTGAAAAAATCTCTTACCGCGTCTATGCGAGCCATGTTGCCCGAGAAAATAAAAAATGCACAGAATGTGAGCAGGAGAGAGTAGTCTACTCTTAGGAGGGACTTGTAATCGAATACGATGAGCGATAGGGTTACGGCGATCAATCCCCAGTAGTAATCGAACACCCGGAAGACGATAAGTATCGAAAGCGCGAAAAGTACCGAGTAAACGATCATGCGCCAGACGGCAGGACGTTTTTCGGGAGCGGATCTGAGTTCTATGGGAGTAGGTTTCACAAAAAGACATACCGAAAGAATAAGAACAAAAGCTACGGCAAAAGGAAGAGCCATAATCTTAAAGAATTCCGCAGCCGGGATACTGAAGAAAGAATAAAGATAAAGATTCTGAGGATTGCCGAAGGGGGTCAGCATGCCGCCGAGGTTGGCAGCCACATTCTGCATAACGAAAGTCAGGGCAGTCAGCTTACGTTCTCCGCACATGCTCAGGGCGAAAAAGCCGAGAGGAAGGAATGTGATAAGAGCCATATCGTTGGCCATTATCATAGAACCGAAATATGTAATGAAAACCAGCGCCAGAACGAGATTGCGTTTGGTTTTGAAGCGGCGTATTATGACGTTTGCAAGCCATTCGAAAAATTTGATGTTTTTGAAAGCCGCGACTACCGCAAGTGTACAGAAAAGACACGTAAGAGTTCCGAGGTCGAAATAACCTGCGT
>ULQM01064544.1_pt1 | contig 10190 bp, 8 predicted proteins | sample 1954451 | NCBI WGS metagenome assembly ULQM01 (sample SAMEA4835655, study PRJEB28245) | human gut metagenome | biome: gut microbiome; material: fecal sample | place: Denmark | collected 2008 | reverse complement strand
AGCTTGCCCTGGACTGCCTCTTGCAGTATCGACTTCTTGAGAGCATCTGGGAAAGCGGCATTCAATGAAAGCAGCTTTGTATCGGCAGAAGCGTATTGCTCCAGACTTGGTGAGAGTTCTGAAACCTTCTGGACGATTCGCTTCTGTTCACTAACTGGAGGAACCGGAAAGAGCGACTGCAATACATCCTCTCTTGCGATGCCTGGGATCATGCTTTTTGCCGCCGCTTTCAGATTCTCAACAAGCGTATCCAGCACAAGCTGAATGTACGGCACATACAACTCACTGATTGGCCGGATAGCCATGATCTGTCTTGCGATATGTACTTGCGATTCTTGAAGGACAGCCATCGTACCTACAGTCCCTTTGCAGGTAAGCAAAATATCTCCACAATACGCAAAGGCACGACCATATTCCGTCCAACGGTTAATTAATACATTTCCGTTTTCGATATTTGAGGCCCCGGTAATGTAAGGAATGCCTTTTCCGCAATCATTGTATTTATCCGGGGTCATATCTTGCCCGGATTGAAGCTCAATGACCGTACCCAGCCGCACCCACTCCCACGAATCAGGAATGTCAAACGGTACTTCATCCGCAAGCGACCGCACTTCATCGCCGATTTTCTCATAAGGGGTATTATCAGAACTCGGCTGTTTAACGATTACCTCGGTAATTTAACGAATACTCCAGTAATTCAACGATTACCCCAGCTGTTTAACGATTACAGCGGAGCAGAAAGCCGCAATCTCCATAAAACGCATGAAACCCCGCCGCAGAATTGCTCTGCAGCGGGGTTCGCTTATGCGCTGAAACAGCCGAAAAGCCTTGTATCAAGCGGTTTTCGGTCATAAAAAAATGCCACCGTAATTCTATCAAAACTACGGTGGGCTTTGGCGGAGAGAAAGGGATTCGAACCCTTGATACGGTTCCCCGTATACACGATTTCCAGTCGTGCGCCTTAGACCAGCTCAGCCATCTCTCCACGGCCGCTGCTCAACGTCAGCATCATGTACTTTACACCAATGCGGGAAATTTTGCAAGCCTTTTCTTTTCAAAGACGATGAAATTCGTATCGAGCCGGAAACAAAGGACTTCTGACGAGACCCTAATGCTTACGGAACAGAGCATACGCGCAAACGGCCGTCGGCTATCAAAAGCGCATTCATCGCCGCGCCTTCCACAAGACCGACTCCGCCGTCTATAAAAACCAGATTACGCTTTGCATCAAACACGGGCGCGCCGGAGCCGTCCCGAGATAAGCGTTGACAGGGCATATGCCCCAGAACGATGGTTTTCGAAAAAGCGGGCGCGGTCTGATAAAAATCACTGCGTTTTAAACAGCGTTCGGGGTCCTGTAGAGAAAGCGGCACATCGTCAAGTCCGGCATGAACGAAAATATAGTCGCCCGCATCAATAATATGCGGAAGAGATTGCAAAAATTCTCGTTCTTTCGCATAATACTCTGAAACGACATGCCGGATCTCTTCCAGCGTGGTTTTCTGAGAGAACGCCGTGCCCTGTGCCGCAAGCATTTCGTGCAGAATCGTCTGCGGATGCCGCGATAGATATCGAAGCAGATCGCCGCGATATCTGGGATGGAAGACGTCCTCCAATAAATTGTCGCAGTTTCCCATCAGCGCACAGACACGCCCCTCGGCTGTCAGCGTCATGATCCGGTGCAGCAGAGCGAGCGATTGCGGCCCGCGCTCGATATAATCACCAAGCAGCAGAAGCAGATCACGTTCAGAGAAATGAACGGCAGCGAGCAGGCGCTCAAATTGATCGAGTCTGCCGTGCAGATCGCTCACGGCGATCATGCGGTCATACTCGGCTGCATTGATATGTTGCGTTCGTGCTGTCATAAGGGGGGGGAGTTTCTCCTTGCTTTTGTTAATTTCTATTCTGCCCGGTATCAATAAGGCATTCACTACGGCCATCTCTGCGGACGCGCGATGAAAGCGAAAAGCCGAATACGGGGCAAGAGAGCAAACGGAAAGCAACCGGGGGCCGCATCCGGCATCGTGGACGGAAGCGCCCGCGGGCAGAAGCGGGGCAAGGTGCTCGGAAAACGCAGCGAGTAATTGGTATTCACTTAGTATAACGTACACAAGAGAAGAGGCCGGGGGCACAGGAGCTGACGGGGCTTTCAGTCGAGTTCGTATCGCTCGCCGGACGCGTCATCTCTGATGGCATAGCGAATGGCTTCCATGATGTCCAACACGGTGTTTGGCGGGTTGATCGACGTGCGCAGAGTGGGTCGCTGAGCGTCTGCGAGCGCATCCGAAGCGTTCCGCGATCCCCGTGAAAGCGCAGTGCGACCAAGCTGGAAGTCGCTCATTCGGGCAGTATAGCATATCGCACCCTATATTTCAATAATACACGTCTATCGCGGTTTTTTGTAAAAAACCTGACATGGAAATGCGATTAGAGTATTAACAATACATTTCATTAAAGAAAGGCGGCGACACAATAGCCACCTGCGAACAAGAATCACCAACTTGTCATCGGTTTTCTTTGAGCACATATGCGAAAAACTTTTGCCGGCTTTCTTGACAGCAGCGCACGAACGTGGCAGTATGTGTCTGACGGAAATCGAAAATGCAGGCGTACCGGCTGGAGCTCGAAAACTTCGCTCGGACGGCCGCGGATAGGGAAGGAGCTTTGGCATGGTTTTTGAAGATTTGCACTATTATGGGGATGATTTTCACTTTCACTTCGGCAATGTGACCGTTGAAGACGGCGTGATCGTCAAGCTGGAAGAACGTGACGCGAAGGAAGCAAAACGAGAGCGTTTGCTGCTGCCCGGCATGATAGAACTGCATGAGCACGGCAACAGCGGCGTAGATTTTTCCGATGACGGGTATGATGGCCTGCTGAAAATGGCGCGTTTTCACGCAAAACACGGAACGATCGGCTTTGCCCCGGCTTCGATGACGGTGTCCGAGGAGGCGCTTGCCACTGCATATCGCGCTGCGGTCCGTCTCCGCGACGAATCGCCCAAGGATGGCGCTAGGATTCTGGGCATCAATATGGAAGGCCCGTTCTTTTCTTATGGAAAGCGCGGCGCGCAGGATCCGCGGTTTCTGCGCGACCCAGATCTTGAAATGTTTGCACGTCTGCAAGAAATAGCGGACGGCATGATCCGCCTAGTCAGCGTGGCGCCGGAGCTTCCGGGCGCGGACGCATTCATTCAAACGCTTTCGCAGCAGGGCGTCGTTGTGTCCGTTGCGCATACGGAAGCGGATTATGCGACCGCCAGCCGTGCTTTTGCGCTCGGCGCTCGGCATGTCACACATCTGTATAACGGAATGCTGCCATTCCTGCATCGCGCGCCCGGTGTTGTTGGCGCGGCAATGGACAACGATGCGGTAAACGTGGAGCTGATCGGCGACGGCTTGCATGTGCAGCCGCCGATGGTGCGTGCGGTCTTTCGCATGTTTGGCGCTGAACGCGTGTGCCTGATCACGGATGCATTGTCCTTCTGCGGCATGAATGCCGGCGAATACATGCAGGGCGGGCGAAAGATCATCCTTGAGAACGGACTCGCAAAGCTGGAAGACGGAACGATCGCAGGGTCTACGGCTACGCTTTTGTATTGTGTGAAGAACGTGACGAACATGGGGATTCCCATGGAACAGGTCATTCGTACGGCGACGGCGAACCCGGCGAAGGTTCTTGGCGTATGGAACGAAGTCGGTTCGATCAGCGTTGGAAAACGCGCAGACCTGCTGCTTTGCGACGGTGCATTGGACCTGAAAGAGGTCTATTTGTCCGGACGAGCCTTATAATCCGCTTGCATGGCGCGGCGTTTCCGTTTCGGGAACGCCGCTTTGCTTTTGCGGAACACCGTTTATTGCGGATCGCGTCTGTACTGTGGTAAAATATCATTACGAATTGTGCGATTAACGTGGAGCGAAGCGCATATGAAAATTCTTGTCGTCTGCCAGTATTATTACCCCGAGCAGTTCTATGTGACGGATGTCTGCGAAGCGCTTGTACGCTCGGGACATGAAGTCACGGTGCTGACTGGGCTGCCCAACTATCCGTCGGGGATTATCACGGAGGAGTACCGGCACGGCAAACGACGGGAGGAATGGCGGCGCGGCGTGCATATCGTTCGCTGCTTTGAAATCGGGAGGAAAAAGGGCGCGATCGGCCTGGCGCTCAACTATCTGAGCTTCCTGCTTTCGTCGGCGTACCGTGCAAGACGCATGAATATCGACGCGGACATCTTATTCTGCTATCAGCTTTCTCCCGCGTTGATGGCGTATCCGGCTGTGCTTCTGAAGCGGCGGCACCGTTGCCCGCTTTTGCTGTATTGCTTAGACCTATGGCCCGAATCGATGAAAACGCTGCTTCATAGCGAGAATAGTCCGTTGTTTCGAGTCGTAAAGCGCTTTTGCACGATGCTGTACCAAGCCTGCGATCATATCGCCGTTCCGAGTGAAGCCTTTGTCGAGTATATGCAGACGGTCCACGGAATCGTGGGGAAACGGCTCTCCGTACTGCCGCAGTTTGCGCCGGATGCGCTTTTGAACGAAAAACTGGAATGCGATAACGGCGTAACGGATTTCGTGTTTCTTGGAAATATCGGGACAGCGCAGGACATGCCTTGCCTGCTGGAGGCCGTGTCCAAGCTGCTCGATCTGTCAAACTGGAAGCTCCATATTGTTGGCGGCGGTTCAATGCTCGCTGAGACGGAACGCCGTGCGGAAGAGCTTGGGCTTTCGGAACACGTCGTGTTCTACGGCAGACGTCCTGCGGCCGATATGCCCGCGTTTTACCGCCTGGCTGACGCTTGCCTGCTGACGCTTACGGGGGATACGCTTGTCGGTCAGACGGTCCCGGCGAAGCTGCAAGGCTATATGGCGGCAGGAAAACCGATTTTTGCCGCGGTTAACGGACCGGCGCATGAACTGATCGAAAAGAGCGGTTGCGGCCTTGCGGTGGACAGCGGAGACAGCGCAGGACTTGCAGAGGCAATGCGTACAATGATCCTGCAGCCGGAAATATTTGGAACTTGCGGCGCAAACGCTCGCACCTATTTCCTTGAACATTTTACGGAGCGACGCCATATGGATGCGCTGATCGCACAAATGAAAACTCTTGTGGAGGAGACGTCATGTTTGCGGAAAGAACGCTGTTGATAACCGGAGGAACGGGATCGTTCGGACATGCAGTGCTGGAGCGGTTTCTGACGGCCGGCATCGGTGAGATCCGTATTTTTTCGCGTGATGAGAAGAAACAGGATGATATGCGCCGTGCATATGCGCTGACGCCCGGTTCAGACAAGATCAAGTATTACATCGGGGATGTACGGGATCCCGGCTCGATCCGAAATGCAATGCACGGCGTCGACTATGTGTTTCATGCCGCCGCGCTCAAGCAGGTGCCGTCCTGTGAATTCTTTCCGTTGGAGGCAGTGAAAACAAATGTCATCGGCACAGACAATGTGCTCAACGCGGCGATCGACGCAGGCGTGAAGAAAGTTATATGCCTTTCGACAGACAAGGCCGCCTATCCCGTAAATGCCATGGGAACAAGCAAGGCCATGATGGAGAAGGTATTTGTCGCCAAATCTAGAACCGTTGAAGAAGATAGAACGCTGATCTGCGGAACGCGTTATGGCAATGTCTTGTGCTCGCGCGGCAGCGTTGTGCCGCTCTTTATCGAACAGATCAAGCGAGGACTTCCGCTGACGATCACGAATCCGGCGATGACGCGATTCATCATGAGCTTGGATGAAGCGGTGGAGCTTGTCGTGTTTGCGTTTGAGCATGCGCATACCGGCGATATTATGGTGCAAAAAGCGCCGGCCTGCACGATCGGTACGCTTGCACAGGCAGTTCGCGAACTGTTCGGGGCAAAGAATGACGTGCGTTTGATCGGGATCCGGCACGGAGAAAAGCTGTATGAAACACTGCTGACAAACGAAGAGTGCGCAAGAGCGGAGGACTTGGGCGATTTCTACCGAATACCGGCAGACCAGCGGGATCTGAACTATGAAAAGTATTTTACGACAGGAAACACCGCACGTTCCGGGCTACAGGAGTTTAACTCCCAAAACACGCGCATCCTGAATGTAGAAGAGGTCAAGACTGCGCTGCTGAAGCTGCGCTGCATACGGGAAGAATTGGCGGCTTGGGAGGATGCGCGCGCATGAAGATCCTCATTACCGGCGCAGAGGGATTTATCGGGCAAAATTTGACAGCGCGGCTCCAGGCGTATTCCTGCCGGGAAGCGGATCAGATGGGGATCGAGCTATACCGCTGCGGCAGAAATACGTCCGTACAGACATTGGAACGATGGTGCAGCGACTGCGACTTTGTATTTCATCTTGCAGGCGTGAACCGCCCGGAGCGCGAGGAGGCGTTTTGGGAAGGGAACCGCGATTTTACGGTGCTGCTCATGCATGCGCTGGAAAAAGCAGGGAATACGTCGCCCGTTCTGATGAGCTCGTCCGTACAGGCTTCGCGCGAGACTCCGTATGGCCTTTCAAAGCGTGCAGGCGAAGCGGCCGTGCGCGCACACGCAAGCCGTATGCAAAGCAAAGCGCTCATCTATCGCCTGCCGAGCGTGTTTGGCAAATGGTGTCGGCCGAATTACAACAGTGTCGTAGCCACGTTTTGTCATCAGATCGCGCGCGGAAAACCCATCAGGATCGATAATGCCGAAACGGAATTACACCTTGCGTTCATCGACGATGTTGTTCAGGAATTTTTGAACGCACTGAATGGCCGCGAATGTATCGATGCAGACGGCAACGGCGTAATCACAGAAACGTATAGTATTCGACTGGGTGCGCTCGCCGAGATGCTGGCCGGCTTTCGAGACAGCCGGATCACGCTGCGACTTCCCAAGATGGACGATCCTTTTGAAAGAAAGCTGTATAGTACGTTCCTGTCCTATTTGCCGGAACGGGACTTCCAATATCCCCTTGTAATGCATGCGGACGCAAGAGGCAGCTTCACAGAGGCGCTTCGTACGAGCGGCGCCGGACAGATCTCTGTGAATGTATCCAAACCGGGCGTTGTGAAGGGCAATCACTATCACAACGTGAAAGTCGAGAAATTCCTCGTCGTGGCCGGCGGCGGGGTGATCCGACTTCGCAGAGTCGGCACATCCGAAGTATATGCATATCCGGTATCCGCGGAAAGACTGGAGATTGTCGACATTCCCGCGGGGTATACGCACAGCTTGGAGAATACCGGCGCTTCCGACATGGTGACGGTTATGTGGTGCAGTGAGTGCTTCGACCCGGCACATCCGGACACCTATTTCGAGGAGGTCTGACAGACATGGCTGAAAAACTGAAGCTCATGACGATACTTGGCACGCGACCGGAAATCATCCGTCTTTCCGCCGTGATACGCTGCGCCGACCGATACTTTGATCACATACTTGTGCATACGGGCCAGAATTGGGACAAGCGCTTGAACGACATCTTTTTTGAGGAACTTCAACTGCGCAAACCCGACTATTATCTGAATGCAGTGGGCGCACATCTTGGCGAGACCATGGGCAATATCATCGCAAGATCTTATGAGGTGATACAGAAGGAGCGGCCGGACGCTGTGCTTGTGCTTGGCGATACAAATTCGGCGCTTTCCGCGATTTCCGCAAAACGCCTGAAAGTTCCGATCTTCCATATGGAGGCGGGGAACCGCTGCTGGGACTGGAACGTACCGGAAATGATCAATCGAAAAATCGTTGATCATATTTCGGATATCAATCTGCCGTATACGGAGCATTCGCGGCGCTATCTGCTGTCTGAGGGATTGGACGGAAAAACGATTTTTGTAACGGGATCTCCGATGCGCGAAGTCCTGCGCGACGCGGCAAATGGGATCAACGAAAGCCGTGTGCTTGAAACGTTGGGACTGTCACCGCGAAAGTATCTGTTGCTTTCCGCCCATCGCGAGGAAAACATAGACAATCAGGAGAATTTTTTCTCGCTTATGAACGCAGTGAACCGTATTGCAGAGCGGTATCAAATGCCGGTCATTTATTCCATGCACCCACGAAGCAAAAAGTATATCGTGCAGCGTGGCTTTCAATTCCACCCGCTTGTGCGGAGTATGGAGCCGTTTGGCTTTTTTGACTATAATCAGCTTCAAAAGAACAGCTTCTGCGTGTTGTCCGACAGCGGAACGCTCTCCGAGGAATCCGCTATTCTCGGGTTCCCGGGCGTTTTGCTGAGAACCTCGACTGAGAGGCCGGAGGTGCTGGATAAGGGCACTGTGGTCATCGGGGGAATTCGGGGAGAAGACGTTGAACGCGCCATCACACTGGCGGTCTCTATGTCCGAAAACGGGGAAGAGACCGTTATGGCGGAGGACTATGCCGATACGAATGTCTCCGTTAAGGTGATCAAGCTGATTGAGAGTTATACGAAAATCGTGAATGAAACCGTGTGGCTGAAACGATCGGAGGAAGCGCATTGAAACTGCTTGTCGCGACGGATGCACATCTGTATAGAACCAGGGATGGCGCTTATTACTGCAACGCACTTTATGGATACGACTATTTTACACGCTATTTCGCCGCGTTTGACGCTGTGCGCGTGGTTGCGCGCGAGGAGCCGATCGCTTCCGTACCGGAAAACTGGCTTCGCGTTGACGGGGAGGGCGTCGAGGTGTTTGGCATTCCTTCATTCCGAGGGCCAAAACAGTTGCTGCCCTTGTATTGCCGGATCCATAGACGCCTTGCGCACGCTGCGGACGGATGCGATGCGGCGATGCTTCGCGTTCCGGGGCAGACGGCACATATGATGTTTGACCACCTGCCCGCGGGAATGCCGGTCGGCGCAGAGGTCGTCGCCGATGCTTCGGATTATCTGCGCGGGACGAAGAACCCTGTTCTGAGGCTTTTGTATGGGCTCATGTCCCGAAAGCTTGCAAGAATCGTGAGGACGGCGAATGGCGTTACCTATGTGACGCGTGAGGCGCTGCAAAAACATTACCCGTCTCAAGCACGCCTTTCCGGGGAGACCGATGCTTATTTCGAGCAATACTGCTCGGATATCGTTCTTGCGGACGAGGATTTCGGGCCCGTTCGCACGTATGATGGAAAGTCAACATTTGTACTGGTTCTGACCGATGTTGCAATGAATGCGGAGCGTAAAGGAGAACGCGTACTGCTGCGCACGATGGAGCGTCTGCGCGCTATGGGATATGACGTGCGCGGGCGGCTGATCGGAGACGGCACTTTGCGCGCAGCATTCGAGACGGAGGCTGCGCAGCGCGGGCTTCGCGCGTATACGTCCTTTCCCGGGCTTCTTTCAACACATGAAGAAATCATGGCCGCGCTTCGAGATGCTGATATCTATATGCTGCCGTCGGAAACGGAGGGACTTTCACGCGGCCTGATCGAAGCGATGGCGGCAGGGCTTCCGTGCCTGTCGACCGCAGTCGGCGGCACGCCGGAGCTCCTTGACGAGGAAGCGATGGTCGCCGACCCGCATGATGTTGCAGGGTTTGTCCGCATACTGTCGGACTGGTTCGACCATCCGGATAAACTAGAGGCGCAAAGCAGACGAAACTGCAGCCACGCGCAAGAGTTTCGAAAACAAGCTCTCGAAGAAACACGCGGCGCATTTTATCGGCGGCTCGCGGCGCTTGCAAAGCATAGGAAACGGGCGAATGAAAGCGTCCATAGTACAGCACGGAAATGAATATTTCCCGTGAAACAGCGCATCGTGTTTTTCTCGACGTCCTTAAGCGGAGGAAGGGCTAAAAGGCTTCCCTTGCGCCCGGAAGCAGTGTAAAACGGTTTCGATCGTATTCGATGAGCCCGTCGCGCCGCATTCTGGACAGTTCGGCGCTCATGGCGCTTCGTTCCACGGAGAGATAGTCCGCAAGCTGTTCCCGGTTAAACGGTATACGGAAGCTGTCCGTACCGCACTGCACCGCTTGCTCGGAAAGATAGGACAATAGCTTCCGACGTGTCGTGCGCTGCGTGATGTGCTCGATTTTGCGGGTGAGCATCAAATTGCGTTCCGCCAAAATACGCACGGTGTTTTCGATGAGACGCCCGTGGCAGTCGCAGACCTTTCCGCAAGCATGCAGCATACGATGATAATCCAAATACAGCACGTCGGTTGGCTCGCTCGCCACAATATCGGTTGGCAGCGTTTTAACATTTGAGCTTGCAAAGGCTTCGCCGAACAGCCCACCGGCGCCGGTGCG
>ULQM01069388.1_pt1 | contig 10198 bp, 15 predicted proteins | sample 1954451 | NCBI WGS metagenome assembly ULQM01 (sample SAMEA4835655, study PRJEB28245) | human gut metagenome | biome: gut microbiome; material: fecal sample | place: Denmark | collected 2008 | reverse complement strand
CCGAAGCAGAAAGAGCGGGCCTTCCAGGAAGTGCGCTGGGGCAAACGCCCGGAGAATATCCCCGTGCTGGAGAAAGCCGGGATCTCCGTATCCAAGTTCGGCGGCGAGGCATTCCGGGCGGCTGTGTCCGATGGACAGGCCGAGCTTGCCAAACTGCTGCTGGAAAAAGGGGCGGATATCAATTACCACAAACCGGACATGGTGTTCCCTTATGCCTCCACCCCCGTTACCGAGGCCGCCCGCTCTAACAATTTTCCCATGGTGCGCTGGCTGGTGGAACAGGGAGAGGACATCACTCTTGTTGACAAATACGGCGACCGTCCCTACAGTGTGGCGGTGCAGAACAAGAATCAGGAGATGGCCGACTACCTGAAGGCGCTGGAGCCGGAGGAATGGCACAACGAGCAGGAAAAGATCCGGCAGCTCATGCCCTACAAGCTGCCCGCCAAGCTGGTGGAATACTTGAAGACCGGCCCCCTGCGGCTGGAGTTCCCGGAGCAGAAATGGGTGAAGTGGGCGGAACTCTACCCCTTCCTGGATGTGCAGGAGATCACCTGGAAGCGGAAGAAGCTGCTCTCCCTGATGGTGCAGATGGACAACTACAGCGACTATCTGCTGCTGTGGAGCCCCAGGGACAAGAAGCTGTGGTATCTGGATATCGAGCATGAGGAATTCCACCCTCTGGCCAAATGGGATGACTTCATCGCAGCTCCCGGCCGGTATCTGAACGGGATGATCGAGGGCGAGTTTGAGGAGTAAAGCCATGACATCCATCGACTTTCTGAACAAGGTACATCAAAGCCTTGATTCCCAGGAATATAACCTCTCCTATTCTCCGGCCAAGTCCAAGAATTATATGCTGTACTGCAACGGCAGCTTTATCGGCGGCCTTGTTCGATGAGGAGCTGTGCTTTGTCTACGCCGACAGTGTGAGCGACCTGCTGGGACACCCGGAGCCGGTCTATCGCGGCTATTCCAGCGCCGCCCAACACCGGATGCTGGTGATCCCGGAGGAGCACTGGGCGCAGGCGCTGAAACTGCTCTATGCCGAGAAATTTGACTGGAGCAGTCTGGTGTACGACATCATCTACACCAGCATTGGCGCGGCTGTGGTGGAGGACTTCTACGACGAGAATGTGGTGTTTCTGCGGTTCTGCTTTGAAAAGGAGCTTCTGAAAAAGAACCCGCTGGACCGGCTGGGCCGGATCATTCGGATGGTCTATCTCAACCAGGACTTGACAGAAGCGGGCAAAGTTCTGTTCCCCAGACTGCTGCAAAAGTTCCTTGTTTTTACAGATCATAAAGGAAAAACCAGTCTGGAAACCATGCTGAAACGGTGGTACACCGCGCTGGAGAAGGAGTATCGCTGCCAGATCACGGGATAAGGAGGCCGGTAACATGACAGAGGAAAACAGGGCCTATATCACCCAGCTCAAGGTCACGGATGTCCCGTGGCACCGGCTCACCACCACCTATGGCCGGGGAACGGATTTTCCTGCTCACCTGGCCGTGCTGGAGCGGATGGAGGATATGGAGGCAGTCAAAAAGTCCCTCGAACAGCTCACCGCCAACCTGGAACACCAGGGTACCTTGTGGCACGCCACCCCCTTCGGCATGGTGTTTCTGAGCCGAATTCTGGAGAAGGCCCTCGCAGACAGCGGGCAGAACCCTGTGACCCATTTCCTGGCCGGGGAACTGCTGGACTTCTTTGCCTGTATCCTTCAGTGCTTCCACGATGGAGACAAGATGGAACACGCTGATCCGCTACCACTGTTTTCTGATTTGCTGAAAGAAGAATACCTGTGGTCAGAGGAATACGATGAAGAAGATGATGAAATGCGCTATGAGGAGGACGAGGTTTTTCCACCAGATCTGTTCTACAGTTTTTATTACTACTCTTGGCAGGCATTGCTGCCCTGTCGGGGTGTACTGGAGCAGAACGTTTTTCCGGAATTTGCTTCTAAAATCTCGAAAGTTCTGAAAGGTTTGTAAAGGAGCCTACGCCGATGTTTGAAGAATTTTATGAGATGTACGAGCCCGAGGAACAAGAAGTAGTCGCTCTGATTAACCGCTGCATTGGGGGCGGATATAACTGGAAAGGCTGTTTTTGGGAAATGACTGTTGTGACGCTGGGTATGGTGTTTTGTGATACCGGCAGGGTCAGCACAAAAGAGGATCGGCTGGATTGGCCGGTCACCGATGAGGAACGCAATAGTGATAAAGGTTGGGGACGCTTTCAAAACGAGCAGATCTGCCGTCTCAAAATTCGCCGTATGAAGGAAGAATGGGCAAAAAATCTCGTGGCACAGCCGTGGTGTATCTCTGAGGTAGTTGAGGCTCATGAGGATTGTCCGGAGCTTGCGGCCATTTTGAATGAGTATCATAAGCCTGTGGTGATTCAGGACAAGGTACTGGGAAAATTGACACTGGACAAGGACCATGATGTCTTTGAAGGCGAGATCCAGTGGTGCGGAAAGGATGTGTTCCTTTCTCTGGAGGTCAATGCCGGGAGCAAGTCCTCCTGGACCCGTGCTCGTAGTGCCGCCAGGAAACTTCTGACTGATTGTGAAAACCGGGACAAAGCTATGCGGGAGCTTGCAGCAAAGGAACTCACAGGGCTGGCCAACGACTGGCTTTCTCAGGATGAGGAAATTCCCCGCAATCCGGAAACCGACCCTATCACAGAGGAAGAATTTAATCGGAGGATCAGCATGACGAGCTTGTCCGTTACCTCCGGCGGCAGTTTCACCGCTTGGTTTGACTGCGATGAGATGTTCAGCGACCATGCGGTGACAGTCTACGGTTCCCTGAAAAAGGGTATCAAATCTGCCTGTATCGAGGGATAAGGAGGATATGCGATGAAACTGAAGTGTAAACGTATTGATTTTACATATACGCCCGGCGAAGAAATCTTCAACTTTCCCGAGGAATCGGGACTTCCATTTCTCTTTGATGTAGATGAAGAACTAACGGCTGATTCTGTGGCCATGGATGCAGTGGGAGAAATGCTGGATGAGGCGGAGAAATTGGCGGAGAAAGGCAAAGCCGCCATCAAAGCGGCACTGACGGATGATGATAACCCCTACCATAGCATTGTGACATTTTTCATGGAGTTTCACCGGGATGATGTAGGACCGGATATTGCAGCGGAACTTTTTCCGGAAACCGACCCATCCAGGCTGTCCTTTGCCGAGATGGTGGACTTTTTGAAGCTCAAGCGGTTCGGCAGTCTGGTGGATGACGAGATGGATCAACAAGTTTTCATTATGGATCTGTCCTTCAACCCGGAGATCACCGACGAGTTGATGGTAATCTACTTTGACTTAAACCAGGAGATTTTCTGTATTACCCATGAAAGCTGATGAAAAAGAATTGCCTATGGAAAAAGCGACTGCTGTTAATACCTGCTTAGGTGTTTTGAAGGGACGGGACTGTATCTATCTGGATCAGGTGAAACAGGATGCTCTGAACAATCTGACCTTTACGGGGGACATCAATGGCCATCTAATCTCCCAGTGCAGGGACGAAAAAGACTGGTTTCCCTATACACTCACCTTCCGGCAGGTGCTGGCCTATTTTACCTGTGAATTGGACACCTATGAAAATATGGCTGGGACGGAGTATCTGGATGGCAGTTCCTTCGATTTAATTGAGGACAGCACCTGGCTGAAGTCTCTGCCAGTGCGGGAGGACTTTGACAAAGGCATCTATCGGCACTACCGGCTGTTTACATACGATGATGTTTACAACATCATTGCAGTTTCCTATGAGTTTGTGGCAGAGTTGTAAATGTCTGAAATCTGGTAATGGAGGTAACCACCATGATCAAAGAACGCATCCTCATTTCCGGCGATCTTAAAAGCAAGGTCAAGCAGCTGATAGAGTACACCGGATGGTGGGAAGGACGAAAAGTGGACATCTCCATTGCGGAGAAGTATTACGCCGATCATGGCGTCCCGATGATGAAGAACACCCAGCGGTTTTACTGTAAATATTTCGGCCTGTGCTGTGAGTGGTATCTGGAGAAGAAAAATCTGAGCTGGGCGGCTGACTTCCAATTTGCTCTGTTCCCTTACCTGGTCAACGGTATCAAAGACCATCTGGAAGAAGCCTATTTCCGGGATATGTCCGGCTGTGAACTGGCAGAGATCGAACAGGCTGCCGGTGAAAAATGCCAGCCTATTGGTCATATCGGCTACTACTACCCGGCAGAGGTCTGGATCTCCGAGTACGGGAAACTGTATGCGAAATATGAGTATCAGGACGAGATAGAGTGCTTCCCGGATGTGTTTACCCTGATTGAACGGGAGCTGCGCCAATGCAAATTTGATTCCGCTGCCATGAAAACGGTCGAGGTGCTGGATGGAAAGCTGCGAGAGCGCATCAAGGAGGAACTGACATGAGTATCAAAGAAAAATTAGAGTCGTTGGGAAAAAACAGCATTCGTCTGAAAATAGAAGGAAAAGAAACACACCGGCTGGGTGCCACTCGCTTCGGCGGGGTGCCGGATGTGCCGCCGAACTTTGTTTGGCCTACTTACGAGGGCGAGAGTTATGACCATGTGGTGAAGAACCGGCCCCTTACATTCTTGGCTCAGTTCAACTGTGCGGAACTGGCCCAGTTTGACAAGGAGCATCTTCTGCCCGATCATGGCCTGCTCTCCTTCTTCTATGAAACGGATACTCAGTGCTGGGGATTCGACCCAAAGGACAAAGGCTGCGCTCGTGTCTATTGGTTTGAGGATCTTTCCGTGCTGTCCGCTGCGAACTTTCCTGCGGATATGGAAGATGACTTCAAATTTCCTATGGTCAAAATCAAGATGGACTCAAAATATTCCTATCCTTCTTGGCAGGACTTCAGTGAAGTATTCCCGGATGAGGATGATGTCGTTTTTGATGCAGCTTGGCAAGAACTGACCGGAGATGACCTGGGTGACTGTTCCCAGCTGCTGGGGTGGCCCGATGTGATTCAGAACAGTATGTTTGCTAAATGTGATATGGTGACCCAGGGTTACTATCTGGGCAATGGTTGGGCAAAAATCCCAAAAGAGGTTCGTCAGCGGGCAGAAGATTCCGCCCGTGACCGCTGGATGCTGCTGTTCCAGCTGGATACCGTGGAGTTTGGCGACTTTGCGCTGATGTTCGGAGACTGCGGGCACATCTATTTCTACATTACCAAAGAGGACTTGGCCGCCCGCCGCTTTGACCGCATCTGGCTGATCCTCCAGTGCCATTAAAACTATGAGACAGGACTTTACTATTTGGCGCAATCAAATATTGCAGAATCCGCGGGATATTTCACCGCTGAAATTCGGCATGTCACAGGATGAGGTGATAGAGATTTTCGGCAAGCCTGATGCTGTTTCCACCATGAGAAGCGACGGGAAACCTTTGATCCTCAAATATTGTGACATAGAACTGCATTTCGATAGAAAGGTCCCTCATGGGCTCTACTTGGTTTATAGCGACGATGAAATCGAGCTGAGCATAACAGGTTATCACGAAGAACTGCTGCGGCCGATCACAAACATAGAGCCGGTGGACAACGAATTTTTCCTTCAAGATGGAGCCGTTTATTTCTCTGGCCTGTATGAAAACGGCTTGTTGAAGGGTGTTTCGCCCAAAGACTTCTGCTGCTGGCATTACTGGGGCAAATCCTCTACGGCCTGCTTTCTCGGCGGGATTCGCCTGCGTGGAGCAGATCCTGCATCGTTTCGGGTTTTAAACTATGCCTACGCGATGGACAAAACAGCCATCTACACCACCAGCGGGAGAATCCCAAATGCAGAGCTGGCAGCCTTCCAGGTGTTGGACAACGGACAGAACGATTCGGGTGCGCCCCAGGGATATGCAAAGGACAACCGGCAGGTCTACTTCCACAACGGAGACGGCAAGGTGAAGATCATCAAGGGCGCGGAAGTTTCCTCTTTCCGCTCGTTGGGCGATACCTATTTTGCTAGGGATGAGAAACGGATCTATGCCTACGGGAAGCAGCTTCCCAAGGCGGATCTGCCCTCATGGGAATTGCTCAGTCATTGGTATTCCCGCGATGCCAGGCGGGTGTACTACCTCAACCGGGAGATCAAGGGGGCGGATCGGGACAGTTTTACAGTATGCACCCCGCTGGACGCACCACCGCTTGCCGATCATCTTGCCCGTGACAAGGAACATTTTTACCAAAACGATGAGATGATTGAAGAACCGCTGTGGCTGGAAAGGCTGCATGAGTTAAAACCAGAACAGCAGACGGAGGAAAACGGCTATGGATTATTTGAAAGCACTGCGTGATGACCCTGATCTGGCAGAGGATTTTGATTCCCTTTTTGACTTCTTCCTGCTGGATGAGTTGTCCCCGAGGGATGAAGCGGATGGCCGAGCGACCTTCACACTGCCCGGTATGGCTTTTGCCAAAGATGGCTCCGGCGGAGAATACCACCTGTTGGAAGATGGCTCCATCGGCTATTACAGCAGCGAAGGTGAGGCAGGCCGTCTGGCTGAGAGCATGGATGACCTTTTTTCACTGATCGTGAGCTGCATCTGCTGGCACGACTGCTGTGACGCAAAAGAGTATGCGGACTACAAAACACTGGAGGGATACGGACAAAGGCGGCGCAATATCAACTTGGAAGATATGGATATGGATAGCTGGCGGCGGGTAGCTGATGCTCTCGGCATTCCTACTGATGAGCCGCTGGCTCCAGTCCTGGAGCGATTTCGCAAAGCAACACAGCGTCAGCCTCTGTATCAGTGTATGTTCTATGAGGATGATGGCAGCCTGACCGAATCATATGGTCTGATGTTTGAATAAGAAAGGAGCAATCCTCATGAAAACATTTGACCCGAATTACAAACTGCTGGATGAGATGTATCAGGACAATTACTATCCTGCTTTTGGGGTGGACAAGGTAAAGGACGAGCTTCAGAAGGTCATCGACCTGCTGGAGAGCGGCGAAACCGACACCGAAGTGGTACAGGAAAAGCTGGACGAGGCGGTCTGCGGCATCAATGACCTCCAGGACGAATTTTACGAGAACGACAGTGAAATTGAAACGGTAGCCCGGGACTGCATCGGCGTCACTGTAGACTACATTTTGAAGTGGTTTGGCATTCCCATTGATATGGAGGAAGCCATCCGGGAAAGAGACTGGTGAAAACGATGTCCATTGAAAATATGTTTGGAGACCTGGATAAGATCGACATTTTGGCGGAAAAACCCGAAACAAAGGAAGTTATGATGGTCCTCGTCTGCAACGGTTTCATTGACGGCTCCCCGGAAACGCAGAAGGCGCTGTTGGACAAGATGGAGGGCTATCTAAACCACACCCAGAGCGAGGAGTTTCAAAAGGAATATGGGGGCTGGTCCGTGATTTTACGTGTGACACTTGGACGGAAGCCTGATGAGCGCATCCTGGCCCTGCTCAGCAAGTGCCCTGCTTGGGCGGAGGACTACGGCGTAAAGCTCGAATTTGAAATTGGAGGAAAACAGGTTCGCATCGTAGAGAGCTGACCTATGTTCAAACCGAACCAACAGGAGGAAACCATCATGCCGACTACAGAGTGGCTGAATAAATACGAGTCCATCAAAGACAAACTCTCTTGCAAAACAGATCTGGACAATCATTTTACAGAGAAAGTAATCGGGAAAATGGGAGTGGATGTGTTGGATATTGGTCCCGTCCATTTTCCAACCGGGGTGATTTTTGCCTGTGATCCACTGGTAGAGCTGGAGGATACATCCCCCTTTATACAGACTATCCCTGCCGGGACGTATCCCGTTAAAATCTGTGTGGTGCCCAGTGAAAAATACGGCGACCGCTATGCCTGCGTCAAGGTGGAGGTCAGCGCAAAGAAACCTGTCCGCTATGAGCTGGCTATGACAGGAGAAGAGAATCTGGACGAGGAACTGGACGAGGACGATTATTTTGGCTTTGGCGTAGACGCCGGGATGGGCTGTGTTGCAGACATCCAGACCCAGTCGGCTTTTAAGACATACTGGGCCAAGCGTCTGGAAGAAGAACCGGACATCGACCCCTACAACGACCTGTTCTGCGATCTTCTGGAGGAAAACGCCAAAGATCATCCGAAATATCAGAGGGAGCACGGCGACTGGCTCAACTGGACAGTGCCGGACACGGACTGCAATCTGCCCATCTTCGCCTCCGGTTGGGGTGATGGGTATTATCCCGTTTATTTCGGTTATGACGAAAAAGGAGAGGTCTGTGCTGTGTATATTCGCTTCATCGATATTGAAGCCGACTATTAGGAGCAGGCGTGTGGAGGTGTGCAGCGATGGATTGGCCGAAACGGGCGCGGACAGCGGATTGGGAAAATGGGGTTCTGATACTGGATGGAGCAAAGAAATTTGAGATTCCGGAGCTGTCCATGGAGATTATGGAGCGGCTGGCCGGTTATGCACTGGTGGGATTTCATGTAAAAGGATATCCGGTGACCGATGAAATGCTTGTCCCCTTCGCCGGACATAAAAGCATGGCTAACTTCGGTGTGGAAAACGGCGCACTTACAGACGCCTGTTTCCCTGCTTTTTCCGCTATGCCCAAGCTGCGCTATCTGCTGTTGGATGGCAACGCCGCGATTCACGGCAGCGGGCTGTCTGTCCTGCAAGGATGTAAGTTGGACCTTCTTGCCCTCAATTACACCGGGCTGGATGATGATGGATTGTTTCAGGCGGCCTCTATTTCCAAACTTTCGCACATCCAGATCGATCATACTGCCGTTACCTTTGAAGGCCTGTTAGCCATTACAGGCAACAACCGAATTGAGCCAGTGTCCCATGTGCAATTTACAAAGGAACAGATGGAACATTTCTCCCGGCTTCAGCGGGAAAAGGCCAAAAAGTCCATCCACCTGGATGAACAGGCAGCGGCAGAGTGCCGCAGGGTGTTGTCCGCTTTCTTTGCCGAGATGACAGAATGGGAGCAGTACATGGATCAGGCCGGGTTTGAGGATGCTGAGGCAGTACCCCGTCTACTGGCAATCTGGGAAAAGTATGTAAGCGAAAAGCCTCGTATGGGCTATAGGCCGTTGGGGATTTCTTACAGTGCTCAGGGGACGTATAACGGGGAACAGTTCCTTGACGCGGAACAGATCACACGGAATAAGATCTACATCTATACCAGAGAGAAAAACACCGGCATTGACCGCCGCTTTCTCATGAAGCGGGTGGGCAAGAGCTGGATGATCGATGCGATGCAGGAGCGGCTGGATGGCTGGCAGCGCACAGGACTATAAGAGATCAGAGGGAGGTACAGATATGAGTAAGGCGCTGGAACTGTATAAAGCATTTATCGATGGCCTAGTAGAGCGGAAAGACAGCATGACGGCCCTGTGGGTGAAGGGTGAGGGCTTTCCTAAGACGGAGGACAACAAGGCGGAAAACGCTCTTCTCGCTGCGCTGACCCCGGAACAAAAGGATGTGCTGGCCGGGATGCTCCAAGATGAGCATATTGCGGGCATTCATACGACGCTTGCTTATATCAATAAGATGATGGACTTGGAAGGGCTGGAGCTTCATCAGAACGGTGAATCTTATCCCAATGACTATTTTGAGAGTCTGCACTATGACTTCATTAGCCGGTGTGAAGGGGATGAGTGGCCGGAATAAAAGGAGGTGCCACCATGTATATCGATAAATACTGGGGAAACTACATCGGCGGCTCGGATGACAGTCTGAACCTTGTGGACTTTTTGGCAGACCAGAAGAAGGAGGAAATCTCTCTCAGTGAGATTTTCACCAAGATTGGGCTGGACAAGCAGAACTGGGATTTCCACCAGACCGTTGAATTTCTGGAGTTCACTCACTCGAATGGTGTAGAAATGGACTTTCACTTTGCCATTGATGTGGTCACCGATCTGGCTACAATTCTTCTTGAGTGCAGCGTCAACGGCAGTGTGAACCTCCAAGATTTGGACGGCTATGACACTCCCTCCCGCCGTATCCGCATCACCGCCACGATAGAGGAACATGATGCAATGAACAAAACCTTGGCGGATTTTGCCCGGAATCCCCTGTCCTATGACCTCCATGAAATGATGGACGATGAGGAAATTCAGGAAATGGCACGGGATGTGGAGGCGCTGCGGAAGGAACTGTACGAGGCCGCTGGCCGCAACCGGGACTTTCATGTGAAGGCAGAGGACATGAAGAATCTGCTCCCCGACTGGGAGGAAGCCAGTGGCTG
>ULQM01055080.1_pt1 | contig 10242 bp, 3 predicted proteins | sample 1954451 | NCBI WGS metagenome assembly ULQM01 (sample SAMEA4835655, study PRJEB28245) | human gut metagenome | biome: gut microbiome; material: fecal sample | place: Denmark | collected 2008 | reverse complement strand
AGCGCTTTACTTAACTTTACGGCTGTTTTATTCACTGCACTTAGGATAAACTGCCAGAAAGTTATACCATAACTCTGTAAAATGCAATCAGGCCCTTTTTTCCTGTTTGCATTACATTGCTCCAACACGATCAGCGGAATATTGTGCCTCAGCTCAATTGTTTGTTTCTCTATCAAAAAAGCAGACTTAAATAAGTCTGCTTTTATTTGATCATATTATCCGCATCATTGCCATACCCGACCCCTTAACGGAATCTTCAGACAACCGCTTATCGCCGTTTACCGAAAGCTTTCTGCGGAAATTCTGTCCGCGAAACCGTCTCAGATAAGAGCTTCTATAGCTTCGATTGCTGCTTCATAAGCCTCTGCAACAGCCTTGGTACCAACAGCGTTCTGAATGTTTGCAATGCCTTCTTCAAGCGCAGACTGAATCGCAGCCCACTGAGCGTCATCATAAGATTCGCTGTCAAGAGCGTTTACGTAATTCTGAAGATCTCTGATCTTTATGGTCTTTTCATACTCGGCCAACTCGATATCTTCTTCCATTGTGACAACATTCTCAAGAGCAGCTTTACCCTGAGAAACTATGGTTTCGATATTGGGTGCGCCGCCTATATAATCACGGATGCTGTTCAGAACGGAATCACGTATGGCAATGACCTCAGCCCACTGATCAGCAAAGTAGTCTTCTTCAAAATAAGTGGAATTGAAATACTCCTGAAACGCATTGGCTTCAGCCGTGAGAGCTTCGTCGATCTTTTCTATCTGAGGAAGAGCTTCTAATGCAGCTGCATATGCGGCGGCAACAGCGTGCGTACCGACAGCTTCATTGATAGCGTTAACGGAATTCTCATACCAAGCTGTAAGAGCAGCCCAGTCTTCTGAAGTGCACTCAAACTCGGTATAACCATTAAAGATATTTTCTATATCCCTGATCCTTACGGTCTTTTCATACTCTGCAAGTTCAATGTCTTCAGCTTTGGTAACAACGTTTTCAAGCGCAGCTTTGCCCTGCTCGACTATCGTCTCAACGCTGGGAGCTCCGCCGACATAATTGCGAATGCCTTCAAGAACGGAATCACGGATAGCAATCACTTCAGCCCACTGCTCTGCAAAATAATCTTCTTCAAAGTAAGTGGAATTGAAATACTCCTGAAATGCATTGGCTTCGGCAATAAGAGCTTCGTCGATCTTCTCAAGCTCGGGTATGCTCTCAACAGCAGCCGCATATGTAGCAGCTACAGCACGCGTTCCCACAGCTTCATTGATGGCGGCTACGGCTCCTTCATACCACTCTACGAGTTTTGCCCAGTTTTCACTGTCATACTCCAACTCGGAATAACTGTTAAAAATGTTCTTGATGTCTCTGAGCTTGACGTTCTTTTCATACTCGGCAAGCTCTATGTCTTCTGCCATAGTGGGCACATCGTCCATCGCTTTAACAGCGTCCTCGGCTATCTTGCCGGGCATCGGCGCACCGCCGCTGTATGCACGAATGGCTTCTATCGCTTCTTCATATATTGCAGTGATAACGGCAAAGTCTTCTTCAAAATAATCGTCCGCGGAAAGCGAATCATAATATTCGTTGACAATAGCCATCGCCTCAAGCACTTCGGCACTGAGCTTCTCAACCGCTTCAATTGCAGCTATCGCCTCACTGTATGCAGCAGCTACCGCACGTGTCCCTACAGCTTCTTTGATCGCTTCGATACCGGCTTCATAAGCAGCTGTGACTTCCGCCCACTTCTCATCGGTATACTCAGCAACGTCTATCGCATTATAATAATTTTCTAGATCCCTGAGCTTAATGGTCTTTTCATACTCGGCAAGCTCAATGTCTTCTGCCATCGTAACCACATCAGCCATCGCACTCTCAGCCTGTTCAACTATGGTCGCGGGAATAGGAGCTCCTCCCTCATATTCCTCAAGCGCAAGCATGGCCTCATCATATATCTCTACAAGCAAAGCCCAGTCCTCAGGGAAATAATCCGACTCATTGTACGTCTCAAATACCTCTTTGAGCATATCTATGTACGTCTTGGACTGCCCTATTGCCCGTGCAAATATATCATATCCATCATAAGCTTCCTGCTCGGTCTCGGCAGCATTGATCGCTTCCTTAGCCTGATTGTAAGCTTCGATGATCGCTTCAAGCACCTCGCTCTCATACAAATATGAATTGTTTATGACTTCCTTGTATGTACCCTCCATCTTGTTGAGAAGTCTCAGCTTCAATGCGTCAAGCGCGTTTTCATACCTCGCAACCAGAGTAAAGCTTTCAATTACGGGAAGATTAAAGTCATAAAGATCCTCGCCTCTGTACCACCCGAGGAATATAAGCCCTTCAGGAACTTCAAACTGAGGTTCTGTTACCTTCTGACCATATAGCACTGTTTGAGATTCAATAATTATATCATAGCCGGCTTCAAACGAAACTTCGAGATAAACCGGTTCAGGTTTTACCTGATATTCTACTTCAATTGAAAATTTCCCGTATGTAACGGTCATGACAAAAGTTCCGGCCTCTTCAGTAGATAAACCGCTAATCATGCTGTTATTCATAACTCTGCGAGAAAGGGTTCCGTCCTCATGGATAAGGTATAAGTACCATTCGCTCGCATCCCATTCCTCATTGAGCTCAAAAACAAGGGGAATGGCTCCGTCATCCATCTTAATACCCACTATCGGATTGGATTCGCATCCTTCGCATCCTACAAACCCGAGAAGAGCAAAGACAATGACAATAAGTATAACCAGTTTCTTTTTCATTCTCTTCCTCCTTGCAAAGCGACAGAATTTTCTGCCGCAAATACAATAAAATAATATCTGAAGACCTTAAACGAAGTTGTCCGGCGATCACTTCGCTTACTGCCTGTTCAGCATCTTTTGCCCGCCTTTGCATTTTTTAACCGCCTGAGCTCCATCTCGTCAAGATCAAATGACACCTCACTACAACAAAACTCAAACATCCCCGGATCTAAAGAGTCCTGACTAACGACGAGCTCCTCAATTATTTGTCAGCCCCCTTTCCTGAATTACCCGGACCCGGTATCGATTTTCCGGTAAACCCTATATCCGCACCTCCGCTAAAATACATTAATGCAAAGTCACGCTCTATAAGCTTACCTTTCCCCACATGAGAATGCTTACATTCTCCCGTTTCATTTTATCAAATACTATGGGCTTTTGTCAATCATATTTTTATAATTTCAATCAGAAAGAATAGTTTTTTTAATGACAATTTTTCCTATAAGCCCTCAACAGTTTCTGAAATCAAACTTCAGGTCGTTTGATCTTGAGAAAACCCGCTTTTCCGGGCTTTCGCCTTTACGAAAACCCGCTTTTCCGGGCATTCGCCTTTACGAAAACCCGCTTTCACGGACATTCGCCTTTACGAAAACCCGCTTTTCCGGGCATTCGCCTTTACGAAAACCCGCTTTTCCGGGCATTCGCCTTTACGAAAACCCGCTTTCACGGACATTCGCCTTTACGAAAACCCGCTTTTCCGGGCTTTCGCCTTTACGAAACCTCTTTTTAAAGAGGGGGAAGCCCTCTGAGGGGCTTCCCTTGCGCCGAACGATCGGCTTTCGTTTCGACTTTAAAGCACAACGATATTATTGAAATACATCTTCCAGATCAAAGTATTGTAGGAAGCGTCGCCGTTGCAATAAACCGTTATACTGTCATTGCCGTTTGCATTTTCAAGTTCAGTTACAAACTGGTTATACGGATATCTTAAATCATAATTTACATAGCTCTGAAGTACCGGAGCCGTTTCGGAAAGGAACGTAATGGAGGTAATAGACGTACATCCATAGAAAGCTCCGTCACCGATATATTTAAGAGTTGAAGGAAGAGTTATCTGCTTAAGAGCGGTATTGCCCTTGAAGGCGCCGGTCTCGACCTTGATAAGGCCTTCAGCAAGAACAATATTTTCCTCGCTGCCGAAATACTTATAAATAATAGTCAGATCACTGTTATACAAGCCTTCGTTTTCGATCACAAACGCTTCGCAATCCGGAGTAAGGATCACATCGAACAGACCGTTTCCGAAGAACACCTTAGCGAAATTGAAATTCTGTATGTTGCCGAGAGTTACGGACTCGAGAGTTTCAATATTGCTGAAGGCTTTGATACCTACATCAAGCAGGCTGCCGAACACAACTTCCGAAAGCTTGGTTGCAGCGAAAGTTTCTTCGCCGATACTTTCTACAGCTGAAAGATCGATTGCCGTAAGTTCGGAATTTCTGAATGCATAATGTCCGATATACCTGACATTACCGACCTCAAGCACTTCCTCTATCGAAGAATTTTCGAATGTGGAATCACCTATGGTCTGAACGCCGGGGATACGTATCTTCCTGAGGTTAACAGTTCCCTCGAACACACCGTTGCCGAGAGTCAGTACACTTTCGGGAACTTCATATTCTTCGATCGTATTTGCCACGGGATACTTGATTATCGACGTAAGATCCTTATTATACAGCACGCCTTCGACGTCGGCATAATAATTATTGCCTTCGTTAACGATGAATTCCTCGAGACCTGTACATCCGCTGAATGCCGAAGCTACATCAAATGCAGCAAGCGAAGCGGGAATATAGAAGTTTCTGAGTGAAACGTCGTTCATGAACGTCTGATAAGTTCCGGACCAGGGATCCATCTCCAAGGTCCTTAGAGATTCGCCGAAATCCACGGTTTCGAGCAACGGACAGTCTTGGAATGCTGCAGCACCCAGCCTGACAAGATTAGGAGCAGTGAATGAGACAAGATTTTCAGAAGCCGCAAATCCCCCAGTACCTATACTCGTTAAGTTTTCAAAGGTCACGTCTACAAGACCGGTGTTACCAAAGGCTGAGTCCCCTATAGTTTTAACATTATCAAAGCCGATGAGCTCTCTGAGCTTGGGTGAGTCAGCGAATGCATACATTCCAATATCTGTAAGCTCGGAAAGCACGGTGAGTCTTTCAAGATTTTCGCATACACTAAATACCATCATAGCTCCGTTGATATCGAGATATTCAGGAAGCACGAAATCAACTATGCCCGTTCCGGCAAACATCATTTCAGTTGAAGCATACTCTGCATTCTCGGTAAGATTGATCTCGGTAAGATAGGGACAATGCGCCCATACACCTGCACCGATCACTGCGCCCTCGGGGACCGTAAAGCTTGTGATGGCAGTAGTATTCAGAGCGTAATCACCGAATACGGTTATATTATCGAGATTTATCTGACTGAAGTTAGTATTATAAGCAAAGCAATAAGCGGGAATCTCGGTAATGGAATCGGGAAGAATCACGCCCTCGAGTTTCGATTTTGTAAACGACGGAGTACCGGCCATATAGTTGGAGCTCCAATAGTAGGACAATGCTTCATCATCCCAGCCGAAATCCAACCCCTGATAAGAAGGAGCCATTTCGGGACGAGAGAACTGACGAACCTTGAGTTCCGTAATAGTTTCGGGTATTTCGAACACACCTTCATAATCCCAGCCGTAAGGCATGAACATCTTAGTCATGGCTTTATCATAAACCACGCCATATTCATCCGCCACAAGATATTCGTTGCCATCAGCTACCGTGAAGCCGCCGTCAAGTCCGGGGGAATCGCCAAATACCGAATTGCCGAGAGATCCGAGATCGCCGTGGAACTCCACTTTTTCAAGCTTATAGCATGTCGACCCGGTATATCCGGCTATAGAGCCTACATTGCCGTAGAAAATGATTTCCTTGAGCGAAGGCAGACAAGATAATCCCTTAGACTCATCACTCCAGCCGGGCATAATTTCTACTGTAAAGCCGAGATTATTGACATCTTTATGGAAAATTACGCTTTCAAGCTTATCGCATCCATATATGCTCATTCCGAAGCCGTAAACCTGGCTGTCCACGTCATTTACATTGCCCTTGAATTCTACCTTCTTAAGAGAAGGATTGAATATCACGGTCGTATCTATAACATCTATGTCGCAATTGAAAATAACCTCGGTGAGCTTGGCGTTTACCTGTATGCTGAATGAAAAGATGACGGGCTTTTCGGTTGCAGGGAATTCAAGAGAGGTCATACTGCTCAGCGCATTAAAGCTGCCGAAGACATATTCAAGCTTCGTACATACCTCGAGATTCAGATCGGTCAGAAGAGGCAAACAATCAAAATTCTTGTCGTATATATTTACAAGTGTAGAAGGAAGAACGATCTCCGTGATATTTGCCATACGAGATATAGCCATATACTCAAGATCCGTAAGGCCTTCGGGAAGCACGAGCTTTGTGATGGTCGGATTGAGATCGAATACACCCGATCCTAAAGTCGTTACTCCATCGGGAACCACGACTTCGCCGCCGGGACCATTATATGCTACAAGCACACCGTCTTGGATCACGAATTCTTCGTCGCTGTCGGCATAAGGTCTGTCATTATTCATCTCGTATTCCGCACTGATCAGAGAACTGTCAATATTAGAATACATTACCTTATAATTAGGATCGAGTACGTCATAATATACGCTTTGAGTATTATCCGAATAGAGCAGCTGCAGATTGCGTCCGGTTGCCCCGATGAGTTCGCGGACAGAAGCTGCCGTATCGGCATTGCTTTCGGGAAGATCGATCACATATGTCGATATATTGGAAGCATAGTCATAAAGCTTAACGGCAAAAGTATCATTCACAATGCCCGTCAGATGCTCCGTCATATCTATCGTCATCGTATAGCTGCTGTTCTTATCCCCATAAGCAGGATACATATATCTTTCAATGTCTGCAAATGTTGTATCTGTGCCGTATGTAAGCAGCTTGGTTCCCATGAAATAATGGTTATCGAAAACTGTAAGATCGAGATAAGTCTTGCCGTCTTCTATTCTCCATTCCGCCTTTTCCAAGGTAGGGGCTTCGATATCGACCGTGACTCTCAATTCGACCGTTTCTTCCATTTCGATATCATTTACGGAAGCTTTGAATCTTACTCCGACATTTTCATTGTTTGCAAGCATTGCAAGCGCGGGAGTAAACGAATTCAAAGTCAAAGCCACCTGATTTCCTAAAGCGTCTTTACCTATATTATAGAATGTATCGCTGCTTATCAGTTCACCCGTATCCCATATATAAAGTTCAATAGTAAACGAGCTGAGGTCCCTGAGCGCACTGATCTTGATAGTTTCAAGGATCGCGCCGAAAGGCATACCGCTTTCATCATTACCGAAACCGATAGCTGCTTTATCCAGCGTTATTTCCTGAGACTTATATCCGGGAGCCAACATGTAAGGATTCGCGCCCGCGATATACGATACTCCGGACCACCATCCGCCGCCGGCATCTTCATACACGGCTACATAAAGCGCGTTGACATTATATGTTCCGTCTTCCTCATCATAAGGAGTAGGTTCGAATACAGGAAGATTCTGCCAATCACCGTAGAACGAGATCCACGGAATATTGAGATCGATCCCGCCATCCACGGAAGTAAGCACAGCATAGCCTTCAACATATATGCCGTTTGCAAAATATTCATCCATATAAGCCTTATCGGCTTCCGAAATAACTATTACTATCTTTATCTGAGCGGTCTCGCCGGCTTCAACGGTCACCGTATTGCCGGAAAGCACACCGTTTTTGACGCTGTATGTAACAGATGTGTCATTGAAAGGATAAGAATAGTCCGCCATATAGTATCTGCCGGTCTTAAGTCCGATATCCTCACCTTTTGCATAGCCCTGTGTGATCGTATAAGTTGAAATATCATAGCTCAGAGCTTCGTCCCCGTCGTTTACAAGATTGAAGTTGAGCGTATAAACGCCTTCTTTCTCTATATCAGCACCAAGATTCAGCTTGGTCTTGCCCGAACCTGTTACCGTAAGATATGCGTCCGTATTTATGGCATTTGCCAGAGACGCAATTCCCGAACCCTGACGACGCGGCGTTACGGGCACTCCGTTTTCATCAAATATGATCGTCGCCGTGCTCATAAGACGTGCATAGAAAATTGAGGAAAGCTCCCTCGTGCTCTTTCCGGGATATTCCGCTTTAAGGAACTGCATAAGAGCTGCCGATACGCCCGCTACGTTAGGAGTAGCCATACTCGTTCCGCTGGCAAATCCGTACCCGTCAAGTCCTTCCATCATGCTGGTGTTCATATCTATCGACGAATATACGTTTCCGCCTACGCCCGCAATATCTACACCTATCGTAAGATCACTCAGCGCTCCCATCGATGAGCTTACGGAATATGTATAAACAAGATTGTTGGAATTGATAACCACTTCCTTGTTCGCTGCCTCCGCAAGCAAAAGTCCGTTTTCATAGCTCACGGATATCGCAGGAATATCTACATCGTTTATTACCGCGCCGTAAAGTACGTCGCTTGTCACATTGTCACGGAATATTACGCCCACAGCTCCTGCCGCAAGAGCATTGGCTGCCTTCTCCTCAAATGAAAGCTCTCCGCGAAGTATCAGCGCTATCTTCCCTGATACGTCTATCCCTTCAAAATCGGACGCCGCTCCAAGACCGGGTACCACAACATATTCAAATACCCCTTCCTGTGCTCCGTTAAGTATCCTGAAGAAATCATGCTCAAATCCTGTCTCGTTCGAGCTCCTGCGTGCAAGTATGTTCTCGCCGTCATGCTCTATGTATAACTGAAGCGTGTTTTCTATGGAACCGACCGAGAACGTCCCGGGATACGACGCAGGCGCACTTACTACACCATTGTCCGGGTTCTCTGCCTTTGCAAGCCAGTCAAGAGTATCACTGTAATAATACGTTACGCCGTCATTACCTGTAGCACAACATACAATAAGCCCGGACCTTGACGCAAGCTCTACTATCTCGTTTACATACTGACTGTCTTCCGCTCTCTCATACGTAAAGCCGCATGCCCTCCCCAATGAAAGGTTTGCTACGTCTACACCGAGAAGCACACAGTCTTCTATCGCAGCATATATATCCGTGTCATAGGCTCCGGCGCCTCCCTGACCGAATACTCTCATTATCGCAAGCTGCGCGTCCATCGCCGCCCCTTGAATCGTATCATCGTTTCCTACGGCAATTCCGGCTACGTGAGTCCCGTGCCACTGTCCGTTCATCGCGTCACTAAAATCGGGAATTACATTAGTGTTCATATCTATGTAGTTGAATATGAAAGGCACTTTTGCATTGATATATGCTTCGTCTGTAGTGAGTCCGCCGTATATCGCGCTGGCATTCGTCGAAGGAAGCATCTGTGCAAGAAATTCAGGCGTTATCGCCTGCACTTCAGGCATGGCCTGGAATGCATTGTGCGTGTAATCAGTTCCCGTGTCGATAACCGCTACTACCGTCCCCTCTCCGGTGTATCCCGTGTCATTGTCAAATATACCGGTATTGGCAAATGTAGCATTGATCTCCTCTACAGTCACATCAGGCATGTAATACTGCTCAGATAATACCACCCTCTCAACTCCGGGTATTCCTTCTACCTTCGAAATATCCCCGTATTTAACAAGAGCCGCAAAACCGTTCTGCAGTATCGTGTACCTGTGCTTAATAGTGCTGCTTATCCCCTCAACGGCAAGCTGATTTATCACCCTGTCCTGCTCGTGCGTGTACGCGCTTATCGCCGCCTCGCCTTCTGCAGATAAAGCATAATCAGACATATCCACATATTCGCTCCCTACATAGGACTCCGCAAGCCCCTCTCCTAACCTTACTACTACCCACACTTCGTCTGAAGCCGTAAGTAATGTACTGCCGATCCCTTCAGTCGTCACTACGTCCTCGTTCCAGACGTTGCCGCCCGAAGTAAGATCTGTCTTGTAAAATTCTGCCGGTATAACGGCGTTGTGTACCGTCGTACTGTCATTGATAAATACGCTGCTGCATGACACAAGCATCAGCGCCGCAACCATGAGTACGAGTACAAGTACAGTTTGTCTCTTCATATCTTCCTCCTACATAAATATTTTTTTGGGAAACGCTTCATTCCGACAACCTTTCCCAGCATATATTTAGCGTACACTCATAAATCGCGTTTGTCAATACTTTTTATCAAAATATTTTTTTACCGCGCTAATTCTGTCAAAATCCCGAATTTTGTCATGTACGCATTTTTTTGTTTTATTCGCTTGTTTTTATTAATTTATTGCCCATTTTCCCCTTTTTGCATTTTTACCGTGTTTTTTATTTTTTTTCATTGAATTTTTCAAGTATTTAAAAAATATTTTTTTAAAAATAGTTTATTATATTTTTTGTATACCGCACTTATT
>ULQM01065046.1_pt1 | contig 10254 bp, 8 predicted proteins | sample 1954451 | NCBI WGS metagenome assembly ULQM01 (sample SAMEA4835655, study PRJEB28245) | human gut metagenome | biome: gut microbiome; material: fecal sample | place: Denmark | collected 2008 | reverse complement strand
CCGCTTTGCGGGCGGCGGCTTTTGTCTGCTGGAGCATCTGCCGCTGGGCGGCGCGCTGGGTGTGCTGTTTTGCCCGCTGCTGGGCGGCGGTCATAGCGGGCGCAGGCGTTTTTTGCGCCGGTTGGCGCGACACCGTTGTGGTGCGCGGCGTCTCCGCCGCTGTGGTACTCTGCGCGGCGGCGGTCTGCTCTGTTGACCGCCACATATCCCGCTGCCGTACCTGTGCCGCCGTTGTCTCCTGCCGCTGCCGCACCTTTTGAGCGCGGTATTTGTGCAGGACGTACTTCCGCTGAAGCTGCCGCGTGGCACGGAAAGTCAGACGGGCGGCATCCGCTGCGCCCTGCTGTACCTGCTCCGTGGCGTACTCCACCGGCTGACGCTGGTACTGCGTCTGCCGTTCCTGCTTCTGCTGGGCGTAGTGCCGCTGCAAGATACGCACCGCTGTACGGGGTATGGCGTCTTTCTGCCGTGTTTTCGGCTGCTCCATGGCGGCACGGGTCTTGACGTCACGCATTTTGCTCCCCCGGCTTGGTGGTCATCAGGCGGTACAGCTCCGTATCGCGGGGCAGCTCGTTGATGAAAGGCACGAGACAGGAACCCACCTTGATCAGTCCATGTCCTGCCGGTGCGTCGCTGACGTAATCCATCTGCGCGTCGCTGGCTCCCAGCAGCTTGGCCAACTCCGCACGGTCGGTGGGTGCCTGATTCAGCAGCACCAGGAACTCGCTGTTGGCGAACATCAGCCGCGCCGTATCGGACAGCAGGCATTCCTCCACATTCTGTGTAATACCGGTGAGGGTGGCGTAATACTTGCGAAACCGCTTCCAGCATTTATACAAAAACTCGCTGGAATAGTTGTTGATGGCGCTCTTGCCGCCCACGCCGGGGCTGGCAAAGAACAGGTATATCTCGTCAATGTAGACGTGGGTGTACCGTCCCTGCTGCCGGTTGCGGATGACGCGGTTGAGGATGCTGTCCAGCATCACCAGCAGACCGATGGGTTTCAGGTTCTCGCCCAAGTCCTGAATGTCGTAGCAGGTAATGCGGTTGCGGGTGTCGATGTTGGTCTGATGGGCAAACACGTTGAGACTGCCGGTGGTAAACAGCTCCAGCGCCAGCGCAATCTCGTGGGCGACAGGCTCCTTCTGCCGCATGAGGTCGTCGTAGAGGTCTTTCAGCGTGGGCGGGTCGCCCTCATATTTGCGGATGTACTTCCGATAGATGTTGGCAGTACAGCGGTCGATGATGGATTTCTCCTTCGCGCCGATCTCGCCCGCGCCCATAAGCTGTTCGCACAGGCTCATAATGAACTCGCTTTTCAGTACCAGCGGATTGCGCCCGTCGCCGTACTCCTTGGAAATGTCCAGTGCGTTGACATAGCTGCCGTTGGAGGCGGAGATGGTGATGACCTCGCCGCCCAGAGCGCGAATCAGCGGGCCATACTCGCGTTCAGGGTCTACTACAATAATGTCGTGGTCGGTGTTCAGTCCTACAAAGCCGATCTCCTGCTTGGCCATCATGGACTTGCCGCTGCCGGACACGCCCATATAAAGGCCGTGACCGTTGAGCATTGCGTCGCGGTTGCAGATGATAAGGTTGCGGGACACGGCGTTGACACCGTAGTACAGGCCGCCGGTGTCCATGATCTCCTGCGTCTTGAAGGGCAGCAGCACGGCGGTGCTCTCCGTGGTCAGCGTTCGCATGGCGTCGATACGCCGCAGGCCGTAGGGCAGCACCGTGTTCAGCGCGTCCTCCTGCTGGTGCTTCATAGTGGCAAACTGACAGCCGTGGGAACGGCCAATGGCGGACAGCGCCTCCGTGTCCTGCTCCAACTGCTCCTCGTTGTCGGCAAGATGGGTCAACGTCACCAGCGCGTACATCATCCGTTGGTCGCGGGCGGTAAGGTCGTCCAGAAACTCCCGTGTTTCCTTCCGCATTTGCTCCAGATCGTAGGGGATGTTGGCGGAGAAATTGTTGTGGTGATTCTGCCGCTGCTGCCAGCGGGTAATGTCGCTCTCCACCGCCATGATGCGCCGGTGCATCTCCGACACGGCTTCGTCGGTGGCTACCGGTACGATGTCGATGGACAGCATCATGTTTCGAGGATAATCCATCAGCTCGGTTATCATGGTGTCCTTGATGAAGCTGGCGTACTCCCGCAGGAACAGGGTACGGCCTACGCGCTCGTCCACAGCATAGTGGTCGGGGAAGAATTGCAGCGTCTCCGGCGCGATGGCATCGCGGAAGTCGTGGCCGCGCCGCTGGGCGGTTTGCAGGTCAAAGGCGAAAGCCGATTCCTGCCCCACGCGGAAGAAGTCGTGGAACAGTCGCAGGCGCTCGTTGAGGGTGATCTCCCGTATGCCGGAATCCATCCGGCTCAGGCCAGCGGTCAGATCAGTGCCGACGCGGGCAAAGAAGGTGCGGGCCTCCTCAATGCTGCGCTTGGCCACGGACACGGTGATGTACTTCTCCTGCACCAGATTACTGCTACCGGTGGCCTTGTCCAGCAGAATGTCGTTGTACTCGCGGCGCATATAGTCGCGGCCATCCTGCCGGTAGGCCATCAGGAGATTTTGACTGAACTCCTGCCGGTTGAACTGGCGGTTTACCAGCGTCAGCTTGATGCCTGCGTCGATGGGCAGGCTGTTGAGGACGCCGCAGTAACCCAGGAACAGCTCCATTTGCTTTTCCGGCGAAGCCACGGCGTAATTGACGTCAAAAAAGCGCCAGGTCTTGGAAAACCTGCCGCTTACCTGAAAAACACCGTCTTTATAAATGCGCTTGATGGGAATGGACTGTTGCACGCTGCGGGGAATGCGAAATGCGTCCCGTTCCGTGCTGCGGCCCTTGAATAGTTTTCTCACTTCTTGTCCTCCTTGTCCCAAAGGTCGTATAGATAGTTTTCGCTGTGCCACAGCCGCCGACCTGCCAACAGAAAGTTGGTCTTGCACCACGCCCACAGGAATTGCTCCAGCGTCAGGCCGTTATAGTGGAAGAAGCCAGCCGCCGCCATGGGCGCGGCACCCACGATGCACAGCCAGCCCAGCGTCTCGCGGTCTAACACGCCCCGCAGGGCGAAGTACAGTCCCACCGCCGTACCCACCGCCAGCAGCGAACAGATGAGCTGCCGCGCTGTCAGGCCGAAGTAGACGGTTTCCTTGTAGCTGCGTATCTCTTTGTTGATTTTGATCTCCATGTGTTTCCTCCTTGGGTAAAAGAAAAGCACCGGAAACCGGTGCTTTTCGGAAAATATGCCCTTACATCATTCTAATTTCTTGCCACTAAGCGTCTGCCCACTTATACCTCAATTTATAGTCGTTATACATTGCGTAAGATATTCTCTCTTCTTTTTGTAAACGACCAATGATAACATACGGGGCAACTCTTTGAGTGCGTGCAAAACTCTCTATAGCTCCTATTGAATAATCACCTCTTGCCACGAAAAGCTTATAATCTGTCGCATTAAGCAAAGCATCTCTTGCAAACATATCTGCGGCATTTTCTTTCGCTTCATCATTTCCTTCAATTGTGTCGATATAGACACCAACTTTGGAAATATCTCCATTCACGATGTGCCCAATTTCGTGGAAAAGTGAAAACCAAAAAATATCAGCATATGCACCGCGAATGGTAAGAACCATGTGGTAACTCCCGTCTCTGCCTAAAGAGATGTATCCATGCACAGGTGCACCCCTGAAATTTTTTACCACAGAAAACTTAATTCCATAAGAAGAAAGAACGTCTGCAATATCTTTTTGCAATTCCGCACTTTGGCTTACCATTACGGCCTTTAGGTTCTGTGTTAACTCGTCGACTCTATCTGCACTAAATTGGGTGTGAACAGGTGGCTTGCGATCGCCCAGCATTTCACACAATCGAATCCATGCGCCCATTACTAACGGATCAATATGCGCTTTTGAGGAAACCCGAAATGCGCCCGTTGGAGTAATTGCTGCCAAATTTGATATATTGCTAATATGAAAACTTTTTCTAATGGTCAGTATAGTGTCATTTTTACTCTGCTTTTCCGGCAACATTTTGCAACGTCTCAAATACTTAACGACAGCAGTCAATCCTGAAAGTGCTTTACGCTCATCATCGGTGACAGTCTCTTCTTCATTTAATTTCAAAAGAGCTGCATCATAATTTGCCTGCAAATTCAGCCAAAAAGACTTCGGCACATCTAAAGCATACTCTAACGCCATTGCAAATTTTGAAGAAATATTTTTCTTTCCGGCTATAACATTACTGATATATGCAGGAGAGACTCCTGCTCGCGTCGAAAGTTCTGCTTGTGTAATTCCTCGTTCTTCGAGGATGTCCGCGATGGTTTCACCAGGGTGAATTATCAAGTCACGGGATATACCAATTCTCTTTTCCGCCATGATAATCACTCACTCCTTCTATTTCAATTTCTGAACATATCATCACAGTATCTTGGGTCGCATTCGGTTCAATTATTAATCGCACATTTCCAGTAACCTTAAGTGAATACCGAATTTGAGAGTACCCACTCAACTGCTCCGGCCTTCCCAACCCAACTTTAAGAAAATCACCAAAGCATTCCGCAGCTTCCAGCCTATCTAAATGCTTCTTAATTGTTCTGATCCAATCTGCTGGAATCTTTTGCTTAAGCTTATTAAAGTCAGTAAAGTACTTTTCTACTTGCTTATTTGCATAAGTTATGATCAATAATTATCACCACCGCGATTAACCATTTGGTTAATCTTATTATAGTGGTTTTAAGTTGACCTGTCAACCCTTTATTAGTATATTTACCATCTTGCTACATTGATATGTTTCACCCTTACCTTAAAATGCTTACTCCGTTGCCTTATATAATGCAACACCGTTTCACATTCCAAACATCTCCCGCACCACGCGGTCGGCACCTTTCACCAGCCCTACCAGCACCAGCATATTGAAGATGACCTCGCCCAGATAACCCCACACCTGCGTGACCACTGAGCCGCCGCCCAGCACTACCGTATCACTGGCAGCGAAGGCCGAAAACACGATGCAAGCCAGCACGATCACCGCGCCCTCCAGACACACGCCCATATAGCTTTTGAGAAAGGCACGTCCCATTTGGGACGTGCCTTCTCCCGCAAAGGACGCCAGTGCCACCGGCGACAGCGCGGCGTACAGGTACAGCTTGAAGAACCGGCCATATACGGTGAGGATCATCAGAAACGCCAGCACCGTAATGACCAGACAGCCCAGCAGCGTCACCAGCCACAGGGGGATACTGGCGAGGAAGCCCACGTCCTCAATAGCTGACGCCATTTCCGCAGGCAGCGACACCGTTGCTCCGTCGATGCCGCCCACGCTGCCGGCAGCGGCGGAGATAATACCGGCGCAGACTGCAAAGATGTCCACCATCAGGTCGATGCCATAGGTGACAGCCAGCTTTGCCATGACGAAGTAAATGAAATGCCGCAGGACGTGTTCAGGCCGCTGGAAGTCCCGAAAGCTGGCGCTGCTGCGGAAGATGCCAATGGCCAGAAACAGCACCAGCAAGCCGTACCCGATGCCCTGCATGGCTCCGTTGACGGTCTGGATTGTCTGCCAGATGGTGCCGCCCTTGAACGCCTGCGGCGATTGGGACAGCAGCGACCACATTTCCGTCAGCTTGTCGTTCCATACGCCAAAGGCGTAGTTGAGATTGTCAATGATCCAGTTGTTGTCCATACCTTACACCGCGCCGATCAGCGTCAGAATCTCCTTGGCAAAGGCGATAAGCAGGCCGCCGAACAGACACAGCAGGCCCTGCGTCCGCTGGCTGGCGTCGTGACTCTGGATGCTCATGCCCACCTGCACAATGCCCCAGCCGAGAATAATGATGCCGATGGCCTTGATGACCGAAAAGATAAAGTCGGACAGGTTGTTGACGATGGTCAGCGGATCACCGCCGGTTGCGTAGGCGGTGGTAACAGCGCATAAGGACAGCACCGCGCTCCCGCAGATACCTCCGACGATTTTCCTTCTTCTCTTGTTTTTCTTGTTCATATTCGTCCTCCAAAAATCTAAAGTCGTCCAATGTGTGGAACACATAGGGCAGATCCGTCAATGCGTAATCGGGTGCAGGCGGCGGGTTGTGGATATAGGGCTTCGCGCCGCCATCCTGCGTATAGCGGTAATTGGGGTGCTTCTTGATGTTGTACTTTCTGTCCCGCACGGGGCTCTCGCCGCGGATCAGCAGCAACGCGTCCCGCGTGGGCATACGGCGAATTTCGTCCGGCGTCATCAGCTCACGGCCGGTCAACTGATCGTTGATGGAGCTGGAGCCGCTCCGACCCCGTGTCTGGCCCCGTGTCCGAATGCTGATGGTCTCCTTGCCCAGCAGCTTTGACATGAACTCCAGCGATTCCGGCTCGTTGCCGCCGCCCAAAAACAGCAGCGTATCGCAGTTGCCGATGATGCTCTGGTATTCATCCCGATAGCGGGCCTTGATGCCCTGGATGTTCTGCACGATAATATCAATGCCGATGTTATAGCTGCGGCAGGTTGCCAGCACCTTGGGATAGCTGTCCGGTTGGGGAACGTTAGCCCACTCGTCCTGTATCACACGTACCGGCACCGGCAGCCGCCCGTCATACCGCTCGTCCGCCCGCAAATAAAGCTCCTGAAAGCACTGGGTAAACAGCATACTGACCAGATAGTTCATACTGCCATCGTTGACGGGAGTAATGCAGAAGATGGCCCGTTTCCGCTCACCCAAAGAGCCGAAGTCCATCTCGTCCTCCTGCATGATGTTCGTATACTGCGGAAAGATAAACGCCGACAACCGCACGGAGGCGGTCACAAGAATGCTCATAGCGGTCTTGCCCGCCGCTTGTTTGTAAACCTTATATTCCCGCACCGCTACATGGGTTGGGTCTCGTTCCTCCAGCGATTGAAACAACAAATCCAGTGGGGTTGGGTGCTGGTCGTCCTCCTCCATCACCCGCGCACACTCCAGCATAAACATCAGCATTTCAAAGGTCTGTTCTTCCTTTGGCGCTTCACTGAGCAGGTACAGCATCAGGGCGGAATCCAGCGCGATCTCCGCCTATAGTGATAGGTAATCCTTTGAAGTAATCGCTGGATTTTCCCCCACTCCACACCGGACATGCGACTTTCACCGCATCCGGCGTTCCATCGATTGTGTTATCAGGCATTTAATCAATCACCAATAGAAAGCTTTTTTTAGATTGCTACCAGTTTTGCAGCAGTACGCAGGCTGTTGATTTTGGTCAGTTGTTTTTTTGTTACAGTCAGTTGCTTGCACATGCTCTTGAGAGCGGCAGTGTCTTGGTCGGTCAGCAAAGGAAGATACCGCCTGTGGAGCAGCACCAGATTGCTGTATCGCTCGTGACCACCTTGCTCCTTTGGAACTTTCATGTGACACACGATGTTGTCCGGATTCAGAAACAACTCGCCGCTGACGGAACACTTGCCTTTTTGAGCTGACAGCAGGGAGAGCCTGCAATCAGCATATTCCAAACTGTGTCCTTGTGGCGGATTCTCCCGCAGATATGCAAACAGGGTCGTATCCATCTCCAGATTATCGTGTATCTTTTTCCGTCCCGTCGGAGAGAAGCAGCAGACGGCGGCGCTGATACCGATTGCGGTTTTATACTTGATGAACGCAATGGGGTAGATTGGTCGGTTGATACCGGACACATACCGCACCATTTGGGAAGCACCGTAGTGCTCCTTTTCGCTGTCCGTCATGGCACCGCCCTCCCGGGCGAGCTGGCAGCCGGATTCCGTGTTCAAACGGTTGGTCAGCACTGTCATGACTCTGCGGTGGATTTTTCGGCAGTCCAGACTGATACAGGTAGCAATCCTGTAGTAGTTTTGGATACCCAGCACCATTTCGTCAAACAGGCCGATTTCGTCCGGTTGTGTTCGCCCATGGGCTGGTTTTGCGATGCGCTTTGCCTGTTCCACCAGCTTGCTTTCTTCCAAGTGTAGCTTTTTGTCACAGATATGGGACTTCACGACATACTTTTCACCCTTGCGGTACACCATGATTTTGAAACCAAGGAACTCAGAATATCGCTTACGGACGTTGACAATGCGTGTTTTCTCGGGAGAGACTTCCAGTTTCAGTCGCTCGGTAATCCACTTTGTAACAGCCTCCATGGTTTTCTCCGCGTCCTCACGATTTCGGCAGAAGATACGGAAGTCATCCGCATAGCGCACGATGAACATTTCCTTGAGGTTTGTCTCCCGCATTTTCTGGTAGCCTTTACTTTTGTCAAAGACCTCCGAAGTACGGATGATTCGATGCGTGCCGTAACGGTTTGCTACGGGATGTTCTACCCATTGGCTATCCACCCAGTGGTCAAGTTCGTTCAGCACCACGTTTGCCAGCAGCGGGGAGATAATCCCACCCTGCGGTGTTCCTTTTGTTGGATATACCGTGCTGCCATCCGGCATACGAATAGGCGCTTTCAAAATCCGCTTGATTACGAATAGAAGCTGCTTATCCTGGATACCCAGCGTCCAAAGCTGTCGGATTAGTTTGCTGTGGTTCACATTGTCAAAGAATCCCTTGATGTCAAACTCCAAAACATAGTGTAAATGCGCCCGCTGTAACAGGGAGTAAGTACGGGAGATTGCGTGCTCCACTGACCGATTCGGGCGGAACCCATAGCTGTTGTTGCTGAACTTAGCTTCACAGATGGGTTCCAGGATTTGTTTGATGCACTGTTGCACCAATCTGTCCCAGATGCAGGGAATACCCAGCGGCCTGGTTTTTCCGTTTGGCTTTGGGATGTCCTTCCGGCGCACTGGTTTGGGACGGTAGCCGTGTTCGCTGCCTGTGACAATTTTTCTGACCTTACCGATGACCTCAGCCGGTGGAAGCCGTCCAATGTCACCGATATTCTGCTTATCTGTTCCTGCTGTGTAGCTGCCTGTGTTGGTTTTGATATTCCTGTATGCCAGCATGATGTTGTCCGGGCTTAGGACCAGTTCCATCAGGCCGTTGAATACTTCTCCGGCTTTGCTTTTGGCATACAGTTCGTCAAATGTCTGCTGCATACCGTAATACTCGGCGTGCCGCTGGGCGTCCATACACAGGACTTTTTTCCTTTCTTTTGGCATAAGGCATCACCTCCCGTTTGAGAAAAGTGACCCTTTTGGTCTTACTCGAATCCTTATGATTGGATTGAATAATGCCTGTTTCCACAATTCGACTTGTGACCATTCCTCCATCCCCATTACAGGGACTTCTTCGGTTCGATCACTACTTTTCAGCAGCGGTTCACCTGCTTATTGTTCTTCGTCAGGTTCTTCCTTAAGGAAGCCGCTGCCTTTCCTCGTTCCGGTAATTCTATCTGTGCATTTATACCTTTAGGTTTCCACTATGAGCCTGCCGGCGGGGTTGCGCCTGTAACACAACATGGTCGTTCGTAGGGCCAATTTCTACTAAACCACACCGGCTGCGCTTAAACGCACCCATACATTTCTATATGGTCTTCTTATAGACCCGTACATTCGCGGATTCGTCAGTTCGCCCGCTACGGCGAACATTCTAACCATGGGTATTTTGTAGACCCTTGGCATATAGGCAACACAGTCTGCCTCCAGGCCGCTTTCGGCCGCCGTTGGCGGCGGCTACGGTTGCTCTCAGCCGTTGTCGTGGGGCTTCGTACACTGGCTTTGCTGCCGATGCACGCCCACCGAGGGCAGGCGTTTCAGGGCGTTACCCCGTCATTCCACCTGTCGAATTACCAGTTATCCAAACAACGGTATTTTGTTGTTTGTCCGCTGACTTTTTACCGTCAGCGAACGAGTCGCACTTGTCCAGAACTCGTCGCCCTCCTTGCCGTCGCCCTTGGTATTGGTAATCAGGGCATTGATGAATTTCAGAATATCGCTCTCCGTTTTCAGGTAGGCGATGGGGTTATAGTGCATGGATTTTGCAAAGTCCACGCTGTTGAACACCTTGATCCGATACCCTTGCTTCTGTAAGAAGTGCCCCACCTGTCCCAAAATGCTCCCCTTCGGGTCAACGACCACATAGGAGGAATGGGCTTGTAAGAGCTGCGGGGTCAGCCAGAAGCGGGTCTTGCCGCTTCCCGACGAGCCGATGACGCAGGCGTTCAGGTTACGGGCGTTGGCCGGATTTTTTGGCCGGGTGTTGATCGTCAGATATTCCGTCCCGGTGAGAATGACGTTGTTCTTGAAAACCGGGTCTATGAAGGGCTTGATGTCCTTCGCCGTGCCCCATGAAGCGTTTTGTCAAGTGCTTTTTTGAGT
>ULQM01036134.1_pt1 | contig 10263 bp, 14 predicted proteins | sample 1954451 | NCBI WGS metagenome assembly ULQM01 (sample SAMEA4835655, study PRJEB28245) | human gut metagenome | biome: gut microbiome; material: fecal sample | place: Denmark | collected 2008 | reverse complement strand
GTTCTCATGGGGTTGCCAGTCCTCAACCACAAGGACCGGCTGGCCGGGGCCTTTGTCACAGATGAAGTCACCCTCACCAATGTACTGGCAGCAGTCACACATGCCGGGGTCACACATCCGGGGCTTTTCACTCCTGGGTCTGGGCTTCCGCTTTTTCATAGGGGCAGCTCCTTTCTGTCACGATTTCACCGGCGCAGGCCGCATAGCCCGCCAGATCAATAAAGCTGTCAGGGCTGGAGCCGGTGGCGATGCGGGCCACCTTGAGCAGGGCCAGCATAGTGCCGGCATCCTTGGCCGTGATGCCGTTGATGGGCATGACCTTGGCATACTCCGGGTGCGCCGCTCTGAGGTAGACACCCCAGAGCAGGCCGATGGTTTCAAAGTTATTCTCCGGCGTGCCATAGTCCTGCTCACGCTCACCGCAGACACAGCGGCGGGCGGCCTCCAAAATCTCAGAGCATTTCATTGGGCACCTCCTTATTGAGCCATTCCAAAAGTTGCGTTTTTCCAAGGGACTGGCAAAAGGTCTTGGAGAGGAAAGCGGCCAGTTCCTCAGTGTCCATGTTGTGCATGAGCTCCAGCGTGGTGGGGACCACCTCCGGGCACTCCTGCATACGGAGCTTGTGGCAAGCCTTGCCCAGATAGTTCAACAGGCAAGAGCCAGCCTGGGGGCAGCGGTCACACAGTTTCATGGGCGGCCTCCTCAACATCATCGAAGATGACCGGCACCTGGGAGCGCATCTGGTGGAGCAGCGGGATGGCCACCTCACGCATCTGCGGGTGCGCCGCCGGGGCGGTCCGCAGCTTGAAGAAATGCCGCCATTCTCGCAGGTTGGCTGTCATCACCACCTCGGTCTTGAGGCATGTGGGCAGAACAGCACGGGCCTCTTGCGGGGTGCAGCCCCAGTCCAGCAGCTCAAAATATGACTTTTCAGCCATTCTGCAAGCCACTTTCCAATACTGCCAGCCCGGTGTGCCCTCCGTCAGGAAAGAGGGGCGGATGACGGTGATTTCACTGCCAAAAACATCCTTGGAATAGTTGCAGTAGCGGGTGCTCTCTTGGCAGTAGGAGGCCATGCGGTGCCGGACAATTTCATGGGACACACCCCGGTCACACACAAACTTGACCGTGATGTCAAAGTGTTCCAGGACGGCCTCATGGCCACGCTTGATGATGCCCGCCACAAACTTGGCGGCGCTGGTGTCGGTGATTTTGTCCTCAGACTTGTAGCAGACCCGCCCGCACAGCTCAATGTGCTGGAGGATGGCCTGGCCATCCAGCGGGGTGAGGATTTCGGTATAGGGATTGATGATTTTCATGTGTCACGGTCCTCCTTGTCAGCTATCCCACCGCTTGTGGCAGATGGGGCAGATGTCGGTGTCAAGTACAAAGGCCTTTCCGCAGACGGGGCAGTTTTCGCCAAACTCAAAGATTTCAAGGCTCTTTGCATCCTCCGGCGGGGTCCATTCTCCACCAAGTCTTACGGCGGAGACATACACGCCCTCAAGCGAAATATGTTGCGCCACACAGTAGTTGCGGACCTCAACAAGCGTGGGTTGGCGCTGGCTCCCGGTAAAAATCAGACCTGTATAGTCCTCGTTCCAGGAGTGCGTGATTTTGTTGACGGCCATGTGCTCAGTCCTTTCCAGATAGAATTGCCCACCGCACACGGCGGACGGGTGAAATATTAAGTAGCCACGGGCCCGGCCCATTGTTCCGCCATTGCGGCGGCTATGCCGGGGAAAGTTTTGGCCCTGTTGATGGGGTCCCGTTCTCTGCGGCCTTGAAAGCGCCGGTAGTTCCCATGTGCGTCTTTGCATCCGCCATTTACCCATGGGGTGACACCCTCCGTGATGATTTCGGTGGGGACCAGCAGGGGCAGCTCTTTGAGCCACAGGCATGTCCGCTTTGTGTACGGGTGCCCAAACTGCCACGGCTGTATTGCTTGGGTGTAGGGCGGTAGCTCCACGATTTTCAAAGGAGTGGGGTTTTCCACGGCGATCTTTGCACAGTCGGCGCTCAGAAAGCTCATAAAGAAAGCCTTGGCCTCCATTGCTTTGGCGTATCGCTCCGCCACAATCTCACCATTTACTCTCATGCGGACGGCACTGGCATTGGTCAGATAGGTGCAGGGCGGGAAAGCAATGAGCATGTCCCACCGCCCCAGCACATAATGTGCGGAGCCGTCACAGGTCTTGAAAAAGCAGTAGCCGTTGAGCAAAGGGAGCACATCTTGCTGAATGTGCCACTCAGGGTGGCCGCCGGAGCATGGGATGAGGTCACAACTGTATGCCTCATGGCCCAGCTTTCGCAAAGCTATGGTGACCGCCTGGCTTTCCTCGCAGGCAACAAGGATTTGCATAAAAGCCTCCCTCAGCCCACCACCGCATTGGTAGCGGGGGGGGCTCGTCAGTTATTTAGTCTTTCTTGAAGAATGTGCCCACCCAGCCATCAGCGTTGAGCGGCAGATCAGTGGCCCACGGGATGGGCTGGCGCATGATGTTGACCACCGTGTCCAGCATGGTGTCCTCATCAGCCCAGGGGGCAATGTCAATGACCACCTCATCATGGATGTGGAACACCACCGGCAGGCCGGATGCCTCCAGGCGCTCAATGGTGTCCGCCAGACAGTCACGGGCAATGGCCTGGACGCAGTTTTCCACCAGCTTGCCGCCGTAGGTTTCGATGCGTTTCCACCGTTTGGTTTTCTGGTCCATGCCCATGTAGGAGATGGAGGGATTGCCCCATTGGTTTTCACCAATGCCGGGGCTCACATAGTAGAGCTTGCGGCCAGAGGGGAGCTGAATGGTGAAACAGTCGGTGCCCTGGTTGTAGTCATACTCACGGGCCAGCAGCAGGCCATTGATGCCCACACTGCCGCCCTGGGTGATGACCTGCACAGCGGCATTGTCCATGGAATACCACAGGTCACGGATGCGCTTGTTGGCCTCACGCCAGCGGCTCACGATGTCCGGCAGGTCCTCCTCTGGGATGCCCATGTCCAGGGCCCCCATGTTGATGAGTGCGCCGGTGCTGCCCTGGTAGCCCAGGGCCAGCTCTGCCACCTTGCCCTTTTGCCGGAGTGCATACTCTGGATTGCCCTTTTTGATGAGCTCAATGGGCACACCGAACATCTGAGAGGCAGAGGCCTCATAGATTTTGCCGTGGGTGCGGAACACCTCCAGCCGCCATTGCTCACCGGCCAGCCAGGAGATGACACGGGCCTCAATGGCCGAAAAGTCAGCGTCAATGAGGACATGCCCCTCCGGGGCCACAAAGGCGGTGCGGATGAGCTGGCTGAGGGTGTCAGGCACGGAGCCATAGATCAGCCGGAGGGCATCCAGCTTGCGGTGCTCCACCAGCTCACGGGCCAACGGCAGCGGCTCTGTGTAGGTGCGGGGCAAGTTCTGGACCTGCACCAGGCGGCCTGCCCAGCGCCCCGTCCTGTTCGCTCCATAGAATTGGAGCAGCCCACGGACACGGCCATCCGGGCACACAGCGGCCTCAATAGCGTCATACTTTTTGGTGCTGGTCTTGCCCAGCTCTTGGCGTATCTCAAGCATCCGCTGGACCTGGGGGCTGTTGTCCTCCTTGCCCAGCAGGCGGGCCACGGTGTCCTTGCGGAGGTCCGCAAGCTCCTCTCCCATGGCCTCCTGGAGCCATTGCGTGAGCTGTGCCACGCTGTTGGGGTTGTCCAGCTTGGAGATTTTCATGGCCTCCTGGGTGAGGTTTTGGCGGCTCACATTGCCCAGATAGAGGGCACCGCTCACCAGGTCCATGTCCACGGCCACGCCACGGGCATTGATGATGAGGTCCGTTTCCCATTGCTTTTGCACGAAGTCCGGCACGGGGAAAGCGGAGAGCCGCCGCTCAATCTCCATCTCAGTCACAACATCCTGGCGGCAGTATTCTTTGAACAGCTCCCACTTGTCGGTGTCATGCTGGGGCAGGTTGCGGGTGCGGCCTCCATTGGCCTTTGTAGGGGCGCAGGGGACGCAGAAATAACGGATGAGTGCCTTGCCGGTGTTGAGCTTGCGCTTGTCCTCAGCAAGCCCCAGGGCCTTGCCAGTGGCATCCAGGCCTGCTGTGTAGCCACAATAGAGGCCGTGGAACATGGTGCAGCGCCATTGGTCCGGCGGCAAGGTGCCAAAAAACTTGGACAGGCAGCCCCACTCAAAGGGGGCATTGTATGCGTGCTTGATGTACTCCGGGGAGGTGATGGCCTGGACCAGCCACGGGGGGAGGCGTTCCCCCCGTGCCAGGTCAATGATCTCAACAGGCGCACCATCCACACTGTACGCAAAGAGCAGGATTTCAAAGTCCGGGCTGGAGATGTACTTTTGCGCCCCGGCCTTAGCAATCGGCACGCTTGAATAGGTTTCAAGGTCAATGCTGAGATGGTGCATGATGTCCTCCAATTACATGGGCTGGCCGGTGATGGGGTTGATGCCGCCGGTGGTAGCCCAGGGCGCCTGAGCAGCAGGGGCGGCGGGGGCCGCAGGCTGGACACCGTAGGCACCGGGGGTGGCGGGCATCGCCGCACCGTAGGTGGGAGTGGCCGCAGGAGTGCCGCCCAGCCCGGCGAAGTCGGAGGCAGCTGAGGCCTGGCCGCTCAGGGGCTCCCCGTCACGGGTCTTGAGAACATTGCCCAGACCACAGCCAATGCCCTTGTTGCCGCTGTTGGAGTAGCCGAAGAAACGGACGGTGACACGGCCATACATGCCGCTGTAAATGTCCGCCGGGGACAGTTCGCAGTTGATGTTGTCGATGCCCACCACCTGGGGCTTGTTCTTGGTGGAGGCGGTCATCACCCAATGGCCCTTGCACTCATCACCAAAGGGCACACCGGAGGGCCGCACGCCGTCACCATCGTAGATGGGCACCTTGAGCATGGGCGGGCGGGCACCGTTCCACACCTTGGCCATGGCATCATTGGCGGCGGCCTGGATGGCAGCGTCAATGTCAGCCTTGGTGGCGGCATCGCTCTTGGGGATGAGCAGGGTGACGGAATACTTGGGCTCACCGCCCTGCTGGGCGGCTCTGGGGGTGGTCAGGTTGGCATAGGAGAGGCGGACCTCACCAGTCAGGACTTTCATGGCATCATTCTGATACATAATCTTTTGATCTCCTTTACAGTTAAATTACACTCTGGTGTTTGCATCAGGCTGGGCATCGGCCCAGCAGGTTTGAAGTTTCACCCAGCGCTCATGCCGGGCTTTGCTCCGCTTTATGGCAGCGGTCAGCCGGTTGTTTTCCCGGAGCTTTTGGCGGTCCTCTTTGAGGCGGCTTTTCTTATTGAACACATTGCGCCAGCCGTTCTGATATTCAATGCTGGCCTGTTTCCAGGCCTCTTTGCTTTCAATCACGGCGGCATCCAAGTAGAGGGTCATCTGGCGGATGGCTCCCTCGTTGCTCCACGGGTCAGCCAGGAGCAGCTTGAAAACCTTGCGGATGTTGGAGAGGGGCATGTCCTCCAGCCGGTCAAAATAGATGTCTGCGTGGTAGTCCCCGGTGTTGATGGTGATGAGCTTGGCGGGGTCTGTGTACTGTGTGCAGCTCTCGCAGACCTCCGGGTCACGGATGACCGCCATACTGCGGCAGGCGTGCTTGCAGAAACGGCCCACGGGGTAGCCCTTTTCCTCATCATCCAGCGGGATGGGTGGTTGCCATGGTGCGGAATGGGCACAGGTCTGATACTTACTCATTGGCAGCCACCCCGGCAAAGTCAGCAGCGGCGGGGTTGTAGGCCTCACGCTTGTCTGTGCTGAGGGCCAGCGTGGGCTTACCCAGGGGCTTGGTCACATAGCCGCCGATTTTCTCAGCAAACTCCGCCTTGCCCATCAGTTTCTCCATCTCAGAGAGCGTCTTGGGCTTGCGGTCATAGAGCAGGGCCTCATCATATCCGGCGGCAATGGCAGCTTGGATGGCGGCATCCTGGTCCGTAAAGGTGCGGATGCTCCGGCCAGCTACCAGTTTCCAGCCCTCAATGGGCTTGCCGTCCAGCAGGGCCTTGGTGGCGTATTCCTCCAGGTCCTTGTACCAGGCCACCAGCTCCTTGCCACGGATGAGGAGGTCACCGATCTCCGCATCAGAGAGGAGCGGGTGCACCTCATTCCCATGCGGGCCGATGCGGGAAAACTCCTGGGGGGCCATAGCGTCAGGCGGGACGGAGGCGGCGGGCACGCAGTCCTTGAAGTCCTCCAGCGCCGTGTTGGTGTTGGCACGGGCACGGCACTGAGCCTTGCCACGGCAAAAACGGCAGTGGTCACCGGGGACAAACTCACCCAGCCCGGAGAAAGCCTTTTGTGCAATGGGCTTGATGTTCTCGCCCCAGGCCAGCAGCTCCTCCACGGTGATGGTGTCGGTGGTGTAGCTGTCAAGGCGGGGTTGGTCAATGGACATGCGGACTTTCTTGATGGCATCGCCGAACACGGGGGCATAGCGCTTGAGAGCACCCAGAGCGTAGAGCCGCATCTGCGGGTTGCCCACGGCGGACACTGGGACACCCTTGCCGTGCTTGTAGTCCGTGATGCTGAGGGTGTCCCCGCCAATCATCACATTGTCACAGGTGCCAAAGCCCTCCGGGACATACTCCCCAAAGTCCACTTGCACCTCCGCTACCACAGTGGGCGTGCTGTCATAGAGCATGGCCTGCTCAGTCAGGTGCTCAATGTAGAGGTCACTGGTCTTGTCCATTTCCTCAGAGTAGAGTGGGTCCTTTTTGAGCTTATTGAGGCGGGTGGTGTAGGTGCGGGAGGTCATCACAGTGAATTTCTTGAGGGTCTTGAGCTCACAGATGGAATGGGCCAGGCGGCCCTCCTCCGCATATTCGCTGGTGCGCTCCGGCAGGTGCTCCTCAAAGCGGGGGGCCGCCGTGCATTTCAGCCAGCGGGATGCCGATGAGGCAGATAGTAGGGCGTGCTTTTCGGGAGGCATAGGGCACCTCCTTAGAGCTGTGCGCCCAGCGTCCGCAGTTCAGTGGCAAAGACACCGTACTGGTCCGGCTGGAGCTGGGTGACGGCCTGCACGCCATACTTGGCCAGCAGAGCCAGCAGTTGCTCCATCTTGCCCGCATCCACCAGGCTGGCACCGGCCTTGGCGATCTGGTCAAGGGTGTAGGTGGGGGCCGTAGTCACGGGAACAGTGGGAGCGGGGTTAGTAGGGGCCACAGTCTGGGCAGGTGCCGCAGGAGCCGGTGCAGGGGTAGGAGTTGCCACAGGCGCAGGGGTGGGCTGGGTAGGGACCACAGTAGCGGGCGGCATGGTTTCCGGCGGCACCGGGGCATGGGTGACAGGGGCGGCCACAGGAGCCACGGGGGCGGGAGTGTCCTGGGGCACGGAGATGTTGACGGCGTTCTTTTCCAGCGCCGTGGTAAGCTTGTCAATGGCCTTGAGGACGGCAGCATCCGCCTCAATCTTGATTTTCATTTCCAACATTGGTACAATCCTCCTTGGTATCATCTTTACAGTCGCAGCGCTCACCGGGGTCAAGGTGGGCTCCGCAGTCAGGGCAGGTCTTATAGTAGGGCATTTCAGTCAACCTCCAGCACGCTTGTCCAGTATTCAAAAGCGGTCATAACCTTGCGGGAGTAGTCGGTCTGGTATGTACCTGCATCCCACAGCTTTCTTGCGCCGCCGGGCCCGCAGTTGTAGGCCATCAGCGCAAGCTCTGGCTCTCCGTAGCTCTGGAGATACTGGGAGATGATATAGATACCGGCCTCAATGTTCCCGGCATGGGTCATGGGGTCAAGACCTTTTTCCAAAAGCCACTCGTGATTGACAGAGTTGATCTGCATGAGGCCATAGTCACCAGTGGCGCTGACGGCATCGGGGTCAAAGTGGGTTTCAACCTCTGCGATGGCAAGGGCCAGAGCATAGGGCACCTCATAGTGCTCACAGCAGTCCTGCATGACTTCCTGGAGTTCGTAGCTGAGGAGCCGCCCCTCACTCACGATGTCATCACGGTGGCGGGCAGGCTCCGTGGTTTCCTCTGGTGGTGCAGAGGGCTCCACGGGGCTCTGTTCCGGGGCCGGAGGGGTGACGGTTTCCGCTGTCACCACGGGCTCAGGGGTCTTGACCTCATCGTCCGTCTGGTGGGCACTGCATCCGCTGGCATAGCCAAGGGCAAACACAGTGGCAAGGACGGCCAGAATGGCCATGATGACCATGGCGTTGCGCCTCCGGGCCATGCGGCGCTGGCGGCACCGCCGGGAATACCGGCGGGCATTGGGCTCACTGGTGGTCATGGCGCTCACCTTAACCGTTCATGCGGCGGTTGATTTCCGCAATCAGCTCATTGGTGGTGTACTGGTCCAGGCCGCCATCAGCCTCCACGGCATATTGGGAGGGGATGAGGAAAGCGGGGCGGGACCCGAAGGTGTCGGTGCAGTAGTAGTCGCAGACACCGCCATTGGTGCTCAAGCCCATGACCCAGGTATCATCCTCATCCACGCAGGGGGTGCTCCAGGGCGTGGCGCTCCACTCCCAGCTCTCAGGCTTGGGCAGCAGACCGTGGAAACGGCGGATTTCATCAAAGGTCAGCGGGGCCACCTTGCACTCACAGCTCCCGTACTCCTTGGAGCCGTTGAGGGCGGTGAGGTCAACCTCACGGGTGATGAGCTCATCAGCGTGGCCCTCAGTCAGGGCATCCGCAAAGGCACCGTTGAGGTGCTCACGGAAAGAGCTGGCAGCAAAGTTGTTGGTGGAGCCAAAAGAGCTCTTGATCTGGGCGGCGGTCACCAGCAGGGTGCCAGCCGTGCGGTGCTCCAGCACAATGCAGGGCTCCCCATGAAACTTGACCACCTGGCCGGGGGCCACATTAGAAACAGCGGTTTTCATTGGTGTTGTCCTCCTTGATATTGGTTTGCGTGGTGCGGCACATCTTGCAGATGGAGATGACGCTGAGGCCAATGTCAGACAGCTTTTCGGGATAGGTCAGTGGAAAAAGCTGTCCACACTTTTTGCAGCGGACATGTCTGGTTATCATCGCCATGGCTCAGTCCTCCGCATCGTCATCCGGGCCCTCAATATCAATGAGGTTTTCTGCCTGGACGATGATTTCAGAAACGATCTGCCGAATAGGTAGAGAGGTCTTTGCCCGCAGACGGCGGACCACTTTTTCCGCCTCTGGGGTCAGCCGGACAGTTCCGATGCACTCATCAGAAAGCCGGTTGCTTTTCAGCACAATGGGGTTGTTGCTCACGGTTTTGTCCTCCTTGGTTTTTAATAGGTGCGGGATTTCATGCCTCATTGCCGGAGCGCCTACCTCTCCGTTCAAGCCCCTGCTGGACACTGAGCTGGGCCAGGTCGGCGTTGTAGCGCAGGCGCTTGTCAGGGAGCCTGGTGCCGTCCCGGCCACGCCTCAGCTCCGCATAGACAGCGGAGAGGGAGATGCCCAGGGAGCCTGCAATCTCTTTTACACTCATTCCGGCCTCTACCATGCGCTCAATTTCTTGGCGCTCATGGTAGGAACGGAAAGCATAGTCTGCCAATGTGTTCACCTCTTTTCACAGTCAGATTGTTGCCGTAGCGCCTCAGCACCTTAGCGGTACTGAGCGCACAGCAGGCCACAGATGGAGGTGGGCAGGTCATAGGGAATGATTTTCATTTCGTTGGCCCGGTCCATCATGGCGGTGATGCCGGAGAGCATCCACTCATCCACATCCTCCTGCTTGTCCAGCAAGATGTGCACGGCCCGGTGGAGTTCCTTGATGCAGTCCAGCATGACATTGGCGTTGCCCTCAGCGGTCAGCACCATGCACTGCACGGGGCCATCCTTGGAGCTGTTGGCCTGCATGGCCGCAACGGCCTCATCCTCCTTGGCCTTGTTTTCCAGTTCCTTGAGGTATTCCTCAGTGAAATAGAACACAGCACGCTGGAGCCGCTTGGCAACTGCCACCCGCTCCTCAGACAGCACCGGGGCCTCCTCAGTGGCGGGCTCCTCAACCCAGATGTTGGCCGTTTCCAGATGGCTGCTGTCAAGGTTGACCTCCAGACGATCACCCAGGTCACAGATGTAGTCATAGTAGTGGCCCTCTGCGGTGCTCCGATAGACGGGGTAGCCAGCACGGGTGCTGCTCTGCACATCCCGCTCATAGTCGGTGGGGAAAATCTGGTTGACCTTGTTCCAAGCGTCCTGCTTGCTGGTGACTTTGATGTTTGCCATGATGTAGTCCTCCTTGACGGTTTCCTCTGGATGAGGAATAAAAAAAATTGAGCTACACAACCAATTCCTTGGTGTGTAACTCAATAATAGGGGCTGCC
>ULQM01047337.1_pt1 | contig 10288 bp, 6 predicted proteins | sample 1954451 | NCBI WGS metagenome assembly ULQM01 (sample SAMEA4835655, study PRJEB28245) | human gut metagenome | biome: gut microbiome; material: fecal sample | place: Denmark | collected 2008 | reverse complement strand
TATCCCCGTTTTGGGTGGGTGGATATCCTCCGTTTTCAGCATACGTTGCATGGTCATAGTCTCCAACTTTCGCCAAAGCATCCTTCTTTCAGAATACTCTTCCCTTTCAGCTTCTTACTGCTTCTGCCAATAGCCATGAGGATTCAAGAAGAACCAATAGCCAAATAACACTACCAGCACAGCACTCAATACCACAGCCAACCAACACACTCTTTTCTTGATGTTCTTTTCCATTGTTACATTACCTTATATAGTTATACATTTGATTTCGGCTGCGAAGTAACTATACAGGTGTGTCAAATGGTGACAGAACATCAAGAAAAAACAGTTTTACAAAGTAAAAGAGCCGCTATTTTTTTGGACAATCAACTACTTCCGAAATCTTCACTTCTCCATCTACTTTTGTCTCAAACTTGATTTTTGAAGGTCGTTTGGAATCACCATCATATATAAGTTCCCGTCGCGATGTTATCTCATTGGCACCATTGTCTTGCGCTTCCTTAATGATGGCTTCTTCACGACTTTCCAAACTTCTCCATTCTCCACCATTTCTTTGCCATTCATTGTCCATCGGAACAAGATTTATGACTTCGTTTATTCCACCTTGGTTCTTCTGAAGTATATGACCGGCATCTTCTTTGTTTGAATCCAACCCATCTTTAAATTTATCGACAAGTTTTCTTCTATCATTATCCAAATTTGTCTTTACATCATCAGTAGGTTTGGTTCTATTCTGTTCCGCTGACACAGTTCGCCCTAATTCATCTGTTTTAAATGTCGAAGTTCCATCAATTACGTATGTTTTATTTGGCATTGGTTCATCCAAGAACATATTAGGAGCCTGATTAATTTTTCCTTCTGAGCATCCAGAATTTCCATATACAAAATCCCCCTTAATTGTAATTCGAGAGTTTTCTGCTAAAGGATCATCCATGTAGATTTCCAAACTTCCATCTTTATTCTTCTCACAAACAAGTTTATCTCTCCAGTAGTCGTTATTTTCGAAACAGCGTCCATCTTCAAAAGTACCACTAATATTGTCGTATATTTCTGGATGATTTTCTTTTAACCAATCCAACGCTTCTTGTCCTTCAAAATGCTCCGTGACATTAAGTTCCATCTTTTCTGTAAACAAGTCTGACGTCATAGAAGACTCATCCATAGAAGAATCCTCTAATTTCAAGTCAGTATCTATAAAAAGATCACCTTCGCGTTTATTACCTATCGAGACTGGTTCATCGAATATACGACCTTCCAATCGCCCCTGCAATCCCTCCTGATTATTAGATGTCTTCCAATCAGGAAAGTCTTTGAGTGCATCTGGTTTAAATTCCATACTCATATTTATCAAATATTAAAATTAACTATTTAGAATTGTTTATAAGCCATTCTTCAGCCATTTTTTTATTAGCAAAAGAATGCAATGAGAAGTCGGCAAACAGACATTTCAAGCAATATCGACAAGACACATAATCAAGAGGGACTCTTGTCTTAACTAAATCTGTCAGCTTCTTGTTTAGTTCCTTGCTTTGATAATATTGTTTTACACATTTCTCAAATTCTTTACGAATACCCAAGAGGTCTGTCAACAATGACGATAGGTCGTAAATGCTAACACTATTCCACAAAGAAATGTGGTTGCTCTTCTTATATTCCTCTATCGTATCCAACAAAGCCATTCGCACCTTCGACGGCATATAAAAGGCCCTTACCGACTTTTCAATTTGAATGACATCAAAGGCTTTTTGGGTATTTTCAGTTTGACCAGCCAACAAAAACTCTATTATATTCTTAATGTCATTTTCTGAATTCAATTCAAGTATAGAGTCTTTTTGTTCATTGAAAATTACTCGTGAATCCTCCATTCTGTCTATCTTGCACAATACAGGACTGACCCAATCATTCTGATAGACGACAGCGACTCCTGTTGGCAGTTTGGCTATTTCGTCTATTTGCTTATCATTCATTCCGGCTGCCTTTCCTGACACTTTGCGGTCATCCTCGTCCGGCAGTCGCATCACGATTTTGGTGTTAGTGTTTTTTATTGCAGCCTTATCTACAGATGTCGGTGACTGGTCTACAATAACAAAACCTTCACCATAAGTACGCATTTCAGCAATAGCATTCGTTATCATCTCCACAGACTTGCCAGCCATGTTACTGCCTTCTTGTGATTGCTCTGTTGACACTCTTTTCAATATGTTGTGAGCTTCTTCAAGCACAGTCAAATGCTTCAAGGCTGAATTTGGAGTATTCGCCCCTGTCATTCTGTACTCACTTAACCGCATTATCAGGATACCCATTATCAATGATTTTGTTTCTTGCGAGCCCACACGACTCAGGTCAATGATACAGTTCTCGTCGAATAAGACCATATTAGACAGTTCATTTACAGAGAAAATTTCATTGCTTAAACCATTCGTCAGCGACTCCACACGTGTCAACAGCGCACCTGAATAATTACTCTTCACTTCTTCTGAGTATGCAGATTCGGTAATTACCTTTTCCAAAGACAGGAACAAATCAAGGAAAGAAGGGTATACATCCTCACCTTGTGACAGTCTGTTAACGGACAAACGCAGATCCCAACCACAGCTTTCATAAGCATCAAGCATCGCTTTTTTCAGAACAGCAGGCATTGCTGAATACATCGGCCAGCAAACATTGAAAATCTCGGTAAGACGGTCTATGTGCTCCAGTACATGAACACCAGTGGGAAAACTGAATGGATTGATGCGGAGCAACGGCATTATCAATGGATTGGTACCAAATACGTTTACATCGCCAAACACGTTCTTGTATTCACCTTTGGCTGGTTCTATGACCAAAAATTTAGCCCCAACTTGCTTGGCTTCACTTATCATTTTATAAATAGTCTCACTCTTTCCACAACCTGTGGAACCCGTAACAAACACATGTTGTGTCAGACTTTTCACGTCAAGTTTGACATGGTTCTCGGTATGCAGCTTGCCCAAATCATAAATACAACCTAAAGATACTTCACGCTTCGTTGCGTTTTCATTATTACGTATCACTTCCTTTGCCAATGAGACATGATCAACAACCGGGAAACCCGGCACCGATTTATGAGGCAGACTCAGCAACATTGCCAATTCCTTACTGCTCAGCAATGAGGAATTTTCCACCTTCAAATTCTCGCCGTTCATAGTCAGATTGTTGCAGAACACAGGATGCGACAAGTGACAAACAGAGTTCGTCAGCATTTTCACTTTATTAGGATTTTCAATCCATGAATTTATGGCTGAAGTCTCCACTCCCGACTCCTCGCCCTGCATGATAGACTTGAATATCGTAGCGGCAGACTCGGAAGAAGCGAAATCGTTGTCATACGAGAAGAAGTATGAAGCGACCGACCATAGACCAGTGCTTTCGGACATGGAAATTCTTTCCAGTTCCTGGTCAATACGTTTCATCAACTCCTCTATGTGTTTGTTGTGAATGGTCAGCGTATAGTTTTTGCTCGAGCCAATAGTTGCGGTTTTGCCCAACGAGTCCGTGAAAGTCTCAGAATGCGACTCTGCGTCAGACATGCTTCTGTTCTCCGTATCGCTTTGCGATGTTCCATACGTGTCTGTTGTGCCACTTGTTTTACTTTTCCCTGCAGCACCAACCGCTGACATAGCACCACCTGCTGCCATAAGAGGTAAACCAATTGCTGCTCCAACACCAGTAATCGTCAATCCGGTACCAACTACAGCCAAAACCCCTCCCAATACACTACTGCCAACTGCGATTTTGCTTTTCTTCGTCTCACTATCGCTTTTGCTGTGCGAGTTGCTTGTTCCGTTTGTATGACTTTCACCAATGGTCTGTGTCTTAGTCTTTCCTTGTGTCACACCCTTGCTTCTATTAATGGCATTCGCCAAAGACTCGTTGGTAGAATATGCTAACTGTTGCGTGGACATTGGCGACAACTGGCTATAAATCGTTTCATAGCCATTTCTTATCTCCGTCACAACATCCGTCGTAAGATTAGAAGCAAGAATAATGGCAGTATACCGCTTACCTTGCATCGCTTGAGCCAGTTTCTCTGTACCCTGCACATAGTTTTTGTTGTCATACTTGCCGTCTTCATCCTTAAATGCCGGAATACCAACATACGAACTCAATGATGACGCATTTGATATTCGCCTTAACACCTGTTTCTGCAAAGATGATTTTTTACCCTTTTCGACAATAGAACAGTCATCTATGTCAATGCCTGGAAATTGCCCCACTAAAGAAGACTTGAATGTGTCGGCGACAGAAGCTGTCGTACGCTTAGGATCATTATTCTTTACTCCTAAATAGAAATCGGTCTTATCACGATAGCCGTCAATGACAAGGAACACAGAACAATCTGCAAATGACATAGAACTTATGGCACTTATAAACTTGTCCGTTGCAAATTCATCCTCCTCATACACCATTCTGTTTATTTTGAACAGAACAATACTAGAGTCCACACCCTCCGCCTCTGGCATGGACGCTATATCCATGCTGTCCAAACGCTTCAGATAGCTTTTGAGAACTACATCATCTACCAAATTGAGAGCATTTTTTGCCGTGTCAATCTGCCGACGATATTCACGCAGATCCGAGGGAGAGGTTTCTATAACTTTCTGCACAGGCATTTCGGAACCTGCGTTTTTTATTAGCACAGGTTCCTCATACTTATTTGCAGAACGTCCGAAAACTTCATCCAAAGCAGACTTATCCTCGGAGCCGTTGCCCATGTTATCGTAAATTGTACTCATTTTCTCGAATCATTAATAGTAATCAATACTCCACCAATAAGCACTGCGCCACCAACCAAAGTCAATAGTGTTTTACCAACACAAAGTCCGACAATGGTCAAAACTGCACCACCTGTAGCGACAGACATAGAAACGGTCTTTTTGCTACGTTTTGCTTTTTCCTTTGGCTGATGAGAGTTCGATTTCTGCATCTTTGCATTCATCTCTTCCTCGTCCAAAGAAGCCATCTTATCTTTTCCAACAATTTCTATGACAGCCTGATAAAAGGCGAGCTTTTCAACAGAGAAGTTGGAATCCAAGTCACTCTTCACAGTGAACAGGAATTTCTCGTTCCATTGCTCTTTAGGCAAAACCTCATACCTCGCCTCTCGATTCTCCTCAAACAGATTGCTCAAGTTAGCCTTCGCATAATTCAGCATCTCTGCGAAGGCCTTGCCTCGGGGATCCAAAAGCAACTCGTTTGAAAGTGACAAGCGTACTTTTCTTACATCACCACTCTTTACTGATTCTATAAATTTCTGTTTCATTGTTTTCTTGATTTAGAAGTTTATCAATCCGTTTACTCTTTCTATTATTCCCTTCATCCATTCTAGGTCGCTCTCTTGTTTTGCAATCTCCGCCTTTGTCTGCAGGGAAGTCTCCGTACTCTGCTTTAGCTCATTCAGTTTGCTTTGCAGATTTTGGTCTATCTTTACCAGAAAGTTTTTCAGTTGTTCTTTTATTCGCACACTTTCTTTTTTAGCATGTTTTTTTGCAACAATTCTGGCTTCTTCCAATTGATCCTGTATCGGCTCAAAATAGTCGCAGACAACATTACTCATATTAACATACTCTACATAATTCGCCTCCCACTCAGTGACCTTCTTATCATACCACTTAATCTCATATCTATCTGTACCCCAATTCCAAGGTTCCCAGAACCAATTAGTTTTTTTCTCATTATATGAAACACGCTTTGTACGGGTCACATTTTTGCCTTCATCCACCGTTTGTGTTTGACTTCGGAGCAATTTGTCCACATCAGCAATGTCTTCTGCAACAAAATCCAAAGGTTTAAGCGTCAGTTTAGAGTCAGTCACAGCCAGACCAAGATCCTTTATGTAACTTACATATTGTTCTATAATGTCCTCGTAGAGATCTCTATAGCCTCTTTCAAGAATAGAATTTGTATGTGAATCCAATTGGTTGAGTATAGACTGACTCTCTCTTTCCACCTCGGCTACTTGTCTTATCGCATCAGACTTTCGCACCTTCGTGGAGTGACTGTAACGGAAAATAATGCTGTTAATTTTATTCGTAGTAGCATCGACAAAATCATTAATGTCCTTAGTCACATTCTTTGCAAGTTCCTTCTTCTCTATAAGCTTCGACAAAGTTTTGGCAGACCTGCCAGACTCAATCTTATCTTGAATAACCTTTATCGCCTTGTCCAGCTCTTCCTTTTTCTTCACATTGTCACGTATATCAGCTTTCAGAGACGCAATGGCTTTAAGTTCGTTGAGTCGATTATTAAAAGTGTCAACCAAATCTCTCACCTTTTGGGTTCGCGCATACTTGTTCACATACAGACTAATAGCTTGTTCTATGGACACTATGCCACTATGAATCTCTATGCCCGTATCCTCATCCGCTTTAACCAGCATAGACTCCGTTCTTTTTTGGACAGATATAGGCAAATGACTATACTCATAGTAGTCATCAAACGCAAACTCTTTGAAGTTTCTCAAAATATTCGCGTACGAATCCTTAACGTTATGAATCAAAGGATGTGTTCTTGCTTCCAAAGCGGCCTGTGCCGAGACTGGAAATATGTTTGGATATAATATTCTGTTGTCCTCCAGCACATTCTTTGCCTGCTTGAGCGCATCTTCAGGAGATTCATCTTCAGGATTAAAACTGTCCATTTTATTTATCGCAAAGATGTAGCGTTCGCGAGATTGTTTGCCACCTTTAGCCATACAGTCACAGACATAATCCATGAAGTTTTTCTCGTCGTTCACATTAAGCTGTGTGCCATTCATAACGAAGAGAACCAACGACTTGTCCGAGTTCTCCAGCATTCTGTATGTCATTTGCTGATGATGAGGGTCACGCGAGTTGTTAGGTCCCGGAGTATCCACAAGCACTAGTTTCATTCCCGCACTCTTCACACATGGTATTCTGCCATATATATCTATAGAAGAAATTGACTCATCAGAGTTCCATTCCTTCATAGTCCGATATACTATATCAGAATCTTTTTTTATGACCTTTCCATTTTTATCGTATGCTATAGCAGAAAAGTTGTCCTGCTCTGTGTCTATGATACGGACGATTGTTGCCGTAGTTGCCATATTCGCAACAGGCATCAACTTTTTGTCTATGAGTGCATTTATCAAGGTCGATTTTCCTGAGCTCATGGTCGCCACGACATTTACCTCAAACAATTGGTTCTTCGATTTTTTGAACGCCTCAACAATAGAGTTATCACGCAACTTTTCGATAGGACCGTTCTGTATGTCGATAAAAATTCGGTTCACCTCATGCTCAACCTCTTCTACAGAAGGCTTTTTCTTGAAAATGAACGATACTGAGACGTCATTTGCCTCAGAAATAGCAGCCTGCAAATCCTCGAAATCGGTTTCCAAACCAACGAACTCAATTTGAAAATTCTTGTCGCGGCTCTCTTCCACCAATATGTCGGCTATGTTGTTCGCCCACTCCTGCAGACGTATTTTTCCAAAATTCAACCGACTGTTGGGCTTTGGAGTTTTCCCTTCAATCAAGACGCTGGTCTTGATTAAATAGGGATTGTACGTAATATTTATTTTTTTCATAGCTCTATACCTATTAATAAATTTGTTAAACCAGAAAGGGCGCAGAGATCATTTTTTTTCGACCTTGTACCAGTTCCATAAAGTCCTAAGTCGTAAAACATCGAACCAAACATCTTCGTGTATTGCTCCTTTGTGAAGCTTTCCTGCTTACTCAATTGCTCTTGAGGCACACTGGCCAGATAAGCAGCTTTTGCGGATATTGGCACGACGGATATATTCTTGCCATTTACCATGCTGCGAACGTATATCTTCACTTCGCTTACAACCTGTTCTATGGAGTCATCGTCCATGTTAAGTTGGTCCAATTGATTCAATGCGATGACTATTCGCTTGCCCTTTATCCCTGCGATTGTGCTTAGAAACCTTTTCTCGTCGTTGCTCTCAAAATACAGCGCATTCATCACATATAGAATGATGTCGTAGTTTTTTAAGTTCAAGGCATTGGCTGTTATATTCAAGTGGGTGCTCTCGTTGGCATAGTTCACACCTGGAGTGTCAATAAGAACACATCTTCTGTTTCTCGTTCCCTGCTTAAAGTGTAAAGCAATATGTATTGCATCCAACACAGATATATCGACCTTTTCTGTCCAGGCATAGCTGAATCCATCTGTCATGGTTATTCCGTCTTCATACAGTTTGTTGTATATGTACTTCAATTGGCTTGTGCATACGGTGGATTTAACTCTCTCCACCTTACTGCCCACAATGGCATTTATCAACGTGGACTTTCCTGCGCTCATATTACCAACCACAAGAATGGAATATTCTTTTTGTTGCTTGAATAACTGGTCATTAAGATACAATCGTTCTATCTCGTTGTCCGTAAGTTTCTTAGAATCCAGGAAGAAATCATGGATTTTTCCTAATGTTTTTTTATCATAAAACCTTTGAAGATTGCAAAGTTTGTCAAAAAAAGAAGGCTGATTTAAAATCTTCTGCTCGCCAGATATAGAAATGATTCTAAAAATATCACTCCAAAAAGAACTTGACATAGTGAAGAGTTTCAGTCCTTCAAACTTCAAAGATATGGCACTTCTTGCTTTCTTTAAGGATATCGGCTTTTCCCAATCACCATTATATGTATCATTAAGCAAACACCGATACAACTGCTCAAAACAAAAACGAACCTTTACATTGGAAACAAAGAAGAAACATAATACTTCTTGAATACCAGAAAGATATTGCATCTTTAATTTCAGAGAGAATCGTGTTATTGGGTGTTCTGGGATCAAAAAGCTATTGACGATGAAACGTTCGACGCTTATCCCATCCTCATTGTCTTGATTCACATTGTGCTTGAGAAGCCTATCTTTCAATAAGTTACTCACATTATTTAAAAAGCCTTTCATACTACAAAAATATTGTCAACATCTTTGGCTACATAATTAAAAACCAATTGTTATATAGTGTTTATTCTTTTGGTATTAGTCCAACTTTATAAATTCAAAATCATTCGGATTGCAGCAAGCTTTCTTATAATCGAAAGCATAGATGCGCATATAGGCTTCTTGCACCTCCTTGGCTCCATTATAAAAAGGGGTGGCGGTGTGCTGCAGGGTCGTTACTGTCACTACCATATCGGGAGTGAGGACTGTACCGTTAGAGCGTTTAAGGCGCTTAGGCTTCACTTGAAATACTTTACTCATAAGCATTGAGTTTTTAGGTTATTACATATTGCTGCTCCTGCTTTTCAACCGAAACGGCAGATCATTTACTTTTTATACTGATATGCAGCTTATCTTACTGCAAAGTTCATGCAAACGGGCGCAATGAAAGCTTGCTTTCAAATGGCCGAGTGCAGTAAACCATTTACTTTCAAGGGGCAAAGATTATGCAAACGAGCGCAATGAAAGCTTGCTTTCAAATTGCCGAGTGCAGCTAATCTTCTGCAAAGATGGGAAATATCTGCGAACCAAACAAGTCCATAATGGTTCACAAGCGAAAAAAGAATGGCGTGAACCCCTTCTTTCTTCACTCTCTTGTAAGTTAGGCTCTGGTAAAACCCGTAGAAAAGAAAATTCGAAAGAGGAATCCACACCATATGATGGCGCAGACTCGCTCAAACAAATTCGCGTTCTTTCTACGTTTCAATTTACCAGATTTCAACCTACAGAACTGAATAGCTTGCTCGTGTCCACAAGATTATCTTGCTTCTCTGCATCATAGCGACTTCAAGCGAGGACTTTCACCTGCCCTGTCACTAATCCAATAGCAAATTTAGTAAAAATCTGATGAACCACCAAACTTTTTCACAAGAAATCTCCTGGATTCCTCTTATATTTTACTTTTTAAGGACTCTTATCCCCATTTCTTCCTGCATTCATACCTTAATAAATATAGTTATTGTCATTTCATGCGGCAAAAGTACTATCCGGATGTGACAAAAACTGACATAGCGAGAATAAAATTCACTTATAAAAGATAACAATATGGCAACTATCATTCGTCAGTCCTATATCGACAAGATAGAAAAGTATCTTGGCAAGGAAACCATCATCGTATTGGTAGGTCAACGTCGTGTAGGTAAAAGCTGCATGATGAAGATGATCCGCGACCGTAAAATAAAATTATCCTATCTTTGCAACCGCAAGAGTTGTTTGAACTATTATGAAAAGTAAGCAGGCAGAAGTAGTCTGACTTTCGCTAAATCGTTACCATAAACAAACCAGACGAAATAACTATGCTGATTATTAAACTGATACAACTTTTTTCTTC
>ULQM01074582.1_pt1 | contig 10466 bp, 10 predicted proteins | sample 1954451 | NCBI WGS metagenome assembly ULQM01 (sample SAMEA4835655, study PRJEB28245) | human gut metagenome | biome: gut microbiome; material: fecal sample | place: Denmark | collected 2008 | reverse complement strand
GTACTAATTCTTGTTAATTCCACAAGAAAAAGATAAAAACCATTTATATTTTGTAATTCTTCCTTTTCTGTATAATACTTTAAAATCAATAAATTGATTGTTGAATATAATGGACATACCAATAAAACTAAGATAAAAAAGATAACAACTAAAAGTTTATATACCCATGTTACTGGCGAATTTTGTCTAAATAGTTCTAACATAATTAGATAAAACGGAATTATTACAACTATCATTAAAAACCCTGATGTAATACTTATTAAAGTTTCTTTTTTAGGATTTACTTTTATAGTTCTGAGTTCAATAACTAAATTTTCAGTGTCTTTAAAATTTTTCTTAAAATCTTTCATATTATCCTTGATACTCCGTTAAATAATCAATAATACATGATAAATTCCATACTGGCACAAGCTTTACACGAGGATTTTTTAACTTCTTATACCCTTCTAAAGCTTCGATATAATTGACCTCACTTGAATCATTTTGGTAATTTTCTGAGGTAACTGGAACAAAGAAAATATCAACATTTGATAATTCAGCTGATATTATTTTTTGTTTAATACCGCCAATTAATCCTGCATTTCCAAATTCATCAACGGTACCAGTTCCCGCAATTTTAAGATTTTTGGAAAGTTTAGCACCTGTCAATTTTTCATAAACATAAAACGATTGAAGTAAACCACCACTTGGGCCAATACTATCAACATTGTTCCATAATACTTTAAATTCAGGGTAACTTTCATCATTTTCTGGCACAACATATTTTTCGGTACTAAAACCATATGAATATACTTTTTTACCTTCACTATTTTCCATTTCTTTAGCTGTAACAGTAACTGTTGATGAGGTTCTATTACCTGAATAATAGTTCTTAATAATTTCCATTGTTGCTGTTTTAGCTTTAGCTTTTTGAATAGCATGTCCTGGAGTATAATCACTACTAAGTTTTTCACCATTGACACTAATAATCATATCACCTATATCGAGGTTTTTATCGAGATAGGTAGTTCCACTATCAACATAGTAACCTACAAATTTAAACTTAATATTGTATCCTGCTTGTTTATAGCCTGAAATAATGGAGTTATTAATACTACATTCTTTTTGAATAATTCCTCCAATCTGATATTTTTTACTATCAATATTGGTATATTCAATATTATCATCAATTTGTGCATAACGATTACAACTTGCGAAAAGATATGAAAGTAAACTTACTTTCTCATATGAATATACGGAAACAACATTAATTGAACCATTAAGTTTACTTTCACCATTGATAGTAATGATATTTTCAATTGAATTTACAGTTGAAGGTACCGTTACATCTTTTTTAACTTTAATAACAGATAAACTAATTACAATAAGGCATGGGATAAAAATACTTATTAAAAACCATTTATATTTTTTAATAAATTGAGTCATCAGTTTTTATAATAACCTCAACATTTTCCATTTGTCGGCACTTAACACCTGCTGCTGCAAGCATTCTTTTAGATGCAACATTGTCATTACTACCATTATATTTGTCGGATACGTAAACTATTTCTTTAATACCACTTTGAATAATCAATTTTGCACACTCATTACATGGAAAGAGTGTAACATATAATGTTGCATTATCAAGTTTATTAGTGCTGTTTAAGATAGCATTTGGTTCTGCATGGACGACATATGGATATTTAGTCTCGAGAAAATCACCATCACGTTCCCATGGAAATTCATCATCTGAGCACCCATATGGTAATCCATTATAACCGATTCCTACTATTCGTTTTTTTTCATTAACAATACATGCCCCTACCTTAGTATTGGGATCTTTACTGCGAAGTGCTGAAAGTTTAGCTACCCCCATAAAGTATTGGTCCCATGTTATATATTCTTTTGATTTACCCATAAATTCACCTTTATTTTTCTTGAACAGTAATTCCTAATTCTTTTAATTGTTTCTCATCAACTGGAGTTGGAGCATCACTCATTGGACACTTAGCACTTGCGGCTTTAGGGAAAGCAATTACTTCACGTAAATTAGAATTCTTAGTTAATAGCATAACAAGTCTATCAAGTCCAATTGCAAGTCCACCATGAGGAGGAGTACCATATTTTAATCCATTCACAAAGAATGAAAATTGACGTTGTACTTCTTCATCAGATAAACCAATTGCTTTAAACATTTTCTTTTGGATTTCTTGGTCATGAATTCTGATACTACCACCACCAAGTTCATATCCGTTTAAAACGATATCATAAGCCTTAGCCTTACAGCTTGCAGGATCACTGATTAAACGTTCTTCATCACCATCTTTAGGAGATGTAAATGGATGGTGAGCCGCGACATAACGATGTTCTTCTTCACTATATTCAAATAAAGGCCAATCTACAACCCATAAGAAATTAAATAGTGAGTCATCAATCATATTCATTTCTTTCGCAACAAGTGTTCTTAAGCCACCAAGAGCAAAATTACAATTTTCTAGGTTATCCGCAACCATTAAAATTAAATCATCATTTTCAAGATGATAGTTTTCAACAAGTTCATTAACATTTTCTGAAGTTAAGAATTTCGCAAGTGATCCACTAATTGTACCATTTTCATATTTTAACCAAATTAAACCCTTCGCATGATATTTTTTAGCAAATTCTGTTAATCTTTCAAGTTCTTTACGTGAATAATGTACTGCCGCATTTTTAACAATAATACCCTTAACGACACCACCAGTTTCAAAGTTATTTTCAAAAATTGATGAATTAACCTTTTTAGCCCAATCATTAAAGTCAGTTAAAAACATTTCAAATCTTGTATCAGGTTTATCACTACCATATTTATTCATACAAATATCATAAGGTAAACGAATAAATGGAGTTTTAATGTCCATACCTAAAGTATCTTTCCATACTTTCTTTAATAATCCTTCAATTAGAGTGTAAATATCCTCTTCATCAATAAAACTCATTTCCACGTCTACTTGTGTAAATTCAAGTTGGCGGTCAGCTCTTAAATCTTCATCTCTAAAACATTTAACAATTTGGAAGTATCTTTCAAAACCAGATACCATTAATAATTGTTTATACATTTGTGGTGATTGAGGAAGAGCATAGAAAGATCCTTGATGTACACGTGAAGGCACTAAAAAGTCACGAGCACCCTCAGGTGTAGATTTACCAAGTACAGGAGTTTCAACTTCAATAAAATCAAGATTATCAAAGTAATTTCTAATTGCCATTGTCACTTTATGACGTAAAATAAAGTTCTTTTGCATACAAGGTCTTCTTAAATCAAGATAACGATACTTCATTCTTAAATCTTCTAAAGCATCTGTATCATCTTGAATTAAAAATGGGGGTTGCTCAGCTGTACTTAAAACTTTAAAATCAGTTACATCAATTTCAATTTCTCCAGTAGGAAGGTTAGAATTCTTACTTTCACGTTCGACAACCTTACCAGTTACTTGTAGTACATATTCATTACGAACTGAACTTGCTACATCATAAAAAGGAGATTCAGGACGAACAACCAATTGAGTTATTCCATAACGATCTCTTAAATCAATAAAAACAAGACCCCCTAAATTTCTTTTTTTACTTACCCAACCAACTAAAGTTTTGATTTCTCCAACATTTGTTATTCGTAATTCATTGTTATTTGCAGTTCTTAACATATTAATACCTCTATTTTAAATTTAAAATTTCTTCTTTTGTCATTATTTTTTCTTCTTGAGTTTGTGTGTTTTTAACTTTATAACTATCTGTTTTAATCTCATCTTCGCCCATAATAACTAAATACTTAGCATGGCAGCGATCAGATAGTTTAAATTGTGGTTTTAAATTATGGCTAACATAGTCTATTTCGACATAATTGCCTCGTTCACGAATTTCATTAGCAAGTTTTATTCCTGGTATTTTCGCATTTTCACCAATTGTAATTACTTGGAATAAAGCATTATCACGAATATCTGTAAATTTACCAAGTTCATCAAGGGCAATAATTAATCTTTCAATACCACATGCAAAACCAATTGCATCGGTGTCCGGTCCACCTAACTCACGAGCAAGACCATTATATCTACCACCTGCAAGTACGGTGATACCATTAATTGAAGATGTAGGGTCATCATATATAAATTCAAATACCACATTAGTATAATAATCAAGACCTCTAACAAGACGATCACTAATTTCATACTTAATATTTAATTGATTTAAGATTTCACAAATATCATCAAAGTATTTTTTATCTTCAATAGTTAAATAATCAAAAATACTTGGAGCATTTTTCATAACTGGACTGTCATGATCAACCTTACAATCAAGCATTCTTAAAGGATTCTTTTCGTAACGTACTTTACAGTCACTGCATAATTCATCTAAATGGTCTTTAAAGTAGTCTTTTAAAGCTTGCTCATAATTTTTTCTACTTTCACCACTACCAATATTATTAATTAATACTTTTAGTTTGGTAAATCCAATTTCTTTTAAATATGTTGATGCAAAATTAATAATTTCCGCATCTAAATAGCTACTACCAGGGCCTAAGGCTTCAATACCAAATTGAGTAAATTGACGATATCTGCCAGCTTGTGGTCTTTCGTATCTAAACATAGGTCCAAAATAGTAATATTTCTTTAAGCCAGGAGTGGCATATAATTTATTTTCCACATATGCTCTTGTAACTGAGGCTGTTCCTTCTGGTCTTAAAGTAATAGAACGTTCCCCTTTATCTAAAAAAGTATACATTTCCTTATTAACAATATCACTACCTTCACCAACGCCACGTGTAAATAATTCAGTAGCCTCAAATATCGGAGTAATCATTTTATTAAAGCCAAATCGATGACACACCATATTAGCCTTATCTTCTAAAAATTGGTACTTTAGAGCACTATCATCAAAAAAGTCTAGTGTTCCTTTCATCTTTGTTACATGCATAATATCATCCTTTCTAAAATCATATAATAAAAAATAGGAAAAAACGTCTAAGGACGCAAACATTTGCGCGGTACCACCTTAGTTTGGATTTTCCACTCTCTATTTGTCTTAACGCGAACTCACGGTTTTTCTCGTGAATTGTCAGATCACTCCAAACGAAAAACGCAAAATATATAATTATTATAACAAAACTTAAGAAAAAAAGCAAACAATAAGACAAATCATTTATGAATCTATTTTTTACAAAATAAAAGGCTAGTGATAATATTAGTATCACTAACCAATTTTCATCAGTAATTATCATTGATAATTATTAATTTTGCCTTTGCATTTTAGCTTTCTGATAATTTTTTATGCGTTGTTTCTTATTAAGACGTTTAACAAGGAATATCACATAACTAGTTATAATCACAAAAGCAAGTATACATAATAAAACAATCGCAATAGGATCCAAAGAGTTACTCTTAAAGTTCATCCACATTCTTAAAACTTTTTTGTTTTGATCACCGAAATCACGCATAACTCCACACCTGGCTAGAATTTCTTCTGTTGGGTATTGGGTCGAAAATTGACGTCCAATTTCATCGGTTCTAATGATTACTTTACCATCTGTAAGCTTTGATGAATCAATACTATCACCGAAAAAGAAAGTTAAATCGACAAGCGTAGCATCTTCTTCATCACTACCATACCAGTCATTGATTAAATCAAAAATATCATCACCAACTACAGCACTTGTGTAGCCAGTTACATCCATATTTAGAGCCGCTATATCGGGTCTCGAAACAAAGTTAATAAAATCTTGAGCAAGCTCTTTATTAGCACCTTTTGGCATACACCAACCGTCAAACCAAACATTACTACCTTCTTCGGGAACTGAGTAAGCAAGGTTTACTCCTTTTTCTTCAGCTAAATCCATTGAATATACGGCATCGCCACTCCAAGCAAGACTCATTGCAATTTTACCAGTAATAATATCGCTCTTACCACTATCTACTTCAAGACCAAAAATGTTGTTTTTTAGTTTCTTTAAATTTTGACGAACAGTTTCAATCGTATCATCGTCTGTTAAATTAGCAACTTCATTAATTTTCGCATTGTATTCTTCTTGAGTAATAACACCTTTTAAATAATCATTACGATATTTAAGTAATTCTTCTTGATGAGTATACATTACCCCCATGAAGTATGTATCACGAACACTATCTTTGGCAGTGGCGATACCTTTATATTTTTCATTCCACATTGCATTCCAATATTTAACATCTTCTTCATCTACTATTTCCGTATTATAAATAATTCCCAAAGTACCCCACATATAACATGCGGCATACTCAGTCCAATCATTTTCGGCGAATAGATTAATTAAATATGGTGAAGCATTAGATAAATAACCATTTTCACCACTTAATGCTCCTTCATCAAATTTTTCAAGCATATCATCTTTAATCATTTTTTGAATTGTATAATCTGATGGACAAATAAGATCAAACTTTTTACCAGTTTTAATTTGGTTTAACATATACTCTGGAGTTTCAAAAGTATCATAAACAACTGTTACTTTACGCCCTGGATGACGCATTTCAAAATCTTCTTTCCACCTTTCCATAACTGATGGACCAACTTTTTCCCCTGTATCACTGTCTAAGCCTTCATCGATGTAATCTTGACAATTGTAAATTCTAAGAACATTTTTATCAAATGTTTCAGTTTTTTTACAACTTGTAACACCAAGCAAGAAAACAAATGATAAACAAACTACTAAAAATATTTTAACGCTTCTTTTCATTTGTCATTCCTCCTTTACGTTTTACAACTTTATTATTGTAAACATTAATGGAAATTAAAACAAGTAATGTTACAATAAAAATAATAGTAGTTAACGCTCTAAGCTCAGGTGGTAAATTACCTTTTTTTGCGGTTGAACCATAAATATAAGTACTTAAAGTCGTAAATGATGAATTTTTAGTAAATGCGGTAATAATATAATCATCTAGTGATAAGGTAATAGATAGAGTAAATCCTGATAAAATACCTGGCATAATTTCTGGTATTATAACCTTACGTAGTGCAACTGATGGTTTCGCACCTAAGTCTAAAGCAGCTTCATATACATTAGGATCTAATTGTTTTAATTTAGGTATAACACTTAATACGACAAATGGTATTGTTAGTACCACATGACCAATAAGTAAAGTAAAGTAGTTAAATCCTATTCCTACAGCAACTACTAAAATACTTAATGATAGTGCCGTAACAATTTCAGGGTTTAAAATTGGAATTTGACCAGCCAATTCAAAAGCTTTTCTAACTCTTTTTTTACTATAGAAAATTCCAATTGCTCCTAAAGTACCTATAACAGTTGAAACAATTGCTGCAGATATTGCAACCATAAAGGTATTACGTAACGCAGTCATTATTTCTTCATTACGAAATAACTTTTCATAAAGTTTTAGACTAAAGCCTTTCCAAGCAGCAAAATCTATTAACTGAGAGTCAGTAAAACTAAAAATGATAAGCAGCAAGATTGGAGCATACATTATGAAAAGCATTAAATACACGTATGTCTTTTTCGCAGCATTCTTTGCTTTTTGACATTTATTACTTACATTAACTTTTTCTACCATAAGTTACCTCTTGATAATTCTTCTTTTTGACTATTACGAGTAATAAACATGCCAATAAAAATAAAAATCATCATAATTAGGGCTACAAGACTACCCATATTCCACATTATTTGATCAAAATATGTTTGAATAATATTTCCTATCAATGATATTTTTCTTTCGCCTAATACATCACTTATAACATAAGATGACATAGTTGGCATAAAAACCATAGAGACAGCTGAAATAATACCAGGCATTGTCATCGGAATAATAGTTTTTACAAAAGTTTGAAAACGATTCGCTCCAAGATCCATTGAAGCTTCAACTTGACTACGGTCCATTTTTATCATTGTTGTATATAATGGCAAAATAACAAATGGTAAATAGTTATATGCCATACCAATCATTGTCGCAATATATGGATGCTCACCACCACTTATCCCTACCCATGTTAGTAAATCACGGGTTGCGGCAGTACGAAGGACAAAGTTAATCCACATTGGCATTACAAATAAAAGAATAAGAATGAAACTAATTTTATTTTCTTTTTTCGCAATAATATAAGCAATGGGATAACCAATTATCAAACAAATGATTGTATTTCCAACACCAATTAAAACACTTATTAATAAAGTATTAATGTTAGTTGAATCACTAAAAAAATCAACGATATTATCAAAAGTAAAGTGACCATCAATATCAGTAAACGCAAAATAAACAACTAAGATAAGAGGCACAACCACAAATAGCATTAAAAACATACCATAAGGGATCGCAAGCATCTTACGAGAAAAACGAAACTTACTCTTTGACATAGGCCTTGATTTCTCCTTTTAGTGTTAATCTAATTTTTTCAGGTGCAACTTTCACGCTAACTCGGTCATTTTCATTCCATAAATATTCTGTGTCAACAACAAAATCTTCATCATCTTCTGTTCGAATGATAACTTGGTAGTGGTCACCTTTATATATTAAGGAAACAATTTCCCCACATATTGTGCCATCATCTTCATTATCAATTATTTCAATATCATTTAGACCAATTTCAGCTTTTACTGTCGCATCAGTAAAGTCGTATTTTACTCCGTTTTTATCAACAACATAGCCTTCTTCATCAACAACTGATCCCGGAATTAACTGTGTAACATCACAGTCAAATGGAGTTTCATCAATAACAACCTTATTATTCTTATCTAAATATGCTTCGTAAATATTACTTACAAATTCTTTATTCATAATTTGAATATTACTAGGTTCTACCTTTATACTTGCCATGCAGTTAATTGGTAAGTTTCTTGTATCTTGAATTAAAACCTCATATCGACCAACCATCATCGTATATTCATAATGAACACCTTTAAATACCTTAGATTGTAAATATCCATCAACTGTACCTTCTCCAACTTCGCCTAATATAAAGTCTTCAGGACGAATGACAACGTCAACTTTTTCATTTATCGGAAAATCATCAACGCAATCAAATGCTTTATTTAAGAATCTTACTTTACGTTCTCCAATAATAGTACCTTCATAAATATTACTTTCACCAATGAAGTCCGCAACAAACGCATTTTTAGGTTCATTGTAAATATCTTCAGGCGTACCAATTTGTTGAATCATACCATCTTTCATAACAACTATTGTATCAGACATTGTTAAAGCTTCTTCTTGGTCGTGAGTAACATAAATAAAAGTAATACCTAACTTTTTATGCATTTCCTTTAATTCAATTTGCATTTCTTTACGCATCTTTAAATCAAGAGCTCCAAGAGGTTCATCAAGTAACAAAATCTCTGGTTCATTAACAATAGCACGAGCAATCGCGATACGTTGTTGTTGACCACCTGATAATGTCGCAATATCACGCCATTCAAATTCTTCCAAATCAACTATTTTTAAAGCTTTTCTAACCTTTTCATCAATTTCAGCTTTAGATAGTTTTTTCATTACTATTTTTTCTTTACCATTTTTCCCGATGACTTTAGTTGGGATCCGTTTAATCTTAAGTCCAAACGCCACATTGTCATAAACATCTAAATGTGGAAATAATGCATAGCGTTGAAATACCGTGTTTACTGGACGTTTATATGGAGGTAAATTCGTAATATCTTCTCCGTTTAATAGAATTTGACCGGAAGTTGGCATTTCAAATCCCGCAATCATTCTAAGTGTTGTAGTCTTACCACATCCAGATGGGCCTAAAAAAGTAATAAATTCACCTTTGTTAACATATAAGTTAAAATTTTCAACCGCATAGGTATCATCAAACATTTTATTTACACCAATTAATTCAATAATTATATTTTCTTTTTTCATATTATACCTCAATATCATTAAAAATTAGGAGGGCTACTAACCCAAATAATAGTTGCGACTGAATCAGTCAAGTTTTTAATATAATGGTTTTTATCAGTTGTAAAATAAAAACTTTCCCCTCTTTTTAAATGTTCTTGTTTATTACCATAAACAACTAAAATTTCCCCTTCTAAGACATAACCAAATTCTTGACCTTCATGAGGCATATCTACATCACTAGTAGCATGTGGTTCTAGTTTAAATAAAATAGGCTCCATTTCATTCTTCTGACAATTAGGAATTAACCAAGTAATTTGATATTCTTCTGCCTTTTTAACAAAATAATCATCTTCAGTAAATTTAATTTGTTCTTCTTCATCACTAAAGAAAGTTTTAAGATCAGTTCCAACAACTGTTAAAATATCAGTTAGAGTACTAATCGATGGACTTGTAAGGTCATTTTCAAGTTGAGAAATATAACCTTTCGTAAGTTCACAGCGATCCGCTAATTCTTCTTGAGTTAATCCACAATAGGTCCTCAATGATTTGAGTTTAGATCCAATACTCATAATTTCACCTACCTTTATAATTGTAAACTTTAAGTTTAGTAATTCTATACTCTATTATTATAGTTAT
>ULQM01069058.1_pt1 | contig 10567 bp, 8 predicted proteins | sample 1954451 | NCBI WGS metagenome assembly ULQM01 (sample SAMEA4835655, study PRJEB28245) | human gut metagenome | biome: gut microbiome; material: fecal sample | place: Denmark | collected 2008 | reverse complement strand
GTGTGACAGTATGCTGCCTCCTGTCGCGGGTCTACATCGCCGATTTTTAATCCTTTTTTCACTGGCACTGAATGATGAATTAGACCGCGAATAATGCCATCAAACGGCGCAACAACAGGATTATCATCTATAAAAGCTATGATTTCATTTGCAACGACATGATCTCCAATTCTATGTAGCGGCTCAAGGAAGCCGTTAGATGGAGCGCGTAATACACGTTCTACACCATAACCATTTACAATCCCTGGTATACCTGTGTTAGGAATGGCTTCACCATTATAGATTGCCCTGCCTAAATAATGTCCTCGCTTAGTTTCTATAACAGCATTAACATCATCTGGAGCACGAAAACCAGGGCCTACGCCAATTACAATTGGAGCCATAGCGGATGTGGTACCAGTATTACGTTTTGCCATAATAGCATCGATAAGAATATTAGGGTGTAGTGCCTTGATGCATGTTCCACTAGGATCAATGAACACATTAACATCGTTAGACATGATATCGATATCTTCAAGGCATTTTATGCGCTTAACATGCATATCTTCAATTTGAATTTCGCCATCAAAAACAGCAGCGGCAGCCGAAACTGTTAGGCGCACAGCCAGTGGCGCTTCGACTTCTAACATTAATATTTTATAATGAGCTTTAAATAAACGGTACGCAATACCTGTTGCGATATCACCTCCTCCGCGAATGATGATCAATTCTTTGTTCTTCAAGATAAACCCCTTCTTAATTTTATATATTCCTCAACAATACCATAGCTTGCGGCAAGCTTATTCTGATGGATTAGTTTATAAATATTCGCGTAATAGTATACCACGGTCATTTATCGATATATCGTTGGGAATCGCATGCAACAGCGACCACAGACACGCGATATTACTTGTAACAACAGGTTTGCCAATCTTCTTTTCAAGGCTATCACAAATATGGAACCCTTCAACATTAGTGCAACTTATAAAAACCGCGTCCGCCTCTTTCACATCGGTTGTAACAACAAGCTTTTCTATTGTTTCAACAGATTGTGTACGCAATACTTCTGCGGGCACAATCTGCAGCCCTTTCATTGAAACGACTTCAATCCCATTCTGTTCCAAAAAATCTTTTTCTTTTAAATTTATATCATCCGTATATGGGGTCACAAGAGTAAGCTTTGTTACTCCTATTTGTCGTAAGGCATCAATCATAGCTTGCGAGGCTGTGACCACTGGACACTTGCATTGTTGTTTTATCGTCTCAATAATATTGTTATTGCCATCCTTACCGCTAATGAATGAACCGCTAGTACAGCCATATATGACCGCCTCCGGGTATACTGTCGCCATCATCTCTGCGGCTCTCAATAGATCATGTTCCATAGACTTTAACGTATCTTCTGTTGTGTTATCTAAAAGAACTCTGGTCGCATAAAAATTAAAATGTTTTATTAATTGTTCACATCTATTAAGCTCAGGCTCCATTCTAATATTCACAGACGGTAAAATAAGCCCGATCCTTCTTTTATCTACATCATTATGCATCGAAACTCGCCTCCAAATATAGTATGTCCTATATTACTAGAATATATTATAGTATAACTATAATACAAGCAACCGACTTCATCAAGAGAAAATCTTTATCGTATGTTGTTTTGAGGAAGATAACAAGCCGCGATGAAGCTGCAGAAGCCTACGTCATCAGCAGCGACACGGCATGGAACTATTATCGTGATTCCAACATCTTACTGCATAAAGCATCTGGGAATAATTCATGCAGTTATGTTTTCAAGCCTTCCGAAAGCCAGTCAGGCCAGATATCCTAGACTATGTGTAGATTTGTCAAACATCTATTACAGCGAACATAAAGCGTACGTCATGATTTTCCGGGGAGATTGTCATTCGAGGAGTCTCATCTGGAAGTTGTTGTATCAGCTGTCATGCACTACCAGCTACACGGCAAAATCTTTCAAGAATCTCAGTATATGCGTTATGAATACCGTTGAGCTATACGTGCTGTGTTCTTCAAACGCTTCAACATAGCTGGAACAGCTGTATTCGTCTATAGCAGTATATTGATAGAACTGTTTCCCAACTGCCTCTCTTACATGACCTACTTTCGGCACAAACTTAACGTACACCTGTACGCGCTGTCAGGGGGCTGCATCTGTTCGTAAGGCTTATGAGGCAATCTTGTTATACCTATAAGTTAAGGATATATACCCCAAACCATGGACAGTATGCCTTATTGTCGCGACAGCATAGAGAAATTTCTTTATGGCACTTTCATAACTTTTGTTTGTGAAGTTCCGATGGTGTTTGCAAAAGGCAGATGTTTGGGTAATGCCAGTGCGAAAACCTGCATTATCTTTCTGAAAGCAGTTGCATCAAACTATTAAAGATAGAATTCTTAAATTCTACACCAGAGCATTGTTGTTTTGTACAAAGTCCACAAAAAGGCTTGCCGTTGTTGATAATTCTTGCCCGCGATAAATCACAAAAGAGCGTTGTGCTGTTATGGGTGCCCCTAAGGATGTAACCTTGCAAGAGAGCAAATTTTTTTCTTGTGGTATCTGCTCCATATTGCAGAACAACAAAGTCACTGATAGATTGTGTCGTGTCCAAAATAAAGCTTGATTTCTAGTTGCAGCAGCACATAAACAGCGAGGAGTAAAACCGCTTTGTTTACATAGATTGTTGAGCTTGTTTTTTAACCCGATAGTGAAACTCAAGGGAATATCTTTTAATTCTGCTATATCAATAGAATCCCCGACTGAATTAAACCAAGTGGTATCCCTTGAAAAGTAAGCAACTAAGACCTCTTCCACAACAAATAGATGTTTTAAATTTGTTGGTAGGTTCTCAGAAAGACGTATAAAAGCGATGTCCAATTTATTATCAAGTAACATGTCGATATTTTTTGACGACGTGTTTAATGTAATCTCAAACCTTATTCCGGGATATTCTGCATGAAACATTAAAAGCAATGATTCAATATAGGAGTCAACAGCGGCATGCGTTAACCCCAACCGGAGTATTCCGCTGTGTCCAATTGCGATGGAATGGAGTTCCTTTTTTATGGAGTTTTCCAAAGAGCATATATTTTTCGCATATTCATAAAACACACTCCCTGCTGTGGTAAGTCCCAACTTTCGACTGCCTCTGTCAAGTAATCTGGCCCCATATTCAGATTCTAACGATTTAACTTGATTGCTGAGCACTGGCTGTGCAATGAGTAATTTTTGTGCAGCAGCCGAGAAAGTTCCATTGTCAACAATAGCAATGAAATTGCGATAATACTCAAGATTCAAAGGGATCTCCTCCTTGCACATAAAGCTCCTCTTAAGATATTATAAGTGATTATTCTGATTTTATATATTAACTACATTAAAACGATATTTTTCGCAGGAGCTCATTTCTGTTATATTACAATAAAAGATTTTCAAGCTCTGCATTTACACTCGAAACATATCTTAACAGAAGAGGAGGTAGTGTGATAATGAGCAAAAAAGTGCTTTTCTCTATGCCATACCCCCCGAGCGTTGTGTCGGATCTTGACCAATTCTTAGAGCAGCTGCAAGAGCATGGTTTAGAGCCAATTGTTAGTGAAACCTGCGGTCGTAGAATGACCGAGGATGAACTAATACAGGCATGGACTGATGTTTACGCTCATATCTGTGGCGCAGATCCTATGACCGAACGTGCTATTTCTTCATCAGAAACACTAAAAATCATCTCTCGTATCGGCATTGGCAGTGATTCCGTAGATATTCAAGCAGCAACAAAAAAGCGGGTCGCTGTTTGTGTTACACCTGGGGCAGGCGCGGAGGCGGTTGCAGAACATACATTTGCTATGATATTGGCCTTGTCTCGTCGCATAGTTGAACAAAATAATCTAGTCAAGGGGGGCAATTGGGGGAAAAAAGTCGTTGGTTATTCTTTATATGGGAAAACATTGGGGATCATTGGTTTAGGTAACATAGGGAAACGCCTTGTTCTCAATGCCGCCGGTTTCGATATGCGTATTCTGGCGTATGATCCTTACTATCAAGATGAAAGCTTTGCTAAAAAAAACAATGTAATCTATTGCGATTTAGACACAATATATCGTGAGAGTGATTACATTTCTGTGCATTTGCCACTAACGGATGAAACACGTGGCATGATTTCTGCTAATGAAATGTCTGTAATGAAAAATAGTGCGCAAATTATTAATTGTGCTCGTGGCGGCATAATTGACGAAGTTGCTTTATACCACGCTGTCAAAAATGGTAGCATTTCAGGTGCAGCATTAGATGTTTTTGCAGAAGAACCAGTCAACATGGAAAATCCGCTCCTAACTCTTGATCGCATAATTGTTTCCCCTCATAATGCTGGGACCTCCGTAGAAGGCAAAAACAAAGTTGTAGGCATGGCTGTGCAGAATGTAATCGATGTATATGAAGGAAGATGTCCTCGCGGTTTACTAAACCCAGAGGTTATGTCCCTACATCACTAATTCTAAAAAACGAAATGGAGGAATAGTTAATGAAAAAGAAAATCGTTTTATTGCTAATCGCAATGTCTCTCTTTACCGTTTATACAACGGAAGCTGCGTTTGCGTCTATTGACACATCCTTTTACAAAGGGAAAAATATCGTCGTTAATATTCCAGGCAGCCCAGGCGGTGGCACAGATATACCGACGCGCTTGTTCTTCGCTTACATTGATAAGGAACTGGGATGCACAACAGTCCCCACTAACCTCAACGCCGCTGGTGGCATTGTTTGTTACATGAAAACGGCGCAATCTAAGGCAGATGGCATGACTATTGCCTGCACTAGTTGTCCTGTCTTTCTTAGTTCTTATCTAACAGGGGACTTAATGGCAACCCCTGAAGAGGACTATGATTATGTCGGAGGCATTACCTCCAGCGCACAAGTTATTTGCGTTCCAAACAATAGCAAATGGGGTAGCTTAAAGGAAGTACTAGAATTTGCGAAAAACAACCCTGAAGAACTTTGCTGGGAAGGCACTGCAGCATATGGAGTGAAACAGCTGATTAGACTTTCTCTGCAAGAAGCATCAGGAGCTTCTTTCCGTTCTTTAGACACAGACGGTGACAATGAGCTTGTTGTTGACTTAATGGGAGGGCATATTGACATTGCCGCAATTTCCATTAGTACTGCCGCAGGTTATGTAAAATCTGGTGAGGTAAAAGCATTGGCCGTTACTGGCGCTAAGCGTTCAGATGACTTGCCGGATATCCCTTGTTTGGCGGAATTAGGCTACACAATTCCCATCAATGGTACGACACAGATTTTCGTCATGCCCAAAGGCGTGCCACTTAACATTTTGCAGGAAATGCGAGATGCTTTCACTAAAGTTTGTGCTGATGAGTCTTGGATTAATGAAGCCAAAAGCCATAACTTAACACCTGAGTATATGTCAGCAGACGAGTGTATTGCTTACGTGAATAAAACAACGGAGTTTTTGAAAAGTACAGGGCTCTATTCTAAATAAGAACAAAGTCACCCTTTGAGAGATCTGTTATGCATTAATTCATAGGCTGTCCTAGGCGTTTTGTTACTACGTTTAAATTGTTCGTTTATGTTTGGGAAACAACTTTTAGGACAGCCTACCTCTTTAAACGAAGGAGGCCTAATCATAAATATGAAGATAAAACTTACTGTCGAAAAACTCCTAACTATAGCCGCTGTTATCTTTGCATTTGTCATTTTATTCGCAAGTCGGGACATGAAGTTTATTGCCGCATATTCCATAGGTCCAGCGGCTCTTCCTGTTGTATGTGCTCTCTCGCTCTGCGTCTGTGCTGCTTTCGTGTGGTTGACGAGCACTGAGAAAATATTTATAACGCTGGGTTCTCTGATTTCACATAAAGTTAAGCGTGCTTATCTGTTAATCGCTTTGATTGTGGCATTCATTACCAGCATCTATTTCGTTGGAATTTGGATCCCATTGCTTATCTATTCCATTCTTAGTTTTGTATTGATTGAGCAACATTCTTGGCTAAAGTCCGTCGGCATGGGCATAGCTTGGGTGACGTTTTTATATGTTGTTTTTGTTATTCTTTTGAACATCAACATACCACTCATTTTATAACCGTACATAAATATCGCCGCATATAACGTCACAGGCAATTTTAGTGAAGCGCATAAGCATATGCTGCTAAGGTATCTATATGTATCAAATGTATGATAGGAGATGAATAATGTGGCTGAAATACTGAGTTTTTTAGGGAGTGGGTTTCAAAGTATTCTGACACCGACGATGATTTTCTCTAGTTTTTTTGGTTGTCTAATTGGTATTATCGTTGGGGTAATCCCTGCCTTGGGAGCCTCAGCAGGGATCGCAATTTTGTTGCCGACTATCTACGGCAAAGACCCCCTAACGTCGTTAGTCATTCTGTCTGGTATCTTTTTCGGTTCTACTTTTGGCGGAACAATTACATCTGTCTTAATTAATGTTCCAGGCGATCCATGTAACATCTGTACAACTCTGGATGGTTATCCAATCGCAAAAGGAGGGCGTCCCGGGGCAGCCATTGGAATGGGATCAATTTCCTCCGTCGTCGGAGGTACATTCGGTATTATTTTGCTCACGTTCCTTGCTGTACCATTGGCGCGTTGGGGGCTGCGACTCTCTGCTCCTGAGTATTTTGCAATTTATTTCTTTGCGTTCATGTGTCTTATGAGCTCACTTGGCACACGGTTTTACAAAGGAATGTTTTCTCTCTTTTTAGGACTTTTGATCGCTTTCATCGGTCACGATGCACTCACCGGCGTAAATAGATTCACGTTTGGCAATATTAATTTCTACGATGGGATTAATTTTGCTCCGGCGCTCATTGGACTTTTTGGCTTAGGTGAAATCATTTGCATAATTATGACCGATGTGGAAGATGGTGCGCAAGAAGATTTATCCCAATCTGCAGATCTCTCTTTTAAGAATATGTTCCCCAAATTCCATGAATTGGTTAAATGTCCTTTAATCTGGCTACGATCATCTTTTATCGGATTCTTCACTGGCGTGTTGCCTGGTGCTGGCGGTGCGACAGCAAGTTTCTTTGCTTATGAATTTGAAAAAAAGATAGCTAAAAACAAAGACAAATGGGGCAAGGGAGCTATGGAAGGCGTTGCTGCTGCTGAATCTGCTAACAGTTCGTGTTTTGCAGGAACGTATGTCCCGCTTTTTGCTCTTGGCATTCCAGGCTCATCTACCTCCGCAATGTTGCTTGGTGCGCTTATTATTCTAGGGTGTACACCGGGACCGGGATTCTTTGCCGAAAATCCGACACTTGCGTGGGGTACAATAGCAAGTATGTATGTATCTAACTTGATTTTAATTGTGGTTTGTTCCTTGACTTGCCCTGTTTTTCTGTGGATACTAAAATCCACCAATAAAGTTATCATAACCGGCATTGTAACGCTGTGCCTTGTCGGTGTATACAGTCTAGGCTTCGAGATTATTGATTTGTGGGTCATGCTGGTGTTTGGTATCATTGGTTATTTCTTCAAAACTAGAAGTATTCCTATGAATCCTATGATTCTAGCACTTATTCTGGGGAGCAACACTGAGGTTGCCCTTCGCCGAGGGCTTGTTCTTGTGAAAGGGGATTGGCTTGCTTTCGTGAGTCGCCCGATTACCTTAGCTTTCTTAATTGCTGCAGCAATTATGTTGATTCTTGGTATACGTAGTTTTTTAAAGGCTAATTACAAACACGCGTAAGGAGGAAGATCATGACATTTGAAGAACAGTACCAAAAACTTAAGGCAAACGGGAAAATATACGGAGCAATTTCTTCGGATAGGATTCGCATGCTTTCCGTCCCCAGGATTCCTTCGAATATACTTGAAAAATTGAGAAAAGTAGATGATGTAACATGTGAACTTAGCGATGCTATGGATGCTCTCGGCTTTTGTAGCAGCATTAGCGTTATCCCCGCTACAGAAATTCCACCTCTCGTCCCGTCCTATCGCGCTGTTGGCATTGCTGTAACAACCAGGAGTTGCCCCGAACAAGCGTTCAATATCATAGAGCGTTCGGAACGAAAACCACAGATGTTTGTCAGGGATATGCCGTATTTGGCTGAAAAAGACAGTATCTGGGTTGTAGAAGCCAAGGGATGCGAATGTTCACATTTTGGTGAAATTGCAGCAAGAATGCAACAGTCTCGTGGTATGGTTGGCACTATTGTGGATGGCATGATACGTGACGGCGAAACAATTAAGGCAACAGGTTATCCATTTTGGTGTCGTGGTCTCACACCGTATACGGGAATGAAAAGGATTGAAGTCGTCGAATTAAATGGACCTGTTACGATACATAATGTTCAAGTACGTCCAGGCGATTTGGTTGCAGCAGATGGGAACGGCATTTGTGTTGTACCGCATTCCATTGTTGAAAAAGTGTTTGACTATATGCGTGAAAAAGACATTTGTTAATAACTGTAAATAAAGGAGAAAAGTAGAATGAACCCAACTGTAAATTACAACTTTGAAGCCATTACGGATAAATGGTATCTTTGCAAAGCTAACTTTTTACCTGAGATAAGAAACAAATGGCACATCCCAAATACAGTGAAAATTGCAGACTGCACATTACGCGATGGAGAACAACAGGCTGGTATTACATTAACTGTTGAAGATAAAGTTGCTATTGCTCGCCAACTGGACAAGTTAGGCGTCCATGAAATAGAGGTCGGCACACCTGCGTCTTCTGATACAGACAGAGAGGCAGCTCGTCAAATTGTCGCACTCGATCTTAAACGCTCTAAAGTAACTGCCCTTGCTCGCGCCAAAAAGGAAGACATTGACCTGTTAGTGCAACTGGGCGTATGGGGTGCAAATATTAGCATGCCAATCGGTGATTTGCAGCGTGAGGTGAAATTGAAGATAAAAACAAAAGAGGAGTATATTGACAAATGTTTAGAGATTACTGCTTATGCACGCAGCAAAGGATTGCATGTTAATCTTAGCCCATATGATACAACACGTTGTGATATTGCTTTCTTGCTTGACGTGATTAAAGTCGTTTCTGCTTCTGGCAACATTGATCGCATTCGGCTCGTTGATAGTGTAGGTTCCGCCTCTCCTGATGGCATTACCTATATGGTTAAGAACATGAAGAAGATTATGGGAAATATACCTTTGGAAATCCATGTTCACAATGATTTTGGCTTGGCCATGGCCAACACCCTTGCTGCTGTCTGTGCCGGTGCTGACGTTGTTTCATGTACGATGAACGGTATCGGCGAACGTAGTGGGAATGCCGCCACAGAGGAAATAATTCTTACTCTGCAGATGATTTACGGCGTTGATTTGGGTATTGATTGTAGTGTGTTAAAAGCAACATCTGAATTAGTTGAACGTTTAACTAATGTGCATATCGCAAAAAATAAGGCTGTTGTGGGTACGAATTGCTTTGCCCACGAGTCCGGCTTGGCTGTCGCAGGTATGCTCAAAGGCTGTTCCTTTAATTCAGAACCATATTTGCCGGAACTAGTCGGACAGAAAACCATATATGTCCTTGGTAAGAAAAGCGGTAAAAAATCCGTAGAGATGATGTTAGAGAAATTTAATATCCCATATACAGCAGAACAAGTTGAGAGATTATTATCAGAAGTAAAAACTTTTGCTGTAACCAATAAGCGTGCATTAGGAGATACTGATTTTATAGCATTAGTAAAGAAGGTCATCCATTAAATATAGTATATTTTTATAGGCTGTAGGTTTGTCAAACATCTGTTACAGCAAACATAAAGCGTAAGTCATAATTTCCCGAGGAGACTTTAATCCGAGAGGCCTCATCGGGAAGTTGTTGTATCTGCGGTTATGGACTGCCAGCTATGCAGCAAAATCTTTCAATGAATAGAACTTATGCGACACATAATAGAAGTATTCGTTGTCTTTCCTGTGCGACCTTTCCACCTTTCCGTTATGACGCGGCGTGTACGGCTTTATCCGCTTATGCCTTATCCCATAGCACGCTAAATATTTTTCAAAGAGCGTAGGCTCGCCTTTCTCAGAGGTAAAACGTTGGGCAAATTCAGAACCGTTGTCCGTCTGGACACATTCCATACGGACTTAAAGAATCTCAGTATATGCGTCATAAATACCATTGACTCAATTTGTCGTTAAGGAACTTAAGAGAACCGTTGTAAGGCTTAATCCACCTGTAAATACACTATCTGTTCGTGGCGTATCGTGTAGCGGCTCTTGTGACGCCACACTTTATCACGTACGTGGTTAGAGATGATTGCCTGTAACGTTCCTTTTGTGATGTCTTGCTCTTGTGGGGAACCATCCTTCTCTTAGTAGATTTGTGGTGAAATTACTTTACGGTATAGGCAGGCCTCCTGCTTTTGTTTACTGTATCTCTTTGCATATTCACATTAACTGATATTTTACATATATATTATTATATTGTGTCTTATATACTTCTGCTCTCTGTTACATATATAGGATAAACTTAAAGGCGCTCCGCTTACGTATTTCGGCGGAGGAGCGCCCGGCTCGGGAATTTCTGCGCGCGGCGGCGCGTTTAGTGGCCCGAGGTGAGCTTGAGGCCGATTATCCCCGTTATGA
>ULQM01009736.1_pt1 | contig 10637 bp, 8 predicted proteins | sample 1954451 | NCBI WGS metagenome assembly ULQM01 (sample SAMEA4835655, study PRJEB28245) | human gut metagenome | biome: gut microbiome; material: fecal sample | place: Denmark | collected 2008 | reverse complement strand
CGCTGCCGCCGTCAACGGAGAGCGAAGGCAAATGGAACTATTTCTAAAAAGTGCGTTAAGCAAACTACTGCTCAAAATGGCAGCGTCAGCAAACGCGCAAAAGATATCGGTGTTATTAAACGCCGCCTGCCGGGTTGTGAAAAAGATGTACTTTGCATCGGCATCAAAAACAAAGAGACAAAGTTCACCAACCGCACAAGACCGGAAGGCTGGCTTACACCTACTGCAAATCAGTTGTTGCAAACTCACGTCAATTTGGTTAAGAAGATTCAAAAGTTTCTTCCCATCAGCGATGTTGTACTTGAAGTCAACAAATTTGCGTTCATGAGGCTTGATAATCCCAATATTCAAAAGTGGCAGTATCAGCAAGGACCTCTTTACAAAAAAGAAAGCCTTGAAAGTGCCGTCTCTGAAATGCAAGAGCATCACTGCCTATTTTGCAAAAAGCCAATTGACCATTACCACCATGTAGTGCCGCAACATAAAAACGGCAGCAACACCATTGGTAATATCGTTGGACTATGTGCAAAGCACCATGACCTTGTACACAAAGATTCTGCTTGGGAAAAGAAACTTGCCAAAAAGAGCACCGGACTCTATAAAAAGTATGGCGCTTTGGGTGTGTTGAATCAAGTCATCCCGACACTGACGAACGAATTAAGTTCTCTTTTCCCGAAGCATTCCTTTGTGACCAATGGTAAAAGTACCTACGACTATCGTGCAGCGCACGGTGTAAGTAAAGACCATTGGCTCGACGCTTACTGCATTGCTTGTTCTGTCTTGCCGAGCAATGTCTGTGATAGCAACATCAACAATCATATGCCGTATGAGCTTAAACAGTTCCGCCGTCATGATAGAAGAGTGTTAAACAATGAAAATATGAACCGCGTGTACACACTCAATAATAAGGCAGTTGCTATAAACCGGCATAAAGCGAAAGACCAAAAGACTGTCAGCTTAGAGGAATTCCGCAAAGAGCATCCGGATGATGTTTGCAAGCTTAAAGTAAAAGAGCATCATCCAACATACAGAAACATGAACCGTAACTTTCCGGGCAGCGTGTTCCTTGTCGGCAAGCAAATTCATGTAATGCAAGGAATAGCAAGCTCTAAAGACGGAAAAGCAACAAAATACAACGACACAAGCGCAACCGCAATAGCCGCAGGGAAATGTAAATTTGTTGCGAAAAATACTGGCATATTGTTTGTGTAATGTGAATTAAAAGTAATAAAACCACGAAAAATCTTCAATAGCCAAGCATAAGCACCATAGGGGCACAGAGCCTCTGTGGTGCTTTTTCTTTTTGCATGGGTAAGTTTTCCTTGCTCACACGGAAACAATGCGCAGGTAAGGGCTTTCTGACGGCTGTGAGGAGGTAGAGCAATCAGTCCAAAGTCTGGTTTCATAATGTTCATCAGAACGGATGGCCTGGTCAAAACGAATCTATGCCAAGGCATACCGATTTCTCAGCAAAGCGCAGTCGTCCCAATAAGATAGGTTCAGAACGTCTGCAGGGCCTTGTGACAACTGCCAGCTTGTCTTTTTGGCTGCCCGGTTGTCTCAGCAAACTCTCCTGTAACCAAAACCAGAGACTTGGCTATTCGGCTTTGATAAAAGCAGTTCACAAAGCGAACTTCCCATTGTATAATAGTGACATACATTTGAATTTCGCAGGACTGATATCAGGTGGAGCAGATGGGCAAGAATCGGATGAACCGCAGGAAAGCATGAGCAAGGAAAATCACAAAGACCACAAATATAATCTTGGCAGAACGGGAAAATACCGATATCATTCAAGGAGGGAGGAATGTGATATGGAACGAATGATTGACGCAGAGACGGAGGAGCTCTCAAAGCGGGAAAAGTATCGTGAACGGCGCGGTGAGGAGTATGATGTTGTCTCAAAAGTTGCTTTCCTTATTGGCGTGCCAGACTCTCACTGGAAGAGCCAGTATACGGGTTTGGATTCAGATATTTATGAGCAACTCAGCAATAACCGAGATGCTCGCATCATCCGAAACCTCTGTGGCTTACGAACCGAGATAGAGCGCAACTTCAAGCACTTTTCAATGTTAATTCTGATGGAGCTCAAGAACCTGCATACGATTCCTCAGACACAAGGCATGGTTAATCAGCTTCGAAAAGATGGAATCGATATCATAAAAGCGAATCCAAAGCTGGAAGAATACCTTCCAAAAATCAATGCTCTCTTGCTGCAGCACATCGATGCCTGTAAATCTCTGTTTCCAATCTGGGTCAATTGGGAGTTTGTGCGGCAGCTATTTATCATCCCTGGCGGCAATAGCACAAAGAAATCCAAGGAAGTGTTCGAGTATTATATGGAAAATCTCGAACGCTATCCGTATCGCATGTTCATTAACTGGCGGTGGAGCAAAGACGAAGAGGGGAATCTTCTCTATAATGACGAAAAGTTCCTGAGCCGACTCTATCAGCAGAATGGTGAGGTGTTCACCGGTTATTCCAATGTCAGAGGAGAAGGAAGAGAAACCAAGAGAAACATTTATGGATTTGTGGATGCCAGCGAACAGACGGTTGCTCTCGTTGACTGCGAAAACTGTGACCCGCTGAAGCTGTGTGCGGCTCTTCAAAGTATGCAGCCGGAAACGCTTACTAAAATCACAAAAATCATTTTGTACAATGATGTTAATGCTTCTTCTGCCTGGAATCTGCTTCAGAAACACACAAAGGCGGTTATTGAACATCAAATGTCAGAACGAGTCCTTACCGGGAAAAGCCTTGTGGATGTGATGCTGGTGGCGGGGTGCTGCAAGGAGCACTATGTCAACAAGGTGGACAGTTTCCTGCTGTTTTCATCGGATTCCGACTATTGGGGGCTTATCAGCTCGGTGTCCACTGCCAAATTTCTCGTGATGGTTGAGCAAAATAAAGTCAGCAGCGAAATTGTACAGAAAATGATTGACAGTGATATTCCCTTTTGCTATCTGGACCAGTTTTGCCAAGGTGGGCAATCTCACAAAATGAAGGTCGATGCACTGCTCAGTGAATGCCAGCGCTTTGTCGGCAGGCACTTTGAAAGCTTTAATGTCAAGGAAATGATGAATGTAGCTCATCTACAGACCCGCATCGAGCTTTCGAAGGCTGAGGAAAAACAGTTTTATGAACGATATATCAAAACCATGCGCATCAAGATTTCAGCGGATGGTTCCGTAAATATTGAGTTCGGAAGCTGAAGACGATGCACAATGATAGCAAGGAGGGTAAATACCAAGTGATACCGATTGTATGTGTCGATGACCGATTCGGCATGGCGTTCAACAAACGGCGCTGCAGCTCGGATGTGGCCGTCCTCAAAGATATTCTTGGCAGAACAGATAATGCCAAGCTATGGACCGACTCGTACTCTGCAAAACTGTTTTCACCTGAATCTGAGATTCTAGTGGATGACAGGGCTTTTGAGAAAGTCGAGGCAGGGGAATATGTGTTTTGCGAGCGAGTAGACCCAGGAAAATATCAGGATAGAATCGAGAAAGGCCTTGTGTATTTCTGGAACCGGAAATATCCTTCCTGAAGCCAATAAATTATTGCGGAGGAGCCTTAATGGGAACATACATCACGCACGAGGGTTTGCCATTCCATGGAAACCTCAAGAAAATCAGAATCAGGTCCTGCCGGGCAACAGACCCGTCTTTGCCAGGATTCGATGAAGAGCAGCTTCTGGAAATTACGCAAAACGGAGAGGTGAAGCTCACACAAAAGACTCCAACGGGAACAGAAAAGACTAAAACTCGTATCTCACAAGCTGATGCCGACCATATCTTTGCTGCATTCTCCGAAGTATTCGCAAGCTATCGAAGAGAACGCATTCCTTCCGTTAGCGGTCACTGGCGAGTCCGGCTTCTGACGGATGACAATGAGGTGTACTTCTACCATGGCGCAAACGGCCAGGATTACCGGTATCACGATGAGTCCCTCACAGACATTCTTCGGCAAAGAACCGGAAAGCCAGGGCTATTTGGTCTGAGCGTTAAGGCTGAGACAAAGAGCAAGGTGAATTCCATCGAAATCAGTCTGGAGCAGACGGCAGCGGATGAGGTAAAAGACAGATACGCAAATGAATATGGAATTTGTATGCATGATACAACCGAGTGGCTGCTTATCAGTTCAGAGGGCACGATAACTTATAATCGCCGTGTTGCAAGTGTAGGAAGAGTCTCCTTGCAGTACGAACTCAAAGACAAGGTGGCGGAGTTCCTCAAGGTATATGATGACCAGAGCGTGTTTTCCCACCCAAAAGGACACTCACCAGATACTGTACAGGATGAGGTTCGAAAGACCTATAGAATAGTCGTGACTCGTGACAGTGGAGACACTTCCGTTCTGGAAGGCTCATTCGATAAGGACGGCCTGCCCGATAACTGGGCGGACTTTGTTGGCAGGCTGAAGGATTTCCTCCAGGGCCAGAGCCTCGGGATGCTGTTCGACTCTCGCGTGTATAGCAAAGTATTGAGAAAGAGCAATGAAGTGGCTTTTTGTGGTGTCGATATCGATGGCGTTGTGAGAACACGCTATTACCGCTGTGGGGACGAAATCTGCGAGGGAGATACGGTCGTGGTCCCGACACCGATGAAGCACACATTGGCTATAGGACGGGCTGTCGAAATTCGGTATTGTCCCAAAGACCAGATTCCGAAAGAGATGGCGCAGGCACAAGAGATTCTGGGCCTTGCCAAAGAAACAGAATAGGGAAAAGAAAAAAGAGGGGCTTAGAACAGCTCCTCTTTTTCTTATTGCCTTATTCTTCCAAAACCTCTCCGAGCGAAAGGACCGCATTGCGGACACATTCAGGGCAGGGACACAGAACTTTGCCGGTTCCAATGCCTTTCAGGTCCTTGCAGATGGTAGTACCGCATTTACGCTCGAAATTCTGTACAAGCTCTTTAGAAATACGGGGCGTGCCTTTGCCATCTGTGAGAATGCCTGCCACCATGACAGCGCCAATCAAGGCCCCGCAAGTGCTTTCCATACACCCCATCCCGGCAGCGTATCCCGCCGTCAGCTTCATCAGCGTTTCATCATCGATAGGTAGTTTATCCTCAAACACCTTGACCACAGACTGTGTGCAGTTGCGTTTCCCGGTCGCCTTCAGTTCAGCAGCCACCGCTGCGCGTTCCTCAATACTCATATTTTACACTCCTTTTTCTTTCCAGTATACCACAAAAAGACGGGCACAGGCAAAAAAGAAAGGAGCCACCCGAAGGTGACTCCAATAGTTTAGGTTCCTGTTTTAGCCGTGAAAAGCATCAGGCGGCAGACGGGGTATCCGTTGCTGCGTCAAAGAGCAGTGTGCCTTCGCCGTTATAGCTTGCGTCGTTCAGAGCGGCGTAGATGTAGTCAATGAAATAGCCATCATCACCATTGTAGGTGGACTTCATGGAGACAAGATTGCCGTTGTCATCATAGGTGTTCTTGAAGGTCTGTTCGAAGTTGCCCATCGTAGCATCTTTGCCCTGCTGTTTGGTCATATTACCATGCTCATCGTATTCGGTCGAGACCTCACTGCCCTGACCAAAATAATAAGTGGTCTTGTTGTCGCTCACGCGCTTGTGATACACAATGTCATCTGCACCATCTTCGCTGACAGTCTCGATATACAGACTATCGACGTCCATCGTATCAAAGTCACGAGTCGTGGTCTGAACGCCACTGTCATTCGTGATGACTTCCGTGACGGGCAGCTCATGGGTATCATCATAGGTATAGGCGGTGGAGTAGTTCAGATACTGCTCACCATCACTTACAGTGTAGGACTCTTCGCTCAGTTTCCGGCCGTTGTCATCATAGGTGTACTGGCACACGATGGAAGGATTGCCATCCTCATCATCGCGTTCAATCATGTCCCCGTGGTCGTTGAAAACCTGAGTGTACAGATAGTTTTGCTCGCCATTGAGGTAGGAGGCCATTTTCAGGACATTGCCGTTCTCGTCCAGCTCTTTGATGATAACGGTGTCCATATCACTTGCTTTGTCGATTTCACGCATGAAAACCTCATTGCCGTTCTCATCGTACTTGTGAACGGTAACAACGCCATCTTCATCATCAGCACTGTAGTGCATCGTCTCGGTGCTCAACAGCAGGTCCTCCGCAGCAGCTTCGTCTACATCAGTAACCTCGGAAGGCGCTTCCTCCGGCGTAGTCTCCTCAACCACAGAACTTTCAGCCGGGGCGGTAGAAGCTGCTTCGGAAGAGGAAGCGGCAGGCTTCTGAGTAGCGCATCCGGCAAGCATCAGGGCTGCAGCGGTTGCCACAGCAGCGGCAGCGGTCAGGTTTTTGTTCCTCATATTCTTTCGTTCTCCTTCGTTTGGATAGTTTTTGCACAAATACTTCAATGTAGTATTTGTTGTACAACTCCTATTGTATCTGGCTCGCATATCCCGGCAAGCAAACAAGGATTACAAAATAGTAATTACAAGCCGTCTGCCTTCGGGTGGGCGGCTTTTTTCTTTTGAAAAAATGTTTGACGAAACTTGCGAACGGCATACAATAAGTGTTGTACGACAGATAATAAACCGACATCAACCATTCATAATCTGACAAATTCAGACAGGCACCAATCGGGTGACCTGTCTTTTTTTGTTGCAAGACCGCGTAATGCGGAGAAAGTCGAGAAAAGCTATGAACACCATTATGAACACCGCCGAATTCATCCGCGTTACCGACCTCCTGAAGAAGGAGAAAATTGCCAAAAATAGCGGCAACATATTTGCCGCTATGATGGCGATGCGCGAGAACCGCCCCGAAGCAATCTGCGCAGATGGCTTTAAGATGTCTATCCAGGCATCCGAAGACCACTACTGCCAGAAGGACGACGAGGGGAGCTACGTGAGCGTAGAAGTCGGGTTCCCGTCTCCGCCCGAGCCATTGCTCGACGAATATGGTGATGACGGAGTGTACGGCTATGTGCCGCTCACTGTTGTCGATGCCATCATCGCCAAGCACGGTGGAATCCTGCTCGATGAGCAGTAAGCCACTCTATCCAATTCCAGCATGACATTCGGCTGCACGCCGTATGCTCATATATGAAGCAGTTATCGTAAAAATGATAGCTGCTATTTTTATTTTACAAGCCTCGAAAATACGAGGAGAAAGAGAGTTTGCTATGAAAACCGCTATGAACACCAACATCAACACCAACACTACCAATTCCAAGAAAGTTGTCCCCGGCATCAATGACGTGGCTACCAAATGCCCTAAGGTCGCTGCCATGTGGAGTGACAAGAACACCTTCTCTCCCAGTAAAGTGGCTGCGGGAAGCAGAAGAAAGTTCACATTTGTTTGCCCAGACTGTGGGCAGGAATTTGAAAGCAAAATCTTTAGTGTTGTTCGTTCGGTAATGAACGGTAACACTGGTTGCCCTGTTTGTGCAGGTAAAAAGATTGTTTCCGGCATCAACGATTTGGCTACCAAATGCCCTATGGCTGCTACCATGTGGAGCAACAAGAACGCTTTCACTCCCAGCGAAGCACCTGCAGGCAGCCACAAAAAGGCCGTCTTTGTATGCCCTGATTGCGGACAAGAGTTTGAGTCTTCCATTTGCAATGTTGTCAACTCTTTGATGCGTTATCGCACCGGTTGTCCCGTTTGTCGTGGTTTGAAAGTGGTTTCTGGAATCAATGACTTGGCTACAAAGTGCCCTGCGGCAGCCAACATGTGGAGCAACAAAAACGCTTGCTCTCCCGGTAAGATATCTGCAGGCAACAACAAAATGGCATGGTTTGTCTGCCCCGACTGCAAACAGGAGTTTAAGGCTCCCGTTTGCAACGTCGTCAATTCTTTGTTGCATAACAATACCGGTTGCCCTGTTTGTGCAGGTCGCAAGGCTATTTCCGGCGTCAACGATTTGGCGACCATGTATCCAAAAGCTGCTGCTATGTGGAGCGGCAAGAACGATTACGCCCCCAGCGAAATTCCTGCCCGTTCGTCCAGACGCGCCATTTTTGTGTGCCCCGATTGCAAACAAGAGTTTGTGACAAGCATCCACAACATGACGCGGGCTATTGCGTCCGGTGTTACTTGCTGCCCCAATTGCAGACTGCGGGGGTGTGCCATCAACGCAGCTCGCAAGGACGAGTACGGTTCTCCGAAATCTGTCGGCACTACGATGACGATGAAGGATGGCAGCAAAGCCACCTGCACCGCTTATCATGGTGTCAACAACATCACGGTGGAGTTTGAAGACGGGTTCGTTTTGTACCATGCTCGCTGGAACCAATTTGTCCGTGGTGCTCTTCACCACGGTCAGAAAGCTACTGAAGAATAATAAAAAAGCCATCTAATACGAAGTTGGCTTATAAATGTAGCAGCTATCATCTTCCTGCAATGGGGGATGGTGGTTGCTTTTTATTGCAAGCCTCGAATGTTACGAGGAGAAAAGAGGATAATTATGAATACTTTTGTGAAGGTTATGCATGCCAGCACCTGCAATTGCGCTGCTTGCGCATCTGTTCCGACTCTTGGCATTGAGATGCCGTATAACATCAAAGAAAATTGCCTTGCTGTTGCTTGCCCGAAAGTAGCTGCAATGCTGAGCGAAAAGGACAAGCATCTTGCTTTTGATGTTACTACAGGAAGCGGAAGAAAGCTCACATTTGTTTGTCCGGACTGTAAACAGAAATTTGAGGCCGCAATTTGCAATGTCGTTCGTTCTGTAGGCAATGGCACCACTGGCTGCCCTGTTTGTGCGGGGCGAAAAGTTGTTCCCGGTATCAACGACCTTGCGTCGCAATACCCAGAAGTCGCTACTATGTGGAGCAGCAAAAACAAGCTTCCTGCTTCAGAAGTTGCCACCCAAAGCGGTAAAAAGGCTTTCTTCAAATGTCATAATTGCGGGCAAGAATTCAAAACCAAAATTGCCGATGTTGTGAATTCTGTAAAAAAAGGTCGCACCGGTTGCCCTGTTTGTGCAGGCAAAACAGTTGTTCCCGGCATCAATGACCTTGCTTCGCAATGTCCGAAAGCGGCTGCAATGTGGAGCAGCAAAAACAGGCTTTCTGCTTCAGAAGTTGCCACCCAAAGCGGTAAAAAGGCTTTCTTCAAATGTCATAATTGCGGGCAAGAATTTGAAGCCAGAATCCATCACGTTGTCGATGCTGTAGATAATGGTCACACTGGTTGCCCTATTTGTGCGGGGCTCAAGGTTGTTTCTAGCATCAACGACCTTGCGTCGCAATGCCCAGAAGCAGCCGCCATGTGGAGTAGCAAAAATAAGCTTTCTGCTTCAGAAGTCGCTGTTAAGAGCAGCAAAAAAGCCTTCTTCAAATGCCGTGATTGCGGGCAAGAATTCGAAGCCGCGATTCAAAATGTTGTCCGTTCTGTAGGCAATGGCTTTACTGGCTGTTACGACTGCAAAATGCGGAGAAAGAATGCTATTTCCAAACCAGAGTGTTTCGTGGTGCGGCTTATGCTGGCGTTTGCTGGTGAGAATGGAATTGCCAATCCTTTCTCTGATGTACGAAGCATCTTAGGCGAAAACAGCCTCTTGGGTCTGGACTTTGTGGACCACATTCAGAAATTGTGTGGCGAATACAATGGCGTTGCATGGCATGGAGATGATGAACACGTAGTAAGAGACCGTTTCAAGTTTGAAGCTGCCCACAAAGCTGGGTACACCATGATTCGCATTCAGGAGCCGGGGCTTGAAGTTCTTGACCCCAAATACGACATCGTTATGCCTGAAGGTTTTTGCCGCAACCACAAATACGACGCCAAAATCATGGAAGAAGTTGGTCGTAAAGTCATCCACCTGTTGGAAGAAATTTACGGTCGCAAGGCTTCTCCTGAGATTTGGGCATTGAACAACTTCAAGGAGTTCGAGGTTTGGTATGATACCAACAAGAAGGAGCTTGAAGCCAATGCACGGAAGAAGGGTCCGAAGGGCAAAACCGCAGCAAAGAAAGCTGCCTGATAGATTACAAGACCTCTGACGAACTCAGTCGTCTTTTTATATAGATAGCACATCCTGCCGTCTGCCCTAACCGGGTGGGCGGCTTTTTTCTTTTGCCAACTACTTGCCATACGTGAACCTCCCCACCTAAACCTTGCGGCTATAGATGGGGCGTGTGCCCTTCTTTATTCGTCAATTTCATGCATGAATTACAAAATAGTAACCGTTCCATACAACCGCTGGCGATAACTACCAGCTGTAGTGTATTTGATTGGACTTCCAAATTCTATTTTATTCGCACATATTGCAACTTACGGTTGTATTTGCTATACTAATAACAACCGATAACAACCGACAAGGCACAAATAACAACTAATAGGTGTTACCGCGAACCGAGGAGGCCAATCATGGCGAGCGAACGAGCGATACTTCACTGTGACATGAACTCTTTTTACGCAAGCTGCGAGGCGGCTTGTAACCCAAAACTGCAGGGAAAGCCGATTGCGGTGTGTGGCGACCCGGAACGGCGAAATGGCATTGTGTTGACCGCCTCGTATCCGGCCAAACGGATGGGAGTCAAAACCGGGATGGCTCTGTGGGAAGCACAACAGCATTGCCGAGATATCATCTTTGTTCCGGCTCATTATGATTTATATACACGATACAGCGGATACACCAGAGAGATATTCCTCAAATATTCCGACATGGTCGAGCC
>ULQM01047773.1_pt1 | contig 10654 bp, 8 predicted proteins | sample 1954451 | NCBI WGS metagenome assembly ULQM01 (sample SAMEA4835655, study PRJEB28245) | human gut metagenome | biome: gut microbiome; material: fecal sample | place: Denmark | collected 2008 | reverse complement strand
TGCTTAACAGATTTATCGAATGAAATCAAAACAGCTTCTAATTATAAGAAAACATTATTTTGCTGAATCCTATAGTCTTTTGGGGATACAGGAAGTTGACAATTGTAGCAAGAAGAACGTAGCCCAATTTACGGAAGTAACAACATCGTCATGGCGGGTGGTCGCAAGGCAAAGTCTCTCGTGCTCGTATATTACTGTGATGATGGCTCGGAGTGTCGGAGCAATTACCCCGAACAACTCCATGAGCCCCATTTCTGACATCCCTACATTAACGCTTGGAATCATTCTTTCCATACATCTCTATTGAAACTTCATGGAACGACTGATTAAGACGGTCACCGAACATTGTCAGATCCTTGTCGATTTTCTCGGTGGTTATCTTACAGTACTTCTGCGTAGTGACGATGTTCGTGTGTCCCAATACCCGACTTACACTTTCGATGAGGACACCCTTGCTCAAAGCCAGCATTGCGAATCCATGGCGATTTACGTGAAATGAGATATTCTTGGTAATTCCGCACTCCTTTATTATCCGTTTCAACAACTTGCAGACAGACCTGTAGTTCAGGGTGGAAAACACGAATCCGTTCTCTTGAAACCTCTCATAACGCTTGATAATCTGCAAAGGAATATCCAGCAGCTTCACTTGAAAATTCACTTTCGTCTTATGTCGTTTCGACAATATCCACTTCTCTTCATTCACTTCCGCTATGCTATCAATGGTCAGCTCCTTTATATCCACAAAAGACAGGGCGGTGAAACTAGCGAACACGAACAGATCGCGGATATAAGCCAGCTTTCTGTTTGAAAACTCGTGTGTCATTACCATCTTGATCTCATCCTCGGTCAGATATTCCCGTTCCTTGACGTTCTGGTTGACACTGTACTGGGCGAACGGGTTTCTCGGTGTCAGACCGTTATAATGAGCCTTCGCTACGATTGTTTTCAACCACATGCAGTTTGACCACACACTGGCGTTATGAAGTCCCGCATCAGTGGAAAAATAAATTTCATACTCCTTGATGAAGTCCGAGGTAAGCTCGAACAAGGAAACATCACTCCGCCTGTAGCATTTCTTTATGAACGCAGCCAAGTGGTTTCTTGATTTTACCCGCACTTGATACGAGCTTTCTGCCCGGTCTATACCGATACGTTTCTTGAAACTCTCATTCTCCTTGTCGAACGCACCGAGCAGTGTTTCATATTCCGTAACGAACCACTGAAAGGTATTGCGTACCATCTCGGCTGTAACAAACGCTTCCCTGTCCGAAAGGCGCTGATAGTGTTTGATGATTTGAGCTTTGATGTTGTATAGGGCGAGATTGATGTCCCGCGCTTCCTTGCTCTTTCCTTTCGCTCGGTTGCCTTTCGCATCCCAAAGCCCTTTGGCAATGGTCTGCTTACAACTGAACTGAGCTACGGAACCGTTGATTGTCACCCGTCCCATAATCGGAACAATACCGTTTTTCTCCTTGCTACCGTTCACATAGAACAGCACTTTGAATGTACTACGCATAATTCAATTTTCTTTTTTCGTTACAAGATTAACTATCTGCTAGTTATATATTATCACGCAAAATAAGGCAGGTAGTGGAAACAATCTCCGACTCTCTATGAATTAACTTGGTTATCGGGTAATGATTTGAAAACAATTCTTTTTCCAAAAGATATATACCTATTTTTCAAAGATTTACAATTCTATTTCCCTGAGGTAGGTAATGGATTTGTAACGTGCTATCTTCTTTGTCTTGCTTCAAAGTGAAGTGGGATGATTAGCTGTTGGCAAAGGTAATCATATTTTCTGAATGTTCAATGCTGGATCTAAATTAATCATCATATTTGGTGATGTTTTTACGAATCATAAAAATATAAATTCTATTTTTAATCTCGGATTTTGTAGTTTAATTACAATATATTCGATTATAATTTTATCATGTGGCGTTTTATTTATATCTTTGCACTCAAAACAAGATAAATGCAACGATTATGATAGCAGAGTTCAGCATTGAGAATTATTTCTCTATTAAGTCGGTTCAAAAAATCAGTTTTGAGCCTTCGTCAGACACATTCATGTCCGATGAGTATTCGTATGAAGTAAAAGAGGGTGTCCGGTTATTGAAAATAGGAATTATTTATGGTGCTAATGCATCAGGCAAAACCAATATACTGAGTGCTATTGATTTTTTCAGAATGCTTGTTCTGAGAATGCCTAAAAATCGTAATGAAAAAACAGAAGTTGTTCCTTTTATGCTTGATGATACTTCAAGGAATGAAAGAACAAAAATGTCAATGGTGTTCTATATCAATCAATCGAAGTATATCCTTAGTTTTGAATTGGACGAGAAATACATTTACTCTGAAACATTAATCGTCTATGAATCCATCCGTCCTACAAAATTGTATAGCCGTAGTTATGAAGCTGATACAGACTCGACAAGCATAGAGTTTGGAGCAAATCTTAAAATGACAAAAAAGAGCCAAGATGTGATTTCCGGCAACACTATCAATAATTGTAGTGTGCTTGCGGCATTTGGTAAAAGTAATGTAGAACGGACTAAACTGAATGATGTGTACGATTACTTTGCCAAACAAGTGAAGGATGTATTGGCTCCCGGTATGCTGCTTTCGGGATATGTTAAATCACGATTGGATAAAGATGAAACCGGGGATTTGAAAAAGTTTGTTTTAGACTTCCTGAAAGCTTCTGATTTTAATATAGAAGATGTTGCCTTGCGAGAAGAAGAAGAATTGATTACTCCTGAATTGGAGCAGTTGATACAAAATGCCCCTATTGATAAAGAGGCAAAGGCAGAGATGCTGCGAAAGGGTAAAATTACAAATACGGAACTGACTTTCAAGCACAAGGCTGGCGATAGTCTATATGAGTTGTCTGAAGAATACGAATCCAATGGTACTATAAAATTTTTGGGAATGGCAGTGATTCTGAATTTCCTGTTAAAGACCAATCGTTTTGTACCCATTGACGAAGTGGAGACAAGTATCCACTACGAGTTGCTGGCTTATTTCATAAAGGTATTCTTAGCAAACAGTAACGGGACATCCCAAATGCTCCTGGCGACACACGACATAAATCTTCTCAATGAGGATTTCATTCGTCGTGACACGATATGGTTCACAGATAAAGACGAACTTGGCGAAACTAAAATTGTGCGTCTTTCTTCTCTTGGACTGCACAAAAATCTTTCTCCGTATAATGCCTATAAACAAGGGAAATTAGTAAAGCTGCCGTTTTTGGGTAGTCAGTATATCAACCTGAATGACTAATGATATGGGACGGACAGTGACAAAAAGTATCGCCATCATAGGCGAGGGAGAAACGGAATGGTTCTATTTCGATTCTTTGAGGGTAGCGTGTCGTTATCCTTTCAAGGTTGCGCCAGACTTTCCGCAGCACAGCGACATCAACCATATACTGAAACTGGTAGAGTCTTATTTGAACAAGCAGTATGATTATATCGTATGCCTGTTTGATATGGATAGACTGTTTCAGTTTCCATCAGAAATGCAATTATATCAGCGTGCAAAGAAGAAGTATGCAGCAAGAAAGTATGCAGGAAAAGTGATGTTTGTAGAAACGAACCCTTGCACAGAATTTTGGTTCTTGCTCCACTTCTTGCCTAATGTGGTTTGTCGACGATACGATAGTTACGAACAGCTGCTTCCCGAATTGCAGAAATATATGCCAGGATATGAAAAGACAAAACGATATTTCATACGTACCAACCTCTATAAATACCTGACAGAGAATGGTGATTTGGAACGAGCCATATCAAACTCAGAAAAGTTGTGCCAACTCTGCAAAGAATCGCCAGAGGATTTGAAGGCATACTCGGAGGTACATAAGGTGATAGAGTTATTAATTAATTCATAAAATATACATTGATAGAAAATATGAGTTTTGACAAAAACAAACATTTAAGAGAAGTGTTAGATACACACAAAATGTGCCACGTGCAGGATTTCGTGAATAAAGTAAAAAAACGTAGAGAGGAGATTAAGGCCAAAATGCACGACCATTATGGTTGCGACAAGTATTCTTCGTTTGGCTCTGGCAGTTTTGCTAAGCATACTGCCACTAATGTGAAATTCGACCTTGATTTGGTGGAACCGTTCAAGCGTAATGCTTTCGGAACATTACAGGAGATGTTTGATAGCGTACACGATTTCCTTGCAGAGGAATATAAGAATACTGGTGTGACTATTCGCAGGCAAAAGGTTTCAATCGGTGTAAGTTTCCCTATTGAAGAGGGAGATGAAAAACCGGTTGAACTTGATGTGGTGCCTGGTAGAGAACTAAGCGATAATAACTATCTTGATTCGCATGATTTGAACCTATGTTTTAATGAAGACCATTGGGGATTCAAAAAGGGATCAAGCCAGAAAACGAATATCCAGAAGCAGATTTCGCATATCGAAGGTAAGTCGAGTGAATGTCAAATTATTCGTCTGCTTAAAATATGGAAAAAGCAAAAAGATAAGAAATATAAGTCTTTCGTTATTGAACTGGCCGTAATTAGAGCCTTAGATGGTTATAATGGTGATATGGGTCTTTGGCCAAGATTAAAATACACGATGGAGTATCTACGTGACCACATTGCGGAAAGTAGTTTTCACCTTTTTGACCCAGGTAACACGAACAACGATGTCGTGGGGACTATGCAGGACTACGATAGACAATCGTTTAAATCTGATATGGAAAGCATGCTCAACAACATAGACAGTAATCCTGATTTATATTTGCCCTACTACTTCAAGGTAAACGAAAAATATTGCGGATATAAAGAGAAAGATACAGGTGCTGCTTATCCTACAAGTACAAAACGGTTCGGATAGTAAAATATGATGACTGCAGATAAAATAAAGGAATTGATAGGTCCCATTCACGGCGTTAGTCTTATTGAAGATTTTATCATTGATGAAGCAGGTTCCTTAAAAGGCCGTATTGCCGTGGTTACAGATCAAGAACATGCTGACTTGGAATGGTATGTAGAGATTAGTCCTACTTATCCGTTCAAAACTATGGGCATGGAACCTATCCATTTTCAAAATAAAAATCTGCTGGATTATCCACACATTATGCAGGAAGGAAATCTTTGCATGCACCCTGCGGAATATGATAATGCAGAGAGTCAGTTTGTGAACGACTTGAAACAGTTGAAGGAATGGGTCGAGAAATACTATGTTAGGGGAGAAAAGGATGCTCACTACGAGCATTTGGTAGTGAATCATCATACGATTCGCGGGCAGTATTATACTTTCTGTTTCGCAGAGACTCAAGAGGATTTTACTGAAAGAGACTACGGAATAGTACACTATACGACATTACCAACAGGTCGTAAAAAAGACACGCCAGTTATCAACTATGTGGTACAAAAGTTTGTGTCGTGCGTACAGGTAAAGAAGACGGAAATGTTCTGTAGGATTAGTAAATCCTACCAAGAATTAAGATCGTTTAAGGGAGTATATTGTCTGCTGAACAACATTCCATCTGTATACAACAAGTTTATTGTTGAAAATTACAATTCTATCAGGGGACTTTTCTCGCAGAGTCAGAAAAACTATATCCATAGTTTTGTGGTATCGCATAGAGGCAAGTGTGATTTCTTCCCGTTGTTTTGTGGATATAGAATTCCCGAAGGTGGTGTTCACTGGCAGGCAATGATTCTCTTCATGGATGATCTGCCAATAGAACCTGTGCGGGTGGGCACTGGTAAGAATAGGCTTTGGTTAACTGATTTTAGGCAAGGGCAAATCCAATGGGCAGAAACTGTGGATATTTCCTATAAGTATTTCTTTGGGCGTGGAGCTATGCCCAAAGAACTGGCTAATAAGAAAATGCTGATTATGGGTGTCGGGGCTATAGGAAGTATTTTGGCAGAAACTCTAACAAGATGTGGTGCGAAAAACCTGACTCTATATGACATAGACAATAAAGAACCTGGTAATGTTTGCCGGTCTGCATATCCTTTTTATACAGGTATAATTGAGAAAACCCTGGATATAACGAGTTTACTGACGCAGATTTCGCCTCATGTTGAATGTACCAGTTTGAAGTCTATTGCTGACTTAGTGATAAAAACATATGCGGCAGGGCATGAGGACAAAAGTGCTCTTGCAGAATTCTTTGACGAGTTTGATGTGATATTTGATTGTACTACGGATAATCAACTGATGCGGGTAATGGATTCTATTGGGACGAAAGCCCAATTGGTTAATCTCTCAATAACCAATCACGCACAAGATTTGATATGTGCCTTTTCTCCTAATATAACAGAGACTGTTTTGTTGGTTTATGGCTTATTTAAACACGATGTGGAAACAGACATGTACAATCCCATTGGTTGTTGGAATCCAACCTTTAAGGCTTCGTATAATGACATAGAATGCAAAGTGCAAGTCGCCGTGAAACATATTATCAAGATGTTGAGCAAGCAGGAACCATTAAGTGATTTTTATATAACAGAAGACGACTTGAATTTAAAGATAAACAAGTTATGAAGTATTATTTGGCAAGTAATGATTTGTATATAGAGATACCAACCGTAGTATTCAACCAAATAAAGCTGCAGGCTGAGGGCGAATATCCTAATGAGAACGGAGGAATGCTTGCGGGACGATATTCTACAGATAGGCATACGGTATATATAGAAAAAGTTGTGGTGCCTGTGGAAAAATTGACTGGTAGGACAAAGTTTATGCGCATTACCAAGGGCTTGGAAAATGTATGGGAACAATTAGCCAAGGAGGGGTTGCAATATGTGGGCGAATGGCATAGTCATCCAAATGGTTCCACACAATATAGCAGTACAGATTTGGCGGCTATGATAGATATTGAGAAGGAAGTGGCCATTGAGAATCCGTTACTACTGATAGTCAGTGTTAGAAGTAATGGACTTAGTGCTCATAACTTTTATTGTTATATGAATAATCAATTGTTAGAATACAAGAAAATGATAGATTTAAGGGATTTATTTCATGGCTTGCAGAACCAGATGCTGGCTAGCCTGAATGTAAACAGGGAATTTATTGAACATCCCGGCAGCAAAGGTGATGCTACGGAGCAACATTGGATTGAGTTTCTACGAACCTATCTTCCTGACAGATATAAAGTGGATAAGGCTATAGTGATAGATTCGACAGGCAATGTTAGCGAACAGATGGACATAGTCATTTATGATGCGATTTACACACCTTTCATATTCAAACAAGATGGCTTTATGTATATACCGGCAGAAAGCGTGTATGCCGTATTTGAGGTGAAACAGGATGTGAAAGGGTATATAGAATATGCAGCCCAGAAAGTTGAGAGCGTTCGTACGCTGAAAAGAACAAGTATTGGTATGGTTGCCTCAGGAAAAACTGCGGCCGCTCGACCACTAACTAAGATAATTGGCGGTATTTTAACTACGACTAGTTCATATAGCGGGAACGATACGGTAAAAGTACAGTTAAAGAAATTGAAAGGGCTACAGACATTGGATTTAGGATGTCTCTGTGATACAGGCAGTTTTTATGTTGATTATAACGAAACAGAACCTGAAGGCATAGCCCCAACCAGCAGTATCGAGGATAATCGCAAGTATATAAGACAAGTGTATGAAAGCCGCGAAGTAAAAGAGGTTAAGTTTAGCGACAAGGACGTGTCTCTTTTTACATTCTTTCTTCAGCTTGTAAACTATTTAAAGTTCATTGGTACTGTTCCTGCGATAGATATCAATGCATACCTGAAGGCTATTCATGCAAAAATTGATGAAGATATTTAAAAGTAAATGTACAACAGATTTCGTGAACTTCCACATAATTATATCTCGTTTCAGAAAATAGATAGAAAGGGTAGAAGATATGCCTATCAAAAGAAGCCCGTAAATATGGTTTATTCTTATATTAATGAGCAAAATAAAAAGGCAGTTGAAGGTGCTGCATCTGCCGCAGCAGAGAGAAATATTCTCTTTTCTTCCTATCTTGGAAGAAAGTGATGCTTTAATTGTTGGAGCATTGATTTTCACGATGATAGGTATTGGAAAATCAACTCCAACAATTAAACTATATTCAAGCCCCCGAAGCTCACAAAACGGTATAATTAAAATCTTAATATTGGCAAAGTGTTTACTATATCTACTGTTTGACAAGAGAGCATAATAACCGATAGAAGCAGGTCGAGGATATAACGGGGTTGTTCGTGTTCTCGTGACCAGTCGTTAGGGTCATTCTTGATTTGGGACGCTTTGTCGATTGTGACAGCATAGCGTTCCATTATCCACTCAATTGCGGATTTGCCATTAACGATATATTCATAGGTTTTAGCAGGAATGTTCTCAATGGTAATATGGTCATTGTAAATGATACGAGTCTTATCGGCAACGAGTTTCCCGTTTTCGTTACGGACTTTGGCAAACCTCATTTTATCAACGGCAAAGTATTGGTAGGTTTCATCCGTCCAGTCGTTTTGCCAAATATCCATATCGCCATTTACATCAACGTCACAAGCACGATGAGCTAACATAGGCATTGTAGCGAAAAACAGATAATTTCCATCTTGCCCAATAGCCTGCTCGTTTATGTTTTGTTCGTAATTTAGATGCAGGTCGGCAAGTTCTTTGCCTGCTTTATAAAAGGACATGAAGTCCTGTACGCTATCCACAATGGGGATGCGAGGCAATGACTTTTTCAAATCATCGGCAAATCGTTCACGGTATTGCCGAGAATGAAGTAGTCCATACACATAGTAGAAGATATGTTCTTTAGTTATGGCTTTTGAACCTCCGAAACGGCTACGGACTTCTTTCAGAATCCAATCGGTTATTCCGTCCCGACGAATATATTTGTCTGTTTCCACATCATCAAAGAGTGTCGCTTGCGGATTCGCGTTTTCTTCATACCAATAAAGAGGAAGATACTGAGCTTTATCAACAACTTGTAAATCAGAAATACTATCTGTAATCAATGCTGCAAACGGCTTTTGTTGTCCAACTCCACTCACAGCAATAACAAGATTATGATATTTAGGAGTAGGATATAAACATTGCCATATACCAGGACACTCTATAAATGGACGATGATAATACAAATGCTGTTTTGTAAATGGTCGATAAATTTCCTGCACAAAAGTATTCTCATTATAAGTATGGTATAACCCTTTTGTAAAATCATTTTTTAACGCACGTGTCCAACTGATTTTTGTCTTATTCTCAGAATAGCCACTTGTGTATTCTATTCCATGATTGTAAAAATCAATCATAGAACGCATATTGCTTGCAACTCTATCTTTTGAAAATCCAGATACCCAAGCATCTCGGTTGGTTGCTACACCAATGGCATAAGTGCTAAATACACTTTGGGCGTTCAGAGCAAATTTCTTTTCTGGAGTTAGTGGAATCAAATTATCAAATACTCCATCACGTTGGTTTATCCAATCAGCCTTTTCATTAGGTGTGATAATCAGCCATTCCAATTTTTGCGAAGAAATAGAACGGAAGTCTTTTACCATTTTAAGTTTCTGTTCACGAGTAAGGTAATCACCTATATCGTGGTAATGGATAACTGCCTTCTGACCTTTCTTTGCCGGATTCTTTACAAGGAAAGTAATCGTAATGGGAGTACGTGAACCACTACCAAATATTTTTCCACCCTCTTTACGTGACAATTCGCCCGATGTGCGCTGATTGCCACGTAAATTCAGCACATAAATGGAAGCAAATTCATCTTCAAAGCATCTACGCATACCATCCTGCCCAGCTCCGTCAATCCATGCACCATTACTTATAAATGCAACAATGCCTCCTTCATTTTGTGGAATACGGTCGGAAGCCCAACGAAACGCCTTTACATAGCTATCGTATAGAGATTTGTTCAAAGTAGCCGAACTCTTCACAGCATATGTTTCCGACACACGTTTATCAAGATGCGGGTAGGATAAATTCTGTGCATTGTCATTGGCAGATTTTTGTCCGATGGAATACGGCGGATTCCCAATAATTACCCTTACGTGTGTAGCCATCTGCTTCTTCACTCGTTTTGAATTGTCTTGGAAAAACTCGGTAAAAAGTTCGTTGTGCTTTTTCTCTGCCAACTGGAACGTATCGGTCAGACAGATACCGCTATATGGCAAGTAAGTTTCCCTGTGGGTAATGTCATGGAATACCGATTCGATATTAACATCAGCGATATAATAGGCCAGCAGTACAATTTCGTTACAATGAATTTCATTCTGATACTTGCGTTCCATATCCTCAGGTTGGATAAGACCAGACTGGAGTAAACGAGTAATAAAAGTGCCAGTTCCAGTGAATGGATCAAGGATATGTACATTTTGTTCAGTTAGAGATGTCTTGAACTCTGCTTTAAGAATGTCATCCACAGACCGTATGATGAAGTCCACGCATTCCACCGGTGTATAAACAATACCCAGTTTCTCCACTGTAAGCGGAAACGCACCTTTGAAAAACTTTTCATAGAGATTCTTTATAATTGTCTGCTTACCCTCCAAATTATCAATACCGCCTACATTGGTTTTTACCGAACGATAGAATCTTTCCAGCACCTCGGTATCTTTTTCAAAAGCCTGTTCTTGCAATAGGTCTATCATACGCTGCATGGAACGGCTCACGGTATTATTATTGACAAACTGATAATC
>ULQM01054264.1_pt1 | contig 10687 bp, 9 predicted proteins | sample 1954451 | NCBI WGS metagenome assembly ULQM01 (sample SAMEA4835655, study PRJEB28245) | human gut metagenome | biome: gut microbiome; material: fecal sample | place: Denmark | collected 2008 | reverse complement strand
AACTCAAAAAAGTGGCATTCAGCCACTTTTTTGACACTCTGTAAAAAGTGGCTTTAAGCCACTTTTTTGCTTATAGCTCCCTGCTCCTGTAGTCCTCCATCGTCCTCGAGAAAAGCTCCTTGGTGGAGGGCGGCGTGTAGCTTATGGAGTTAGCCCCCGCCCCTATGGTGCGGGCTATGCTTTCGCCTGTGGGGCCGCCGGTAGCTATTATTGGCACCTTAGGAAACTTTTCCCGTATGGCGCTCACTACCTCCGGCGTGCGGGCTGCCGCAGACACGTTGAGTATGGATACCCCCGCGTCAAGGCGGGCCTGTATGTCGGCTTTTTCGCTGAGCACGGTGGCGATTATGGGTATATCTATCACCTTGGCCATCTTTTCGATTACGTCGTTGGTCATGGGTGCATTTACCACCACGCCTGAAGCGCCCTGGGCCTCCGCATCCTTGGAAAGGCGCACAGTACGGTCGCCGCCGGTCATGCCGCCGCCTACGCCGCACAGCACGGGTATGTTTGAGGCCTGTATTATGGAATTTGAAATTACCTGCTGGGGCGTAAAGGGGTAGACCGCAAGCACCGCGTCGGCGTTGCAGTTGCGTATTATGGCTATGTCGGTGGTGAATACCAGCGACTTTATGCGCCGGCCGAGTATAACTATGCCGCTGCATTTCCATATTTCTTCGGGCACCGTTACTATGTGAGATCTTAAGTCGCCCGTAACGTGGGGCAGATGCCGTCTTTCCATTTATGTGTCAAGTTCCTTTCTAAACAAAAAAAGCTGCGTGCCTACATCTATAATTCATTATACATGACATAGACTGCCAGATTCAACACTAAAAAGCCGTTAATTAAGCATATTCACCGTATTGCCCTAATTTTCTTCCGAATTCGTTTCATTTCTCGCGAATTTATGCAGATGCTCCTACGCATTATTTTGTGAAAATAATGTTTTTACGCTCTTTAACGCAAAAACTGTTTGTCATATTGCAAAATATGTTATATGATAATTAAGGGAGGTGACGGCAATGGAGATGATAAACAAGCGGGGCTACCTGAAAGAGGATTTCCGTCTGTTCCACATAAGGGATCAGGTGGAGCTTGAGCTGGGCTATCACTATCACGAGTTCGATAAGATAGTGGTATTCCTAACCGGCAACGTCACCTACGTGGTCGAGGGCAAGGCGTATTTCTTAAAGCCATGGGATATACTGCTGGTGCCACACAACCAGATACACCGGCCCATAATAGACCCTTCCGAGCCATATGAGCGGATAATACTCTGGGTAAATGCGGACTATCTCCGTGATCACTGTCTGGGTGGGGATGACCTGCGCCAGTGCTTCACCATGGCGGAGGAGAAGAGCTTCAGTCTCATACGACCTGAAAATGCCGACCGTGTGACGCTGATGAAGCAGCTCAACACGGTGGAATCCGCCATGGGCGCACAGGAATTCGGCCATGAGCTGCTCTCCCGCACCACGTTTTTACAGTTTATGATAGAGCTGAACCGAATTGCCCTCAAGGATCACACCGCCATGGTGAAGGAGGCCTTTCGCAGCGACCCCAAGCTGGAGGAGATAATCGCCTATGTGAACGCCAATCTGGAGAAGGACCTGTCCCTTGAGTCCATCGCCAGGCAGTTTTACATGAGCAAGTCCTACCTCATGCATAAATTCAAAGAGATGACGGGATACAGCGCCCATAAGTACATACAGCAAAAGCGGCTCATACAGGCCGCAGAGCTTATTCGGGACGGGGTGCCGGTAGTAGAGGCGGGCCAGCGCTGCGGCTATGGCGATTACTCCGCTTTCCTCCGCGCCTTCAAGAAGCTATACGGGGTGAATCCAAGCGATATAGGGTAAAAGGTATGCTCAAGTGCCGTCAGAGCCGGATTGATAAGGGGCTGCGGCCCCTTATCAATCCCGGAATTTTGCGACAGAATGAAAGGAACGGAAAGAACCGTTCCTTTAAAATTATTGTTTTCGTCAGGCTTTTCTTTTCTCTTTGTTTCTTTCTCTTTTCTTTTCGTCCGAAAAGAAAAGAGAAAGAAAACGGCCTCTTCCACACTTACCTAAGCGGGCTGTTCTTAGGTATTATGGGGGACTCCCAGTAAAGCAGCCGCCCTCCGTAGCGTTCGGCGGTGTATATGGCGAGGGTAGTGTATTTATCCAGATCCTCATTGAGCAGGCTGGATATTATGTGAAGCCTTACGCCGTAGGGCAGGTCTATATCCGGATTGAACTCCGCGTCTCCTATGGCGAAGCCGGAAAGGCGGGCCTCCTCAGCAAACTGGGGCACAAGCGTTTCAAGGGAAAAGGCCATGTGCAGCGTCAGCCGCCGGACAGCGGTTATACAGTCGCCGTTTTTGCGGTAGAGCTGGGCGTTTTTGCGGTTGGTCTCGGTGTAGTACTTGGCGGCGTCGGGGTACAGAAGGTTCAAATAGGTGTTCCATTCCGGGTCGTCGCTTGCGCCGGCCGAGCAGTAAAGATACCGCTCCCTGTCCGCCATGTCGTCGAGCGCCTCAATGCGGGAGGCCTTGTCGGTGTAGAAGAACATCACCCGGCGGTAGGCGTCCTCTATATAGCCTGCGTACAACGCCTTAAGGTCGCTTTTACACTTTTTTTCCAGACGGCCTATGTGCCGCCTGCCGCGGCCGTTCAGCTCCGCGCCGTCCTTCATTTCGCAGCGCATATGCAGCAGCACCGGCCTGTTCTCATATGGCGCCTTGTCAAAGAAACGGGTATCTACGGCGAACTCCGCCGGGTCCCCATCCATCTGCCAATCGTAGTAATACCAGCTGGTCTCTGCCATATCCACCTCCGTTTACTCAAAAGGGGCGAAAAAACGCCCCTTTGAAGCTTCGATGTTGAATTAGTACTCCAATACGGCCTTTATCCTGCGCACGCCGGAGCTGGAGGCCTCCTCCTTCTTGATCTTAAAGTGTCCCAGCTCGCCTGTGTTGCCGGCATGAGGGCCGCCGCAGATTTCCTTGGAGAAGGTGCCCATGGTGTATACCTTTACGCGCTCGCCGTACTTGTCGCCGAACAGGCCTACCGCGCCTTGCTCCTTCGCCTCGTCTACCGTCATTTCCTCGCAGGTGATGGGGGCCTTGGCCTGTATCCACTCGTTGACCTGATCTTCTACCTGCTGAAGCTCTTCCTTGGTGAGCTTGCGGCCAAAGCTGAAGTCGAAGCGAAGACGCTCGGCGGTTATGTTGGAGCCCCGCTGGCTGATTGTGCTGTCGTTGAGCACCTTGCGCAGCGCCGCCTGAAGCAGATGGGTTGCGCTGTGGAGGCGTGCGGTCTCTAAGCTGGTATCCGCCAGGCCGCCCTTAAACCGCTGCTCTGCGCCGGCCTGGCTCTTTTTCTGGTGCTCCTCAAAGGCTGCCTTGAAGCCCTCGACGTCCACTTTGAGGCCGTTTTCCTTGGCCAGCTCCTCGGTGAACTCTATGGGGAAGCCGAAGGTATCGTAGAGGTGGAAGGCGGTGGCGCCGTCTATAACGCCGTTTTCAAAGCTGCCCTTTATGCGCTCGAATTCCCTGGTGCCGTTGCGCAGAGCCTTCTGGAAGCGGGTCTCCTCCTTGTCCAGCTCGGTCATGATCTTTTCGCGGTTGGCGGTAAGCTCGGGATATACCTCGCCGTATTGCGCTATCACGGCGTCGGCAACGGCATCCAGTTTGTTGTCGGGTATGCCAAGCTGCATTGCGAAGCGGATAGCCCGGCGGATAAGGCGGCGGAGTATGTAGCCCTGATCCACATTGGAGGGGGTCACGCCTCTGGGATCGCCAAGTATAAAGGTGGCGCAGCGAATATGATCCGCCACGATTCTGAAGGCGCGGGTGATCTCGGGGCTGTCCTTATAGTGCTTGCCGGAAAGCTCCTCAATGGTCTTTATTATGCCGGTGAAGGCGTCGGTATCGTATACGCTCTCAACGCCCTGAAGGGTGGCGATGGTGCGGTCGAGCCCCATACCGGTGTCGACGTTATGCTGAGCCAGGGGGAGGTAGCTCCCGTCCGCCTGCTTGTTGTACTCCATGAAAACGTTGTTCCATATCTCCAGGTACTTGCCGCAGTCACAGGAGGGGTTGCACTCGGGGCAGCACTTCGGCTTGCCGGTGTCGTAGAATATTTCGGTATCGGGGCCGCAGGGGCCGGTGATGCCGGCGGGGCCCCACCAGTTATGCTTTTTGTCGAGGTAGAATATGTGGGAAGGGTCTACGCCCATCTCTACCCAGCGGTCGTGGGAATAGGTGTCCCGGGGAGCGTCTGCATCGCCCGCGAAGCAGGTGAAGTACAGCTTGTCCTTATCTATGCCAAGCCACTTGTCGCTGGTGAGAAACTCCCAGGAGTAGGCTATGGATTCCTTTTTGAAGTAATCCCCCAGGGACCAGTTGCCCAGCATCTCGAAGAAGGTGCAGTGGGAGGTATCGCCCACCTCGTCTATATCGCCGGTGCGGATACACTTCTGAACGTCCGCAAGGCGGGTGCCCTCAGGGTGCTTTGCGCCCATGAGGTAGGGAACGAGGGGGTGCATGCCCGCGGTGGTAAAGAGCACCGTGGGGTCATTTTCGGGTATAAGGGAGGCGGAAGGGATTATGGCGTGGCCCTTTTCCCGGAAAAAGTCAAGGTAAAGCTTGCGAAGCTCGGATGATTTAAGAAGACGCATTATTTTACACCTCGCGTGATAAAATTAACGGTTTTTGCGTACAGCAGTACAGAATAAGTATATCCTTTCCACCACGCAATTGTCAATGTAATGTATAATAGTAGTTAAGTTGTCAAGGGGTGATATTTGTTCACTTGTAAACTCTTCTATGCCGGGATATAATCAAAGCATGAAAAGCGATATCATAAGACGGTACCGGAGGAAGCTGCGCAGGGTACAGCTGAACTTCAGGCGAATGAATTTCACACTCATAGGCGATGAGGGCAAGCCATGGCGCAGGGCAATAGCTATTGCCGCAGGCGTGCTTTTGCTGCTTGTGGCATTGATATTCGGGCGGGCGGAGACCCAGCTAATGTCCTCTGCGGAGGTAAAGACGGTGCAGGAGCGGGGCGTGCTTCGCATAGGCGTAATACCGGATATGCCGGGGGCAGAGCTGGAAAAGGAGCTGGGCCGCAGGATCGCGGCGAAGCTGCTTCCGGACGCCGATCCCGAGAGCCGCATAGATTTCAGGGACGTGACTACAATGACTGCCGGCGCCAATATAGACGACGGCACCGTGGATATGGTAATAGCCCATATGGCCAGCCAGATGTCCGCCAAATACACCTATTCCGACAGCTACTATACCGAGGAATGCATACTGGTGGTAAAGACCGGTACCAGCGCCTTTGCGCTCAAGAGCTTTACCGTAGGGTATATACAGTCCAACAGGCTGAGAAAGACCGCAGAGGATATAACGCTCGGAGATTACCTTGCGGCAAACAGCTCGCTGGATATAGACAAAAAGAGCTATGCTTCCTACCCGGATATGCTCTCCGCCCTTGACAGGGGCGAGATAGGCGGCGCGGTGCTGCCCCGGCAGGTGTTTAATGAGCTCCGCACACAGTATCCCATAACCGAGACCACGCTCGTTATAGGTACGATAGATTATAAGGTGATGTGTCCCGGAGACAGCACGGTGCTTTCGGAGCTGGCGTCGATAGTCATAAGGCAGATGCGGGATTCCGGGGAATTAAAGGAGCTTTACGCTCAATATGGGTGGTAGCAAAAAATATACATATATTGTATAATAGATACATCCAACGCAATTCGTACTCATCATAAATACACATATAATAAACTTTCAGGAGGAACTAACGTGAACAGCAAGGTAGACCTTTGGATAGAACAGCACAGCGAGGATATGATAAAGGATCTTCAGAAGCTGGTGAGCTTTAAGAGCGTCAGCCATGCGGAGCTGGCACAGCCCGGCGCCCCCTTCGGCCCGGAATGTAAGAAGGCCCTCGACCACGTATTGGGTATATGCCGCGGCTTCGGCTTTGCGGATACCGATATGGACGGCTATATAGGCTACGCGGATTACGGCACGGGGGACGAGACGCTTGGCGTGCTGACGCACCTGGACGTTGTACCCGAGGGAGAGGGCTGGAGCAGCGACCCCTTCGCCGCAAACATAATCGACGGAACCATGATAGGCCGCGGCGTGCTGGACGATAAGGGCCCCGCCATAACCGCAGTATACGCTCTTGCCGCCATAAAGGCCGCCGGGCTGCCCTTCAAGCGCAAGGTACGCCTTCTGTTTGGCTGTGACGAGGAGGTGGGCATGGGCTGCCTTAAGCACTACATCGCCAACGAGAAGCTGCCCGACATGGCCTTCTCTCCCGACGCCGAGTATCCCCTGGTAAACGCCGAAAAGAACATATTCCAGGCCCGCTACGCCAAAAAATACAGCTCCGGCATAACCCTCAAGGCGGGCACCGTCGTAAACGCCGTACCCGGCAAGGCCGTGGCCACGGTACCCTGCTGTCCCAAGTGCGTTGAGAAGGCCATAAACGGGCAGGAGGGCTTCGCCGTTGAAGCAATAGAGGGCGGCTCAAGGATAACCGCAACAGGTATAGCGGCCCACGCCTCCATGCCCGAAAACGGCAAGAACGCCATACAGATGCTGCTGGGCCTCCTGACAAAGCTGGAGCTTTCCGAGGAGGACGGCCTCGCAGTAGAGGGCCTTTACAAAACCTTCAAGATGGAGGTACACGGGGAAACAGTGGGGCTCGATTCCGCCGACGAGTCCGGCAGGCTTACGCTGAACCTCGGCCTCATGGACTGGAACGAGAAGGGCTATGCCCTGAGCATAGATATCCGCGCCCCCATGTGTACCGGCCACGAAAAGCTGCTCCAGAAGCTGGATGCCGCCTTTGATAAGCTGGGTGCGCACCGGGAATACGAGTCCTTCAGCCTTGGATACTGCGTGCCTGAGGATAGCGAGCTTGTAAGCAAGCTCCTTTCAGCCTACCGTGAGCGCACAGGAGATCACAACCCTCCAAAGCGCATAGGCGGCGGCACTTATGCACGCCATTTGAAAAACGCCGTAGCCTTTGGCCCCGAGCGGGATGACCGTGAGAACCGCATACACATGGTGGACGAGGCGGTGCCGGTAAAGGATCTTATCGAGAACGCCAAGCTGGTGGCAGACGGCATAATGGCGCTGTGCTGCGAGTAACTTAGAGCATTATGGGCCGTTGCCCGCAGCGGCCCGTATTTTTTTCGCATTTTAGGGGGAGAAAATATGAAAAATAAAGCCCTTACGGAGCTCAGGCGTTATGCTGTAATGACTCTGGGCTGCCTGATATACGCCGTATCCATAGCCATATTTCTTGATCCCAAGGGGCTTGCCCCCGGAGGCGTTACCGGTATCGCAATAATGGTCAGCTACGCCACGAAAATACCGACCGGCACACTTGTGCTGCTCATAAACATACCGCTCCTTGCCATAGGCGTATGGAAGTTCGGAAAGCAGTTTTTGTATTGTACGGTGTTTTCCACGGTGCTGTCCTCCCTTATGATAAACGGCCTTTCAGGCGTTGTGGTGCCCACTGACGACCAGCTTCTCTGCGGCGTGGTGGGCGGCGCGCTGATGGGTCTGGGCATGGGCATGGTGTTTACCCAGGGCGGCACCACCGGCGGCTCGGATATAATCGTAAAGCTATTGCGCATAAGGTTCCGATACCTTAAGACCGGCATAATATTCGCCATAACGGATACGGTGATCGTCGCCTGCTCCGCGCTGGTGTTCAAAAACATCGAAAACGGCCTGTATGCGGGCATATCCCTCGCCGTGCAGACGATAGTATTCGACCTTGTGCTCTACGGCCCCGATGAGGCCAAGTCCCTGCTGATAATAAGCGACGAGGCAAAAACGGTAGCCCGCCGGCTGATGGACGAGCTGGACGTGGGAGTGACCTACCTTAACGGAATTGGGGCATATTCCAACAGCGAAAAGCTGGTCATACTCTGCGCCATGCGAAAGCAGCTTTTCCCAAAGGCGCGCACCATAGTCAAAGAGGTGGATCCGGGCGCCTTCATGATAGTATCCAGCGCCAACGAGATATTTGGCGAGGGGTTCAAGGATCACTTCGGAGAGGAGATATAGGCAAAGCAAAAAGGAGCGGGATTTACCGCTCCTTTATTATTTTTTGATTTACACCGCTTTTCTGTTGGCGTCCACGAACTTCAGCACGTTGGCTATGCCGGCGAACTTCTGTACTTCGCCGTCCTTCTCCACTATGAGGGTGGGGGCCTGACGGAGACCGTACTGCATGGCCAGCTCAGGGTGCTCCTCTGCGTCTATAACTTCATATACAAGCCCTATGGAATTGAGCTGCTCTTTTGCCATGGCGCAGTTGGGGCAGGTCCTGGTGGTGAAGAGCTTCAGCGTGCCGCAGCATGGAGCCGCTTTCTCCTCTTCCTTTTCCTTGGCACCGGGCCAGGTGGAATGATGTTCCACGTCGTATTCGCGGCGCTCCCGGTATTCCTGGCTCTTGCCGTCGTTCCAGTTCTGGACGGGGCGGTAGTAGCCGGTTATGCGGCTGTATACCTCTGCGGCCTTGCCGCAGTGGGGGCAGGTGAAGTGCTCGCCCGCAAGGTAACCGTGGGTGGGGCATACGGAGTAGGTGGGGGAGAGGGTATAGTAGGGCAGCCTGTAATTATCCGCAATGGTCTTTACCAGCTTTGCGGCGGATTCCCAGCCGGGCAGCTTTTCGCCTAAGAAGGCGTGGAAAACTGTGCCGCTGGTGTACAGGGTCTGAAGCTCGTCCTGAATGTCCAGCGCCGCGAATATATCCTCTGAGAAGCTCACGGGCAGGTGGGAGCTGTTGGTATAGTAGGGCGCGTCGCCGTTTTTGCCGCCGGCGGTGATGATGTCGGGGTACCGCTTGCGGTCATGCTTTGCAAGGCGGAAAGCGGTGGACTCGGCAGGGGTAGCCTCGAGATTATACAGCTCGTTGTCGTAAAGCTCCTGATAGTCGCTGAGCCGCTCACGCATGTGGTTGAGCACGTCCTTTGCAAACTGCTGGGTCTTTGGGTCGGTCATGTCCGCCCTTATCCACTTTGCGTTGAGCCCCGCCTCGTTCATGCCCACAAGCCCTATGGTGGAGAAATGGTTGTCGAAGCTGCCCAGATACCGCTTGGTATAGGGGTACAGGCCCTCATTCATAAGGCGGGTGATTATCTGCCGCTTTATGTGGAGGCTGCGGGCAGATATGTCCATCATTCTGTCCAGCCTTGCGTAGAAGTCCGCCTCGTCGCTTGCAAGATAGGCTATGCGGGGCAGGTTTATGGTGACCACGCCCACCGAGCCTGTGGATTCGCCGCTGCCGAAGAAGCCGCCGCTCTTTTTGCGCAGCTCCCGCAGGTCAAGGCGGAGGCGGCAGCACATGCTGCGCACGTCCGAGGGCTCCATGTCGCTGTTTATATAGTTGCTGAAGTAGGGGGTGCCGTACTTGGCGGTCATCTCAAACAGCAGCCTGTTGTTTTCAGTGGGGCTCCAGTCGAAGTCCTTCGTTATGGAATAGGTGGGTATGGGGTACTGGAAGCCGCGGCCGTTGGCGTCGCCCTCTATCATGGTCTCGATGAAGGCCTTGTTCACCATGTCCATTTCCTTCTTGCAGTCCTTATACTTGAAGGGCATTTCCTCGCCGCCGACTATGGCATACTGCTCCGCAAGGTCTGCGGGTACGGTCCAGTCGAGGGTTATGTTGCTGAAGGGAGCTTGGGTACCCCAGCGGCTTGGGGTGTTTACGCCGTAAATAAAGGATTCGATACACTTTTTCACCGCGTCGTAGGGCATATTGTCCGCCTTTACGAAGGGGGCAAGGTAGGTATCGAAGGAGGAGAAGGCCTGCGCCCCCGCCCACTCGTTCTGCATTATGCCGAGGAAGTTCACCATCTGGTTGCAGAGGGAGGCGAGGTGTTTCGCGGGCTTGCTGGTGATCTTGCCGGTGACGCCTCCAAGGCCCTCCTTTATGAGCTGACGGAGGGACCAGCCCGCGCAGTAGCCGGTGAGCATGGAAAGATCGTGAATGTGTATATCGGCGTTGCGGTGGGCGTTGGCGATCTCCTCGTCGTATACCTCGGAAAGCCAGTAGTTGGCGGTGATGGCGCCGCTGTTGGAGAGTATGAGGCCGCCTACGGAGTAGGTTACGGTAGAGTTCTCCTTTACGCGCCAGTCGGTTACGTTGACGTAGTTGTTCACCGTCTCCTTATAGTCAAGTATGGTGGACTTCATGTTGCGGAGCTTCTCCCGCTGCTTGCGGTAGAGTATGTAAGCCTTGGCCACGTCTGCATAGCCCGCCTGGCTCAGCACCTCCTCCACGCTGTCCTGTATGTCCTCCACGGCTATAAGGCCGTCCTTTATCTTGGGCTCAAAGTCTGCGGTAACCTTAAGCGCCAGCAGGTCTATAACGCTGTTGTTATACTGCTTTTCCGTGGCCTCAAAGGCCTTGATTATGGCCTCGCTGATCTTTTTGATATCGAATTCCGCAACGGAATTATCCCTTTTGACTACGCGGTACATTATGATTCTCCTCCCGATAAATTTTGATGTATCTATCTGATGGGCGCAATAAAAGGCCCGGCTTGGATAAGTCACGGCAGAAATTGCCGCATGATCCCCTCTTGGGCCTTGAGTATACCATATATTGTGATTGCTTGGCAATAGCAAAAACTACATATTGTGTCCCAATTGCGG
>ULQM01048059.1_pt1 | contig 10742 bp, 6 predicted proteins | sample 1954451 | NCBI WGS metagenome assembly ULQM01 (sample SAMEA4835655, study PRJEB28245) | human gut metagenome | biome: gut microbiome; material: fecal sample | place: Denmark | collected 2008 | reverse complement strand
GTGCTCATCATTGGGTTGAGAGCATACGGCAGATAGTTCTCACAAAGGTCTTCTATCTCATCGCTACTCATTCCGCAAGCAGTTACCTTCTCCCCTCTCTTCTCTTGCTCGTCTGCTCGAAAACAAGAATCCGATAACGATTTTAATAACACTCCCAAGGTGTGATAACCAAATAACTTTCCCATATCATTATAATCTAGAGATTAAACTTTGACAGCCCTTGCCTGAGAAATACTTATCGGCAAAACCATATACATAAAATATAATGGTCATTACAAGTATTACAACATTAGCTTCCACCATTTCGTTGGTGGTAAAAACATTCCAGTATACGATATGAATAGCATTTATCCCAAATAGGTAGATGATCATCGGAATACGCCATCTGTAGCAGAGCCAAAAGAATCTGCTCGCAATTATAAGCACAAGCGGATGGATGTAAACTGAAAAATAGATAAATGCTGCCGATACCCAATTCTCCTTAAACCATACGCACATTTCTTTTTCATGAGACGCAAATGTTACCATGCATGCAATATGAAAAAGCATGATAAACAGAGGCATCACTTCACAATAATACTTGAACAAAGTGAGTAGCTTCACGCTGTAGCCTCTACCTGCAAGGATAATTACGTTAATCATTTCGCTAACGTCCATACCCTTAAACATTACTCTTGACAACTGTACAACACCGACTGATTGAACTAACCGATGGACTTCATCTTCTTCCTCTTTAGTCATAAATTCTTCTCCTTTTGTCTATAGTTAATTGTTCTACGTTCTTGATAAAATTAAAATCTGTGGCAAAATTGCAATTTTTTGCTCAAATCAATTCATTTTGAGTAAAATTTTAAAGTTAAGCTTTGATAAAGTAACAATCTGTAAGCAAATTATTCGTATATCAGTGTTTGATGAGCCATCTTAGTTTGATAGAGAATGAACTTGGTTGTGTGATATTGCCAACTCAGGTAGGTGACATCTTTTATTCTATATCCTTATATTCAGACATGGCATCAAAACAAAGACAATACTTCTTTCTATTTTTCTCATTTTGTTAAAAAAATAAAGTAATTAATAATACTACCGAGTACAATCACTACGGAATACCTCACAATATCTTCCCACTCAAATCGCGAGAGATGATAGTGTTTGTACTGATAAATCTCTCTGCCAACCATTACTGGCAAGGCAAGAAGACCTACAAATATACTGACAAGCAGCCAACAGGCGAGACCAATCCAGTCTCGCTTGTTTAATTTTAACACATTCTTCATAACGCACATACCAAATAAGTAATATACACATCAAGAAATCCGGCCACCTCTGCCCAGTAATACCCTGTAGGTGTTGGCTTCTTGGCTGTGGGGAAATAGATAAAGAGTGTCGCAACGGCTAATAACAGAGTAGGGGCAAGATGGACACTCGAACACCATCCCACGCACCCGACAGCTGCCGTGATAGCTGCCGCTTTGTGAATGATATGTTCGTCACTATCGAGATAGTTCGGTGCAGCTCCCACGAACATCAGTCCTCCACACCCTATAAAGGCAAGAAACTGAACACCCTTACCTGTGTCGAGCATACACACCATCATCAGTACCGCACACGTCACCATAACGGCCGTGAATACCCATCCATAGTTCCGCTTGCGCTTATCGCCAATTACCTCGCTGCCAGTACAGTTCTGTAACTGATAATACACATCGCTCACCATCGCAGGAACGCCAAAACGCATGGCTGCAAGGAGCAGAAATCCTCCAAGTAGAAGAAATGAAATAACACTCAATATATACATAATCTTTTCATTTTAGATGTGTTAAACTATCTCAAACGCAAGAGGTATGCGCTTGAACTTCACTGGTATCTTCAGTGTGAAGTCATTACCTTTAACGATTTTCTTCATATAGCTATAAAATTAAATTGTTAGTCGTACTTTTTCGGGATAACCTGCCGTAATATCATAAGCTATCAATGCGTCTATCGTCTGTAACTCCGCAACCTTGTCAAGATGGGTCTGCGTAACATTGTAGCAGTCTTTGGCGTAGACTTCTATCCTGCTGATAAGATCTTGAGCCTTATTAATAGGCAGGGTATAGCACTCGCCGTCGAGCCACAGGGTCGTTTCCGTTCTCCCCATTCGTCTCAGTCGCTCGTTCCCCTGATACACTCTGTCTCTTGTCTCGAAGTCGAGCCAGTACGCCTTGTCGTTGAGATAAAACGTATTCACCTCTGCGCTCTTATCGTACTCCGTTATCTGCTCGATGCACTTGTTTCTCAGAGCCTCTGTCAGCTGTTCTTCAGTAGGCTCCGCATCGGTATTCATATCGAGCAACACGCAGTCGTACAGATACTCACCGTCTTCTGTCTTGCGTTCGTTCACAGCAAGACGCACCTCATTATTTTTCCATGTCGCAACCTTCGTTTCCAAAGGCGTAGCATACAATTCCTTATATGTTATCATATTCGTTTAGTAATTATTGTTGCTCATTATTCCTACGTCAAGATTACCGAAAGTGGTTTCTGTCTGTATTGAATAGATTTTTTCGTAAAATCCGAGTGTCGTGAACCTTGCGTTAAAGGAAGCTATCTGTACATAGAAGGATGGCCTTGTCACGCTCTGTCCCTTCTTGATGGAAGGCACCAGTTTTGTGTTGTCGTAGGCTTTAGCATCCGCAGTAAGGAACACGCCATCCGCAAGATTTGTCAGCGCACCATTCTTCACCATTGTACGGCTCGTAAACGTCCTTCCGTCGGCTGCACTCGCAAGGTCGTATGTACCCAATCCGTTGGCCGAGTCGGCTACTATCTTTCCGTTCACTCTTGGTGCTGAGTAACGATACAGGGTTGTCGTTTTACCCGTCGCACCCTTAACGAAAAGAATGTAGTTGTTGTCCTTCGTTGCCGTGTACCACGACTTCGTTGTGTCAACCCACGGCAGGTCTACACTCTCTCCGAGCGGAGTCGTCAGTCCTGCATCCTCTGCTTTGATATATTGCGCAGAAGTTATCTTCGCGTCGGTCTTGCTTAGCGAGGCGATACCAGCAGGACCGAGGTCATAGAGAAAGTTTCCGTTGTCGTCGTAGTACGACAGCACGGACTGTCCCGAACTGTTCAGACCGAAGCGGATGTTTGCAGTTCCTGCCTTGCCGTAGATATTGATAAGGCCATCGGCTATCCTTACCATCTGCCCGTTGTGTCCTTGCGATGTAAGCATCTGCGCCAGTATCAGAGCCGCATTGATGGCTCCGTCTGTAAAGAGCGCGGCTGTCGTAGTCTGACCAGTAGAGAGCGTGTTCTCCACCTTGATTTTCTCGCCATACAGAGTTACTCCGCTCGACGTAATCTCAAGTCCTGCCGCCTTGGCTGTGGCTCTGTCAATGAGGTCGGTCTTCCGTTCTGTATAATCAGTAAGCTGTGCGCCTTCCTCCAGCTTCGGCTTTGTCACCCAAGCCTCAGTATCGCCTGGAACACGTATCAGCACCTTGTCTGGAATTACCTCTGCTCCCTCGCCAGTATAGTCCTCTATTCGCCAATGCACCCAGTACCGCTTATAGGTCGAGGTGAGTGCGAGCTGTGCGTATCCGTCATCCCAGCCGACCGGATATACGTTTCCTTCGCAGGTTTCTGTAAATACGTTTGCATGAACGCTGTCTCCATAGAGAAAAACGTTGATGTTCCCGCTGCCCTTGGCAACGAAGGAGAACACATAGTCCTGATTCTTTACTATTCTCGCCTGCCCAGAAAGGGTAGCTCTTGTTGGAAATTTATATTGCAAGGCTTCTGTGAACAGAGACTCTGCCGAGTTGTTTTTGTTGTACAATATTCCGTAGCAGCCTTCGTATTTTTCAAACATAATCAGTCCGCTGGCAAACTGGAGATTGCTGTTGTCAGACGATTTGGTCAGTGTCATCGTGTCCTCCAAAAGATTTCCTCCCACATAGTCGTAGTCCGTTTCCGCAGGAGTCCAGCCTGTGTACTCGCTCCCCTCCTCAAGCATTGGCATACATATCCATCCGTTGCCCGAGGCAGTATAACCAAAGGTTCCGTCCACGTCTATGCCATTGTAGACAAAGATATTCACCTCAATAAACTCTGCGTTGCCCGTATTGAAGGTGTAGTTTACCTGCTTCCACTGATTCACCTCGTTCTCCTTCGTCTGCCAGTACATGTTACCCGAGGTGGCAGTAATTCTGTCCCCTCTATCGCCATTCAGCGCAGCCATCTTGAACACCTCCGAACAAACCTGTAAATCATTCGTGTCGCACTTTATCCATGCCGAGAATGTGTAGTCGGTGTTCTTCTTCACAGCGATGCAGTTGACGCCCTGTCCCCAGAAAAGCCCCTTGTACTGAGGCGTTCCGTCACCCGTCACCGAGAAGCGGATGGCATTATGGCCGTTCACGCCCTGTGTTATCGTAGGCTGGAAGAGGCCGTCCGAATATCTTATATCACCCTTCCTTGTCAATGATGTATCTCGCAGGAGGTTATGCCGTCCTTGCTGGCTCTGAGTCACACTGAGAGTAATCTCCTTTGCCGCCTGCTTGATAGTAGATGTGTAAGCTTTGAGAACGGTAGGATTGCTTCCTTTGAGGTCGTTCTCCAATGCCTTAAATTGCGACTGATACTGCTTTGCCGTAGCCTTTACACTACCCATATACTTCGACACGTTCACCGAGAATGGAACCTGTGTACTGTAGCTCTTCCCTCCGAGAGAGAATGCGATTGTGATAAATCCCTCGCTCACCGACACCTTGTCTCCGCTCGCCAGAGTGGTAGTGTTCACAGAATTGAGCTTCACCTTTATGTATCCTGTAGCCAAGCTTGCCGCAGCCGTACAGTTCTGCATATAGCTCACCCTTACGTCTGAGCACTCATTAGTAACATTCTCGCCACCTCTCATCACCTTTACTCGTCCTTCTGCCGTGGTGTCCGACACGATGCCGTCATCGTTAGTGTCGAGCACGATTGGCTGTACGAGAAGTATGCTCACTCCGTCATTTCCGTTCACACCAGGAGTACCTTGTTCTCCTTTCTCGCCCTGCGGTCCTTGTGCACCCGTTTCGCCCTGCGCACCTGTTTCTCCTTTAGGTCCCTGTGGTCCTTCGTCACCTCTATCTCCCTTTTCGCCCTTGTCACCTTTCTCACCCTTCTCGCCCGACAGCACCTTCTGCCAATCACTGCTTGCGTCCGAAGGTTCTTGACTTGTTCCGTTCTCGTTTATACAGGTCCACAGGGCGTTGTTATGGTTCACTTGGTCGTAGTAGGCATAGCTTCCTGCCTTCCACTCGCCTCTGTAGTTCACCATGTGCATAGCATCCCCAGTCGAAGATACCCACTCAAAGATACCGCTATTAAGCCTTATCCTATCAGGCGAGAGCACGAAGACCTCCTTGCCCTTGTGTGTATATCTGTCCACACCCTTGAAGCCTACGATGCGAGGTGTGTTATCGCCAGTGCTCTCCAGTATCAGCACACCCTTTCTGCTGTCGTCGTCTACAGATTCTCCTCCAACAAAAACAGCTCTGTGTCCGTCAAGCACAATAGTGTCTCCTTCTTCAGGAATACCACCTATCTCTGCCGTTGCAAACTCCTCAGTCATCGAGTCTAACGACAAAGAGTGCTTGCCGATTACTATCCACGAGAACATCTGCCCACCATACAGCTCATTGTCATATTCGTCATATATCTTCTCGTTCTCACTCGACACGCCGTGCTCAGGGATTGTTCGCCAGTAGCTCTTGTTGCTTGCGTTCGTAGTTCCCGTAGCCAGCGTTCCGATGGTCTTGCATCTCACTTGGTCGCCCTCTCTCCACAGGTTCTGTGTAGCCGTAGTTCCGTCGTCAGCAAGAAGATAACAGAGCCAGCCTTCACACATGTCTACAGTAGTTTCATGCCATTCGCTACTCTCGCTTTCCCATATTACAGGCACAACCTTTACTATCTTGCTTCCTGCGCCCGAAAGGTACACATTACCTCCTGCATACGATAGCTTCCTTACATCCAGTTGATTAAAGATAGCCTTTCCCCAAATGGTGAGGTTCGTAACGAAGGCGTGATATTTCTCGTTTTCCTTCTTAACAGCGAAACCTTGCTCTGCTTCGTTGTCGTAGTCGATGGACTGTATGGACTCTAAGATGGCCCGTCCTGCCTCGTCTATCTGCGCTCCTCCCTTACCAAAGTAAGCACCTCCGTTCAGCTTCACCAAAGCCTCGCTCACCAGTCCTTTGATGAAGGTAATCAATCCTTGTGCGGTGTCGTTGTGTAGCTTTGACAAGAAACTAAGGATAGTCTTTCTTGCTGATAGAACATTACTGTCTGTAGGAGGTGTAGAGTCATTCATACCTATTACATAGACGCCGCCACTACCATTGCCGCCACTTATCTGAATGCCGTTTACAGTGATAGAGTCTACTTTATCTTCCAGCTTCCCCAATCGACTTGTTGCTGCTTTTTCACCAACTATGTATTGAGGATGGTCATAAGGTATATCCAAAGGTATCTCCATGCCGATGATACGAGAGTTTCGGTAGTGCTTGCCTTTAGCATCAACCTGCGCAAACATATCATTAATCAGCTTTACTTGTTCACCGAGAGGATGATAATCGTATGTCCCATTATTATAGAACTTATCGCCATCCATCGTGCATGTGAAGTTTGCGTTGCTGATCATAGTCTTCTGATAGTACTGCTTCGCTCTATCGAACAGAGACAACTGAGCGGTAGAAATTAGGTCCGTATCTGTAATCTTGGTTGCATCCCAGTTGAACAGAAAGTACTTATCACCAACCTTCGGACACATGACACCATCGGGGAGAGTTCTTCCGTAAGTGTCATTAGCAACAATCTCAAAGAAGTTAACCTTGTCAATGACTTTGAAACTAACATCGAACACCATGCCCATGAGAGCACCGCTAGTGAACTTGATGCCTAAAGTGAGGTTACTCTTTATCCAACTCTCCTTGAAGCTTTTAGTGAAAGAGTCTGTAGAAGTGACCTGCCAAAATGTCTGTGTAGTCTTCGTCCCGTCTTCGTTATCAACGGTGCTATCATAGGTCTTGATACTGCTGACTGCACTTTCCACCTTTGGATATTCGTCCTCAAACATCACGACACCTTCGATAGCCTGCTTATCATTCTTCACGACATTCACGTTCTCTATGTAGCCATCCTTGGCGTAGAAACCGTCACTATCAACTTCCTTGTTAGGGAGCATGAGGTAATCGGTAGCTACGCCATCGGTGGTGACGTCCGCATCGGCACCAGTGAAATACCCTTTCGGAATATTCCTGTCTGAGCCGAATGCGTACAGTCTCGTAATATAAGTTGACTTAGATTCCGAATAGGACATAGACAGAACATTAACATCCTGTTCGAATGTTGTCTGACCTTCCATTTCGCAATATCCAAGGTATATAATAGAGCCATCTATCCACCACTCGCAGTTGAGCGCATCTTCGGAACAGATGGAGTTGAGAGCATCAAGAATACTGATGGAGCCGTACTCGATCAAGAATCTCTTCTGAACATCGAAAGCCTTGTTGTTGTATGTAGTGTAGTCGACAGAGAACTCCTTGCCATTGTACGTAAGACCTATCGCCTTTAGGTTGCCGAGTATAACGTTCATGTGTACGCCTACCGTTGTGGTGAGCTTGAAGGAGGTCTCGTTGGCTCCGTGCTGAGGGCGATACTTGCAAATCTTATTCTTCCAAGACATATAGTAGGCATCCATCTGCATTTCGTAGTCGTAGCCATCACTATCGTTGTGCTTAGGGAAGTATGATGATGTAAGTTCAAAGTAGCCGAAGTCAGGAATCTCTACGGAGTCCCCAATCTCGAAATAGATAGGAGTAGCCGTAGTGAACTTCAAGATGATGTAGTGGTGGTCCATAAGCTGATATGACAGCTTAGAACCCTCACCGAAGTCCTCTAATGTGAAGAATACCTTGTTGTTTCTCTTAATCTGAATCATTAGCTTGTATATATTTACTTGTTTCACCTCTGTCACTTGGGTCTGGCTCGTTGAGCTTTAGACTGAACTTTGCCATTTCCCGAATGAACTGACTGAACTGTGTGCAGGAGAGATAGATGCACCGATACCACACATTAGGCTGAAATCGGGTGCGGATAACCAACTCTCCCTTGGCAAGAACCTCCTCGCAGAACCTGGCATAGTTCGTCATGAACGTATCTGAGTCTTTGGCGGTCATATTGAATGCCAGCGTTATCTCCCTCTCATCCAGTCTTGGATTGTGCTTGATAACCGACTTGCCGTCCTTTGAGCGATACTTGTTACTGATAAACTCCTTGTTTGGTGCAGGAGTCATTAGCGTGCTGAGGGCGGTTTCATCTAAGATTATGCCCCATGTAAGGTAGGCATCCTTACCATTGATATAAAGTTGTCCATTAAGCATAACTATTTAATCATTAAATAACCTCATAGGCTTCGCTGTGAGCCGCTTTTGCTATTGTTTGGTATAGTTGTAAGGGCTGACAAGCGAAAAGCCTATAGAGGTCAAATATCCTTTAATCTTCTGTTCATGTCATCCAGCTTTGTTCCGAAGTCATTATAGGTGAGCTTTGAATACTTCACGATGTCTTCGAGGTAGCTGTTTGTCATGATCATCATGTTTCTAATCTCTAATACTGCGCCATTGGTTGAGATTCCGAGTGTAACGATGCTCTCCATCTGAGATATGGTGGTAGTCATGTTCTGAGCAATTGACTCTCCTGCTATCTGCAGGGCGGTGAAGCGGCCATTCAGCTCGTCTGCGGTATCTTGCCCCATAGAAGCCCATCCTCCGCTTGTTGCGGTCTGTGATGAGGATGAAGAACCAGTGTAGCCAGTCACTTTTGCCCACTCGTCACGTCTCTTCAAGCCTTCCTGGACTATATCATCGTAACGCTTGTTGAATGCGTCTATGTCTGCTTCTGTGAGCTTTCCTTCTTTATCATCGATTGCCTTTGCCCAATCATCATAAAGCTTCTTCAAGTCGCCTTCAATGAGGTCGTCCATGGAGTAGGAGAGGAGGGCTTTCTGCATCATTTCTGCGAAATCATCAGAGAAATCCTGTGCACTCTTGGTCATGTCCATGAGGTTGCTGATAAAACTATCTCTCATGCTGTCAAAGGAAATCTGAGTGAGGGCTTCCTTGAACTCGTCAGTAATTTCATCCATCGTGCCTGCTGAGTCTCCCCAGTCCTGCATGGCTTTAAGAACTGCCTCTCCATAAGCGGACCGACCTTTGTAATGTGCGCCCGTATTTCTGATTCTTTCTACAAACCAATCGTAACCAAGCATTTTGTTTATTTCATCCTCGTTCATGCTCCAGATGTCACCGTTGAAATCCCTGCCAAGAATCTTTGAGATTTCCGACACTTCGCTCTTTGATAAATATCCAAGAGAACTGAACCTTTTATATTTGGCAGCTGTTTCGTCAGACACAACGCCCTTCCAGTAGCTACTCCAAGAATGGTGAGAGCTATGATAGTCTGCCTTTTGCATGGCAATCTCTTTAAGATTGTCATTCTTCTGCTGTTGCTGTCTTTTAGCCTCCTCATAGGCTTGCTTTGTTTGCTGACCATAGGACTTATCCATGGTGTTCCTCAGTCTGTTGATAGAATCATCCAACCGAGCATTACTATCCGTTAACTCCGATATACGTTTATTAACCTTCGCCGCATTTGAGTTGGTAAACCAATCTGATGGACCTTTCGATGAAAGTGCTCCGAGAGAGAGAATGTTTCCAACACGACCTAACACGTTATCTAAGAGTCCGCCAACACCATTGACAACGATGCTTTCGATAGCCTTGAAGAGATTTTCTGGCAAGTCGAAGATAGCATCAATGAGATTGCCAACCGCTCCAAGTATGCTGTCAACCAAATCTGATAGCCATTCGAATTGAAGTAGCTGAGTAAACGAATCAAGAATACCGGTCACGAAGCTCTTGATGGAACTTGCGAGATTGAGGATGAGTTTCGGTATCTGCGCCACCACTCCTACGATTGAGCCGAGAGCACTACCCATCATATTGGTTATTCCGTCTCCGATGGAACCGAGAGTGCTTCCTAGACCTTTCGATATGGTCGCACCCATTGTCTTGGCTACTCCGTTGCCCATAGTTGAGAGTGATTCGTCAAGAGCACCTTTCAAGGCATCTATGTTGCCAACCGCAGATTGTACCTCCGAGAACCCTTCGTTGCCTTTCCACGTTCCGAGCTTGTTGAGTGCAGCAGTAAGCCCCGAAGTATAGTTCGTGACAGCTTCCGTAGCTGAGTTGAGCTTGATACCGAAGGTATTCATTTTGTTTTTGGCATCAACTACCGCTTGACTTGCATCATCAGTAGCTTTCTTTGCCTGCTGAAGTTCCTTGTCGGAGATACTGCCCTTGTCATGGAGAGCCTTTGCGGACTTGAAGTTTTCACTCTGTCTCTTCTCTTCCTCAACAGCCTTTTGGTACTCAGCAACAGACTGATTAAAACTGCTGATTGATGCGGCAAGGTTCTGCCATGTTGCGTTCTGATCAGTTCCGAGATAGGTACGAATCTCCTGCATGAGGTCAACAACCTTCTGCTGTGTCTGAGTATCGGCTTGCTGAAATTTGTCCGTGTTGGTATAAGCATCTAGCTTTTCAAGCATTGGTTTGAGCATTTCCTTGCTCATATTGCCTACGCCGCTCATCAGACCCTTCCAGTCAATGCCCATAGAGATGCTTTCGTAGTCGAAGTTGGCGAGTGCTTTC
>ULQM01065525.1_pt1 | contig 10781 bp, 7 predicted proteins | sample 1954451 | NCBI WGS metagenome assembly ULQM01 (sample SAMEA4835655, study PRJEB28245) | human gut metagenome | biome: gut microbiome; material: fecal sample | place: Denmark | collected 2008 | reverse complement strand
TTTCCGTTATCTCGTTATTTTTCAAGCTTTTTCACCCTTTTGTAGATATTTCACATACAAAAATTTTATCACATTTATATTTTTGTGTCAATTCAGGTTGATTTGCAGACATAATAATGCTAAAATAAAAGTAAATTTATTTATGAAAGGAATTTAAAAAATGGCAAAAATTAAAAAGATTTCGGCAATTATGGTTGCCGCAGTTATTCTCTGCACCTGCTTTTTAATCAGCGGTTGCGGCGGTGACACAGAGAGCAGTTCTTCGGCAAAAGCTACTTCCGCAGTTTCAAACGAAGAAACAACATCCGCAGGCACAGACACAACCGACTACAAGTCAAGCTACACAGCTATTATTGATGTTAAAGACTACGGTAAAATTGAAGTTGAGCTTTATGAGGAGCTTGCTCCGATTACAGTCAAGAACTTTGTTGACCTTGCAAAAGACGGCTTTTATGACGGTCTTACTTTCCACAGAATCATTACCAGCTTTATGATTCAGGGCGGTGACCCAAAGGGTGACGGCACAGGCGGCAGTGAAAAAACAATCAAGGGCGAATTTGCTCAGAACGGTGTTGAAAACAACCTTTCACATACAAGAGGCGTTATCTCAATGGCTCGTTCAAATGATCCCGACAGCGCAAGCTCACAGTTCTTTATTGTTCAGGCTGACAGCACATATCTTGACGGTCAGTACGCTGGATTCGGCAAGGTAACTAAAGGTATGGATATCGTTGATAAAATCTGCGAGGACACACCTGTTACAGATTCAAACGGTACTGTTGAAAAGAAAAATCAGCCTGTTATCAACTCAATTAAGATTGAGGAAAAATAATGAACGGTATAACTGTTCTTGTTGATGCGGATGCCTGCCCTGTTGTAAAATCGGTTGAAAGGATTGCAAAAAATCACAATGTTCCCGTTGTGCTTTTGTGTGACACAAACCATGTTCTAAAGTCAGATTACAGCGAGATAAAAATTATCGGTGCAGGCGCAGACGCAGTTGATTTGGCACTTGTCAACCTTTGCAAAAGAGGCGACATTGCGGTAACTCAGGATTACGGAGTTGCGGCACTTGTGCTTGGAAAGGGTGCGTACTGTATTCATCAATCGGGAAAAATTTTCTCGGATGATAACATAGGCGGTCTGCTTATGGACAGACACCTTGCCAAAAAGGCGAGAATGTCAAACGGCAAGCATCACATTAAAGGACCGAAAAAGCGTACAAAACAAGATGACGAAAACTTTGAAAAAAGCTTTGAATCTTTGCTTGTAAAAGCGTTAGATAATTCCAATCAGGAATAATAATTTTTCGGCATATACTTGAAATGCACAGAAATGTGTATTACGATAATCATAGGCAAAATGATGTAAATAGCAAAACGAAACCCTCGAAGTCGGTAGCTTCGAGGGTTTCTTCATAGGTTGGCTGTTGAAGTTACTATCTATCCAACCACTTGCAAATATATTAGGCAACTACACTTGCTCCAACAGATAGGAAAAAGGATATAAGCAACTCCAAGAAAGTCGCCTTCTTCCTGACGGAAAGAGTCAACAGCAAAATCGGTATATCACATCTGTTGAAATATGTCGATATATTTCAGCCAACCTTTACAAACAGAACACCCCGAAGAAGCTAATCTTCGGGGTGTTTTATGTTTTACTGTAAGAATTTTTGCAATCGCATACTCGGGCAAAATATGATATAAACAATTCAAACTATCTTCCCGACCACACCTAACAGCTATTAACTTTTCACTCCTCACTTCCAACGGTATCCGTTGTTTCGGTTGATTTGACTTTTTTCTGATAGGTGTCAATATTAAAAATGCCGAGATTTTGTTTCCATTTCAGGATTCGCTTTACGGATGCGTCAACCTGAGCTTCGGGAATTTTACCGCTTTGAACAGCCTCAAGAACTGCGGGATATTGGGTATCGACAGATGAACAGCAGAGCAAATCGTTACCGCATTTTGCCGCCGTGACTGCCGCCGCTTCATTCCCCGTAAAATCCGTGATTGCGTCCATAATAAGGTCATCGGTCATAATTACACCGTCAAATCTAAAGTCATTTCTGAGAATATCATGCACCTTTTGTGAAAGTGACGCAGGATATTCGCTGTCCATGCAATTAACTATGTTGTGTGAAACAAGAATACAGTCGGCACCAGACTCAATTCCCTGATAAAACGGCTTAAAATCTGTATTTTCAAACTCCGAATAGTCACGGTCATCGTATGCAATTCCCGTGTGTGTGTCGCTGTTATTGCCGTAGCCCGGGAAATGTTTCAGAACCGTACCGAGTTTTTTTGATTTGCTCGTTTCAACAACAGTTCGCACAAATCTGTTTTCCATATCAACATCCGAGCTGAAAGAACGGTCATACATAAAGCCGTATTCATCGGAGGTCATATCGCACACGGGTGCAAGATTCACATTGATTCCGAGTGAAAGGAGTAAATCCGCTTTTTCTTCTGCATCCTGCTTAATTGCATCCCAACCGCCGCTTGAGTATGTATCCCTCGGAGAAAGGAACGGGGCTTCTCTAAGATTAGGATTACTGCTGACACGCACAACCGTTCCGCCCTCTTCGTCAACGCCGATTAAAAGCGGAATATCTGCCTCATCCTGATAGCTTTGAATACAGTTAATAACTTCATCTTTGGTTTTTCCGTCAAAATCTCTGCCAAACAGGATATAACCGCCGATATTGTACTCGCTGACCTGTTGCACGGCGTCTTCATCGGGACAGCGTACAAAGAACATCTGCCCCACCTTTTCTTCAAGCTTCATATTTGAAATGAACCTGTCAAGCTTTTGATCATTGATTTCTTCTTCCGACATTGTAGTCGGCTGAACTGTAGTCTGCTCTGTTGCTTGGAATTGTTCGGGCTCACTGTCACCGTTTGCACAAGCCGACATTAAAAACAATATGCATAATGCAAGCAAAGCAGATAAAGTTAATTTTATGGTTTTCTTGAATTTTTTCATAAATGCCTTACGCCTTCTGGATTTTTGACTGCACTCCCTTTGTGACATAAACAAGACATCTTACCGTGACACCGTTTGCCGTGGTACATGATACTGTGGTTTTGCCCGTTTTGTTGGCTGTAATTTTTCCGCTGTTTTCATCAACGGACGCGACAGTCGGATCTGTTGACGAATAGGTTGTTGAACAGGTCGCCTCACCGTCTGCAACAGAAAGATTCAGCAAGCTTGAATTACCCTCTGAAAGTGAAATTTTATTTTTGCCAAAGCTCACCGCCATGGCAAGAAACTTTACATTCACATTCACATTTTTTGTTTTACCGTCAGATGTCGAAATCGTGATAACCGTATCGCCTATGCCCGTGGCAACAATGTTGCCGTTTTCATCAACAGAAGCAACTGACGGATTACTGCTGTAGTAACTCATTTCAATATCTCCTCTCAACTCGGTAATTTTACTGTTGAGAGAATATGTTTCAAAAAGACCCATCGAAAGCTCAGTTATCGGAACAACAAGTTCAGATTTGTTCTGAGCAACCTCATTGAGCTTTTCGGCAACGGCAGGACCGTATATCTTCATATTAGTATACGCAAGAGGGTGGATTCCATCGCCTTTTTTAGTTGTTGTATTATATTTAAAATACTGTGTTGTAATTTCCTCGTTGTCATCGGTAAGCTCTGTTTCTTCCGAAAGATCAACATAAGGGATTTCCCACTTGTCGAGGATATTTTTAATCAAAGTCCAGTATTGCGACTGTTTTGTCTTCTTTGAACAATCGTGACAAAGAACGAACAGTTTGATTGAACTTTTATAATTCATATTAAGAAAATAGCAAATACTTTCCAACGCACCCGCGGTTGTATATTCATCATACTTTCCCGACTTATTGCTTTTGTCAGTCATAGAACCGATTTTTACATTTTTGAATAGGTCATTAAAGCCGCCGTCAAGCAAAATAACATCGTAGTCACCTTTCATTTCTCGGACACGCTCAAGGATACTTCTGTGGTCTGTGCCGATAAAATCCTTTCTTATTGCAAGAGTTGTGCCGGGTACAGCCTTGTTGGTCATTGTCATATTATACTTTTCGGCAACATAATTACAGAATGAATAAGTTGAATTACCCATTGTGTCCGTACCCGAACCGTAGGCAACGCTGTCGCCGTCACAATACATTGTTCTGCCGGAAAGATAGTCGGGGGCGGTATACAGTGCCTTTACACAGGGAAAAAGGTCTTTGCAAAATTCATTTTCGACAGCCTGCAAAATCAAATTAACATCGTTTTCGGTTATTTTTCCGTCATCGTCAACATCAGCCTTTGTGAGCTGTTCTTCTGTAGGAATACTGCCTATAAGACTTTTTGCAAGCTTCGCGTCATGAGCATCAACCTCACCGCTGCTGTCAACATCGCCGTAGGTTACCTCACCTGCCGAAACAAAGTTAAGAGAACTGTCATTGCAATATTTTTCTGCAACGGTGCCTGAATAGCCTTTAAGCGTAAATGCCGAATCAACTTCATACTGCTGAGTACTGATTGTCTGCTTGCTGTAGGAGTCAAAAACACCTGTCTTAGTGGTACAGTCTACCGCAAAAGAATCGTCACAAATCTGTGTCACGGACATAGGAATGCTCACTGATTTAAGCCTTTTGCAATTCATAAAAGCGCCGTAACCAACTGTTTTTAAGCCAAAATTAAGATTGACTTTTTCCAAGCTTGAGCAACCGTAAAACGCCCACCACTTAATGCTTCTGACCGTATTTGGAATTGTAACTTCCTTAATTTTGCAGGAAGAAAAAGCCGTTCTGCCTATTGAGGTGACAGGTACGGAATTTATGCTTTCAGGAATTGTCACAACGGTGTCTTTACCTGTATATCCGCAAATTTCAGCGGTATCATTGTCAAGCATTTTATATTTGAATTTTCTATATGTAAGTTCATCGGATGCGGCAAAAACAGTTGTACTGACGCCTGCAACCGAAGAAAAAACAATCATCGTTGAAAGTAAAAGAGAAAGAGTCTTTTTTATTTTTTTCATCAAATTGCTCCATAAATGTATATTTGTTTTATTTTACTACAAAATTCAACATTTTGTAAATAGGCAAACAACTTAGAATTACCAAAAAATAAAAAAAGAGGAATAACATTGAAAGCAATCAAAAAGACTGCCTTCAATAAACCTCTGCAATCATTGTAAAATATTAAAAACAAGTCAGCCTGCAAGCACAAGCGGAAGAACCTCTCCTCTGTCAATGTTAAGAACAATGGAAACCTCATCGCAAACCATTTTTTCAGCTTCTTTCAGAAAACGCTCATCACTCATATGAAGCCTTCTTCCTTTTTGAAGCTGAATCTTGCTGTGAAAATGCATTCTTCTGATCAATTCAACCAGCTTTTTGCAATCACCGCCTGCAATAATTTCCTTAAATCTTTCACATCTTTCAGACTTGTTATCAATCCAAATTTCATTGTCGGTTTTCTGCGATAAAATATTTTTAATTTCATCGGAACTCAGCACATCACGCATTTTTGAAACAAGCTGTTCATTATGCGTAGGAACAAAAAGTGTTGAAGAGTCCGAACAAACAGGCTTCAAAACATAATATTCAACAGAAATTTTCCCGATTGTTTTTGTTGTTATTTCAGTAATTTCACAAACACCGTTCGCACCGTAAAGAACAACCTCGCCTACCTTGTACATATTCTCACCATCCGTATATTTATTTCTCGTATTTATTCGATAAACACTAATGCTTACATTATTATTTTAACACTTTTTCCAAAAATATGTTATAGGCAAAATTACCGAATTTGACAAATTTTTCACCGTAAGAAATTAGTTGAATTACAACTTTATACAATTATGTGGGAATGGAAACTTGCCGAAAAAAGTGAAATGACCGACAAAAAATGCCGGTCATTTTCGGGGTATATTGGGTTATAGAAGGAATATATCAAATTTAACGAAATAAGCATTGAATACAGAAAAAATAAGAAAAACTTTTCATAACTAATTTCAAAACTCCAAAACAAATTACCTAAAAACGAATCTGTTTCAATGCTTATTCCGTGAGCATCAACTGTGCTTATATTGTACTATAAATCCGCTCAATAATTCAATTGCATTTGCAACGAAATTAAATTTCAAGTGTAAAAGATATCTTAACTTTTTTATCTAATTGTTACAAAAATAACAATCTCTACCTTTACAAAACAAAATTTGCAAAAGCTTCAGAGTACAATGATTTATGTATACAAGCTGCAAGCCGTTTACCTGTGTTTTACGCAAGAATTTCATCGGCAAGCCGTTCAAGCTGAGAAATGTTTTCTTCTTTCACAGCCGAACGAATTGTTACAACTGTAGGACAAATTTCAACATTTTTCATTTCTTCAAGATACGCTCTCATTGTCTTTGCCGCCGAAGGAGCCCAAGAGCCGTTTTCAACCATGGCAACCTTTCTGTTCTTATAGCCCTTGATTTTGAGGTGATGCAGAAAATCGTTCATTATCGGGAACACACCGCCGTCATAGCTTGGTGCGATAACAACCATTCTGCTGAAGCGGAATGCATCCTCAATATCCTCGGCAAGGTCTGTGCGTGAAAGGTCGGCAATTGAAACCTTTTTGTCTGTTTTTGACTTTACAATCTCACAAAGCTTTTCGGCAGCCTTGGCTGTGTTGCCGTGAACCGAACAATACGCAATGAACACACCGTCGGTTTCAGGCTCATACTTGCTCCATATATCGTAAAGACCGATGTACCAACCAAGGTTCTCGTCAAGTACAGGACCGTGAAGCGGACAGATTTTCCGAATATCAAGCTTTGCTGCTTTTTTGAGAAGATTCTGAACCTGAACACCGTACTTACCGCAGATATTGAAGTAATATCTTCTTGCCTCGCAAGCCCAATCGTCCTCCTGAGCGTCAAGTGTGCCGAATGTGCCGAATCCGTCCGCAGAGAAAAGAACCTTTTCTGCGTTTTCATATGAAACCATAACCTCAGGCCAATGAACCATAGGCGCCATTATGAATGTAAGCTTGTGTGAACCGAGTTCAAGCTCGTCCCCCTCTTTGACTGTAACGGTTTTATCGGCGAAATCAAAATCAGGGAAAAACTGTGGGAGCATCGAAAAAGTCTTTGCATTGCCGACAAGCTTCATTGACGGATATTTCTCGGAAACAACCTTAATATTTGAAGCGTGGTCTGGTTCAAGGTGACTTATTACGAGGTAATCAGGAGTTCTGCCGTTAAGCTCTCTGTCAAGATTTTCAAGCCATTCGTCAGTTTTTCTCTTGTCAACCGTATCCATAATCGCAACCTTTTCATCAACAATAAGATATGAGTTGTAAGAAATTCCGTTGGGAACAAGATACTGACTTTCAAAAAGGTCGATTGTCTTGTCATCAACGCCAATGTATTTTATAGAATCGGAAATTTTAACCTGCATTGTATTCTCTCCTTTATAAACCTGTGTCCGTATTTGTCGGAAATTTTTGTTAAGTCAATTATACTATGTTATCAAGTTGAAATCAAGATGATTAAGATAATTTAAACAATATGCAAATTTCGTTCATGTGTCTGATTGTATATGAAATTATTTTGCTATTGATTTAAAAGAAAAGCGATAATATAATATTGTAAAAAATACAAACGGGTTGTTATTATGGATATAGTTTCTCGTGGAGATATTTATATACAAGGAACTGCCGTATAATTGCAGTAATTTTGGAGCTGTGAAGAAACGAAGTTTAAGACTTCATTCTTCACAGCTCCTTTTAATTTTTGTAAAAAATAAGGCAATTGTTTAAAAAAGGGGCATACTTTCCTTTGTCCATAAAGCCAAATAAGATTGTTTTTAGCATGTTGTATTGTTCACAAATTTATTATACCGCAAAAGGCACATAACCGTTATCGCTTTAGGTTATGTGCCTTCTTATTTAACATTTATCTTGTGATGTTGTCATTATACAACACCTCTGTCATTATTTGCATGCACAATTTTAAGAATTTTATAAGTACAGTTCACATTTACAAAAATAACGGCTGTGCAAAAATAAGCACAGCCGTCTTTGTTTATCTCATATGATATTTAAAATTCAGTAATCCCCTTAACAACGAATTTCTGAATAAGTGTCGCATCAACAACGGTAATTGCACCGTCTTTGTTTACATCTGCTACATTTAATGTTTCGTCATCAAGTGTTGTCTGACCAACAATATATTTTTGAAGAATGGTAGCGTCAACAACAGTAATTTCACCATCACCATTAACATCACCAAGTAAAGTTTCTTTATTTGGTTTAAAATTAAAAGTAACATTGAATGCTTCATCAGATGAATTAAATGCACCAATTTGAAGTACATATGTTTCTCTTGCATTTACATTATAGCTGATACGGAAATTTCTATCTTCCTCATTATCATCATTGTATGCAAGTTCCACCATATTAGAATCAAGTAATCGTCCTAAAGTATCACTTGAACCAGTCGAATAAAATGTGAGAGAACCACTCTGACTCGGTGTGAATTTAAAATTTTTCCATACATTAGTATCTTCAATTATCACATTTTGGGTCTCATTACCGCTAATACTCGGTAAATTTTCAAGACTAATTGCACCACAGATTTTACATACACCATCAATATATTCATGGTTACCGGTTGCAGGAATTATATCACCCTTTTTCAAAACAGCCTCACAATTATTGCAAATCAGATCACCTGTGTAACCTTCTTCTACGCATGTTGGAGACTTTTCATTTTCAAGTCTTGTTGATGAATGTAAACATTCGTCATAATACGGAACAATGTTAGAAACTGAAAAGCCGTAATACGACCATAACATATTCGAAACCAGTCGAATTTTAACAGTGTCGCCAAGTACTGTAATTTTTTTGTCTGCAAGCTCTGTTCCGCTGTATTTACCTATTTCTTCGCCATTTTTATCGTAAAGATATATGTAATCACAATTTGCTTCTGTTTCTGTAGAATTTGAAAATGTAATAACAATTCTGTCAGCATCTTTTTTATAAATTGTCCAAGATTCATCAGAATCATTATTATATGGATGTGCTGATTCAATACAATCTTCCTCAGGCTTGCCACATCTTTCACAAATACCGCTTACAACATTATGACCCAAAGAATCTGTATAATTTATTTTAACTCCATCGCTGCATTCAGAACAAGAATATAAATCATAACCTTTATCAACACAAGTCGGTGCTTTTTTTTCAACGAATTTAACATCATAATGTATTACAGATTCGACCAAATTAGTATTACCATCACTAAAAAAAATCGAATCCCACTGACTTTTACTACCTTTAAATAAAACATTTGATAAGTTACTGTCACTGTCAAAAGCTAAGTTACCAATTTCTTTAACGCTTTGAGGTATAATTATAGTGGTGAGATTTTCACAAAAAGTAAATGTATAGTCTTTAATAATTTTAATACCATCCGGAATTTCCACTTTTTCTAGGTTTGAACAACCTAAAAATGCTTCTACGCCTATATTCACAACACTATTTGGTATGCTAATATTTTTAAGATTAAAACAACTTCTAAATGCACTGTCGCCAATACTTATAACACTGTTAGGAATAACCACATTTGTAATTGTGTCACAATTCTCAAAAGCATAATCACAAATTTTAGTAATACCTTTTGGAATAGTAATATCTGTAGCTAATTCTCCATCAATGTAAATTTTTCTGGCATAAAATATGGGATTGGAAAATTCATCTTCAAATTTAATCTTGCACCAATCTTCAATATTGGTTGCATATACTTCATCAAGATTAGTACAATCAGAAAAAGCATCCTCGCCAATACTTCTGATACTGCTTGGGAAAGATATGCTTTTAAGACTTGAATAACCATAAAAGGCATACTTTCCTATACTTTTTACACCATCAGGAATAGTAACATCCGTTACCAATTTGTTGTCAACATATAAGTCTGCACCTCTTCTTAACGGATTTGCATCAGGATAAGAAAAATCAATTTTACACCAATCTTCAATACTGCTCACATAAACCTTTTTTAAACCATCACACTCCAAAAAAGCATCTTCACCAATGCTCTGAATAGTACTTGGAATTGTGATGCTTGCCAAGTCGGAGCGCCCTGAAAATGCATACATACTAATAGCTGTAACAACAAAACCATCAATAGAGTTTGGAATTACAACATCACTGTCAGAGCCACGATACCCTTGAATAACAGCCTCAGTGCGGTTATTTTCTTCATTGAAATAAGTATAATAAGTAAAATCATTATACTCTTTTTCTTCACTGTCAGATTGTGTGTCATCAGCCGACTGTACTGCTGCACTTGTTGTGGTTTCGTTGGTATCAGCTGTTCCGGCTGCATTAACAGCAAGAGGCATAGCTGTAAACATACCTGATACCATCAACACAGACAACATTGCTGATATAACCTTGTTTGATTTTCTCATAGATATTCCTCCTAAAATAAATTTTTGCAATTATCCGTACTGTGCTAAGTTAAACATTTGTTTACACCTTACTATATAAAAATCAAAAGCCTAATACATAAAACATATATAGATAAATTACAATTTAATACTACCATATTTTACAGCATTATGCAACACTTGATTAAAGTTTTTCATTTAATTTTGCAGAGAAATAACAAAAAATATATCTGATACATCAAAAATTAACTCCCTTGCTAATACTGAAGATTTTTATATAGTTAATTACCTGTCAAACAGCTTAAATCCCATAATAACTACACCAAGCACTACGAGGACGATACCTGTGGCACG
>ULQM01064769.1_pt1 | contig 10786 bp, 9 predicted proteins | sample 1954451 | NCBI WGS metagenome assembly ULQM01 (sample SAMEA4835655, study PRJEB28245) | human gut metagenome | biome: gut microbiome; material: fecal sample | place: Denmark | collected 2008 | reverse complement strand
AAAAAGCCGAGCCTTATTAAAAAATACGGCATTGAGTGGCTTTTGAACCTGATAAAAAGAGTTGCAGAGCTTGCAGTATCTGCATTGCAGGATTTTTTCAGCCACATACTGGTTAAAAAATTGTCGCTGAGTATCAGCGTTGCAGGTGACGATGCGGCTGACACGGCTATAAAATACGGCAAATACTGTGCCGTTGTTTATCCGGCAGTAGGCACAATTGTCCGTGTGGTAAAATGCAAAGGCTACGGAGTTGACATAAATCCGAATTTTTCGGAAAAAGCAGAAACTGAAATTAACTTTGACTTTGCCGCAAGAATTTTCGCATTCCGACTTATCGGTCTTGCCGTTAAGCACGGAATCAAGGGACTTAAGCTTCTTGCAGAAGTGAAAAACGAACTATAAATAACTGATGATTTATATAAATATAAAAAGGAGAATGGCTATGGAACATCCTATCGGTAATCTGATGAATACTACAATGGAAAAAATTAAGGAAATGATTGATGTCAATACTATCATCGGCGATCCAATTACCTCGCCTGACGGTACACTCATCATTCCTGTTTCAAAGGTAAGCTACGGCTTTGCGTCAGGCGGTTCTGATTTGCCCACAAAAAAAGAAAACAAGGACTGCTTTGGCGGCGGAAGCGGTGCGGGTGTTACTATTCAGCCTGTTGCCTTTCTTACCGTTTATCAGGGCGATGTAAGGCTTGTTTCCGTTGACAGGGAAGAAGGTACAGCCGACAAGCTTGTTAATATGATTCCCGATGTTCTCAAAAAAGTAAAGGGAGTTTTCAAAAAGGATAAGAGCGAATCCGCAGACGATTTTTCCGAAATCACACAGGACGATATTGACGGCTGATTCGTAATATTGCAGCACCCCTCGGCATAGATTTATGCAGGGGGTGTCCTTATGAAAAAAATAATCTCGCTTGCGGTGTGCTTTGTTATGCCGTTTGTGCTTATGGGCGCAAAAACTGCGGAGGATACTCCTCCGAAAACTTCTGCACAGGCATTTGTACTGTACTGTCCCGACAACAACACGGTTATCTGTTCAAAAAATGCAGATGAAAAAATGAAGCCTGCAAGTACTACAAAGATTATGACATCTCTCATAACGCTTGAGGAGGCGGCATCCTGTAACAGCGAAGTAACCTTCAAACAGGAAATGGTTGCCGAGGGCAGTTCGATGTATCTTAAAGTCGGTGAAAAAGTCCGACTTTCGGACCTTGCGTCGGGAATGATGATGGCGTCGGGCAATGATGCGGCGAATGCGGCGGCATATACAATTTCGGGCAGTCCCGAAAAGTTTTCACAACGAATGAATGAAAAGGCAAAGCAAATCGGTATGACGAATACCAATTTTGTAACGCCGAGCGGACTTGACGACGAAAACCATTACTCAAGTGCAAAGGATATGGCTCTGCTTATGTCATATGCACTTGAAAATGACGATTTTGCAAATCTTACGGCTAAGAAGAGCATGACCGTTGAATTTCTTGAACCGAAATCAAAGAAAACCGCATATGCAAATCATAACAGGCTTTTGTCGCTTTATCCCTACTGTACAGGCGGAAAAACAGGCTATACAACGGCGGCAGGGCGGTGTCTTGTTTCCTCTGCAAAAAAAGACGACGTAACGCTTGTGTGCGTCACTCTGAATGACCGCAACGATTGGAATGACCATATTTCTCTTTATGATTACGCTTTTGAAAAGTACAGGGGAGTTGACTGCAAGGACGCTGACTTTTGTGCCGATATTCCGTGCGTGGGCGGTGATAAGAACAGCGTAACGGTTACGGGTGAGAAGAACAACACAATCGTTTTAAAGCGTGAGGACTGCGATAAAATCAAGAAAAAAATCTTCATAGACAGCTTTTTGTACGCTCCGATTGAAAAGAACGAGTCGGTCGGCAGAATTGAATACACACTCGGCGGAAAGCTGCTTTATAAATGCAATATCGTTGCAGGCGAAAAGATTAAATCGGATAAAAAGAGTGTGTCAATATTTTCGGCAATAGGAAATCTGTTTTCGTAACAGCTTAAATATACAGAAAATTTTATTAAAAAGGAATTTACATATGGCTAAAATTGAACCTATAAGACTTCAGAAATTCATAGCGCAATGCGGTATTGCGTCAAGGCGAAAGGCCGAGGAGCTCATTCTCGGCGGTCATGTCAAGGTGAACGGCAAAACCGCAATTCTCGGCGATAAGGTTCTTCCTACAGACAAGGTGTTTGTAAGAGGCAAGAGGATTGTTGTGCCGAAGGGCGGTAATTACCGATATATTATGCTCAACAAGCCCCGTGGATTCATTACCACAATGAATGATGAGCGTGGCAGAAAGTGTGTTGCACAGCTTGTTGAGAATGTCGGCGAGCGAGTTTATCCGATAGGCAGACTTGACAAAGACAGCGAGGGTATGCTTGTTTTTACAAATGACGGTGACTTTGCAAACAAGGTTATGCACCCGAAAAACAATGTTTACAAGATTTACAGAGTAACCGTTCGACCGTCAATTGACGAGGATCAGCTTGTAAAGCTTGAAACAGGCGTTGAGCTTGACGGCAGGAAAACCGCTCCTGCATATGTCCGTGTAATTCACAAGGAGCAGGGCAGAGTAGTTCTTGAAATGATTCTTCACGAGGGCAAGAACCGTGAAATCAGAAGAATGTGCGAGGCTGTCGGGCTTGAAGTTGCAAGACTCAAACGCACCCAGATCGGCGGTGTAAAAATGGGTATGCTTAAGCAGGGCGACTGGAGAGATTTGACCGAACAAGAGGTTAAAAAACTGCTTGCAAACCCGTTTTTAAACGGCAAACAGCTTTAATTTTCTGTTTTTGAAAAATACTTCCGAAACGGTGAATAAAACTATTCGTTAATTTGACAATAAATTTACGGTTTTGGTGTAATAACTATTAAATGTGTTCAAAATTGAAATAGTACAGCGTGTTTTTCTTGTACTTTTGAAGATTATAGAGTATAATGTATGTGTAGAAAATTAGTATGCACGCTCAGTTTTCGTGCATATTCAATACATGGTATTGGAGGATTTTAAGATGAGTATTGAAAAGATCAATCAGGCAAAGGCTGAAATTGCCGCAACTTCCGCTTATAAGACAATTACGGCGTTTTTTGATGCAGACAGCTTTTGTGAAATTGATGCCTTTGCAAAATCCGGTGAAGGTTTTGCCGAGGTTGTTGCAGGCTTTGGAACAGTAGAAGGTATGCCTGTTTATGCGTTTGCACAGAACAGCGACATTTGCGGCGGTGCCATGAGTAAGGCACAGGCTGCCAAGCTTAAAAAGCTGTATGGCCTTGCACTCAAGACAGGCGCTCCTGTTGTAGGTTTCTATGACAGCGTTGGCGGCAGACTTAATCAGGGTACAGAGCTTCTCGCAGGTTGCGGTGATGTTCTCAATGCTGCTGCGTCACTTTCCGGTGTTGTACCGCAGATCTCGGTTGTTCTCGGCACTTGCCTCGGAACAAACGCTCTTAACGCCGCAAGCGCAGACATCGTTATCATGAGCAAAGACGCACAGCTTTCACTTTCGGTAACAGGCAAGCATTCCGATGCCGCTTACAATGCTGAAAACGGTATTGCCTCAATCGTTTGTGACGACGCAGACAAGGCAATCAAGGCTGCAAAGGAACTTATCCTTTATCTTCCGTCAAATAACCTCACAATGGCTCCTCAGTCATTTGAAGAAGCTCCGGCAGAGGACGGTTGCGGTTGTGTAGTCAGCAGAACAGTTGACGGCAACAGCATTGTAAAGCTCTTCAATGATTACGGCAAGGAAGCGAATGTTCGTTTTGCAAGACTCGGCGGTCAGGTTGTAGGTATTGTTGTTACAAAGGGCAATGAGCTTGGTTGCAAGTCTGCAAACAAGGTTGCAAAGTTTGTTCGTTTCTGCGACGCTTTCTCACTCCCTGTTGTAACATTCGTAAACTGCCCGGGATTTGAGTCAATCAAGTCGGCAACAAAGGCGTCAGCAGCTTATGCTGAGGCAACAACAGTCAAGATTTCTGTTGTTACAGGCAAGGCAATCGGTTCAGGCTATGTTGCTCTTGCAGGCACAGGCGCTAATGCAGATGTTGTTTACGCACTTCCCGATGCGGTTATTTCACCTGTTAATGTTGAGGCTGCCGCATTCATTATGGCTCCCGAAGTTATGAATGTTGCCGCAGATAAGCAGGCTGAGGTTGCTCAGAAGTTTGCTGACGAGAATCTTTCTGCTTACAATGCCGCTCAGAACGGCTATGTTGACGGTATTGTTGAAGAAGCTCAGCTCCGTCAGACTCTTATTTCTGCTCTTGATATGCTCTCAGGCAAGCGTGTTTCAACACTTTCAAAGAAGCATTCAACTATCTGATAAATGATTACTTGTTAAAATAAAAGGGGATACTAAAAATGAAGAATTTAAGAATTACAGTTAACGGCACAGCATATGATGTTCAGGTTGAGGAACTCGGCGGTTCTTCAGCTCCAGCAGCAGCCGCTCCTGCTCCGGCAGCCGCTCCCGCTCCTGTAGCAAAGCCGGCAGCTCCCGCAGGCGCTCAGGGTTCTGTTGTTATAAAGGCTCCTATGCCCGGTACAGTTGTTAATGTTGTTGTTTCGGCAGGACAGGCTGTTAAGGCCGGAGATGACCTCGTATTCATCGAGGCTATGAAGATGGAAACTCCCGTTAAGGCTCCGCAGGACGGCACAGTTGCAACAGTTGATGTTGCAAAGGGTGAGTCAGTTGACTCAGGTAAGGTTCTCGTAACACTTAACTAATCAATAATTCGGAGAAAGGGATGCTGTAAAATGGCAAAAAAAATCAGAGTTACCGAAACTGCTCTGCGTGACGCTCATCAGTCACTCATTGCAACAAGAATGACAACAGAGGAAATGCTCCCTGTTCTTGACAAACTCGATAAAATCGGTTATTACTCACTCGAATGCTGGGGCGGTGCAACATATGACTCATGCCTCAGATTCTTAAACGAAGATCCGTGGGACAGACTCCGCACAATCAGAGAGCATTGCCCTAACACAAAGCTCCAGATGCTTTTCAGAGGACAGAATATGCTCGGTTATCGTCACTATGCCGATGACTGCGTTGAGTACCTTGTTCAGCGTTCAATCGCAAACGGTATTGACATTATCCGTATTTTTGATGCTCTTAACGACATCAAGAATCTTAAAACAGCTATCAAGGCCGCTAACAAAGAAGGCGGTCATGCACAGGTTGCTATCAGCTACACAACAGGTCCTGTATTCACAGATGAATACTATGTTGAGTATGCTAAGAGAATTGCAGACGCAGGTGCAGATTCAATCTGTATCAAGGATATGGCTGCTCTTCTTACTCCGACAAGAACCGAAAGCCTTGTAAAGGCTATCAAAGCCGCTGTTCCGGAGCTTCCGCTTCAGCTCCACACCCACTACACATCAGGTCTTGCATCAATGTGTCTTTTAAAGGGTGTTGAGGCAGGTGCCGACGGCATTGACACAGCAATCAGCCCACTCGCTCTCGGTACATCACACGCTCCGACAGAGTCAATGGTTGCCGCTCTTTCAGGCACAGAGTTCGACACAGGTCTTGACCTTAAACAGTTCTCTGACATCCGTGCTTACTTTATGACTCTCCGTGAGAAGTACATCAAGTCAGGACTTCTTGATCCTAAGATGCTCGCAACAGACGCTAACGCTCTTATCTATCAGGTTCCGGGCGGTATGCTTTCCAACCTTCTTTCACAGCTCAAGCAGGCCGGTAAAGAAGACAAGCTTGACGAAGTTCTTGCAGAAGTACCCCGTGTTCGTAAGGATTCAGGTTATCCTCCGCTTGTTACTCCGACATCACAGATTGTCGGCACACAGGCTGTATTCAATGTAATCACAGGCAAGCGCTACTCAATGTGCACAAACGAGTTCAAGGGACTTGTTGCCGGTGAGTACGGTACAACTCCAATGCCGATTGATCCTCAGTTTCAGAAGAAGATTATCGGTGACAAGAAGATTATCAAAGGCCGTCCTGCAGATCAGCTTAAGCCTGAGCTTGATAAGCTCCGTGGCGAGATTGAGCAGTGGATTGAACAGCCTGAGGATGTTCTTTCTTATGCACAGTTCCCGAAGGTTGCCCTCGACTTCTTTGAAAAGAGAAGAAATGCCAAGGTTGGCATCAACGGCGACAAGCTTGACAAGAAAAATATGGTTCACCCAGTTTGATTTGACAACTAAAATTAACATTTATGCCACTTTCGCTATGAAAGTGGCATTTTCATTTGAGCAGAATTATTCTTGCTAAATTTTTAGCAACTATATTGCATTACATATAATTTAGCGGTATAATAAAGTTAATTGAATATCTGTTGCATATACCATCATTACAGATAGAATAAATAAAAGGTGAGGAAATAAAAATGAAAAAATTTTTAACAGCATTGATAGCATTTGTAATGTGCTTTTCGGTTGTAACAACAGCTTTTGCGGCTACACCTGATGAAACTTCTGATTCAGACTTGATTTCAGATATTAAACAGGCTATGTTAGATACATATTATGGCGATGAAAAGCCTGATTTTATTGAAGTAAGAATATATGGTACAGCCAGTGACGGTGGCGTGTATTTCGATTTTATGGATAGTTTTACACACTGGACAGATGAAGTGGAATTCGATATAGGTGATTATACTGTTTCTTATCCGAGAGATTGTCCCGTTTTGTTATACAAGAATAATAAAGTATATACCTTGTCAGATGCCTATGAAACAGGTGTAATTGATGATGATATGCTCTATGAATTATATGTTTGGGGAAATCTTTGGGGTAAGATAGATGTTACCCCAAAGGGTGAAGATAGAGCTCTCCTTTCAGAAATAAAGCGTGTAATTATAAATAAATATTACAATGGCAAAGCACCTGAATATTTGAATGTCGAAATTGTTGGTTCTACAAGTGATGAAACAGTATGTTTTAGAAATATACCCTTTATGAGTTTAGGCGTTATGATTGAACAAACAATTGGCGACTATACTTATTATTATAACCATGGCGATGATGTTATGCTTTATAAGAATGGCAATGTTTACTCAATTAAAGAGGCTTACGAAAGCGGAGTTATTGACGATAGTATTCTTGAAGAATTGTCAAAAATGAATTTTGGTTTGGAATCTAATAAACCGAATACAACTGTTCCTACTGAGCCTACAACTACGGTTGCAACAGTTGACGAACCTGTAACAGTACCCGATACAACTTCTGCAACTTCGGCAACTAAGCCTGTTTCAACAAGCAACACAGCAACAAATGACACACCGAACAATTCACAGAATAACAGTGGTGCTGTACAGACAGGACAGAACAGCGTTGCTGTAATTCTTCTTGTTGCAATGCTTGCAGGTTGTGGTGTGATTTTTGCAAAACGCAGAAATTATTTTAAATAATTCAAAATATCAACAGAATATATAAAATAAACCGTTCTCGCTTTTGTGAACGGTTTATTTGTTTTAGCTTAAAAATTTGTGATAGTTTATCAAGATGTATTGCTTTTTATATCATTTAATGTTACAATTAACCTGCATAAAAATTTAGCGAAAGTTTTTAATAATGCGTAGAATATTTACAAAGTGAGGGATAACTATGAAAAAGTTTTTACCTATAGCTATGGCGGCGGTAATGTCGATGTCTGCGGTTGCGGTTTCGGCAGTTCCTGCAAATGCGGTTGAACCGCTTAACACACCCGTGCAGTATGCACAGGTTGCAAGGGCAAGCTTGGCTACTCCGAAAATTTCAAAGGCCGAAAGCGTTTACGGCGGTGTAAAGCTTACATGGAACAAAGTAAGCGGTGCGGCTAAGTACAGAGTTTACTACAAGGGTCGTAAAGGTTGGACACGAATGGTCGATACAACTTCAACCTCATATATCGACAAGGATGTTTCATCTGGCAGGAATTACACCTATACTGTAAGATGTATTTCTGCTGACGGAAAGAGCTTTACAAGCGGTTATGATTCAAAGGGCAAAAGTGTAAAATATATTGCCGCCCCCGAAATTTCAAAGCTTGAAAATGTAAACGGCGGTGTGAAAATTACATGGAACAAAGTAAACGGTGCATCAAAGTATAGAATTTATCATAAAAATTCGTCAGATTGGTTCAGAGTATCAGATACGACTTCTAATTCTATAGTTGATAAATCTGTTGGTATGGGAACATATACTTATACCGTGAGGTGTATAAGTGATGACGGAAAGAGTTTTGAGAGTGGATTTAACCCAAAAGGCTTAAGTATCAGATATAATCAAGCTCCTAAAATACTTGAAACCAATGTTGTAAACGGCGGTATTAAGGTGATTTGGGATTCTGAAGAAAATACAAATTACAGATTGTACTGCAAAACAGAAGGTAAGGGCTGGACAAAAGTATGCGATAACAAAACAGGTGTTGTGACACATAAAAATTTACAGCCGAATAAGACCTATACATACACTGTAAGAGCAATCAGTTCCGACGCTAAAAAGTATTTGAGCGGTTATGACCCTGTGGGAATGAGCGCAAAATATGTTGCCACACCGAAAATATCAAAGGCAGAATATACATATGACGGTATCAAGCTTGCGTGGAATAAGGTTGCAGGTGCTGAAAAATATCGTGTATATTATAAGGATGCTACCGGTTGGAATAAACTTGTAGATACAAAAGGTACAAGTTATCTTGACAAGGGACTTGTTTCAAGAGAACTCAGCGTAAAAGATAGTTCTGTAAACGGTCAGTATATTTATACTGTTCGCTGTATTTCAAGTAACGGCAAAGTTTTTCAGAGCGGTTATGACACAAAGGGTGTAAAAAGTGCATTATATAACAACGGATGTCCGGAAATTTATAATATTGATACAATGCACGGAGGAATTACTTTAACTTGGAATTCTACCGCCGATAAAAATTCAAAGTATCGTGTTTATATTAAGCAAAGTGGTTCGTGGAAAAAGATTGCCGATACAACCGATAACCAGTACACTTATAAGAATGTAAAAGCAGGACAGACCTATACTTTTACCGTAAGATGTGTATCAAAGGATGAGAAGAAATTTACAAGTACCTATAATCCGTCAGGTGTTGCATTTAAGTATAAAACAACCAACAAAACAAGAGATGCATATATAGATTATCTGCTTAAACATGAATCGGAGTGGTTGCCTGAACTCAAGGTGGGGGACATTGCTTTGGCAGGTGTGCAGTTTACAGACCTTGATTTTGACGGTGTTCCTGAGCTTATAGCGCAGGAAGTAGGGGATAAGGAATACTATTTGAATGCAAGGGTATATACTTTCAAGAATGGAAAGCTTTCATTGGTTGGATTTGATAATTCTATGACCTACATTCAGAATAGATTGGCCTACTTATACGATAAATCGGCTAAAAGGTATGTGATAAATTCAGCCGAGTTATCAACCAGCAATCCCGATCGTTATCTTGATTGTGAAAACTATACATTGAGTTATGATGGCAACCTTATAAGTGCTCATCCGTATTCTTCTTATCATTTAGCTCTTGAAAATTGGGGATTGGATTACACCTATTATGTTCATGGCAGGACAAGCAAACAAGTGTATAATGCTGCAAACTTGAGTACACTCGATAATTGTGTAAATGCACATATGTACAGTCAGTTTGTTTACTGTTCTGTTGACGGCTATCCAAAGCTTTGGAATAGTTATAGCGAAACACAGAAGAAACAGCACCTTACTGATTCTTATAATGCATTCTCATACGATAAATACTAATTGAAACATAGATTGGTGTGAAAAATTTCATACCTATAGCCACGGCGGCGGTTTTGGAGAATGCGATTGAACTGCTGAAAATTTTGCAGCATTTTATGGATGGGTATTTTATAAGTGGCGATTACAAATGGCATAAATTGTATTTTAATATTTACAAAGTTGTTTAAACAATATTTGTTCAGCAGCTTATTAAACAAGGTGCATACATTGTGCATCTAAAAGTCATTATACGAGGAGGAATTATTATGAAAAAATTATTATCCCTCGCAATCGCAGCACTACTTACTTTTTCGTGTGCTTTAACCGCCTTTGCGGCTGCCGACAATTCGGCAACTCCCGATGAGGCAAAAACACCCGTGGAGCTTAAGATAATTGAGCCTCCGTCAAAAACCTATTTTTGGGAAAATGTTATTCTTCCGCCCGAATCAGTTAAAAATGTTTATGCAGACAGCGAGCATTACTATGCTTTTGCTGACAAAATGAACGCATACAGCTTCAACCCGATGCTTGACCTTTCGGATGCAAAGCTTGAAGTGGTTTACAATGACGGTTCTTCGGAAAGTGTTGATCCAGCCGACTGTACCGCAGAAGTTTCCGATCCGTTTAATTACGGCGAGGTAATGCGAACAGCTCTTGATACCGCAGGCAATCTTGAACTTGATACACCGTATGAAGAAAATCTAAGATAAGGATAATGCAACTAAGAATACTGTGATGAACGATAACGGTTCTGTTCCGACAGGCAGTCCGATTACAACTATGTTATTCACATTATCTGCTGTTATTGCAGGCGGTGCATTGCTTCTTTCTTACAGAAAAAAGTTTGAAAAGTAAATCAAATAATTGACACTCATTTTTCTTAATATTCAGACAACTGCCCCCGAATCTTTCAAAGGTTCGGGGGCAGTTATGTTCTGTAAAAACAAAACGGCAACGGAAAAATTTATCCCGTTGCCGTTTAATACTTTTAATGATTTCTACACTTAATCTTCACCGATAAGCTTTACGGTTGTTGCGGT
>ULQM01062543.1_pt1 | contig 10796 bp, 10 predicted proteins | sample 1954451 | NCBI WGS metagenome assembly ULQM01 (sample SAMEA4835655, study PRJEB28245) | human gut metagenome | biome: gut microbiome; material: fecal sample | place: Denmark | collected 2008 | reverse complement strand
ACACAAAACGGACGGTTCGTATGTGAACCGTCCGTTTTTTCATTCCATGCAGGACGCGCGGGAGAGCATCTTTTCTCAGCTAAACCAACTGTCCCGCAATGTCTTTTGTTTCTTTTCTTCAAGAAAAGAAAACGTACCCCTTTCAAGAAAAGAAACCGTCCCCCATTCCTTTTAGAAGAAAAGAAGCCTTCCCCCTTAGCCGTTCAGCACCTCGTAGATCCGCTGCAGATCGTCCTCGGAGAAATACTCGATCGTGATCTTGCCGCGTTTTTCGCTGCCCGCGATCTTCACCTTTGTGCCGAGCCGCTCGCGGAAACCCTCCTCCAGATCGGACAGGACCGGCGTGAGCGCCGGCTGCGCCTTCTTCGCCTTCTTCGGCTTGTCCGCATCCAGATTCTTGATCCGGCTCTCCAGCGCGCGCACCGAATATCCCAGCCGCACGCATTCGTCCGCGATCTTCTGCTGCGTCGCCGCGTCCGCAATGCCCGCGATCGCCCTGCCGTGCCCCGCAGAGATCGTTCCCTCACGCACGAGCGCAAGCACGGGCTGCGGAAGCTGGAGCAGCCGCAGCGCATTCGCGACCGCAGGGCGGCTCTTTCCGATGCGCTCCGCGACCTCCTCCTGCGTCATGTCGTGCTGCTGCATCAGAAAACGGATCGCCGTCGCTTCCTCGATCGGGTTCAGATCCTCGCGCTGGATGTTTTCGATGAGCGCGACCTCGTGGATCTTCGCCTCGTCGTAATCGACCGTGAGCACGGGGACCGTTTCCAGCTTCGCCATCCGCGCGGCGCGGAATCTCCGCTCGCCCGCAACGATGAGATAGCGCCCGTTCTGCTCCTTCACGATCAGCGGCTGTACGATGCCGTGCTGCCGGATTGAGGCGGCCAGCTCCTTGAGCGCCTCCTCCTCAAATTGCTTGCGGGGCTGCTGTGCGTTCGTGTCGATCAGCCGGACGTCGACCTCCTGCACGCCGGGTTTTTTTTCCGTGTTTTCCTCCATGTACGGGTCGAGCAGTGCGTCAAGGCCGCGGCCCAGTCCCTTTCTTGCAGCCATGTTACTTGCCCTCCTTTTCCATGAGCTCCGCGGCGAGCGCCCGATATGCGTGCGCGCCTGTGCTGTTGCTTGCATAGCGCGTGATCGGCAGACCGAAGGACGGCGCTTCCCCGAGGCGCACGCTGCGCGGGATGATCGTTTCATAGACCTTGTTTTTGAAGAACTTTTTCACTTCCTCAACGACTTGCACGGATAGATTCGTCCGGGAATCATACATCGTGAGCACTACGCCCTCGACGTCCAGCGCGGGGTTCAGATTCTTTCTCACGAGCTTCACCGTGTTCATCAGCTGCGACAGGCCCTCGAGCGCATAGAACTCGCATTGAATCGGCACGAGCAGCGTATCCGCGGCGTTCAAAGCGTTCAGCGTGAGCAGTCCGAGCGACGGCGGGCAGTCGATAAAGATATAGTCGTAGGCGTTTCGCACGCCGTACAGGGCGCGCTTGAGCACCTGCTCCCGCGCCATGCGGCCGACCAGCTCGATCTCCGCGCCCGCAAGCGCAATGTCAGAGGGAATGAGATGCAGCGTGTCGATCATCGTGGGGATCGCCGCGTCCTTTGCCGGCACGTCGTTGATGAACACGTCGTAGATCGTGTTTTCCACCGTGCTTTTATCCACGCCGAGACCGCTCGTTGAGTTGCCCTGCGGGTCGGAGTCGACAAGCAGCACGCGCTTGCCCTCCTCCGCAAGACAGGCGGACAGATTCACGGAGGTCGTGGTCTTGCCCACGCCGCCCTTTTGATTTGCGATCGCGATGATCTTTGCCATAGCTTCCTCCATAAATTCCTGCTTTTGCAGTTTTGCTGCGCTGTATTCCGTGATTATTATATGTTCCACGTGAAACATTGTCAATTGCGGCGGCGGCGCGAGACGGAAATGTTTCACGTGAAACAATGGTGTCGGCCGCGTACATCCGGATCCGCTGTTTCACGTAAAACAATGCACCGCCGCGCGCTTGGCAGAAACGATCGATTTCGGTATACTGCAAAAAAAAGATGGGAATGAGGTTCTCCCGCGGCAGGACGCAGCTTGCGCCTTGCCGGAACCGCCGGCACTTCCGACTGATGACTTCTCATGCGCCGCAAGAGCGCCTGGGGAGTTTTTTCTTTTTCCGGCGCGGCGGCAGATTTTCATTTTCAGGAGGGAAATCTTTCCATGCGCACCTCACTCGGACTGATGTATCTTGTCGGACTTTCCACGGCGTCCGTCTGCCGCCGCATCCGTCTGCCGCGCATAATCGGACTGCTGATCACGGGGATCGTTCTGGGGCCGTATGCGCTCGATCTGCTCGATCCGTCCATTCTCGGTATCTCCTCGGAGCTTCGGAAGCTTGCGCTCGTCATCATTCTCATCAAGGCGGGGCTGTCGCTCGACCTCTCGACACTCTGGCGCATCGGCCGCCCGGCAGTGCTGCTGTCGTTTCTTCCGGCGACGTTTGAGATCGCGGCGTGCGTGTTGTTTGCGCCCGCTCTGCTTGGGCTCGAGGACGCGCTCTCCGGCAAGGTCGCGCTGTCCGGGCTGCTCGCAGTGATGAGTGTGGCATGCGCGGTCCAGCTTCGGATGCCGCCCGAGGTAGACGCGCGGCTGTCTGAAAAATTCGGGAAAGTCTGGCTTGCGACGGAGGTGGCGCTCTTTGTGCTCGTCGGCGCGGCCGTCGATCTGCGCTATCTGGCCGACACGGGGCTTCCGGCGCTGCTGCTGCTGGTGATCGGCCTGATCTTTCGCACCGCCGGCACCTATCTCTCCCTGCTCGGGACGGCGCTTGACCTGCGCGAACGGTTGTTTCCGGTGATCGCATATCTGCCGAAGGCGACCGTGCAGGCGGCCATCGGCGGCGCGCCGCTTGCGATGGGGCTGCCCTGCGGCGGTCTGATCCTCTCCGTGGCTGTGCTCTCGATCCTTGTGACCGCGCCGCTCGGTGCGATCGGGATGGAGGTCGCCTGTCCGCGGTGGATCACGCGCGAGGCATGAATCGCTGCAGGCAGCGGCATATTCGTGCGGGAAATCGGCACAAATGTGTAGTTGCCTGCGGTCGCTTGCACGGGCAGAAAAGCAAAGCGCATACCGGTGGACGCGAAAACAACGCGTTCCCCTATTTTCTTGCGGAAATGAAAATACGGCGGCGCGGGAAGAAACGCTGCGCTCGCCCGCATCGGTCGCGGGCGGCGTCGGAATGACGGCTCAGCTTGCTGAATAGACAATCCCCGCATCGGTCGCGGGACAAGACGGAACAGAGAAATGCAGGGCGCACGCACGGCAGCGGAAACGGCACGCGGCGCCTGCCCGTAAAAAGGAGACAAAAAAAGGACGCAGGGCAAAGGGAAGCACCTGCGTCACAAATGGCGGCTGCACAGCCGAAGCCGTACAGCCGAGCAGACGCGAGACAACGTCTGCTGGGGACACTGTCAGTATATACCTGTGATCCCGTTTCGTCAAGAACCGTGCTGATATTTTTTGAAAATTATTTTGCAAGGATTTGCAGCCGGTTTCAGGCGTCCCTTGATTGACAAAACCGCCGCCGCGTTATACATTATTATATTATGGATCAACTGACCCGGAGCGCGGTTCCGGGCGGAATTTGGGAGGATACACAAGGTATGCCGGAACGCTATGACCCGGAACACATTGAGCTGAAATGGCAAAAGCGCTGGGCGGACGAGCGCTGCTTTGAAGCGGAGAGCGCGCATGACAAGCCGAAATTCTACGGCCTGATCGAGTTTCCCTATCCATCCGGACAGGGACTGCACGTCGGTCATCCGCGCCCGTTCACCGCAATGGACGTCATTTCGAGAAAGCGCCGCATGGAGGGCTATAACGTGCTCTTCCCCATCGGCTACGACGCGTTCGGCCTGCCGACGGAGAACTATGCCATTAAGACGGGGATCCACCCCGCAAAGGTCACACATGACAATGTGGCGCGTTTCCGCAAGCAGCTGCAGCGGCTCGGCTATTCCTTTGATTATTCCCGCGAGGTGAATACGACCGATCCCGATTACTACAAGTGGACGCAGTGGATCTTTCTGAAATTCTTTGAAAAAGGGCTTGCATACAAGGCGGAGATCCCGATCAATTTCTGCACGAGCTGCAAGGTCGGCCTTGCGAACGAGGAGGTCGTGGACGGGCGCTGCGAGCGCTGCGGCGGCGAGGTCGTGCGCATGGTGCGCTCGCAGTGGATGCTGAAGATCACCGAGTATGCGGAACGGCTCATCGACGATCTCGAGCTTGTGGACTATCTCGACAAGATCAAGGCGCAGCAAAAGAACTGGATCGGCCGGAGCGAGGGCGCGGAGGTCTGGTTCCGCATCGCGGATTCCGACGAGCGCCTGCTCATCTATACGACCCGCTGCGACACGCTGTTTGGCGCGACCTACATGGTCGTATCGCCCGAGCACCCCATCATCGAAACGCTGAAGGATCGCATCGAGAACCTCGACGAGGTGCGCGCCTACCAGAAGGCGGCGTCGCTCAAGAGCGATTTTGAGCGCGGCGAGCTTGCAAAGGAAAAAACGGGCGTGCCGCTCAAAGGCGTGACCGCGGTCAACCCTGTGACCGGCAAGGAGATCCCGGTCTGGACGTCCGACTATGTGCTCATGGGCTACGGCACGGGCGCGATCATGGCGGTCCCCGCGCACGACGAGCGCGACTACGATTTTGCAAAGAAATTCGGTCTGCCGATCGTCGAGGTCGTCGAGGGCGGCGACGTCGAAAAGGAGGCCTACACGGACTGCGGCCACGGCAGGATGGTCAATTCCGGTTTCCTGAACGGCTTGGAGGTGAGCGAGGCCATTCCGGCCATGATCGCCTACCTTGAGGAGAAGGGCATCGGCAGGAAAAGGGTCAATTTCAAGCTCCGCGACTGGGTGTTCTCGCGCCAGCGCTACTGGGGCGAGCCGATCCCGCTCGTGCATTGCGAGCACTGCGGCTGGGTGCCGGTGCCGGAGGATCAGCTGCCGCTGGAATTGCCGATGCTGGACGATTTCACGCCGACGGACGACGGCTCGAGCTGCCTCGCACGCGCGAAGGACTGGCTGCACACGACCTGCCCCAAGTGCGGCGCGCCCGCCGTGCGCGAAGCGGACACCATGCCGAACTGGGCGGGGTCAAGCTGGTATTTCCTGCGCTATTGCGACGCGCACAACGACAAGGCGTTTGCGGACTATGACGAACTGAAATACTGGCTGCCCGTAGATTGGTACAACGGCGGCATGGAGCACACAACGCTGCACCTGCTCTACTCGCGCTTCTGGCACAAGTTCCTGTATGACTGCGGCCTTGTCCCGACGCCCGAACCGTACATGAAGCGGACGAGCCACGGCATGGTGCTCGGCGCGAACGGCGAGAAAATGTCGAAATCGCGCGGCAACGTGGTCAATCCGGACGATTACATCCCGGTCTACGGCGCGGACGCGTTCCGCCTGTACATCATGTTCATGGGCGCGTTCGACCAGCCGATCCCGTGGAATCCCGAGGGAACGAAGGGCTGCAAGAAGTTCCTGGATCGCGTATGGCGGCTTGCGGACATGGTCAAGGGCGAGGGCGATACGGACGCCGCGCTGCGCACGAGCCTCCACACCTGCATCAAAAAGGTATCGGAGGACATTGAGCGCATGAAGTTCAACACGGCAATCGCCGCGATGATGAGCTTTGTGAACGACGTTTACGCAAAGGGCAGCATCACAAAGGACGAGCTGCGCACGCTGCTCCAGCTCCTCTGCCCCTTTGCGCCGCACATTGCCGAGGAGATGAACGAGGCGCTCGGCTATACCGAAGAGCTGCACCACAGCAAGTGGCCCGTCTGCGACGAGAGCGCGCTGGTCGCAGCCGCCGTGGAGTACGGCGTGCAGATCAACGGCAAGGTGCGCTGCCGCATCACGCTGCCCGCGGACGCCGACAAGGCTGCGGTCGAGGCTGCCGCAAAGGCTGCGCCGGATGTTCAGCTGTTCCTCGAAGGCAAGACGATCCGCAAGGTCATTGTGGTCAAGAACATCGTGAACATCGTGGTCGGATAGGGGTACGATTTCTAAGGGGAACGATTTCTTTTCTTCTAAGGGAGGACGATTTCTTTTCTTGAAGAAAAGAAACAAAAGACACTGCGGGGGAGGTTTTCTTTCGGAGAAAAGGCGGTTTCCCGCACATCCGACCCAATTGCACGGAAAAACGGATGGTTTCCATATGAACCGTCCGTTTTGTGTAGCACGTTGGCGAAAAAGGCAACAGCAGCGGAGAAAACTGTTCCGCAGATGACTTTCTTTTGCTTCCTTTTCTTTCTAGAAAGAAAAGGAAGAGCGGCGGATCGCGAGCAGTAAACGCAGCAGCGTATTGCGCGGCGCAATGGAAAGAAATGCGGCGCATAACTCTGCCTTGCCACGCTCGCCGTTGTAAACGCGGAACCCGTTTTCCGCCGTATCAAAAGCGCCTGCAGCAAAATGCCCGCCCGGACTGCCGTCCCCCGCTGCGTAGAGATAGCAGAGAATGAACGCATCGCATGCGCGGCTCTCGCGTTCCATCTCCTCCGCCGCAGTGCAGAGCCGAACGGAATAGCCGAGCGCGCGAAAATACTTCAGCAGAAAAAACGGATCCGCACCCATGCGTCCGCCGCTTCTTGCGCCGCGCCGCAGATCGGACAGCACCGTTTCCGGACGCACATCCTCGCCGAGCAGCCGCCGCGCATTGTACGCCGCGATCCAGCCGCAGCCGTGCTCCGCCGTATTGCCCCGCGTACCGAAGCGTACCCGCGCAAGCGGCCGCTGATCGCCGATCAGCCCGTTTTCCGCCATGGCCGGATGTGATGCGCCGCATGCAGCGCAGGCCGTAAGCGCCTCCAGGGACGCGGCGTCGATCGCCCGTTCCGCGCCGGGTCTCGGCGTTTTCGCAAGCAGACGCAGAATAAACAGCGAAAACCGCGCGTCAAGCGAAGGCCGCCCCGCAAGCAGACGCGCGCCCTCGCGCCGAAGAAACCGGCAGACGCACGCGTTCCACCGCCGGGACAGCGCCGCTCTCCATTGCCGCAGTCGTTCCATATCCGTTCGCTCCGTGTTTCGAGGATGTCCCTATCATACCACGGCCGCAGCAAGCGCGGCAAGCGGCGCAAAGCGCCGGCGCACGGGCGAAACAAGAAAAAAAGCGCCTCAGCGCTTTTCTCCGGAAACAATGTACTTTTCGTCGTCCGATATCGTCACGTCCACGCGGAAATACGGCTCGAACAGCGCGGCAAGCGCTTGCTCCGACATCAGACCCATGGAGACGCTGTGCGCGGATCCGGAATGGTGCCGATCGATCGCGGCGCGGCTCATGCCGTGCGCCACCGTCAGCCGCCCCCCGTTTCGGAGATGGGAACAGAGACAGGCGATGAGCGCCGCAGGGTCCGGAAAATGCGGAAACGCATTGTATACCATGGCGCAGTCGAACCCCGCAGGGAGCGCAGCGGTCAGCACATCCCCCGCCACAAAGGTCACGCGCGGATCGCTGCATTTCTTCTTTGCCGCCGCGATCATGGCGGGCGAAAGATCCACGGCTGTCACGGCGGAAACGTCCCTTGCGAGGTAATCCGGAATCAAGACGCCCGTGCCGCAGCCGACGTCGAGCACGGAGCAGCCCTCTTTGACGCCCCCCGCATCCAGGATCGTGCCGATGATGCGGTCGTCGCGCACAAGATCCTCGTCCCAGGTGGGTGCGAGCCGATCGAAAAAAGCGCGGATCTCTTCCTGCTGCATGACGAAGGTCTCCTTTTCCTTAGATGTTTGCCGGGTAACGCTTCGGAACGATGCGCGCCTTTTCGAGCGCGAGCACGATCGGCGGGAGGATGAGGAGCTGGATCGCGATGCCGGGCAGGCCGGTCACAAAATACGACGTAGCCCAGACCGCCATGGAATATCCGCCGGCGGAGAAGATGAGCGCGCGCGCAAGACCCGCAACGACGCGCCCCACGAGCATGGCGCCCACGAGCGAGATGTAGAGATCCGCATAGAGCTTGCCCGTGCGCACGAACCGCATGAGCAGGCCGGAGGCAAGGCCGTAGACAGCCAGCTCGACCATCATGGAGGGCAGATAGGCTGCCGGCGGCATTCCCGTGAGAACGCTCGAAAGCAGGGGGCCGACGAGTCCGCAGACAAGGCCGAGCGGCCAGCCGCAAAGGAGACCGCAGAGCAGCACGGGAATGTGCATGGGCAGGAAAATGCTGCCTGCATTCGGGATCGCATGGAACGCCATGGGCAGGACGACACAGAGCGCGACGCACAGCGCGGCGATGACAAAGTTTTTCAGACCGAATTTCTTGACCATAGAGACAATGTCCTTTCAACGGATGCGCGCGCAGCGTAGCCGGGCGCGTTCAACGCATAAAGTATATCAGTAGAAAAGTAGCGCTACAAGCCCGTCGGGGGGATACAAAATGCCGCGCGCATGTGGTACAATAGCCGCATGAGAAGCATACAGTATCGGTTTTCCGTGCCTGCCGCAGCCGTGCGCAGGCATCATGACGAGCACGGGCACGCACATGAGCAGCTCCATGCGCCGGACGAGCCCTGCGCTCCCTGTGCTGCGGGGCATACGCACACGCACACAAACACGCGGGCGGTCATCAACCGGCTGTCGCGCGCCATCGGGCATTTGACTGCCGTGCGCGCCATGGTCGAGGAGGGACGCGACTGCGCGGAGGTGCTGGTACAGATTGCGGCTGTGCGGTCCGCGCTGAACGGCGTGTGCAAGGTCATTCTGAAGGATCATATGGACCATTGCATCGTGGACGCGGTGGAGAGCGGGGATACGGAGGCGATCGAGGCCTTGAACCGCGCCATTGAACTGCTGCTGAAATAGGGGGTCTTCCTTTTCTTTCTAGAAAGAAAAGGAAGCAAAAGAAAGTCAATTGCGGAGCAGCTTTCTTTCTGCGTTCCTGTTGCTTTCGCCAATGTGTTACACAAAACGGACGGTTCATATGGGAACCGTCCGTTTTTCTGTACAATTGGGTCGGATGTGCGGGAAACATCCTTTTCTCCGAAAGAAAACCTCCCCCGCAGTGTCTTTTGTTTCTTTTCTTCAAGAAAAGAAAACGTTCCCCTATCAAGAAAAGAAAATGTCCCCCCTTTGATAAGAAGAAAAGAAAACGTCCCCCCTTCCTTTTCTATTTATGCCAACAAACAGAGCAAAACGCACGGCCACATGCAAACCGTGCGTTTCGGTCGTTGTTGCGTTCTCTCCGAAAAAGCGGAGAAAAGCGAGTGCGTTCCGCGCGCTGCCGGGAGCCCGCCGCCCACGGTGGGCGGACCCCGCAGAATGCAGCGCCGTGTTCAGAGATCATCCGCGTCCTGTACCGGACGGTCGCCGTACCGGGCTTGCCCCGTATAGCTTCCGAGCACATCGGAGGGGATCGCCCCCCGGTTCTGCTCGCGCATCGCGGCGGTCACGGACGGAATACGGGCCGGGTGCTCGATCTTATGCCGTTTCACCCGTCAGAACTGGTATTGCTGGTTCTGCTGTTGCTTCTGCTGCTTGCTCTTTTGATTCTGCTGCTTCTGCTTCTGCTGATCCTGTTGAGTCTCGTTGCTGTTGTAGGACATCAGTTCTGCTCCTTTCTCTTTCCCTCGGAAGTCGCAGGGCGTTGGCCGATCGCCTTGCTTAGTCCTATTTTCACCGAAAAGCGCCGGAGCTTGCATGGGAATTTCATGAAGCGATTTTTTTTGAAACGATGCTCACCGCGCGGCGAGATAGTCCGACACGCCCTGCACGATCGCCGCAGCAAGACGCTTCTGGTATGCAGGGTCGGCAAGCAGCGCCTCCTCCTCCGCGTTGCTGAGAAACCCGCATTCGACGAGCACCGCAGGCGCGCTGCACTCCCGCACGACAAAGTAATCGCCGGGATTCGCGCCGCGCTTCTTCTGCCCTGTGGCCTCCGTTACCGCGTCGATGACATGCTGCGCAAGCGCCTCGCCCTCGGCAGAGCCCTGCATATAATACGCCATCGCGCCGCGCACGGCCGGATCGGAAAACTTGTTCATATGAATGGAAACAACAAGATCCACGCCGGCATCGGAGAGGATCGCGCGGCGAGCGGCCATGTCCTCGCGCTTTGTGGCGCCGAGCGCTTCGTCGTCCGTCCGCGTCATGCGCACGGAGAACCCGCGTTCGCAGAACAGCCGCTCGACCTCCTGCGCCACGGCAAGATTCAGCCCTGCTTCGACAACACCCGTCACGCCGACCGCACCGCCGTCAAAGCCGCCGTGTCCCGCGTCCACCGCCACAGTCAGCCGCTCCGCCGCAGTCTCCGCCGCATCGCCGCGCCCGTTCGCCCGTTCAATCACGCCGAGCAGGACGACGGCGCAGCAGGCCGTGACGAGCAGCCCGAACAGCCAGCGCACGAGCGCGCGTGCCATACCATCACCTCTGACGGATGGTATGCCGTCTGCAAACGCGGTATGCGTACAAAAATATGACCGTTTTGTGAATGTCCACATCATCCACATGGTTATCCACAGCACGAACGCCCGCTTTTTGCCATTTTCGCATAGTTTTCCACCTTTCTCCACAGAGATTCCGAAAGTTATCCACAGAAACCGCTTTGCAGTCCCTCTGCCCCCATCCTGCATTTTGCCTCGGAAACCGGCACAACCGGTACAAAACCCGGCACGGATGTGCGGAGGCACGTTTTTTTTGAAGGGGAACGATCTCTTATGTTCTACAGGAGAACGTTTTCTTTTCTTCTACAGGGGAACGATTTCTTTTCTTCTAAAAAGAAAAGAAGGGGAAC
>ULQM01036970.1_pt1 | contig 10843 bp, 10 predicted proteins | sample 1954451 | NCBI WGS metagenome assembly ULQM01 (sample SAMEA4835655, study PRJEB28245) | human gut metagenome | biome: gut microbiome; material: fecal sample | place: Denmark | collected 2008 | reverse complement strand
TGTAGGTCGAGCCTACGTCACAACCGCCAAAATATTTCATTAGTGTTGCCTCCAATAAATAATTATTTAACTATACAAATTCGTTGTTATGCCAACTCTCCGTTGCCGGAGAGTTGGCAGTCGGTTTAAATTGTGTTTCTGATATCGGGATCAGACTTCGTCGTACTTGTAGTCGGGGAACTTATCCATGTCGTACGGCGTCTTGAGCATATCCTTGCGCTCCATGTTATCATAGTGGTTCTTAACAAACGGCTCAAAGACGTTGAACAGGAACTTACCGTCGAGATCAAAGAAAAATACGGCAAACAGTGCTGCATAGGCAACTGCGCCTACGCCAAGTGCTCTTTTAACAAACTTTTTCATATTCTCTGCTCCTCCCTATTACCAGGTCATGTCGTCGTCGAGCTCGAGGAGAGAAGGATCCAGAGGCTCTTCGTGCATAACTGTGGTCATGTAGTCGTTTATGAGACGACGGATCTCGGCACGGGAAACAGTGCGGCTGTCGGGCAGTGCGTGAGGAATCCAGAATGCGGGGATGTTCCTGTCACGGAACTCATCCTCGAACAGGCCGTGTACGCCCTGCATGCCCTTGCACTGGAGCTGATCGTACATTGCGACCATGTCGCAGTTAAAGCGCTCCATGTAATCCCACAGCTCAAAGATGTGATTAATGCCGCCGACTGCCATACGGCGCATCGGAGCCCACATGTGGTACTGTGCGATATCCTCGAGCATGTTCTCGTAGCTGTCGGTGCGGATGGTCATATCGAACATGAGAGAGTCCATGTTGATGATAACATTCAGGCCCCAGGTGTTGTATGCCCAAGTGCACCAGTTGGAGTAGTACAGCGGTGCGCAGGACCATGCGATGACTCTGTGGCGGGTGTTGGGGAAGGTATTTGTCTTATTGCGGACGGCGCGCTCCATAATTTTACGGACATGACCGTCTACCTCGTGCCAGATAGGAAGATCGCCGAACTGGGACTGATAGATACGGTACAGTGCCTGTGCAACGCCGTTGATGGGGTAGGAATCGGTCTTTGCCGCAACCTCCCACTTCTCCCACTCGAACTTCTGAAGCTCGTTCTGACGCTCAAGGTACTCGCACATGAGGTCAAAGTTCATGGGAACACCGGTCTGGTCTTCGATGAACTTCCAGCACTTCTCGATATCCTTCTGAACAAACTGGTTTGCGAGGGGATCGTCGAAGATCATGGGCATCTGCAGAGCATACAGAGGCTTATCGTTGAACCAGTCCTGAAGAATAGCGGTACCGACGGAGCCGTCGCAGGCCTCGTTGCAGGTTATCATGAACGGACTGTAGTCGGGAATATCGTCAAGGACGAAGAGGCCGGCCTCGGCCTGGCACATCGGGCAGGGGTCGCCGGGCAGTCCGATGGACTGAACTGCGTCAATGTAGTTGTGGACGGTGTGAGAGTTAACGTGGCAGGTTACGAAGTACGGGATCATTTCCAGAGCAACTGCCTTAAACTTATCGCGCCAGCCGTAGAACATACCGCCCCATACGGTTTCCTTCATTGCCATGGTGTGATACCATGCATCATTCTTCTTGCCGCCGTGGAGTCTGGTGTCGGCATTGAACATTGCCATGAACTGATAGATGGTCGCGTTGACCATTGCGCGATAATGCCATGCCGAGCCGCGCAGAGCCTCGCCGCGCATACCCTCAAGGCCACGATCGAACCAGTGAAGAACGGGCAGATAGGTCTGGCCTACCCAACGGTAGCGCCATACGCCCTTTGCGAAGTTGACAAGGCCGCCGTACTTCATTACGTCCATTACCATGTGCAGGTAGTTGTACATCCAAATGTTATGGAAGTAGTAGAAGGTGTCCTTCACGCCGCGCCACTCTCTGTGCTTGTAAAGGCCGGTCTTCGGGAGGTAATTATCACCGAGGCGGCGACCGCCTTCTTCTGCGGTATGGGGCTTGCCATACCAAAAATCTTTTAATGCTTTCTTAAAATCCATAATTACTTGCCCTCCTGAATCTTCTTGATCTCGACAGATTCAACGAATGCCTGGAAGCGGGTACGGAGCTGACCGGATGCGGTGTTTATGTACTCCTTCTCGATCGAGCATACGGGGATACCGAAGTCGCGCTTGAGGACGACAGTGTCAACAACGCGCTCATAGCTCCAATACTCGCAGAACTTGTTGGAGCAAACAATGATGCCGTCTGCGTTGTATTCCTTGACGAGGTCTGCCAGACGCTGCTTTCTTGCACGCATTTCATCCTGAGGCATGAAGCGCGGGCAGTTGGAGGTCTTAAGATAATGCTTTGCGATAGCATAGAGGGGATCCTCGCCCTTCTCTACAACTATCGGCTGACGGGACTCGACTGCACCGTAGCAGTAACGGTCGCAAACGACCTCTGCGCCGCAGCTTTCAACAAGCTTGGTGAAGTCGGGGTCGTCGTTCTCGCTTCCCGCGAGCACGACCTTGCAGCGGAACGGCCACTTCTCGTCGGGCTTACGTGTCTTCATTTCCTTTGCGGTCTCACGCAGGTAGGGAAGGATGAGATACTTCGGGCATACCAGCGATACGAGCTGGATGACATGGAACTCATAGCCGGTGATGGTCGGATTATCGAGCTTGCGGTAATCGCCTATCTCGTTTATGAGCTTGCAGACCTCATTGTGCTGCTTGATGGCTTCCTTGAGCGCCTTATCGGAAACATCGATTCCGAGATTGTCATGCAGCGTGGTCAGAACATGAGCCCTGAGCTGATCGCGGAAGTACTCATAGTCGTTTTCGGTGTTTTTGAAGGGAACGTCGGTGAACTCGCAGAAGAACTTGTCGTTCTGGATGACGTTCATGTCCTTGACGGAGTCAAGATGCTTGGGCTTAATGTGCTCCTGGAAGCGGCAGGTGACGGTGCAGGTCTCGGTCGCCATCTGTGCGTCGAGGAAGTTGAAGCCGCCTTCGAGTGCGCGCTCAAAAAGACTGCGGCCGTAGTGACATACGCGAGCGGACATATAGTAGGTCGCTATGTCGGGTGAGCTGCAGCGCGGTGCTCTCAGACGAACCGAGAAGCAGCCGGGCAGGTCGAGAAGTACTTCAGGCATGAAGTAGCAGGTATAGCCGATGGCGAATTTGCCCTCTGCCTTTGCCTGCTTAACCAACTCGTTGTTGGCCTCCTGAAGCAGGTTCTCAAAGTAAATCAGGTGCTTAAGGTCTCTCACGAATAACCCCCCATAAAAAATATTTTGCTGAGCCTATAAGGACATACTCTGCCTCTTATGTACCTATCTATTTTAACAAAGTGTCATATTCTTGTCAATTGCAATTTGTCAGATAAATCAGCATTTAGTGCAAATTCCGCCTCGTTTTTGTTAGACATTTATATATAACGTGTCTAAACCGTGAAGTTAGTCAAAAATTTTTGAATAGTTAATGAACACGCTGTGCAGCTGCCCTGTATCATCTCCGGGCTTCCGCCGCCTCGGCCGGATATGCCCTCGTTTATGCTTTTTGCCGCCTTTCGCAGGTCTGCAGTCCTGCTTCCGATGATGTAGCGATAGCCGCCCTCGTCGCTTCCGGAAAACACCGCTGCGATACCGGAGCACTTTTTCACCGCCTCATTCACGAGGGCTCTGAGCGCCGGCTCGTCCAAAATGCTGTCGAAAAGGCAGATGTTCCCCTCTGTCGGCTCGATCGAGCCGGCTCTCTGCCTTGCAAGCTCGCGGCACAGCTCTGTCGATCGGGTCTTCAGCTTTTCGTTTTCGCCCATCAGCCTTCGCACGGCGGCAGCGGTCTCATTGCGTTTTGCCGACAGGAGCATGGATATCTCCGTATTGTTTTCGCTGACGACTACTTCGTTGTCGTAAGCGTCAAGGCCGCAGAGCATGGTTATGCGCACGCCCTCCCCACCGCGTCGGCGACGCTCGGACGTAAGAATTCGCACCGTTCCGACCTCGGCCGTTGAGCTGACGTGCGGTGCACAGCAGGCGCAGATATCGGTGTTTTCTATCTCAACGATGCGCACGTTTTCCGTAAGCTCAAGCTTGCTGCGGTACTCAAGTGTTTTTAGCACCTCTTCGGGCGGAAACGTCGCCGTCACCTTGTAGTTTGCAGCGACAGCGTAATTTGCATCGCGCTCTATCTCCGAGAGCTGCTCCCAGCTGAGCTCGCCGTCGAAATCTATCGTGACAACGTCGCTGCCCATATGGAAGCCGACATTGTTGTATCCGTATTTCTTATGCACGAGCCCCGACACAATATGCTCGCCGGAGTGATTTTGCATCCTGCGGAAGCGCGTCTCCCAGTCGATGGCGCAATCGTAAGTACGGCCGGGCTCAATCTCACGGTTTACATAATGCAAGATTTCGCCGTTTTTCTCGTGCGTATCGAAAACACGCACATCACCTATCATGCCGCTGTCGCCAGGCTGGCCGCCGCCCTCCGGAAAAAACGCCGTCCGGTCAAGGGTCACAAGGTATCTCTCTCCGTCCTTTTCGCAGGAGGTCACCGCTGCCGTAAAGGTCTTCATGTGGCTGTCGATATAGTAAAGCTTTTCAGTCATTTCACTCGCTCCGTTTTGTTTTTTTACGATAATAACATTTTATTGTGCATCTTTCAATCGGGCAGTACAATTTTTACAAAACGCTTGACATCATATCGGCCGCAGATATAATTAAAATGTTAGGGTAGCTGAATTTCCGCTACTTTGCGTTTATATTTTACACCGAAAGGATGTTCTCTTTTTGAATAACAGCAGCTCCGAAAAAAGTCATACTCCCCTGGACTGCATCTCCGATATATGCAGAAAATATATAGGCCGCTTTGATGCTATCGTCTTCTCAAGTGCGTTTGTGCTCACGTTTTTGGTGCACATGTATACGTTTACGCACAAGTTTTTGAATCATGACGATATCGGCGGTCTTTACTCCGGCGTAGATCTGCTCTCCTCGGGACGTTGGTTCCTGCATTTTGCCACCGGCATAAACGGCAATTTCAGCAGCTCGTGGCTTGGTGCGCTCTTCGGCGCTTTTTACCTTGCAGTCGCTGCCGTTCTCATTCTGCGCATGCTGCGCATAAGGCGCTTTGTGCCCACCGTACTGACTGCCGCCTGTCTTGTGGCCTTCCCCACCGTAACGTCCACCTACGCATATATGTTCTGCGCCGATCAGTATCTTCTCGCGCTTGCGCTGTCTGCAGCCGCAGCGTATATTATAAGCCGTGAAAAGGTGCCGCTTATCATATTGGGCGGCGTCGTTATGTCGTTTTCGATGGGAATATACCAGGCATATTTCCCTCTGGCAGCCTCCCTGCTCGTCATTTACATGCTCATCGACGCGATAAATTCGCGTTTTGCAAGCTTTAAGGACTTCATAGTCACAGGGCTTAAATACTGCACCGGTCTTGCAATAGGCATGATACTCTACTTTGTCATTCTGAAGATATGCCTCAAGATAAACAACGTAGAGCTCGTCGACTATCAGGGCATAAACTCCATGGGCATGGTCTCGTTCGGCGAGCTTATCGAGCGCATAAAGGCGGCATATATCTCCTTTCCCGAGTTTTATTTCAGCTCGCCAGTGTTCCACAGCTTTTTCAAATACATCGTTATCGCGTCGTTCGCTTTCGATATCATGGCCCTTGCTCTTATAATAAAGCAGCGCAGACTTTACAAAAGCGGCGCCGCGATCGCCGAAACAGTCATTCTCCTTGTGCTGCTGCCGCTGGCCTGCGACCTTGTCTACGTTATGGCCGGCATGTTCACCGTTCACCTGGTCATGCTCTTCCCGCGCGTGTTGCCGCTTATACTGCCAGCCGTTTTAGCTTCTAATATTGATTTTTCCATTTCCGGAGCAAAAGGCGCCGGAACAATCGCTCTTACATGTGCGCTGCTGCTCAGCCAATTTGCCTGTGCGTACGAGTTCCTGCTTATAGACAACCGCGCATATTTCGACATGGATCTGACATATGAAAACACCTACGCGTTTATGACAAAGCTCACCGCAAAGATCGAGCTTCAGGAGGGCTTTACCGAGGACACACCCGTTGCACTTATCGGCAAGGCCGACATGGGCAGCGTCATACCTCAGTCGTCAATGACCGGAGTTTTCACCGGCAACAGCGCAGCCAATATGTACACTCGACCCCAGTTCCTCTCGTATTTTCTGGCATCAAGCTATGTCTATGCCGATGACGACACTGTCGAGCAAATAACCCAAAGCGAGGAATTCAAGAGCATGCCCTGCTACCCGAACGAGGGCTCGATAAAGACGATAGACGGCGTCATAGTCGTAAAATTCTCCGACTGATATTTTTTACGAGGTGCAACATGCTTTCAATTATAGTTCCTGCATACAACGAAGAACAGATGATCCCCATAACAGAGCGCACGATCTCCGAGCTGATGGAGAAGGAGAACATACCCTATGAGCTCATGTTCGTAAACGACGGCTCAAAAGACGGCACCTGGCGCGAGATATGCACCGCTGCGGAGAAAAACGTCAATGTGGTCGGCGTGAACTTCAGCCGCAATTTCGGTAAGGAGGCCGCCATGTTCGCAGGGCTTGAAAAGGCCTCCGGCGACTGCTGCGTTATAATCGACTGCGACCTTCAGCATCCTCCCGAAAAGATAGTGGAAATGTACAGGCTCTGGCAGGAGGGCTACGAGGTAGTCGAGGGCGTAAAGGAGGATCGCGGCCGCGAAAGCGCGCTGCACGGCTTCTTCTCAAACGCATTTTACGGCATCATAAGCAGGGTCACTGGCTTTGACATGTCCAATTCATCCGACTTCAAGCTCCTTGACCGCAAGGTCGTGGATACGCTCAATCAGATGAAGGAGCGAAATGTTTTCTTCCGGGCTCTTTCGTTCTGGGTCGGCTTTAAGAAAACGACCGTATCGTATTCCGTACGCGAGCGCGTTGCCGGCGAGTCAAAATGGAGCACGCGTGCGCTTTTCAAATACGCCATAACGAATATCGCCTCATTTTCGGGCTTTCCCATGCAGATCGTTACCATACTGGGCTACATCATGTTCGTTGTTTCCGTGGTGCTCGGCGTGATCGCACTGTATCAAAAGATCGCAGGCTACGCCCTGAGCGGCTTTACAACGGTCATAATAATACTGCTGTTCGGCTTCAGCATAATCATGATGAGCCTCGGCATCATCGGCCTTTACATCTCAAAGATCTATGTTGAATGTCAGGGGCGGCCGAGATACATCATTTCCTCCGTCTGTGACGGCAAAAGCGGCAAATGATCAAAATATTTTGCTCCCGCATGCTTCGGCAGGCGGGAGCTCATTTTTTCAATCGGGCAATGAGCAAAAAGCCAAATTCGCCGCAGCGGGATCGCCCAGAAGGCAGGCGCGCTGTATGCTCTCCGCGCCGTACTTTGCGCGGATGCCGTCCACGGCGGCATCGATGCTGCGCTGCTTATTCAAGTTAACATAATCTATAAATATGTCAATTTGCTCATCCTCATCTGCGTGCACGAGCTCAAGCGCACGCAGTCCGATACTGTGCAGCGGAGAGGAAAAGTCGTGGCTTTGACGCACGAGCTCAAGGCCGAATGCCGAAAGAGACACTGTCACATCGGTCGCATATCTCAGGCGCATTCTGTGCGTCGTCCATTTAAGCTCCTCGGATCTGAGCGCCACCTCGACCGTACGGCAGCGAAGCTTCTGCCTTCGCAGGCGCGCTGACACGCTTTCGGCCAGCATCAGCAGCGTCTCGCGTGCCTGACGCTCCGTTTCGATGTTTCGGGCAAGAGTAACGCTGTTGCCGACAGACTGCGGCGGCTCCTCCTCGCCCGCTCTGCGCACGCGTGAATCATCCAGCCCGTTTGCGTACCGCCAAAGCACCGTGCCGCCCTTTCCGAAGCGCAGGCGCAAAAGCTCGGGATCGGTGCGTGCGAGCTCGCCGATGGTCTGTATGCCCATGCGCGCAAGCTCAAGGCGTGTGCTGCGTCCGACCATGAGCATATCCGAGGCCGGAAGCCCCCAGACCATGCTCCTGAAATGCTCTCTGTCGATGACTGTCACGGCGTCGGGCTTTTTGTAGTCCGAGCCGAGCTTGGCCAGCACCTTGTTCCACGATACGCCGACGCTGACGGTGAGCCCCGTCTCGTTTTTGACTCTGCGGCGTATCTCGTCCGCGGTCCTGCGCGGATCGGGACAGGCAAGGCAGTTCGTTATGTCCAGCCAGCTCTCATCTATGCCGAACGGCTCGCACAGGTCGGTGTACTCGGCGTATATTTCGCGCACCATCTCAGAATATTTTGCGTAGCGATCAAAATGCGGCTCGACGATCCGGAGCTCCGGGCACAGCTGCCGCGCCTGCCATATCGCCATACCGGTCTTGACCCCGGCGCGTTTTGCCGTCTCGTCCTTTGCGAGCACTATTCCGTGCCGCGCCTCCTGCGAGCCGCACACGGCAAACGGTCTGCCCTCAAGAGACGGCCTGTAGAGCCGCTCGACGCTTGCATAGCACGAATTTATGTCCGAATGAAGTATTACCCTGTCCACATGCGCCATCTCCGTTTAAGATAATGCATCCATTATACATCGCTGTTCAGGATATGTAAACAGGTGTTTTTATCTTTTTCAGAGATTATGCTTGATTTTTATATCGTCATACTATATACTGCAGTCATACACAAAAAAGGAGGCACGATATGCGAAAGAGTATCGGAGAAATTTTAAATTCAAAGCGCCGCGAGCTGGGCTTTTCGCAGTCGGAGCTTGCTGCCGCGCTTGCAAAGGACGGCATCGACGTCACAAATCAGGCCATCTCCAAATGGGAGACCGGCAGCACGCTGCCGAGCGCAAAGCAGTTTCTCGCGCTGTGCCGCGCTTTGGAGATAGAGGACATAGCCGGCGCCTTCGGCTCGGCTCCCGAGGGAGGCATACTCGCCGGGCTCAACCCCGTCGGACGGAGAAAAGCCATGGATTATATAGAGCTTCTGCGCGACAGCGGGCGATATTCCACGCAGTCCGAGCCCGCAAAAACGCGCACCCTGCCGCTGTATTCACTGGCGGTATCGGCCGGTACGGGACAATTTCTCGACAGTGAGGATTACGATATGACCGAGGTCGGTCCCGAAGTTCCCGACGGCGCGAACTTCGGTGTGCGCGTCGCGGGCGACAGTATGGAGCCGCGCTTTCACGACGGGCAGACGGTTTGGGTCAGCCAGCAGCATAGCCTAATGACCGGAGAGATCGGCATTTTCCTCTACGACGGCTGCGCGTACTTAAAGCAGCTCGTCGCCGGTGACGGTTATCTCGCGCTGCACTCGTTAAACCCCGCGTATCCGGACATACGCATCTCCCCCGCCCTGCCGCTGCGCGTGCTGGGTAAGGTCTTGGCGGCGTGACGTTAGAAGCAGAAAAGCTGAATTAATAAAAAACGACCAAGGACAAGTCCTTGGTCGTTTCCGTTTCGTCGTAATCCGTCGCCGTTCCGTCGACCTTCGCCGTCGCCAGTCTGCGCCCCTGCGTCCATGTGAAAGTGCTTCCGTCGTAATACTTCGTCGGGTTGCCGCCGGAGTAGGTGATCGAGCCGCCGTTGTATGCCGTCAGCAGGTCGCGCCACGCGCTGTTGCCGTAGGTATAATTGGTCGTCGTGCTTCCAACTTTTTTGCTCTGAATGTTGCCCGCGGTGTCGTAGGTGTAGGTATAACTCGTTCCGCCGACCATCGCCGAGGTAAGCTGCCCCTGTTGGTCGTAGCCATAGGTCGCGCGCGTCGTTGTCGAGCTGCCCGAATCGAGGATCTTGATGAGGCGTCCGTTGCTGTCGTAGTAGCAATTATCGCCATGGGCATTGCAGGCGTATACTTCACGGTCGAGATAACACTACAAGCCGCAAAGTATAGCCTTTCGTCGCGAAGTCACTGCACTCGTTCGTATTTTTGCAACAGTCTAAATCCAAATATCACAACGAATATTGCAACAATCTCATAACCGTAAATAACAGATAGTCGCCAGTAATTTAGCGTATATGCAATGCCAATAGACACAGCAAAGTAGATAACCCCGTAACAGATAATAACTATCCATTGAACCATTGCACTTCTGTTATCCACGAAGACAATGAACGCCATGCCCAAATTCCCCAATCCGAAGACTAGCATGTAAGCTGCTGACTCCAAATCAAAGGTTTCCAAAATCACAAAAGGCAAAATCCAATTGGGCCCTGTGAATATAAACAACAATGCTCCAATAAGCACCCTGTCATAGTAATGCGGTGTATTTTTGCTATTGGCACGAATTTCGTATTTTTTCATTTGGCTCCTCACCTTTTCCAGCTAGTAAGATTAACCAATTTTGACCGCACATTACCTATAAAATTTGAGAACATAAGCGACAAATTGAGTCTACTTACACCTTCTACAATTGTTTTTTTAACCCCAACAATTTTAGCTGAATACATTGCGATTTTTTTAGGAGACGTTGTATTTCCAATCATCTGCTTAGCTGTTTTATACACTCCAGATAGCTTTGCACCATCTGCTCCCTTTCCGCCTATCGCGCCTGACATCATTCCCTCAGCTATTGACACTAAAAATCCTGATGTGGTAGTCCGTTGATTATTAATATCTGCTCTAGCAAAATAGGCGACCCCACTTGTTAGGCCATTCCCTATCACTTGTCCGAGCAGTCCAACACCACTAGCTGCAAGGGCACCTGATGCCGCACCGCTTAGTGCATCCAATGCGGCTTCTTTGAGTCCATACGACTCTCCAGCTATCATATGATTCAAATATGAAAAGCCAACATTTGCAATTGCGCCAACCACAGCACCAATTGCCAAATGGGCAACCTCACCATCCGGATCGCTCTTGTTCACCGGGTCATTTTCGCAGTATGCGA
>ULQM01049472.1_pt1 | contig 10860 bp, 8 predicted proteins | sample 1954451 | NCBI WGS metagenome assembly ULQM01 (sample SAMEA4835655, study PRJEB28245) | human gut metagenome | biome: gut microbiome; material: fecal sample | place: Denmark | collected 2008 | reverse complement strand
CTTCCTTCTGTACGGTCACCGATGTCCGCCATCCTGTCGATCCAATGGAAGTGACCTATGTCATCGGCTGTACGGCAAGTGATTACCCTGGATTTAAAGCACTGTCCGGTATATTTGATGAACAATATGTCAAAGAAATACCAGGCTATCCACCCATGCAGGAACGCTATAACCTCTATATGGACAATTTTGCCTGGATCCATACAAGTGCCACTAGGGAAGTGCACTATTCCTATGGGGAAAATGATCTGCAGGGCAGAGAAGTGCAGATTGCCTATGACCTTGAATCAATGTTTAAAGGCGAAAAGGCAAAACTGCTGCGCCCGGTTGTCCTTTCCCCTGCCAAGAGTAGAAATCATCATCTCTCCAAAGATACGGCACGTGCCCTATATGTGGAAAATGACACCATCACAGGTTCTATTTCCACCATTGAACGCTGGTTCAACTGTCCATATTCCTGGTTTGTACAGTCCGGACTCAAGGTGCGCAAGAGCAGTATTCCCGATGCCGATGCGGCAGGCATTGGCACCATCCAGCATGCCGTGATGGAACAGGCAGTAAAAAAATATGGAAAAGACTACACGAAGATATCTGAGGAAGAAATCCGGGATATCATCCATGCCTGCTTTATGGTGCTCAAAAAGCTTCACCCATATAAGGAAACCATGCTTGCATTGAGTGAAGAGCGGATGTTACAAAGCCTGCTCAAAGCCATGGCATTTCTTGACCAGTATGAAAAGCACACTTCCTTTGTGCCAACGTATGCCGAGAAGAAATTTGTACTTCCCATCACAGAACACATCATCCTCAGGGGAACGATTGACCGCATGGATGTTTTCAACCAGGCCTTCCGCATCATCGACTACAAATCCTCTCCTCATGCCCTTTCCCCATCCGCCATTGCAAGCGGCACCCAGTTACAGCTTCTCAGCTACCTGATCACAGCTGCTGAAGATAGTTCTCTTACCCCATATGGTGCTCATTACTTCTCCCTTAAGGAACCAGACCTTTCCCTGCCTGCCGCAACCCTTGCAGGTCGGGGCAAAAACAGGGAAGTTGTCCACCACTACTTCACAGAAGAAGAACTTGAGGAAGCCCTCATCAAAGAAAGACAGCTGAAGGGTTCGTGGTATGATGACAATCCTGTAACCCTTGATGATAGTGGAAACTTTATTGCCGGTTTGAAGACCGCACATTCCTATCCTCTTGCCAAAGAGGTTATGCATACCCTGTATGAACATTTCTATGATGCGGTGTCAAATGGTGACATATCCCTTGCCCCATTAGAAAATGCGTGTGCATTTTGTGATTACCGCACGGTATGCAGATTTCATGGCAATTACCGCAAACGCCCTGAAATCGTTGAAGCGAAAGGAGTCTGACTATGGCTTTAGATAAAGAACAAGAACTTGCCCGCACAATTACCGGCACATCGGTTGTTGTGTCCGCATCTGCAGGTGCTGGCAAGACGAGTGTACTTGTACAGAGGTTGTTGAAGCGGTGTCTCGAAGATGGGGTGGAACTCGACAGAATTCTCGCCATGACCTTTACCAAAGCTGCAGCTGAGGAAATGAAGAAGCGCCTTGCGTCTTCTCTATCGGAGCGCTATGCAACTGAAGAAAACAAAGAGAAAAAGCAATACATCGAAAGCCAGCTCATCAAGCTGAACAACGCCTCCATCACAACCATTGACTCCTACTGTCTTTCCATCATCCAGAAATATTACAGTGTCATTGGTCTTGCCCCTGCCACAACCGAAAACATTCTCGATGAAGGAAACAGTGCCATATTGAAACATGAAGCCTTTCTCAACACCTTCCAAAAACTGATCAAAACAAATCCAGAATCCGCCATGCGCCTTTCTTCCTTTTTCTCTGCCCGTTGTGAGGACTATGAGACATTGGAAGAGACAGTGTTTTCCATCATCACCCATGCCGGAAGCGGCTATGATCCAGATGCTTTCTATGCCCATGCCCTCTCTTCCTATGGAAACTTTCATGGACTGAAGGACTTCCCGGAAGATATCCGCAATGCTTTCTTTGACAGCCTGCTTGTCAGAATAGAACGCATGCAGGACACACTGGAAGAAATGGTGAAGATTGCGGATGAAACGGAATCCAAAGCAGATATTGAAAAGATTTACGAGAAGAAGATGCAACTGGAGAATTGCCGCAATGCCCTCCTTGCACAAAGCTACCCGGCTTACCAGAATGCCCTTGAAACATGTATTCTCACAGACCCACCTGCCGATTCCAAGAATGTGCCCTATTCCACTGTGCGCAAGCAGTACACCGATGGCATGAAGGCATTGTTAAAAGATGCCTATGATGAAAAGATTCTTGTGGAAGATGTCAGAAAGATGGCACCTGTTGTCAATGACCTCATACAGCTGGCCATTGATACATCAGATTGTTTTTCCACAATGAAGAAAGAACATACATGCATGGACTTTACGGACATGGAGAGGTTTGCTTTAAACATCCTCAATGCCTCAAATGGAGAAATCGCGGATACGATACGCAGCAGTTTTGATGAAATCATGGTCGATGAGTTCCAGGACACCAGTGCCCTGCAGAATGCGATCATCGAAAAGATTGCCAAAGCGGATAATGTCTTCCGGGTTGGGGATGTCAAACAATCCATCTACCGCTTCCGTGAAGCAGATCCTTCTTTGATGCGCAACCTGATGAAAGACCCTCACCAGCGCTGCATCACCTTACGCCACAATTACCGTTCCAAACAGAGTATTGTCGAATTCAACAACCTCCTGTTTGGAAAGCTGCTCAACATCGATGGCTTTGCGGATGCCTATACCGAAGAAGATACGGTATCCATCGGCAGAGATGCACAGAAGGAAGAACCGGTACCGGTAGAATTTGACCTTGTCAAAGAAGATGAGGAAGGTACAGGTGATAAGGAGAGGAAGGCAAAGTGGATTGCGGAAAAGATTCTGCTCATGCATGAAGAAGGCAGGGGGTTCAGCGATTTTTGTGTACTTGTGCGCTCTCACAAAAACAAGCTCGTATTGCGCAGTGCATTTGAAGCCTATGGCATTCCGTATGAAATCGATACTAGAGAGGGTTTCTATAACTCCTCCCTGTGTCTTGAAATACAGGAAATGATCCAGTATATGCTCAACCCAAAGGATAACCTCGCCCTTTGTTCTGTATTGACGAGTGGTTTATACCACATGGAAGATGAAGAACTTGCGATGTTGAAGACAGGAAGGGCTACACTTGTGGCGGGTGTTGCAGAAGAAAGACCTGATATTCCAACTCTATTTGCAGAGTTAAGGAACATTGCCATCAATCGGGGCATTGTGGAAATGTTTCAGGAAATTGCAGTTACCAATGATTACTACAACAGGCTCTCCACCCATAACAAAGCAAACTTTGACTTCCTTTTACAAAAGGCAGCTGCCACAAAGTCTTCTACCCTTTCCGACTTTCTGCGCCTGATGCAGAGTGGCAGTGAAGACCGCTCTTCAGAAGCCTCTTCCCATAAGAAAGATGATGATACGGTACAGGTGGTGACCATTCACCAGTCCAAAGGTCTGCAGTACAAGGTGGTGTTCCTCTGGGCGGATAATGAAAACCGGTTTAATGAAAAGATGGACAGGGTTTCGATTCATAACAGATTGATGCTCGGGGTGCCATACTTTGATGAAACATACCGGTTGTTCCGACCGACGGTGAATCTGATGGCGGTGCGCCATGCAATTGATATGGAAGACCAGCAGGAGTTTATCCGCCTTCTCTATGTGGCTTTGACAAGAGCGGAAGAGAGGATGTTCATCGTCGATGTACCATCTGATAAACCGATGTCCAAATCGGTAACCCGGAGTCTTTCTTCCCGCCGCAAAGGCATGTCAGCACTTCTGTTTGCTGGGGGTGTGGGAAATCCCCTCTTCACCATCGAAGAAGTTTCCCTGCAGCATCTTCCCCCTCTTCCCCCACTTCCTCATACTTTTGTGGATCAATTGCCAAAGTTTGCAATGGATGCACAGCACATTCCACCACTGCACACACCTTCTTCCACAGAATTTACCACCCTTCCCCCACTGAGTGCCAAAGAGAAGCAGGTGGGAAAACAATATGGTACATATATGCATGAATGCATTGCCCAATTGCCTGACAAGGTGTGGGAAAAGGAAGATTTCATACCATTCTCCCTTTCTGATCATGACACAGAAAGGCTGATGGCTTTCGCAGAATCTGACATTTACAAGAAGTGTCTTACGATGCATATTCACAAAGAAGATCCCTTCTTTGTCATCAGTGAAGATGGACAATATGCGATCACCGGTTCATTCGATATGGTGGCGGAAAATGAGGAAGAAGTTATTCTCATCGACTTTAAGACCGACCATGCGGATAGTGAAACGATACGGAACCGCTATCAGGCACAGATTGAGGAATATAAAAAAGCACTGCATATCCTGTATCCAGAACAGACAATTCATGCCTATGCCTACAGTTTATATAACAGTGCCTTCATTTCCCTATGACCGCTTCGTGCGGTCATTTTTTAGTCTTTGCCAACTTCCACATCACCGCTGACAGTGCCGATGCTCAATACCCTTGAACCATCTGCATAAGCGTTGATGCCGTTGATATCACAATCTCCACTGACTGTACTTGTCTCGATCAATAGATCTTCATCATCTTCCAACTGTACATCAATATCTCCACTCACTGCCCCAAGTTCCATCTTTGCAAACCAGCCAATCCGGACATCCTGATCTCCTGAAACAGTGGATATCTTGCAAAGGGAGATTTCTTCTGTGGAAATATCCACATCACCACTTTTAGAAACGATTTCCATCGTTTCATACTTTCCACCATCCACTTCCACATCACCGCTGATGGTATGCAGTACACAGTTTTTCACCTCAGTGTCATCCAGGTTCACATCACCAGATGTTGTTTTGATGTTCAGGTTATCAATAGAAATATCTTCGATGCGGATGTCTCCAGACACTAGGTCCATCTGAACATCTTTGAGTGATGGAACTTTCAATGTGACACGTGCGCCATGGAAATGTCTGTTATGGGATTCTTCGATGGTCAGCTTTTTATCTTCCATCATCACATTCACAGTATCGCTGTCATTGATTTTCAGGGAAGTACCATTCCCTTCTCCTTGTGCAATCTTCACATCGAGGGATACACCGGTGATAGAAATGGATTCCACATCTGTATATTCCGCTTCACTTGTTTGTGATGGATGGTCCGCAAACAGTCTTCCCAGGGCATTGCGCAATGTTTTGCCGGCATTATAGAAAGAGTCTGCCACTTCATCCATGCGCACAATCTTCTCTGCCCCTATTTCCTGTAACATACCACCAAGGTCACCGAGTGACTGTTTGACAGTGCGCACAGCTTCCTTTTCACTCATGCCACTCTTCAGACAATCCTGGTATTGTTCCTCTGCATCCATCAGGATTTCATCCCGCAATGCCCGGATCTCATCTGTCATCTCATACTGGTCGAATACAATATCGACATATTCCCGTATTTCTTCCATCATTTCATCAACTTTCCCAGCATCTCAAGCGCTTCTTCAAACTCTTCCAGATTTCTTCGATAAGCTTCTTTTCCTTCTTCGGTAATGGCATAGTAACGCCTTCTTGCCCCATGGTCTTCATCACCCCAGTAAGAGCGGATATAGCCGGCATTCTGCAGACGCTTGAATGATGTATACAATGTCGCCTCATTCAGCTGATATTGTCCATCTGTCAATTCCGCTATACGCTTGTTGATGGCATAACCATAGCTGTCACCTTCATTGAGAAAGCGCAACAGTATTGTGTCGGTATTACCGCGAAGAAGATCTGCTCCAATTGTGCTCATGCTGTGCCTCCTTGATTACATATTAGTATTATATACCTTATCTGTCAATGTATTGTTTGTCTTACCCATTCTATGCCTTTCTCCACCCTGTATGCAGTATCACTGAAATGGTTGCCAGGATTCATGATAAGTGTACAATCCGCATAACCACTTACCATTGCATATACTTCTTTTGTCTTGTCTTCAATGGTGGACAGGATGGGGTTACGGCTGTTTTTCTCCTTGTCGCCAAGGGAGAAATATACCACTTTACTATGCAATGGATGGGTTTTGAGATAGTCCACAAACCCCGGATACCAGAGTGAGGATGATGCGCTGACACAACCGATGAAACGGTCTGTCAAAGTGCAGCTGTACAAGGCAAATAACCCGGCAAGGGAATAGCCGGCAATGATCATCTTCTCAGGAAGATCCATTGCCAATATTTCCTGTAACAATTCATCTGCCTTTCCGGCAAAGTCCTCACCACCACGAAAGATCTTTTGGCTGTACCAGGGGGAAAGATCCCTGTTCCAGTCTATGTCACTCACCTGATACATAAGACCATCTATTCCTGTTTCCTCTTCCCCAATATAGAGAACCGGAAACTGTTCTCCTTCTGCAACAACGATTTTCATTATGCCGGAAGGAAGGAACCAAGGGACATGCCGTTAAAGACAAAGAACAGGAAGATGAGGACGAACAATGTGATGGCAATGACTTTGAGATATGTCAGTTCATATTTCTTCATCCTCGATAACAGGATGACGACATACAGGTTGATGGCGATAACAAACAGTGCTGTACCGGCAATGAAGCTGACAAAGAACAACAAAGCCGAAAGCAGTGTGACAAGGGATGGCACGAGTAACGTACCACATGTTGTACCAAAAGTACCCTGTATTCCATTGTTCTGATAGTCTTCGAAAAACGATGCCATAAATAGAAACAAGAATACCACAATGGTCAGGATGATGCCTCCGCCAAAGAAGGACAGGATATCAAATCCTGCATTTTCAAGGATCAGTCCTGCATCAAAGGTTCCAAACATGCTGAGGAGTGGCGTGAACAAGGTGTCCAGCAGTCCATACAACATGGCATATAACAACAATGTGTGGGCAAACAGGGAAAGCACGATGACCACAATGCCAATGAATGGGTTCATGTGGCTCTTTGCGGCAGGGTTGATGATAAAGGCAAGCACTTCATCCTGTGCTACCTTCGTATCCCCGATCGTTGAATCCAGCAGTTTCTTTCCATTGTCCGCAATGGTATTCACAACCTTGTCTGCTTTTTCCTCTAATGTTTCTGCAGGTGATTCCTGTTCCACCTTTTCTTCTTCCTGTGGCTGACCACAATACGGGCAGAACTTCGCCCTTTCATTGATTTCTTTTCCACAGTGCTTACATAGTTTCATCTGTTAATCTCCCTTCTAAAGAAAGACCTGGCACTTCGTTTGCCAGGTCTTGTCAATCATTGTTCAAATGCATTGATGGCAATGCTAGCCCTGCCAAGGGTTACCACATCTCCCTCATGGATTTTTGCCCTGCCAAGAGGTGGAAGCTTTGTATCATTGAGGTATGTTCCGTTATGCTCAGAAACATCTTCAATATAGGCTGTGCCATCTTCAAGGATAAAACGGGCATGTCTGCGGGAAACAGCAGGTTCCGATATGACAATGTCACAGGAACTGGCCTCACGTCCCAGAAGACATGGGAAGTCGCGGACAACAGTATCGACAGTGTTGTTTCCAACAGTCACTGAAAGAGATATGCCGGTAATACCCGCTTTTGTTTCTTCCACAACCTTGTCACTGTTCATCACCGGTAAATCCGGCATCGGTACAGATTCTGTTTCTGCAGGAGAAACAACCGGTGGAATGATTTCATCTGCTGTAAGAGAAAAGTCATCCAGGTTATCCTCAGGCTCTTCAACAGGCTGCAGTGGACGAACCGATGGTTTTTCCACAGGTACCTCTTTCTCCACATAGATAATCTGATTCTTCTTAAAGGCAAGTATAATCACTGCAAGGGCAAGTACACCAATGATGGCAAGCAGTACCATCGCAAAGATTTTGGCAAGCCCTGGATCTTCAAATATAGCGCTCATCGTTCAATTTCCTTTCCGCTTTGTACTTATCATACATCGTTAACACGGTTTTCCCAACACCATCATCCATGAACAAGTGCATAAATTCTGTTTTTGGACACACCTGTCTTCTGGGCACCTTCTTTCACTGCCTTCGAACGGCTTGTTCCAGCCTCTACCGCTTCATCGACCATCTGCCGCAATTGTTCATCGGAGTAGGTTTCTGTTTCTTTGGCACACCCTTCACATACGATGACCATTTCTCCTTTGAGATCATCCGCCACTTCCAACAGTTCTGAAATACTTCCCCTGAGGAATTCCTCATGTAACTTTGTCAGTTCCCTGGCAATGACACATTGCCTTTCACCAAGGACTTCTTCCATATTCCGCAATGTCTTTGCTATGCGGTGTGGTGCTTCATAGAACACAAGGGTCATCGGATAATCCGCATATTCCACAAGTTTCTTCTTCCTCTCATTTTCAATAGAAGGAAGAAAACCGATGAAGATGAAGGGTTGTACAACAAGACCCGAAGCCACAAGGGCATTGAGAAAGGCACTGCATCCCGATAATGGAATTACACGGTACCCTGCTTCTCTTACATCGAAGACAACCCTTTGTCCCGGGTCACTGACCAGTGGATAACCTGCATCTGAGATCAGGGCAACACTGTTTCCCTCTTCCAACAGGTTGACAATTCCAATGGCACTGGACTCTTCATTGAAGTTCTGGCAGGCAATGAGCCTTTTATGAATGCCGAAGTGTTTCAATAACTGTCCACTTGTGCGCGTATCTTCACAGGCAATCACATCCACACTGTTCAATACTTCCACCGCTCTTGGGGTCATCTCACTGAGATTGCCAACCGGTGTTGGCACAAGGTAAAGAGCAGGTCCTGTTTCTGTAAACGATTTTTGTCTCTGCAACATTATTCCTCTGCTTCTTTCTTCTTTCTTGAGAATGTGCGAACCGTTATATTCCGTGTCTCTGTCTTTGCATTGTCATGGCGTGGACGCTCATGATGCTGGGGACGTCTGTTGCTATTCGGTTTGGCACTATGCTGTTCATGGTGTGGTTTGGCTGGTTCCTGCTTCTTGCGGGAGAATGTGCGCACTTCTGTCTTTGGGCGTTCCTCTTTCTCGACAGGTGCTGTATGTTGTGTTGTATGGATGACAGTCTTGCGGACTGGCTTTCCTTCTTCCTTCTTTTTCTGCATGACAACACCTTTGCGGGGAATTGCCTTTGTGCGCAGTTCATCCAATGTGATAAACAGTGCATTTTCCCTGTTTTCAAGCTTTGCCTCATCAGACATGACATTCATGTTCGTAATCCGGTAAATCTCTCCTTCATACTCAACCTGTGATCCCATCTTTGGCAGGTCCTTTGTCATCTCCTTGTAGTCTTCATTTTCATAGCTGAGGCAGCAGAGGAGTTTTCCACACATACCGGAGAGCTTGTCGATGTTCAAAGCGAGCAGCTGTGTCTTTGCCATATTGATGGAAATGACATCGAACCTCGACTTGAACCTTCTGCAACAGCACTCCATGCCACACATGCCAATGCCACCTACCATCCTCGCCTTGTCTCGTTCACCGATCTGCCTGAGTTCAATGCGGCAGTGCAGCTTTGCGCCAAGGTGTTTTAACAACTCACGGAAGTCTACTCTTGTCTCAGAGAGATAGATGAAGAGGACCTTTGCCCTGTCGAGTGTATACTGGGCACTCAGCAGGTTCATCGGCAGATCAAGTTCATGAATTTCGTGCTGGCAGATTTCAAAGGCACGGTCATTTTCCTTCTTGTTTGCCTCATACATCTTCTTGTCCTGTTCTGTCGCTACGCGCAATATCGGTTTTGTCGGCATGCGCAGTCCATAGCGGGCTATTTCAAGGGCTCCCCCTTCGCATATACCTAGTTCTATTCCTTGTTGTGTTTCGACCACAACATATTCACCTTTGGCAATCGTGTTGTCTTCTGTTCCAAAGGAATATGGTCTGCCTGCTGTTTCAAAGCGGACAGGAACCGTATAGGTAAAGACGGGTGTTTCTACAGCTTCCGCCTGTTCAGTTTCTTTTTCTAACGTCATGAAAGAATTCCTCCATTTTCTGATATATTTGTGCTGTCAGAAGATTCTGGTCATTGAATCTTGTGCACAGGTCTTTCTCCCTGTGCATCCTGATGATCAGCTTTGCATAATCTTCCTGATGACCAACAGCCTGTTGTACTGCATTCTGATACCAGGAAGGAACATGATGTCTTTTGAGAATCACATCATGGCAATACAGATCCAGAAGATCCAGAAACATGCGTATCATCTGCAGGTTCTCTGTCCTGTCAGATAATTTATAGCTGATATCATAATCCACAAGCCATTCTGAAAACGGTCCATTGATGCCAAGGCACTGTTTCAACATCGCAACGGCATGGGTGTACATGTCACTTTTGACAAACTCTGCCACATTTTCATCTGCCTTGGCAAGATGTGATACAAACCATACATCTTCTTCCTCAATACCACTTTCCCTTGCTTTTTGCAAAAGATAGTCCTCGGATGGACGGACAAAATAGAGCACCGTACACCGTGAGACAATGGTTGGCAGGATCTGGCTGATGTTATCCACCGTCAGGATGATCGTGATATCCTTCCCTGGTTCTTCAAGAAACTTGAGCAGGGAATTCATGGCCGAAAGGGAACTGTTGCCGGCATTTAACAACACCGCAACACGTTGTCCTGTACCTGCTTCCCCACTGGTCTTACTAAACTTTTCCTGCAGGGCATCCACATCATCTTTGGAAATGGCTTTTTGTGTACCATCGAGTAGAACAAAATCCATATGTCCGTTTTCTCTGACCCTGCGGCATGTATTACAGCTTTCACAGGCAAAGCCATCTTCCCTGTTTTCACAAAGCAGACTCATCGCAAGCAGTAGTGCTGCTTCCTTTT
>ULQM01053440.1_pt1 | contig 10873 bp, 8 predicted proteins | sample 1954451 | NCBI WGS metagenome assembly ULQM01 (sample SAMEA4835655, study PRJEB28245) | human gut metagenome | biome: gut microbiome; material: fecal sample | place: Denmark | collected 2008 | reverse complement strand
GCCGGTGCCAGTGGCGGGGATCTCCGCCGCCTCAGTGTGATCGCAGGCCTCACAGGTGCGGGCCTTCTCTCCGGCCTACCTGAACGTCGTTTTTTTGCGATGACCCAGTCGCCGAAGGTGTAGGATTCCTTGGCAGCAACGACATCGCTGCAGCACGACCATTTCTGCTCGTGACTGGTGCCGGGGATCGTCCGTTCCTTTGTGCCGGTGTGGTTTGCGGCATCCTTTTGCCATATTTGCCGCCGCGGTCCTTACAGTTCGCCTGCTCCACACAAGTTGTGGTGCCGCCGGAGCAGTTGACCGTCTCCTTGCGTGTGTGAGTGCCGTCGCCGTTGGACACCCACTTGCTCCAGTCGTGGCCGAGTGCCTTGGTTCAAAGACCGCTTCCTCAGATATATCTTTGGGACTCAAGCCACAGGTAACGCAGGACTCGCAGTAAGATAAATATAGACACCATCAGACGAAATGGAATCCTTTGCCGCTGAGAGACTTGAAGACGCAGTCCACGCCCTTGAATGGTAATTGAACGTACAGCTTTCAAAGCTTTTCGTGCGCACATTCTTCTGCCTCAAATGCTGCTTACTTTCTTACGCCTCTCGACTTGGACTCCGCCCGCTTGACGACGCCATTGCGGACATGCGTTTCCTCAAAACTCTTGAAGAAAACAAATAATCCGAACCCATCTCCCACTGGGAAGACCTGGTTCGGATTATATTGGTTTGGTGCCGCTAACCGGACTCGAACCGGTACTGAATCGCTTCAGGTGGATTTTAAGTGCTAAAACCCATTCGGAAAGGGGCGGAATCAGGCTGCATAAAAGCGAATCAATTTCTTATGTTTCATCAGGCGTTTTTTCCGATATTTCAATCATTTTCACTCAAAAAGTTTTCGTATTCTCCTGTTTTTAGGATTTCTTTCAGAATAGCCTGGAGCATAAATTTGACGCGATTTTTGAGCCTTTGGAGGGATGTTTGGAGGGATGTTTGGAGGGATGTTGGCGTATCACGCTCTGAAAAGGATAACGATAAAATGAGAGGCAGAAAGTTCTACGAAACCTATTGGAAGCACTATGATGACATGGTGAATTTTGAGAACTTCCGAGAAATGCTCGGCGGAATCGGCGATGTTCAGGCAAGACGGCTTCTTCAAAAGAAAATTGTAAAGAGCTTCAAGATACGCGGGGAGTACAGAATTCCAAAAGCTTGTGTGATTGATTATGTGCTGAGTCCCCATTATGCTGAATACAGGAAAAGCCTGAAAGCACAGATTCCATAATCAGGAGGCCATGGCCATGGGTAATAAGAAATCAAAATTTGCAGCGCTTTTTCAGGAATATCCCGATGTGGTTTCGGTTCCACAACTCTGTAAAATGTTGGGGGTGTGCAAAGGGAACGCATATCAGCTTTTGCATTCCGGCCAAATCAAATATTTACGAGTTGGGCAGGTATACCGCATCCCGAAACTTTGTGTCATTGATTTTCTGGAAAAGGAAACAAAGGCAGCAAAGTAGGTTACAGTTGCCAGCGCTGAAGAAATTCTCAAAGGGTGTCGTGAAATGCGACACCCTTTGAAAGCACAGCACCAGCCAAAATTATTTTTCTATCAGATCCTCCATGGTACACCCCAAGGCTTTTGACAGCTTCAAAAGTGTTTCCGCGCTTGCTTTATTGATGTCCTTGTTCCGCTGTTCGTACATCTGAATGGAGCGTAGGCTGACTCCGGAGTGTATAGCTAATTCTGATTGAGAGCAACCATAGGTTCTGCGGATGCGCCTTAAATTGGTATCCGGAAAGGCTTCCCGGATTCTGGCATCCAAAATACTTGCAAATTTAGAAATATCCGCTTCGTGAAGCGGGTCGTACATTCTCCAAAGCTCCTCATAGGTAACTGCTTTCAGAATTTCGCTGTAGGTTCTTCCGGAGTACCACTGGTAGTAGGCAATTGCCCAACCAATCCAATATTCTCTGGAACGAGTCAGATGTTCCCCCGGTGCAGCCTGTGGTGCTTTCCCGGTGGTCTCCATCAGAATGTCTGATACCATATCTGCGCCGCTTTTCCCAGCAAGGAAATTCGGTTCTCCATTTTCCATCCGTTTGCTGACAGAGCTGGCGACAAACAGTTTTACAAATGTATCGCCGGAAATATGACAATCATTCATCGCATAGTCAAAAGCCTCTCCAAGCATGGATTGGGCGTTACTCAAATACATTTCTTGGTATGCGCGGGTCATCGTTCTGAATACCTCCCCTCATAATATCCTGAATATACAAGCCGTCGCTTTCTTCTTCCAGCATTTCCATATAAATCCGGTTTGCTTCATCATTTCGTGCCTTACGCAGACAGAAGTAGGTTTCCCTGTCAGCCACTTCAAAACCCTCGTAGTGCAGCTTTGAAAACGCGAATCGGGATTTTAGAACAATCTGTTCCCCCAGTTTTCCCAGCCGCATCGCTCTGGCCAACTGTTCCACAGTGATTCCATTGTTCAGAAAGGATTCTGCATAATCGAAATAGGAATCATCCGCCCGATAGCCGGTGATCACATCAAATGCATTTACATTCACACTGAAGTTCTCAACGAGATACCGCTTTGCCCGCCTGGCCACAGGGGTCTTGATGGAGAACAGTCGGTGCTCCACCAACACCGCAATCCAATTGAGAATTGTAAAATCAGGACTATTCAGATTCAGAACATTCAGATATTCCGTACCCAGTGTGTACCGATTGGCAAATCCATTCCGCAGAGAGGACACCGCCCACTCCTTCGCCAAATCTTCGCTTTCCGTACAGTAAAACCCCAGGCCAAAATCGTTATTCAGTTTTCCTTTTCCAAAGGTCGGCTCCTCAACCAGCTGCTCAGAGCCATGATACAGTGTAATGATTCTCTCCATCGTTCAGCCCTCCGTTTTCTTTTATTATATCACTTTGGTGATAATCAATCAATATAATTTTGAGGAAAGCTTTTACTTTTCGCTCACATAAAAACAGCAGCTGTCTCTTGATGATTCATGTTATCCCATCGTACCATATCATCTAAAAGGATGTCGCATTTCACGACACCCTTTTTGCACTTCCCGAAACAACTCAATATTCTGCCAAAATACATAGAGCGATTATCACTTGCTGCCTTTTTCAAGCAAGAATAATCGCTCTTTTTGTTTTTCTCCGGAAAAGCAAAACCATCTCATGGTGAGCGGGCCACCGAATTGTCCCGAAAAGGAAGGAGTCACATGACAACAAAGGAAAATCTGAATGTACGACTTCGGTACGGACGGCAAAATGGTCAAATAATCTCCATATCACGCCTCTGCACTCCCTGGAAACGGGGAGTGCAGGGGAACACGATCCATTTCCGTCTTATGAAAGGGAATGATTTTTATGAAAAGAACAATTGGCATGAGACTGTTTTCCGTGCTTTTATCCCTGACCATGCTGGTGGCATGGTTCCGGCAACGGTATTTGCGGCCGAAACGGATGATACCATAGATCCTCAAAATAATACGCTGGTACAATCCGAGGCCCTAGCCGAAGATCCTTCCGAAGACCCTTCTGAAGATACCTCCGGAGATCCTTCCGAAGGCCCTTCTGAAGATGCGTCCGAAGGTCCTTCCGAAGACCCTTCCGAAGATCCTTCCGAAGACCCTTCCGAAGACCCCTTTGAAGATCCTTCCGAAGATGAGGTAGAAATATTAGCGGAAGATGAAATTCCGGTAGAACCGATTACCAGCTATCATGATTTCCTGGATTGCCTGATTCAGCTTGAAACCTATGCAAGCACCTATGCACAGGAACACGCCGATGAAGAACGGATTGCGTTGGTCATCAACTACATCCGTACCGGCGTGGAAAAGTATAATTCCGGCACATGGAATACCTTCTGCGGCGAGGAGAACACTGCGTTTGTTAACTTCGTTGCCGATCAGGATGAGGCGAATAATACCAGCGCCCGCAGACTGCGCCAGCTGGAAGCGTTTACCTTGCCCAACGGTGACTGGGTAGAGCTTGCCCATATGTTTGGCTGCATGGATATGGCCTATCATACCGGTATCCAGAGCACCGCAGATCTGGGCAGCTGGGCCGGTGATATCTGTGACCTTCTCCAGCTTACCACGAATGGAGGCGTCACGGGCACAGTGGAGGAAATGGCCGAGGAAATCCGAACAAATAACGACAAGTATTTCCTCCTTGATGACCCCGCTGTCCACACTTTTGGTCGTATGGACTTGTACGGCGACTTGGACGCTTTCTATATCCTGAAAAAGCTGAACGGCAGCAATGCTATCAGCTCTGTCATGAAAAACTATTTCACCACCAACCTGACGGATGCTCTCCGGGCAAAATTTTTCGTGGAGAACCGTCTGGGCGGTGTGACTACCAAGGATGAAATACGGGACGCTGTTTTCAGCATCTATTCCTCCAATGAGGGCATCAGGTCTTTGGAGGGCTCATACCTCCCAGACGGCGTGAACCCCGACATTCGGAAGGCCTGCTGCTATGCCTTTGCCGACTATCTGTACATTACTGCCGGATATGTGGACGAGGATCCCTGCTACAAGGTCTTTTCCACAAGCACCTCCACCCTGGCTCCTGGCATCACCCAGGAAATTAAGATGGCGCAGACCCGGGATGACAAGCAGCTCGTCTACTACATTGCAAGTGTGGATGTTTCCCGCAGCGATGTGAGCATCTACGCGAACTATCATGACAACGACGGTTCTTCCTGGTGCATGGCCCGGGTTAAAGATCAGATGAATGCGGCTCAGGATAAGCATTCAAATCCCGATAATCCGGAGCACTATATCACTAACTACAGTGCTGTGGTGGGCGTGAACGGCGACTTCTATAATATGCAGTCTGGCGCGCCTTCCGGTGCGCTCATCATGGAAGGCGTGGAGTACCACGGAATTGCGGGGGAGAACTTCTTTGGCATTTTGAAAGACGGTACGCCTGTCATTGGTGGCTCTTCTGAATGGAATGCTTACCACGACCAGCTGCAGGAGGCCGTTGGCGCGGGCGTTTTCTTGGTAAAGGATGGACAATCTGCCGTTACCCATTCCGAGAATTACTATGACCAGCGGGCATCCCGTACCTGTGTGGGTATCACCTATGACGGAAGGGTCGTTCTGATGGTTCTCGATGGCCGCCAGGAGCCCTTCTCCGCGGGCGGCAGTCTGGAGGAAATTGCCCAGATCATGCTGGACGCGGGCTGTGTCACTGCGGTTAACCTGGACGGCGGCGGTTCCAGTACCTTTGCAGCCAAGGCAGAGGGTTCCGACACGATCGCGGTTGTGAACCGTCCCTCTGACGGATTTGAACGTTCCGTGAGCTCCTCTTTGGTGGTGGTGTCCACTGCCAAACCCTCCAACGAATTTGACCATGCGATTCTCTCCGCGGACTATGACTATCTGACGGTTGGCACAGAGCTTGCCGTCAAGGTTTCTGGTGTCACGGCTACCGGCGGCGCCATTGACCTGCCAGAAGGCACTGTGGTGAGAGTTTCCGATGAAAACATTGGCACTCTGACAGAGGACAATGTATTTACTGCTACCGGTTTGGGTGATGTGAAAATTCAGGCCGTTTCCCGGGAGGGCAGCATTCTTGGTAGTAAGACATTGCACGTAGTTGAACCTATGGAGCTCCACTTCACTAAAAACAGTCTGAATGCGGTCTACCATGAAGCGGTGGAACTGCCAATGGAGGCTGTCTACAACGGTAATGTAGTGAAGATCAATCCAGCTGATGTACAGTTCGGCTATCTGAAAATTTCGCTGGTGTCCATTGGCGATGTCGAAGGCGGTGCGATCAATTCCACCAAAACTGAACTGGTATTTGAGTATCCGGAAGCCGGATCCATCAGCGGCTTTGACTTTACACCCAATGATGAAGGAGGACTTCGTACACTGACCATCGGTGCAGTCCTCAAGAATAAGCTTCCGGAATTCATGAATACCATCAATGAGGAATACGCAAGGGTGTACCAAGAAGCCATTGCCAACGGTGTCACTAAGGAACAGGCTGCTTTGCAGGCTCAGACTGCCGGAATCAACAAGGCTCTGGACACTGCTGCTCAGATCGCTATTTATATGTATAAGGATGATGAGGCGAATTTTGACTTTGACACCGCCGAGGGCGATGGGCTACTGTCCTGGAAGAGAGATGTTCCTAACTCTTTCTACCTTAAAGACCGGGGTGTTTACGAGTTGCTGGATCAGGATGATCTGGGAACCGTGAACTATACCTTTGCGATCGATATGTCCAAGATTCCCATCCCGGAAAAACTGACGGGTTTGCTGTATATGCTGCCCGGCGGCGATCAAAGTGGCCGTACTGCTTGGGACTTCCTGTTACAGCTTGCGGAACGCGTGAGTCCCCTGACCACGGTCAGGATCACCTTGACTGTTCCTGATGAGTTTGAAATTGATGTTGAAAACCTGCGGCTGGCAAACGAATACTTTAAGCTGACCTCTGCCACTATAGAGGGCAACAAGCTGACGGTCGTCGGCAATTTCATTGAACAGTCCGAGTCCATTAACCCCACCACGGCAAACCCCTTATGCGTACTCAGCGGGCTGAAGCTCAAGACAAAGGAAAACGCTGTATGGAGCAATGAGGGAATGCTGGAATGCGCCGTCACAGGTGAACTGGACTATGACATCTACGCCCACTTCCACATCCTGAAGACCTTGGCATCCAACCCGGAATATCAGGAACAGTACGGCCTGTATCCCTACGACAATAGCGCCAATAATCCTAATGACTACGGCGCTCACTTTATGAGCAGCGTTGCAGACATTCAAGACACCTTCTATCTGCAAAAGAACGACAAAGAGGGGTGGGTCAGAGAGGAAGGCGTATGGTCTTACTATCAGGATGGTACGGTTCTCACCGGTGTGCAGCAACTCCACAGCTTTGTCAGCGGAGAAGAGGGGGTTTTCTGGTACGATTTGGGCATTGATGGTACATGCACCGAAAAGCTCACCGGATTCTTTAAGAAGGATGGAAACAGCTACTATGCCCGTATGGGCGTGCTTGCCACCGGCTGGCAGTCCATTGCAGACGCAGACGGCAACTCCTTCTTCTACTACTTCGATAAAGAGAACGGCACGATGCTGACAGGCTATACCGAAGCGGACGTGAAGGGATTGTTCTACACTTTCGATGAAGATGGCAAACTGGTAAGAGGCGCTTTCCGTACAGATGAACAAGGCACCAAGTATTTTGTCGCTGGCGAATCCTGGTTCCGCCGGTTCGTGACCCTGGAAGAGGGCACATACTGGATTGAGCGGAACGGCTATATTGCCTATGGAAACGCCCCAACGGTTCTCGACAATGTCATGGATTATACCTGGTATCACTTTGACGAGAAAACCGGTCTGATGACCGGCCTGTGCAACGGCTTTGTGACCTATGACGGCACCATGGACACCTTTGGACCCGGAAAACTTTATTACTGCGACGAGAACGGTAAGCCATTCTATGGTGCAATCCAGTTAGAGGGCGGTATCATCTTCACTGCCACTGCCGGACTTGTCTACCAAAATAAGAGCTGCTACATCGACAACAATACGGCGCAGCAGGGCTGTGAGCTTAGCGTGGGCAAGTATTGGTGCGATGAGAACGGCTATTTGGTAGGGGACGGTTTCGTAGACATTGAAGGTGAAACCTACTATTTCAGCGACTATGTCAGAGCAAAGGGCTTTACCAAGGTAGGCGATGATTACTATCTGTTTAACAATGGCAACGGTAAGATGGCAAAGGATGCCACAATGTGGGTTCCTGCCAACAGCTATGGCGTAGAGCCGGGCATGCACTATTTTGGATCTGACGGTAAGATGTTTGTTCCGGATCTGGAGAACGGCAAGAAGGAAATCACCGAAGAGAACGGCAAGCTGTATTTTACAATCGACGGCGTGAAGATGACCAATGGTCTCAATGAGCTGGAGGGAGAATACTACTACGCCCAGACCAACGGCGTTCTGATTGTTGGAATTACTGCCTGGGTCAGTCAGAAGAATGACTTGATTCCCGAAAAGGGCAACTGGTACGCTTTTGACGAAGCGGGCAAGCTGCAGCGAACCGGCTTTGTCACTGATGGAGACGGCTGTGTCTACTACTATGATAACTGCGTTTTGGCACTTGGCTTCACCAAAATCGGCAGTGACTACTACCTGTTCAACGCCGGCAGCGGCAAGATGTACAAAGATGCCACTATGTGGGTCGGCGACAATGCCTATGGCGTGGAGGGCGGTATGTACTACTTCCAGCCCGACGGCAAGATGTTCGTTCCGAATTTGGAAACAGGCGTCAAGAAGATCGTCAGTGAAAACGGTAAACTCTACTTCACCATCGATGGTGTGAAAATGACCAACGGCCTCAATGAGCTGGACGGTGAATATTACTATGCCCAGACCAATGGTGTCCTTGCAGTAAATTCCACGATTTGGGTCAGTCAGAAAAATGGCCTGATCCCCGAGAAGGGTGATTGGCACGCCTTTGACGCTTCGGGCAAGCTGGTAAAAACCGGATTTGTTACTGGCGGTGGAAACACCTACTACTATGATAACAATGTGCTGGCTCTGGGCTTTACCAAGATCGGTGAGGACTACTACTTCTTTAATGCCGGCAGTGGCAAAATGTACGTGGGTACAACCCTATGGGTCGGTAGCAATGATTACGGCGTTAAGAGCGGCATTTACCGCTTTGATGCAGACGGGAAAATGGTGCAAGGATAAGTATTTTCTCTAGGACAGAAGCATATGGGGCTTCACGGTCATCGTGAAGCCCCATATCGTATGGTTATCCGATTTATCCAAATCAAAATGAGGTGTGCTTGTGAAATTCAGCATTATTGTTCCGGTCTATAATGCCGAGTCCTTTCTGGATTCTTGCATTGGATCTGTCAAGGCTCAATGCTTTTCTGATTGGGAACTGATCTTGGTTGATGATGGTTCTACGGATCAAAGCGGGAAAAAACTGGACGATTATGCGCTGGAAGATGCAAGACTCCAAGTGTTCCACCAGAAAAATTGCGGCCAATTCTTTGCCCGTCAAAAGGGGATCTGTTTGGCAACTGGCGATTACATCGTATTCCTGGACAGCGATGATGTTCTGGAGCCTGACTGCCTGGAGGTGCTGAGGTGTGCTGTTCTGGCCCATAACCCGGATATTCTCCTATATACAGGGCGAATTTTTATGAATGGTGCGGATACGGGGCGCTGCATTGGCGATATTTCTTCTACAGAAGAGAAAGTATCTGCCCAATGGCTAAAGAAACAGTTGATTTCCTCGAACCGCTTTAATTCCCTGTGGTTGAAGGCATTTCGCAGAGAACTATTCGATGGAGATACCACCGATTATTCCTGCCTTTATGGGACACACTGTGGCGAGGACAAGGTACAACTGCTGTATCCATTGATCGGCGCACAAAGAATCTGGTATATTCCCAATCGGCTGTACCAATATCACCACCGTACCGGCAGTACAATGCATCAATTCAATGTTGACACAATCCACCGAATGATGGCCAGGGAGATGTTTACACTCCTATATCAATTTATGCAAATATGGGAAATGACAGCTCGGGGTGATCTGGAAGTTGTTGCAGTTTATTATCTGAAAAACTATTTGTCGGTTTACTACAACTGCAGAAAAAACTGTACTGCTCGGGAGCGCAAACTACTGCGGCGTTATCCCTGGGGAAAAGAGATCGATAAAACAGCGATGCGATTTATTTTCAGCCGCAAGCTGACTATGAAAGAGAAATGGAAACTGCTGGCGGCACAAGCGCGCTTCTGATGGAGGCAGGCAAGAACTATGAAACGGGAAAAAATGGATGAATCAAAACTGAATATCTTGACACAGCTTCTCAACCAGCTGATTACAACGGCCTGCGGCATTTTGGTTCCCCGAATTTTGATCGCCACCTATGGGTCCGAAGCTTATGGGATCTCGGTATCCGTTGCGCAGTTCCTGTCATATATCACGCTGCTTGAGGGTGGAATTGGCGGCGTTGCTCGAGCAAAACTTTATGGACCGCTTGCAAAAAAAGATGTTTCGGAAATAAGTTCCGTATATTATGCGGTAAGGGATTTCTTTAATCATGTTGCCGTGGTTTTTGTTGCATACAGCGTGATTCTGGGCCTGTGTTATCACGATTTGGCCCACGTTACGATTTTCTCAAAAACATATATTTTCCTACTTGTATTTTCAATCGGGTTGGCTACGCTGGCAAAGTACATGGGTGGCTTGGCAAACCTCACCCTGATTGTTGCCGACAAGAAAGTATATATCAACAACCTGATTATGGTTGGTACAACGCTGATCAATGCCATTGCGATCATCCTTTTGGTAAAATTGGGCGCCGATTTAATACTTGTAAAACTTGGTTCCAGCCTAATTTTTATTGTGCGGCCGATAATGTATACGTATTATGTCAAAAAGCATTATGCCCTTATCAAGAGTGGGAAAAAGGTCGTTCTCGACCAGAAATGGACAGGAATCGGTCAGCATATCGCCTATTTTCTTCACAAGAACATAGATGTTGTACTGCTTACGCTGATGGCTGATGTGCGTTTGGTCGCAGTCTATTCCGTATACAACATGGTAATCAGCAGCATCCGCTCCATAACCGAAGCCTTCTCGGGTGGAATGGAAGCGGTATTCGGTGAATGGATCGCAAAAGGGGACATTCCTGCCCTCCAGTTGTCCTATCGAAAATATAAAACGCTTATATCAGCAGCATCCCTAGTGCTGTTTTCCTGTGCGGGTATTTTGATCGTCCCGTTCATCATATCCAAGACTACTACGCTTACGAGATGAATGTCCGCAAGGTGTCTGCAAATACTGTAAAGCATCGTCACGCGAACATTCATAAGGC
>ULQM01036823.1_pt1 | contig 10922 bp, 9 predicted proteins | sample 1954451 | NCBI WGS metagenome assembly ULQM01 (sample SAMEA4835655, study PRJEB28245) | human gut metagenome | biome: gut microbiome; material: fecal sample | place: Denmark | collected 2008 | reverse complement strand
GTAGTCGATAGCGCTGACCAGCATCTGGAAGGGCTGGTCAAGGTCGGCCTCCGGCGCGGGGATATAGTCCAGAATGGTGTCGAACAGCGGCTTCAGGTCAGTGCCCACCACGTCGGGGGAGTAGCTGGCGGTGCCGTTGCGGGCGGAGCAGAACAGCATGGGGCTGTCCAGCTGCTCGGGGGTGGCGTCCAGATCCAGCAGCAGCTCCAGTACCTCGTCGATGACCTCGTGGATGCGCTGGTCGGGCCGGTCGATCTTGTTGATGACCACGATGACACGGTGGCCCAGCTCCAGGGCACGGCTCAGCACGAAGCGGGTCTGGGGCATAGGACCCTCGGCGGCGTCCACCAGCAGGATGACGCCGTTGACCATCTTCAGGATGCGCTCCACCTCGCCGCCGAAGTCGGCGTGGCCCGGGGTGTCCACGATGTTGATCTTGGTGTCGCCATACTGGATGGCGGTGTTCTTGGCCAGGATGGTGATGCCGCGCTCACGCTCCAGGTCGTTGGAGTCCATGACGCGCTCCACGGTCTCCTGATTCTCACGGTATACGCCGCCCTGCTTCAGCATCTGATCCACCAGCGTGGTCTTGCCGTGGTCAACGTGGGCGATAATGGCGATGTTTCTCAGCTTTTCGTTCTGCAAAGGTAAAAACCCCTTTCTCTTGGGTATAATTTCATTAACCTTGCTATTATATGCCCTGCTCCTCCCGATTGCAAGAGGTTTCGCCAACTTTTTCTGCGGTTTCCGTTGACAAATGCGCGGGCAATGGAGTAAAATACAACTTACATATGCCTCCGTAGCTCAGTTGTATAGAGCGACCGCCTCCTAAGAGAACCGACCTGATTTCAACTAGCAAAAACCAATCTTCATATATGCCTCCGTACCTCACCGGGATAGAGGGCCCGCCTCCTAAGAGAACGGACATCAATTACCAATGGCACCAATTCCCTTACAATTTTACAATACGCGTCTGTAGCTCAGTTGGATAGAGCGCGAGCCTCCTAAGCCCGAGGCCCCCGGTTCGAGCCCGGGCAGGCGTACCAAAAACGCTGTAATCTCAACGGATTGCGGCGTTTTTTCTCTTTTGAGGGTGATATACCGATGATAGCAGCAGCGCCCGAAATTCTGCCGCCATACCTTGTTTGGCACCACTTGTTTATATCGAACCGATTTTTGCATTTTTCACTATTTGGCACCACCTTGGCACCGCGGCACAAAACGCTCATTTGCAACTCTGGTTCGATATGAGTGATGTGAGCACACTCAAAAGTTCAGGGGATTGCTGAAGCTGCGCGATAATGCTCTGCACGTCCAATACAGGCTGCGGTTCAGCGGGTGCTTTCACACTGCGTAAATCTGGGTTTGCGTAAAACGCACTTTCAAACTTCTGTGCATTGACCTTGCGGTCTTCATCGAGAATGTGAGCGTATACCTTTGTGACCATATCAGCCTGTGAATGCCCCGTGTCGCCCTGTGTGGCTTTAATGTCGCCATGGTTAAGTTTCAGCTTATAAGTTGTGCTGGAATGACGGAGAGAATGAAACACGACATTAGGAAGATTGGCGTCCCGCTTTAATCTCCGGAAAGCATTGGAGATAACCGTTTCCTCGCAGGGGCGTCCGTTTGGAAGCGCTACAACGAGATTGTAGTCAAGGTACTCATCGCCCAGAAACTCTTTTTGCTTATTCTGAGAATCCTTCCATTCCCGCAGAATGTAAGCGACTGTTTTGGGCATCCACACCTTGCGAACACTGCTTTCTGTCTTAGGCGTTTTCAGCACGATCACCGTGCTGGCATTTTCCAAATACATGGTTCGAGGAAATTTTTTGATGATTTCTTCTTCCCCCAAAACAGCAAGCGAGGATTCTTTTACACGAGCTAACTCTTTTTCCACGCACAGATAAGCGTTGTCGTTGGCAATATCCACATCGGAAATGTGGATATTATCCCAAGTCAGGCCGACGATTTCTCCGATCCGCAACGAGCAGGCGAAAGATAGATTGATAGCAACATAGAGCCGCCCATCTTTGCATTCATCCAGCGCTTTTCGGATCGTAGCTGCGTCCCAAATCTCACGAGGCTTGCGTTTGACTTTTGGCAGCGTTGTGTTATCGAAGGGGTTCTTTGCGACGATGTCCCAGCGCACAGCCTGTTTGAAGGCACATCGAAGGAGTTTATTGATACGCTCAATATTGGCAGGCGTCATATACTCCGTTTTGCTGTATCGGTTCTTAAAAACAGGGCATTTCGTCCTTTGTAATGTTGTAATAAAACGATCCGCTGCAATAGTTGTCACATCCTGCATCAGTACGTTGCCAAGTAGGGGATTAATATAATTGCGGATCAACCCTGTATTTGCTTCATAGGTGCTGGGGCTCCATTTTTTCACTCCATACAAACTCACAAAGTCATCAAGGAAGGCAGAAACGCTCGTCTTATTGGGAGATATAAAGGTGCGGTTTCCTTGTTTATATTCAATCTCCGCCTTACGGTGTTTTGCTTCCGTTTCCGTATCGAAGGATTCCCATTTCTGTTTCTTTTCTCCGTATTCGTTGAAATAATAGTAAACAACATGATATTTGCCTCTACGCCTTTTGATAGATGCCATAATAAACCTCCTACAGTGTCTGTTTATCCAGCCAATCATCAAAGGACACTTTGGAAACTCTGATGGAAGAACCAATCCGCACCATCTTGAATACACCCGAGTGGACAAGACTGTACGCAGCGGTTCTTCCTATACCAAGAATCTTTGCAATCTCCTCAACGGTATATGTCCGCTTTCCGCCAAGGTTTTTGTTGGTATCGCCGTGGTCAGCGCTCATAGTAACCTCCTCTCTGTGACCACAGCACCATGCTTCAAAAGAATTGTAGCATGGTGCTGTGATACACGCAAAAAAATGATGTGAAATTATATCAATGGAGGAACTTTTCATCCGGCATTACAGGATGGAAACTTCCTCCTCTGATACATCTTCAGATGCATCTATTGTTCATCCATATAAAAACTCTCAAGCAAAACAAGCGGCTGGTGGCTGCCAGCCTCACGGGAATCTCACCCCGGCCCATGCTGATGGGTGCGCCGCACGATGCTTTGAGGGCGTCCAATGCGGGAGTATCTTTAAGGGCGCCGGTGGTCGTGGCCAACAGAGTGCCGCTCTGTTTCTGAACAACGCCTGTTTCGCTCCCTCCCCATGGGAAGATCATGGCGAGCGCTGTCCTATAGCTCACACCGGCACGAACGTACCTGTCTGCTCTATTCCTGCCGCAATCGCAGCTCTTTTCAATGTGCAACATCGGCTCCTGATCAGCCTGCATCAGCCATCAAGCCTTTGATGGCTGATGCACACTCATGAAGAGGAAACCGCGGCGGCGATGCGGAAAGGAAAACACACCGCCGCCGCGAAACAGGGGGAGGCTATGCGATTCGCATGATGTCAAATTTCAGGATGCTCTCGATCAGCTTTATCTCAAGTTGACCGCGCACCGCTTCATCCACAAAGTAGTAGAGGTTCCCTGCGGCATCGTAGAAGCATCGTGTAGATAGGCGGCGTATGTAGCCCTCATAACGCTTCAGAATGCAGCATATGGCGGCTTCATCGCCCTGAGATGCCGCGTGGATCACCGAAAACGGGAGCAGTGTCTTATTGCGGACACGCTTCGTATGTAAGAGATTAGTCATCGTCATCCTCCATTCGTTTTCTGAGTTCAGCAAGAGTATCTGTCCGTCGATGCTGGACTGTCCGCCGCGCCATGTCCAGCAGCTCCCCGATCTCACGGTCACTCATATCCATGAAGTAGGACAGCAGGATCACGTCGCGCTTCTCCCGCAGGAGCTTGGCCAGCGCCGCCGCAAGGCGGTCATCATTGACGGGGATGCGGTATCCGCATACTTCAAATTCCACGGGGTGAACGTCCTCGTAGCAAAGCTTCGCAAGAAGCTCCGGGGGCAGCTCCGAGAAGCTACGTTCCCGTGCCCTGCGGCGCACCTCTGCCCGCTGCATATCCGCGTTTTCCAGACGCAGTATCTTCTTGCAATAGCTGTCGAATATGTGCCGGACGCTCTCTTTCTGGTTCCAGGGAAGCTTCAAAGCGTCATCCTCCTTTGCTGCCGGGAAAGGGTTCTCTCTTTCCCTCTTACTAAATACTCCGTTTGAAGTGAGCCGTTTTGGCCAACTTTTTGAAAAATTTTTCAAAAAATTTTTCACAGTGTTGTTTCCTCCATTCCGTCATTTTGAAAAATTCGCAAATGACAGAAACGGCGGGCCACGGCAGCGAGGTCGAATCGACAGCTTTCGACATAGAAAAAGCGCACAGCCAACACAAAGTTGGTTGTGCGCTTTCTTTCTATTATGGCAAAAGCGGGGGCGCTTGACGCGCCTCCGCTCCTGCCATATAGAGAAAAATCAGAGAAAGGCTAAATCAGTCCTGCTTCTTCTTTTTGCCGAGCACCAGTGCGCCGCCGGTCAGGGACAGCAGGCCCATGGCCGCGTACAGGACGATGCCCGCGTCGCCGGTCTGGCCGGACTTGACGGTCTTACCGTCGTCCTTCTGATAGGGATTCTTGGCGGAACTATTATTGCCGGTATTGCCGCCGGGGGTAGGCGTGGGCGTGGGATCGGGATTCGGGTTCTTGTCCAGACCCGCATATGCCTTTTCGGCTGCCTCCAGCGTCTGATAGTTGTTGACCAGCTTCTTCTGCTCGTCGGTCAGATTGTTGTAAGCCTTACGTGCCGCGTCGATCTTGCTCTTGCTGTTCTTGGTGACGGTGCCGATGCCGTTGATAAGGTTAATGGCCTCGTTGGCTGCGCTCTGATCCTTCTGATCCTCGCCCAGCTTGTCGATGGTCTCGGTCTTGGTCTCCTTGCACACCGTGCAGGTGAAGGTCTTGACGCCCTCCTTGCCGGTGGTGGGCTGGGTGGTGACGACGCCATCATCCCACTTGTGGCCGGTGGCCTTGTCCACCACGTTGGTGCGGCTCACCTCGGCCTTGCAGATGGTGCAGTAGACCACCTCATCGTGGGAACCGTCCTTGGTGCAGGTGGCGGGAACTTCCTTTTCCTTCACCGCGTCGCCGCCAACGTGCTGGCAGGCGTAGCCGCAGGTGTCGCACTTGCCGTTCGTCCACTTGTGGTCACAGGCGGTCTCGCAGCGCTTGCACTTGCCGGTGGCGCTGTCCCAATCGTGGCCCAGCGCCTTGTCGGTGACAGTGGTGCGGCTGATCTCCGCCTGGCAGACGGAGCAGTAAACCACATCGTCGTGAGAACCGGCAGCGGTGCAGGTGGGAGCCTTGACGTTCTCCTTCACCGCGGCCTGCGCCTTGTGGCCGGTGGCCTTGTCGGTGATGGTCTTGCGGCTGATCTCCGTCTTGCAGACGGTGCAGTAGATCACTTCATCGTGGGAGCCATCCTTGGTGCAGGTGGCGGGGACTTCGTTTTCACGGACAGCCGCGCCGGGGGTGTGGTCAGTGCAGGCTTCGGACACCTGCCACACCAGCACGGGATAACCGTTGTTGATGTTGCCCGCGTCCTTCTTGAAGGCGTCGCCCAGCGTGGTCAGCATGGCGTCGGACTTCAGCTCAGCGGCGGTCTTGAAGGCGGTGGCGTCCTTATCGGTGCCGGTGCTCTTTTCGCCCACCAGCTTGTCGCAGACGCCCTCCAGCGCGTAGACCTCATAGGTACGGTAGGTGGGTTCCATATCGCGGCCGAAGTGCAGCTTACCCACGGCAGCGCCCACAAGGGCGGTGCTGCTGGTGCCGGTGACAGTGCCGGTGGTGTAGCAGTGGGTCACAGCGCCCACCTGATACGTCCAGGTGTTGCGCACCTGCTTCAGTGCGGTCTCGCCGGTGATGCCGCCCACCTTTTCGCTGCCGGAGATGGCGCCGGTGTTATAGCAGGAATCGATCTGGGCATTGTTCAGACCCACGATGCCGCCTGCGGTGGCGGCGGTGACGGAGCCGCTGTTATAGCATTTCTCCACCAGATTGGTGTAGTAGTCCGTCCGGCCCAGAATGCCGCCCGCCGTGCCGGTGCCGGTGATCGTGCCGGTGTTGCCGCAGGCACTGATAACGGTATCGTCAGAGGAGATGCCCAAGATACCGCCCGCAGTCGCGCCAGAGACGGTGCCGTGGTTCTCACAGGCGGTGATGCTGACCACCGCTATGCCGAAGTCCTGTCCCAGAATACCGCCTGCATACGTCTTACCCGTGACAGAGCCCTCATTGCGGCAGTTGGTGATGGTTACGGTGGCATTATCGCTCTGGTTCACAGCGCCCACGATGCCGCCCGCATAGTCGCCGGTAGAGGTGATGTTGGCCTTGTTGACGCAGTTGTCAATAACCGCCGTGCCGCGGGTGTTGGCGGCGATGCCGCCCAGTCTGGTATTGCCGGTAATGGTGCCCGCCACGGTCAGATTCTTGACGGTGCCTTTCAGGTCGGCAAAGAGAGTGACATTGTTGAAGTTCACGGTAACGGTGTGGCCTGCGCCATCAAAGGTGCCGGTGAAATCGCGGATGGCGCTCCACTGGGTGCCGGTCAGGTTGATGTCCGCGCCCAGCACAGCCTTGGCGTCGGGATGGCCGTTGCTGACGTACTTCTGGAACCACACCATTTCGGCGGCAGTGTTCAGCGTGTATGCGCCAGATTCATCATTGCCGATCACCGTTACCTTGGCGGTAGCGGGAGCATAGTGGGCGGTGCTGGTCTTGGCGTTGGTGTCCGCGCCCATCAGATAATAGGTGCCCGCCTTGTCAAAGGTATAAGTATACGTACCGTCGCCGGTAACGTCGGCCAGCTTGTTCCAGTTGGCGTCATAGACCGCCACCTTCAGATCCTTGACAGCCTCCAGCGCGGGGGATTCGCCGCCCATACCGGCGCTGGTGCCCGCCTTGAAGGTGGAGGTGCTCAAAGCCTCGCCCACGCCCACCGTATAGGCGTCCTGGGTAAACTGACAGAAGGCACCGTCGCTGTAGAAGCCCCAGTTGCTGAACAGGGCCACGTCCAGCCGGTCGCCGTCGGACAGCAGCACGTAGTCGCAGGTGCTGCCCCAGCCCTTGCTCATCAGAGGGTACTCATGATTGCGGAAGTACATCAGGTTCTCGTCATGGCCCCAGAAAGTCTTCATGTACAGGCTGGTGGCGTTGCCGGTGGGAGTGATCGCATAGCTATTGCCACTGTTATAGGCCTTCGTGCCATCCATATACAAGGCGTCGGTTTTCTTGTTGTAGTCCAGAACGCCGGAGGTGCCCTTGCCGCACTGGTCGGCGGGCAGGCCCATGTAGTACCGCTCGATCAGGTAGATATAGGCATGGAGAGCGGTGGGGCGCTCGACGACCGTATCGTTGTTGTAGCTGCCCCAGCCGAATTCCGTGCCGTAACGGTAGTACTTGCTCAGACCATAGTCGGCCAGATCAAAGTAGGGAACGGTCACGTTCAGATTGGCCAGAACGGTGCCATCTGCACCCAGCAGAGGAGTACCGTCGTTGGACAGGGTAACGTTGACGGTCACACTGTCTGCGGGTGTCTCGTCGTACATAGGAGCAACGGCGGCGGTAAAGTAGGCGGTAAACTTCTGGTCTGCCGCGGTAACGGTGATCTGGGCGGTCTTACCGTCGGTGCTGGCAAATTGGTTGCCCGCCTCGTCGGCCACATAGCCCAGCTTATACCAGTCGGCAGGAGTGGCGGTGACTGTCCAAACGCTGGAATTGTCCTCATTATAATTCAGAGCGGCAGTCACAGAGCCATATGCGGCATTGTTGCTTGCAACAACAGGAGTGAACAGCGGTTCTTCGGTATTGGCTGGTACGTTATTATAGATGAATTCTACCTTAAAATCGCCAGTCAATTCGCCGCCTGCAACAAAGCTAACAGTCGCAAGTTTTTTTCCGATAGTTACTTGTGCGTTAAAACCCTCAAATGTGCCATCAGGTATTCTTGTGACGCTGCTTACCTTCTCGTATCTGACACCATTAAGAGCAACGGCAATAAGATTGCAGGTTGTGTCTCCAACTGTGACCTGAGCGACGGGGCGAACGGTGAGTTTTGTAGTCGAATCATAGGAAAACGCCCCCGTATTGCCGCCCTTGATACTCTCCGGGGCGGTGACGACCTCGACCGTCTTGTCCCAGACGTTGGAAGTTACATAGACCTTGGGTTCTACGGCGGGTTCCGCGTCCTGAACGACGGGTTCCTCCGGCTGGGTGGGTTCCTCAGTTGTAGCCGGTGTGTCCGGCGTTGTATTTTCATCATTCTGCTGCTCCGCAGTGGGGACGTCCTGCACTGCCGGAACGTCCACTTCCGCGGCAAAGGCGCTGACCGGCAGCAGCGAGACCGCCATCACCAGCGCCAGCAGAAGCGAGACAATTCTTTTCTTCATCTCGTGATTTTCCTTTCTCTTTTTGATTTTTTCTATATCAAAAGGCCCGTGGCCTGAATTTTTGAGGTGTGGCAGGAGGGGCGGCACCCCCTCCTGCCCAATGGAAAAACACAACAACGACATACGTTGTTCGGCTTACGAATACAGGCTTGCGAATCAGCCATGCTTTGCTTATAAGCAAAGCATAAAGGGATATCCCTTTATGAAAAATCTTCCGTTCCACGGCGCGGCCCGGCGTCCCGCCGTATTCTCCGTTTTCCGTTCCGGCCAAAAACACGCCGCAAGCAAAAAAACGCACGGCCCAAATGACCGTGCGCTGCACCTCTCATTTCGGCTTCGGGAATGGCAAAACCAACCGGCACGGCGCATAGCGTATCTGACTTAGCCCCTCGCGCCGCGTTTCCGCGCCGCCCGGGCATCACAGCGACCTTCTCGTGGGGCCTCTCACCCCATTCCGCCGCCGGGGGTTGCGTTTGCTTCGCGTTCACACCCCGGCGCACCGTCCGTGTATTCAATTTACATAACGTAGTGTAGCACAAGCCCAACCGGAAAACAAGGGGATTTGCGGAAAATGTGTAGAATCTTTCCAAAAGATGCCGCGGGCAGCCATTTTATTTCGGCGGGCTCAACACAAAAACAGGCTTGTGTGCTGTGTCTACGGCATAGGCCAATGCCCTATCCTCGGCATCGCCCACGGCTGGACTCTCCAGATCGTAGACACCCAGTACCACGTCCGCAAGGTCGATGACCTTCTTGTAGGCGTGGAGCTGTGCGTCCGGTGCGCCGACCTCGCACACGGCGGAAATGTAGGTGCATTTCTCCAGCATAGTAAAGTAGCGTTCCCGCAGGTAGGGCGCCCATTTTGTAGCTTGCTCCTCATGAGGCGTGTAGCAAATGAGCATCAGGTCATGGTCGGTCGTTGCCCGCAGGCCGTTGACGAGCTCAGCGGCGTACAGCCCCACGCCGCAGTCGCAGGCGGTCAGGAACTGAGACACGCCGTTTTGGCGCAGCATCATGATCTGCTGCGCCAATTCGATTTTCAGTTTTCGGCAGCGGTCGTCTTCCTCGTCAAAGCCCCACGGAAAACGCATGGGATTTTGACCGATGACCGCACAGCGAATCGGCTTGTCCATATCTTCCCCCGCCTTATTTGTAGTCTATTAGCTTACAACTCATATTCTAACAGTCGCTATTTTTCGCGTCAAGGAAAATGTAAGCTATAAGCGTACAATCAAAACGCTTTAGGCATACAAACGGAGGCGCACATGGATAAAAAGCTGTTGGGTAAGAGAATCAATACGGCACGGAAAGAGCGCGGCTGGACAAGTGAACGGCTGGCTGAAACGTGCAGCATCAATGCCACCTACCTGCGGCAGATTGAAGCAGGTACGAAGATTCCCAGTCTGCCGGTGTTCGTCTCGCTGTGCGAAGCGCTGAACGTCTCTCCGACATATCTGTTGGTGGAGGTGCTGCCCCAGCAGGGCAATCAGGACATGGATGCGCTGCTGGAGCTTCTGCAAAGCGCCACGCCGAAGCAGTTGAACATGATGGTCTCCATGATCCGCAGCGCATTGGAAGCATCAAAGGAATAACATCGACAAACGCAAAAATAGAGGGCAGAGGAAATTCCTCTGCCCTCTATTCATCTGTGTATCATAGATATTGTCCAAATCACGCAAAGCGTGACTCATCAGCTTGATATGGTATTTGTTATCCAAGGTGCTTCCTCCTCAAAGAAGAAAGCGCAGTCTGGGCATCATAAAGCTGACCGTCGGCGGCATACTCCGCCTCTGCTTCCGCAATCGCCTTGTCGGTCTCCAGTGTCCTAACCATTTCCTCATAGGCTTCAATGCTCATAACCACCAGATCACCGTATCCATTCTTGGTAATGAACAGCGGCTCACGGCTGGCGTGGCAAACTTCCGAGATCTCCGTCGTGTTACGCAGGTCTGTAATCGGTCTGATTTGCGGCATGGTATCGCCCCCCCTTGTACATAATTGTAGCATTATTATGTGCAATTCACAAGCGAATTTATGCTCATTTCTGCTCCCCATACCACACCGGCCTTGCGGCTGTCTCAAAACCGGTTCGGTGGGAGATCGCCACACCGCCTGTGCCGGAGGCACAATGCACCACCAGCAGGCGGCCCAGCCAGTCGCGGCCTGCGGCGATGCCGACGTGTTCATCCTCCGGATAGAACAGCAAGTCCCCCGGCTGCACTTCGTCCCACTCTATGTCCACGCAGTTGGCGTGCTGCTCCATAGCTCCGCCGCCCTGCCCGATCACATACTCGCCGCCGCTGGCGTTGTAGAACGCCCAATCCACAAAGCCGGAACAGTCCAAGCCGTAGGGCTGCTCCGTGCCAGTGGTGTCGCTGCCCTCGGCTGTGACCTCCGTTCGTTCGCCCCAGCGGTCGTCCCAACCCAGCACCAGCGATTTGCCGCCCCAAAAGTAATCCACCTTGTCCACCAGCGCCAGCGCGTAAGTCACTACCATGCGCCGTTCCATGGAGAGATCGTCCGGCAGGCGCTCCCACACCTCCATG
>ULQM01016708.1_pt1 | contig 10922 bp, 10 predicted proteins | sample 1954451 | NCBI WGS metagenome assembly ULQM01 (sample SAMEA4835655, study PRJEB28245) | human gut metagenome | biome: gut microbiome; material: fecal sample | place: Denmark | collected 2008 | reverse complement strand
TTACCCGCGACTAGACGGAGAGACCCCATGGAGCTTTACTGCAACTTAATATTGAGCATCTGATGTTCATTCGTAGCATAGGTACGAGCCGGTGAAACCGGGGCTTTGGCTTCGGCGGAGGCAACAGTGAAATAGTACTATTGGTCGTCGGCTGTTCTAACGTATGCCCTTACGAGGCAGCGGACAGTGTTAGGCGGGCAGTTTGACTGGGGCGGTCGCCTCCCAAAAGGTAACGGAGGCGCTCCAAGGTTCCTTCAGCACGGTTGGAAATCGTGCCTCGAGTGCAAAGGCATAAAGGAGCTTGACTGCGAGACAAACAAGTCGAGCAGGGACGAAAGTCGGACTTAGTGATCTGGCGATTCTGTATGGAAAGGTCGTCACTTAACGGATAAAAGCTACCCTGGGGATAACAGGCTGATCGCGTCCAAGAGTACACATCGACGACGCGGTTTGGCACCTCGATGTCGGCCCATCACATCCTGGAGGGGAAGTACCTTCCAAGGGTTTGGCTGTTCGCCAATTAAAGTGGTACGCGAGCTGGGTTCAAAACGTCGTGAGACAGTTTGGTCCCTATCTGTCGTGGGCGTAGGAAGTTTGAAGGGTCTAGTCCCTAGTACGAGAGGACCGGGATTAACGAAGCACTGGTATATCGGTTGTCGCGCCAGCGGCATGGCCGGGTAGCTACCTTCGGAAGAGATAAGCGCTGAAAGCATCTAAGCGTGAAGCTCGCCCTAAGATGAGACTTCCCATTCGCAAGAAGTAAGGGCCCCCCAATGTTAGGGGGTTGATAGGTCAGATCTGTAAGCGCAGTAATGCGTTCAGGAGACTGATACTAATAGCCCGAGGACTTAATTTCACAAATAAGCAAGAAATGGTCACACTATCATCTACAACTTGAAAGACTTGTAACGTAATATTCGGTATTCAAAGAACAGCGGAGAAAAAAAGGCAATAACCCGGTGGCTTTGGCGCGGTGGTCACACCCGTTCCCATCCCGAACACGGAAGTTAAGCACCGCAGTGGCGAAGATAGCCCGTCAGGGCAAAAATAGCGCGCTGCCGGGGCCTTTTTTATTTATAGGATATTTTAAATATTCTTGATAATGGAAGACTGCCAATTGGTAGTTTTTTTATTTTTGGGTTTTGGGATTGGAAATTTATCTTTTTCGTTACAATTCGTTTTGCAATAATGGCGATATGAGGAAAGCCCTAAATTATTATTAGTTATTTCTTTATCAATGTTTTTACTGCCTTTCATTCTTTTCCTGGATCGAAAACGAATGAAATCAACAACTCATTAAATCCTTCCTCAGAGCAATTTTTAAAAGAAAAGCAAAAACGTAATATCGATAATCTCTTTACTATAAATGGTAAACAATACGAATTTCATCCCACGATTGAAAAAAATATACTGATAAGTTAGGTAACCTGCAGGTTGGAAAAACCTATGCAAGTGGGTTTATGAATCTTGGCAACCTAATCAGGTTAATTCTTCCCTTAGCTTCTTCCATCAACATTTAATTCTTCTCGCTTTCTATCTCTCAGAGCAAATAAGACATAACTCCTATTCTTTATACCTTGAGCTTCTCTCTTTCGCGGAAATTAAGTATCGCCGGCAAAAACAAGTTCCGAGACTCACCTATTATTTAGCGAAATACCCTCATCTTTCCTTCACGGAAGTCAAAAAGAAAATGGATGAAGAAGATCCGGTATATTAGTTTGTATTTGTGACCGAGAAACCACTATAATCAAGGCATGGAAAAAGTTGGAACCATTGTTCATTTAGATCCCTTCACCTTAGTGGGGAAAACCTTTAAAAAGGACCTCATCGGGGATAACTATATCTCAGAAGGGTGGTCGGAAATTGAACGGAGCTTGCTGCTTCTGATGGAGGCTTGTGAAAAAGGGAATTTTACCCCGAGTTTGTACGGTATCGCGTTCGACGATAATACCTATTTTGCCGGCTTAAAAATCCTCGTCTTTGCAAAAGTTTTACCAGGTAGTTTCACCCTCTACCGAGTAGAGGAAGGGACTTATTACCGTTACCCATATCTTGAAAGCTATGAACTAACGAAAGAAAAGGCCCTGCGAGAGATTAAAGAACAAGGCTATGAAGTGGTGGGGCCGATCATGGAACACGAGGTCGATGATGAGGCGGATCTCTACTTCCCCATCATCATGAAAAGCTAAGAAATTTGCTCCTTTAATTGAGCTTTATCTTTATAAATTATAATTAGGTTAAAATGATAAAAATGACAATATTTGTATCTTTTTCTTAACGGCTTTAATATCGTTATTTCCTCTTATATCCCTTATCAATAAGAAAATTTTAAAATCGAAATATCGAAAAAACCTCGTAAAACTTGGTTATTATTTCTTGGAAATAATTTTCCTAAATTGTCAACTCTTGAAAGCCTTATAAGGGGGTGCGATAATCGCTGCAGGGGTAATTTTATCATGAGCATTAATAAATCCCTCATTCACGGAAAAATCAATATCACCAACGAAGCGATCGCTCAAGTGGCCGCTGATGCCGCTCTTGGGTGTTACGGCGTTTTGGGTTTAGCGGCAAAGAGTTCTTTAGAAAGTAGCATCCAGGATATCTTAAAACGGGATGACTATATTAAAGGGGTCTATTGCCGAAAGAAAAAAGATGGCTATGAAGTCGACCTTTATTTAACTGTCGCGTACGGGATGAAAATCACCGTCATCCTCAGCGAAGTCCAAAAGACGGTCGCTTATATCTTAGAAAAAACCTTCGGTCTCAAATTCTTGAAGATCAATGTTTTCGTGCAGAATATTAAGGAAGCAAAATAATGAAAGTATTAGACGGACAAGCGCTGAAACAGCTTTTTTTATCGGGCGCTAATAATTTGTATAACCACTATCCAGAAATCGACCAATTAAATGTTTTCCCGGTCCCCGATGGCGATACGGGTCTCAATATGAACCTCACTCTTACCTCTGGGTGCAAGGAAATCGAAAATAAGAGCGACAACTCTTGTTCTTACATCGCCAAAAGCTTCTACCAAGGGGTCTTTAGAGGGGCAAGAGGCAATAGCGGCTCCATCACCTCCCAAATCTTCCGCGGTTTCATGGAAGCGGTTGAAGGGAAAGACACCATCGATGTTAAAACCTTATCTGAGGCCTTTTCCCGCGGGAAAGAAAGAGCTTATAGCGCGGTCGGAAAGCCCGTCGAAGGAACCATTTTAACAGTCATTCGGGAATCTTCCGCAGCTTTAAAAGAAAAAGCCTCCTCTTTTTCTAACATTGAAGACGCTTTAAGTTATTTCTTAAGGGAAGCCAAAAAGAGTTTGGAACATACTCCTGATTTACTCCCCATCTTAAAAGAGGTCGGGGTCGTCGATAGCGGTGGCGCGGGTCTCTGCGTCTTGATTGAAGGGATGAACGAAGCCGCTCATGGGCATTTTATCGAACGAAATCTCGATGCTGCTCAACCGGGGACGATGACCGATTTCTTTAAGAAAGAAGGTTACGCCGGAGCGCAACTGAGCGAAGAAGAAGAGGGGTATGGCTATTGCACCCAGTTCCTTTTAAAGATCGGAACACCGGAAGAAGGAAAGAAACCTTTCATTGAAAAACGGTTTGAAAACTTCTTAAAGAGTCACGGCAAGAGCTTAGTCATGAGCCGGAACGATGATTTAGTGAAAGTTCACGTCCATACCTTAAGTCCGGGTTCGATGCTTAACTACGCTCAAAACTATGGAGAATTCTTAACTATCATCATCGAAAACATGTCGGAAGAACATAACAATATTCAACAAGGGCGGGCTGCCACCGAGATGGAACACGACATGCATGAACACCGTAAACGCTTTAAAGATGAAATCGAAGAAGAAGCGGTCGATGAAAGTGCGCCGCTCAATGAATTCGGTTTAATCGTTGTCAGTAGCGGTGCCGGCCTCGACGAAATGTTTAAAGAACTCGGCGCTAACCAAATTGTCAGCGGTGGGCAAACGATGAACCCCTCCGTCGATGATTTCACGAAGGCGATTAAGTTATGTCACGCGAAACACGTTTACATTCTTCCTAATAACAGCAATATCGTCATGGCGGCATCCCAAGCTTGCGATGGCTATGAAGGAACGGAAACCGATGCAAGAGTAGTTCCTAGTAAAACCATTCTTCAAGGCCTTACGAGCGCTATGCAATTTAGTCCGGAAGGGGATCCCGATAGTGTCTACACCGACATGAAAGGGGCCTTAAAGACGATTTCTAGCGGATCAGTTACCTATGCGATTAAAGATGCGGATATTGGAAACATCCACATCACCAAAGACTATTACATGGGGATGAAGGACGATAAAACCATCGTCAGCTGCGTCAAAGATAAAAATGAAGCGGCTATCAGTTTAATCGAAGGAATGATCAAAAGCGATAGTTACCTCGTCACTATCATCTACGGAAAAGATACGACGGAAGAAGAAAAGGACGCTTTAGAAAAAGAAGTCACCTCCCGTTTCCCTGACTTAGAAGTGGAAGTCAAAAGTGGTGGTCAACCGGTCTATTCTTACCTCATCGGGGTCGAATAGGACGCTAGAACTTCCTAATTCTTGTAAAATAGGGCTATGGACACTAAGATTAGCCCGAGCTTAAAAAAGAAATTAACGGAGTTAGAACTCCTGACTAATAACGATATCGTCAATTATTTACCATATCGTTATGATACTTATTTCTTAACGCATCTCGACCACTCGTTAAAAGATAAAGAACGAGTGGTTTTTTATGGAAAAATCCAGGGTAATCTCAAATATTTTCGTCTATTTAGGCGGGATTTAATCCAATTTTATTTAGCGGTGGATCATGGCCCTGTTTATTTAGTTAAAGCGTGGAACCAACGTTACCTACTAAAGACTTTTCACGATAATGAAGACGTTACGATCAGCGCGACATATGATGACAAAAGCCATTCTTTATCGTTATTAAGAATCTATAAAGGGAAGCTAGAAAACGAAAAAGCTATCAAGCCCCAGTATCACTTATATAACTTGATTCAACCCCATGTCTTTCAGGCTCTCGCGGTCCGGCTTTTAAAGAATGATCCTTATCTTTTGCCATTAAATGTTCCCCAACGATTTAAAGAAAAATATCGTTTATTAGACCGGAGAGAAGCCTTATTAAAAGTCCATCAACCCGTTAAATACACTGATATCTACCAAGGTTTACGGAGTTTAAAGTATGAAGAAGCCTTGAACTATACCTATGGGCAAAAACTCTTAAAAAGAGAAAGTTCCAACTTTAAAAAGCAAGGTAGCCAACCCTTAGACCGAACGAATTTCGAGGAATTCATCAATAAATTACCCTATAAATTAACTGACGACCAAAAGACCGCGGTGGAAGAGATTTATAAGGACATGTATTCCACCCATCTGATGGATCGACTCCTCCAAGGGGATGTCGGAACCGGGAAAACGATCGTCAGTTTTATTGCGACTTACCTTAACTATTTAAGAGGCGGGGAAACCGCGATGCTGGCCCCGACCGACTTTTTAGCCGCTCAACATTATGAAAATGCTTTAAAGATTTTTAAAGATACAGATGTCAAAGTGGCCTTATTAACTGGTAGCACTTCCCAAGAAAACCGCAGGACAGTCAAAGAAGAACTCTTGAATGGGGATATCGATTTATTGATTGGGACGCATGCGGTATTTTCGAAAGATATTGAGTATCGTAATCTAGGCCTGGTTATCATCGATGAACAGCAGAAGTTTGGGGTCGCTCAAAGAGCGGAGCTGTTAAAGAAAGGGGAGATGGTCGATCTTTTAACGATGTCAGCCACTCCGATTCCAAGAACCTTATCTTTAACTCTCTATGGGGATTTAGATATTTCGACTTTAAAGGTCTTCCCGAGCGCAGCCCGGCACGTTAAAACTTCCATCGTTGATGAAAAAAGCCCTGATGTCATCGAAAAAGTTAAGAGAACCATTGAAGAAGGGAAACAAGTTTATATCGTCGTTCCTACCATCATTGGGGAAACCCTCAATAAGTCGGTCATTAAGGTCTATAAATATTATTCTTTACTCTTTCCGGGTTTAACTTCTTTATTGCATGGGAAGATGAATAACGAAGAAAAAGCTTTAGCGAGAGAAAATTTCTTGAGCGGGAAAACCCCAATTCTCGTTAGCACCCAAATGGTGGAAGTCGGGCTTGATGTCAAAAAAGCCACCTTGATGATCGTCTATAATCCCACTCGTTTTGGCTTGTCGGAGCTCCACCAACTCCGGGGAAGAATCGGCCGCGATGGAAGCTCTTCGGAGTTCCTTCTTTTAGTGGATAACGAAGACGAAGAAAACGCAAAATTAAAAATTTTAACCGAGACTGATGACGGTTTTAAGATAGCGGAGCAAGATTTAGCTTTGCGAGGACCAGGAGAAATTACCGGTTTTAGGCAGAGTGGACTTCCAGCATTCCAATACTTAAATGTCGTCGATGATGTGAAAATATTTCAATGCGCAGCGATGGATAGCCAAGAGATTTTAGATTCTAATAATCCGGAAGATTTAGCCTTTAAAGCTCAATTTTCCTTTTCGATGGAAGAACGTAATCTTCGAAACTAGGCTCTTCCCTAAAGGGAAGGTAGCGAAAGCGGGCCGAGAAGTTTATACTTTGTGATATGGAAGAAAAAAATATTACTTTAGTGATTGATATGATGGGTGGCGACCAAGGTCTTCAGATGACCAAAGACGCGGTGTGGGCTTTCCACGCTAAATATCCTTTAGCGAAATTAATTCTTGTCGGGGAAGCTGGCACTTTAAATGATATGGATGCTTTTGAAGTGGTCTCTTCTCGTGGCGTCATGAAGATGGACGCTGGGGCCCTCGACGTCCTTCGAAACAAAGAAAGTTCGATGGCGAAAGCCTTAACGATTTGCCAAGAAAGAAAAGCGGATGGGGTTATCTCCGCCGGTGGTACGGGGGCGTTTTTAAGCGCAGCGACCTTGATTCTTAAAAAGATTCCGGGCGTAAAAAGACCGGCTTTAATTACCTCCTTCCCGAACTTTAAAACGAAACGGAACGTCACGATTCTTGATGTTGGAGCCAGTAACGAAAACACCCCGGAAGAAATCGCGCAATTCGCGGTGATGGGGAGCATCTACTCTTCGATCATCGATAAGATTGATAATCCGGTTGTTAAGCTTTTAGCGAACGGGACTGAAGAAAATAAGGGGAGCCCGGAAGGAAAAGAAGCTTTTAAACTTTTAAGAAACGATAAGAATGTTAATTTCCAAGGTAACATCGAAGCGAGCCAAGTGTTAGCGAGCGACACCGATGTCGTCGTCACCGATGGTTATAGCGGCAACATCCTCCTCAAGAGCACCGAAGGGGCGGCTAAACAAATCGGGAGCTTAATCAAAGCCATCTTTAAAAAGAACTGGATTAGTAAGCTTTCTTATCTCGGTGTGAGAAAAGGCATCAAAGGCTTTAAAGATACCTTAGACCCGAGAAAAGTCGGGGGAGCGATGTTGATCGGTGTTAATGGAGTGGTTGTTAAAGCCCATGGTAATAGCGACAGCGAAGCCTTCTTCCACGCTATTGAGGTGGCCTATTCCTTAGCCAGCAAAGAATTAGTGAAAAAGATTAGCGATGCGCTCGAAGGGAGTCTCGATGGAGAACACTGAGCTCTTCACCCGTTTAAAGGAATTAGGAATTGAAGTTAAAACTCCCTTACTTTATGAATTAGCCTTCACTCATAGCTCCGTCAACGGGATGGAAGGGACTAAACACCATGACTATGAACGCTTAGAATTCCTCGGGGATTCTTTAATCGGTTTAGTGGTCAGTGTCCTCTGTTTTACCATGCATCCTACGATGCAGCAGGGGTCGCTTTCCGCGATGAAAGCTAACTTCATTAAGACCGAAAGTGAAGCCCGATATGCGAGAAAACTAGGCTTTAGTAATCTTGTGAAAGTTGGGGCCTCTTTCCAAGGGAAACCGGAAAATAATAACAAAGTAATGGAAGATGTTTTTGAAAGCTTTGTTGGGGCCTTATTCCTCGATCAAGGCTTGGATTTCGCTTACCAATTCCTCTATAACTTATTGAAGGATGATGTTCAAAGCTCAGAAGTTGCGGCTGACCTTAATCCGAAGAGTGAGCTTCAAGAAGCTCTCCAAGCGGAATACCGGGAAAGCGTCACTTATCAAACAATCAGTGAAACCGGGCCCGCTCACAATAAACACTTCGTCGTCGCGGCTTATTTTGTTCATACCGAACTCGGCCGCGGGGAAGGGAAGAGTAAAAAAGAAGCGGAAACGAATGCCGCGAAAGATGCTTTACGGAAATTAGCGAAAAAATAATTATGGGTTTAATTTCATTTTTAAAAGATAAATTCGGAAGCAAGAAAGACGATAAGACTTTAAAGTACGACCGCGGTCTTAAGAAAAGCCGGGAAGCTTTTACCAATAAGCTCGCGGTTTTAGCGAAGAAATATTCCAAAATTAACGCTGAATACTTTGAAGACTTAGAAGAGATTCTTTTAGAAGCCGATGTCGGGGTTAATTTAACCTTCGAACTCATCGATAAATTGACGGAAAAAGCCAAAGAAGAAAAGATTGACGACCCTACCCATTTAAACGATGAACTCGTCGATTTAATGTTTGTCGGTTATGTTGAAAAAGGAGGAGATATCAAAAACGATATCGTCTTCCAAGAAGGACGGCCGACTGTTCTTTTAGTCGAAGGGGTGAACGGGGTTGGGAAAACCACCAGCATCGCTAAAATTGCTCATCGTTACCAAAAGATGGGGAAGAAAGTCCTCTTAGTAGCGGGCGATACCTTTAGAGCGGGAGCAGTTGAACAGTTAACCATCTGGGCGGACCGGCTTAACGTCCCGATTGTTAAAGGCGCTAGTAACGCAGACCCCGCTTCCGTCTGCTATGACGGGGTGAAATATGCGAAAAGTCACGATATTGATTTAGTGATTATTGATACGGCTGGAAGACTCCAAACGAAGAATAACCTTATGCAAGAGCTCGGTAAAATTACCCGGGTAATCAATAAAGAAATTCCCGGAGCGCCCGATGATACTTTCTTGATTATCGATGCGACAACCGGGCAAAACGGGGTCAGTCAGGCTAAGGCTTTTAACGAAGTCAATAAAGTGACCGGCATCATCGTCACCAAGATGGATGGGACCAGTAAAGGTGGTATCATCCTTTCCATTCGGGATGAACTTGGGGTGCCGGTAAGATTCATCGGGCTCGGAGAAAAGATGGATGATTTAGAAGAGTTCGATCTTGAACGTTATTTAGAAGGGTTATTGCTCGGCGATGGACTTAAATGAACGGACGAAACTTTTAAATCTTTTGGACCTGTATGGTCCTCTTTTAACTGTTAAGCAACAAGAAATTGTCCGTGATCATTTAGCTCTCGATTTGTCGTTTCAAGAAATAGGGGAAGCGAAGAATTTAACGAGGTCCGCTATACAAGATAGCTTTAAAAAGGCGACGGATAAACTATTAAAATACGAAGAAAAATTGCATTTTTTAGAAAAATTACACGGGAAACACATTGATATTTAGATTTTGAAGGAGGGGTTGTATGGCTTTTGAATCACTGCAAGAAAAGTTCCAAAGTATCTTTAAGAAGATGCGGCGGGAAGATAAATTGACCGATAGCAACATGGAGCAAGCGCTGAAGGAAATCCGGCTAGCGCTTTTAGAGAGCGATGTTAATTTTAAAGTCGTTAAAGCCTTTACCAATGATTTAAAAGAAAAAGCCAAAGGGGAAGAGGTCATTAGAACCGTTAACCCTTCGGAAATGCTTGTTAAACTTTGCCACCAAGAAATCGTCGAGATGCTCGGCAAAGATAATAGCGAGATCCTTCCAAAGAAAGGTAAATTGACCACGATTATGTTAGTCGGTTTACAAGGAACCGGTAAGACGACCCATGCCGGGAAGTTAGGGCTGTTATTTAAAAAGAAATATGGTTTAAAAGTTCTTTTAGCGGGTCTGGATATCTATCGTCCCGCTGCGATCGATCAGTTAAAACAAATAGCGGATTCCATCCAAATCGATTTCTTTACGATGGGGAAAGATGTGAATCCGGTTGTCGCGGCTAAAAAAGCCCAAGAGAAAGCTCTTAACGAACATTATGATGTCTTGATTCTCGATACCGCTGGACGTCTCCAAATTGATGAAACCTTGATGGAAGAACTTCAAAACATCAATAAAGAAGTGAAACCGGAAGAGATTCTTTTATTGGTGGACGCGATGGCGGGGCAAGAAGCGACGAACGTCGTCCTGGCTTTCAATGAAAAGCTTCCTTTAACCGGTGTCATCATGAGCAAGCTCGATGGGGATGCGAAAGGTGGGGCAGCTCTTTCAATTAAATATTTAACCGGTCTCCCCATTAAATATGCTGGTGTTGGGGAAAAACTTGAAGATATCGAAGTTTTCCATCCTGACCGGCTCGCAGACCGTATTTTAGGCATGGGCGACATCGTCACTTTAGTGGAAAAAGCTCAAGAACAGATCGACCAAAAAGAAGCTGAACGAACGGGACGGAAGATGATGGAAGGGGAATATACCTTAGAGGACCTACTTTCCAGCATGAAGATGATGCAAAAGATTGGGAGCATCAAGTTCTTAAGTAAGATGATGCCCGGTCTCAATAAACTTTCAGATTCTGATAAAGAACGAGCGGAAAAAGAGATGAAGATTTTTGAATCGGTCATTAACTCGATGACCCCGTACGAACGTCGGCACCCGGAAATCTTAAAATTCAGCCATAAAAACCGGATCGCTAGAGGTAGCGGGACCACGAACGCGGATATCAACCGGGTCATCAAGAAGTTTGAACAGAGCAAAGCGATGATGAAACAGGTGAATGCCTACCGGAAGAAAGGAAAAATGCCCCCGGGCTTGAAGTGCTAGCCTAAAAGTGGACAGGGTCAAAAAAGCCCT
>ULQM01020730.1_pt1 | contig 10955 bp, 8 predicted proteins | sample 1954451 | NCBI WGS metagenome assembly ULQM01 (sample SAMEA4835655, study PRJEB28245) | human gut metagenome | biome: gut microbiome; material: fecal sample | place: Denmark | collected 2008 | reverse complement strand
CGGGCCGCCGTCGTCATGACTTCCGCCCCCGTCCCGGAGAGCCTCATCCCGCCGCTCGCAGTCTGCCTCCTGGGCATGCTCTCCGGCCTCCTCCCGGCGTGGCTCATCCGCAAAAAAGACATCTCCTCCATCCTGTAAAAAAGAAAAGCCCGCATTCCTCAAAAAGAATGCAGGCTTTTTCTGTGCCGTTAATTGAAATTGTATGCCGTCACGATGGGCGCGCGGCCTGTGAGGCGGTCGGGGATGTATTCTTCGTGGCACACCGCGAGGAACCCTCCGGCGATGTTGTACACATCCCGGAAGCCGCGGGCCGCGAGGATTCGGCAGGCGTAGTAGCTCCTCTGACCGGAGCGGCAGTGGAGGTAGAGGGGCCGGTCTTTCGGCAGTTCGCCGAGGCGGTCCCGCAGTTCGGAGAGGGGCACATTGACGGCGCCCCGGATATGGCCCGCCTCGTATTCGCCTCTTTCCCGCACGTCGAGGATGGCCGCGCCCGCTTCCGCGAGGCCCCGCACGGCGGAGGCGGGGATCTGGCGGTATTCGCCGTGGAGGAGATTCAGCCCGGCGAGCCCCGCCAGGTGGACGGCGTCTTTCGCCGCGGCGAAGGGCGGCGCGTAGCAGAGGTCGGTGTCGGCCAGGTCTTCGAGGGTCCCGCCTTTTGCCATGGTGGCGGCGATCACGTCGATGCGGCGGTCTGCCGCGCCCTGCCCGACGGCCTGCGCGCCGAGGAGGCGGCCTGTGGGCGTCTCAAAATGGACTTTCAGGTGAATGGGGGAAGCGCCGGGCATGAGGCTCACCCTGTCGAAGGGAATGACATAGGCGGTGTCATGGGGAATGCGGAGGGCTTCGATCTCTTTTTCATTCAGCCCGGTCGCCGCGGCGCGGAGCCGGAAGACGTCGATGCCGAAGCTGCCCAGGTAGCCCCGGTTCGGCCCGGGACGCCCGCAGATGGCGTCGGCGGCCCGGCGGGCGTCTCTCTGCGCGGGGAAGGCGAGAGAGAGGCGGCCTTTCTGCCGCTTCATGGACAGCATGACTTCCGCCGCGTCGCCCACGGCGAAGATGGACGGGTCGGAGGTGCGGCCGTCCGTGTCGGTGGCGATGGCCCCGCTCGGTCCGATGGCAAGCCCCGCCGCGCGGGCCAGAGAGACGCGGGGCGTGACGCCGGTCGCCATGATGACCAGGTCGGCAGGAATGACTTCTCCGGAGGCGAGACGCACGGCGCGCTCTTCGACGGCTGTCGTCCGGCCGCCGAGAAGGAGGCGGACGCCGTTGTCGAGCAGCTCTTTTTCAAGAATCTGCGCCATGTCCCGGTCGAGCTGGAGGAGGATCTGACTGCCCGTCTGGATGAGGGAGACATCCATGGAGGCGCTGAGATTCACCGCCGCTTCGATGCCGATGAATCCGCCGCCGATGATCGCCGCGGTGCGCGCGCCGCAGGTCTCGGCGTACTGCCGGATGGCGGCGGCGTCTTTCGGCGTGGTCAGGGGGAAGACGTTCGGCCGGTCCGCGCCGGGGATGGGCGGGATGTTGGGCGCCGCGCCGGGAGAGAGGACGAGGAAATCATAGGATTCTTCATAGACGCGGCCGCCCGTTTCGCGGACGCGCACCTTCTTCTCTTCTCGGAGGATGGCCGTCACTTCGGAATCGGTACGCACGTCGATGCGGTGCTGCGCCCGGAAACGTTCCGGCGTCATGAGGATGAGCGAGAAGAGCTCCGGCACCGTATCGGAGAGGGCATAGGGGAGGGCGCAGTTGGAATAGGAAATGCACGGCCCCTTTTCAAAAAGGACGATGTCCGCCGATTCGTCCAGACGGCGGAGACGCGCCGCGGCGGAGGCGCCGCCTGCCACGCCGCCGACGATCACATATTTCTTCGCCATGGCGCACCTCAGTCGCGGAGCGCCATCTCGGTGGCGATGCGGGCGCAGGTCTGGATGATCTTCTTGCAGTTTCTCTTGCGGTCTTTGGAATCGAAATCGGGATAGGGCAGACAGAGGTCGCGGCATTCCGCGGAGCCCAGCTCGGTCACGACGGCGCGGAGGTACGCCGCGTGGCGGGGATAGATGCCCGTCTCCGGGTGGTGGAGCTGATCCAGCCGTTCTTCAAAAGTCTCTTTTTCATAGGGGTCCCTCCGGCCGTGCATGGAGGAAATGACGAGCAGCCCCGCGTTCACCGCGCCGCAGAGGTGGCTCGTGCCGCCGATGCCGCCGCCCATGCCGGAGACGAGGCCCACCGTCTCCGGCGGGTAATCGGAAAGACCCAGATCGAGGAATCCTTTCAGCACGCATTCGCTGCAATTCAGCCCGTGACGGAAATGTTCGCCCGCGTTCGCCGCCGCCTTCTCGGCGAGCGCTTTCCGTTCTTCTTCTGTCCAATGTTTCTTTTCTGTCATGGGGAGCACCTTCTTTCTAAATCCCATTATATTTTTATTATAACATTTCAAATGAACGGAAACCGCCGGAACGATACGCGGAGACCGCTGCCCGGCGGGAGCGGGCACAAAAAAAGCTCCCCGAAGGGAGCCCGTCAGGGGCGCTCTGCTCAGCGCCGGTGAAGCGTGTGAAATAAGGAAATACAATGACATTTACCGTGATGAATGGGGACAGATCTTTTGCTTACGTCCTTATTTTAGCCTGTTATGACAGAATTGTCAAGGATGAGAATGAGAAAAGTTGATATTTCCCGGCGCGCGCCTTGACGGCGGGGGAGGGCTTTTTTATAATAATCGTGCAGGCGAACGTGGCGGAATTGGCAGACGCGTCAGATTTAGGCTCTGATGCCGCACGGCGTGGGGGTTCAAGTCCCCCCGTTCGCACCAATTTCATCGACAGCGCGGAGCAGCGGGGCTTTTCCCGCTGTTTTTTTAATTTTTTCGATAAAGTGTACGCTTTTTGATATTGAATTTACCTTGACCGGGCTTTAAAATAAAAATGTATCACCCTGTATTTATTTCTTGATTTGTATTGCTTATATCGCGCCGCTTCGGCGGCAGTTGAAATATGAAGGAGGAGAACGATGAGAACGATCCATAAAGTCCTTGTAGCGAACCGCGGCGAGATCGCCATCCGCGTATTCCGCGCGTGCAGCGAGCTCGGCATCCGTACAGTAGCGATCTACTCGAAAGAAGATATCCTGTCTCTGCACCGCAACCGCGCGGACGAGGCATACCTGGTGGGCGAAGGCAAAAAGCCGGTCGACGCGTACCTGGATATTGAAGACATCATCCGCATCGCGAAAGAACACGGCGTAGACGCCATCCATCCGGGGTACGGCTTCCTCGCGGAGAACGCGGAATTTGCCCGCCGCTGCGAAGAAGAAGGCATCATCTTCATCGGCCCGAAGGTCGAGCACCTCGTCATGTTCGGCGACAAGGTGAATGCCCGCATCCAGGCGGAAAAAGCAGGCATCCCCATGATCCCCGGCACGAAGGGGGCCGTGAAGAGCTATGAAGAAGTGAAGGAATTTGCCGAGAAGTACGGATTCCCGGTCATGATCAAAGCCGTCAACGGCGGCGGCGGACGCGGCATGAGAAATGTGGACCGCATGGAAGATCTGGAAGACGCGTACCACCGCGCGAAGTCGGAAGCGAAGATGGCTTTCGGCGACGACGATGTATACGTAGAACGGTGCATCATGAATCCGAAGCACATCGAGGTGCAGATCATGGGCGACGAGCATGGCCATATCGTCCATCTCTTCGAACGGGACTGCTCCATCCAGCGCCGCCATCAGAAGGTCATCGAGATGGCGCCGGCCTGGTCTCTGCCGGAAGGCCTCCGGAAGGAGATCTGCGACGCCGCCGTCAAGCTCATGAAAAACGTGAAGTACGTCAATGCGGGGACGTGCGAATTCCTCGTCGATCAGGATGAGAAGCATTTCTACTTCATTGAAGTCAATCCGCGCGTACAGGTAGAACACACCGTCACCGAGCTCATCACGGACATCGATATCGTGAAGAGCCAGATCCTCATCGCCGAAGGGTATTCCCTGGAAGATCCGGTCATCGGCATCGGCCGCCAGGAAGAGATCACCCATCACGGCATGGCCATCCAGTGCCGCATCACCACGGAAGATCCGCAGAATCAGTTCATGCCCGATACCGGCAAGATCATCGCCTACCGGAGCGGCGGCGGCCCCGGCATCCGTCTCGACGCGGGCACGGCCTACACCGGCGCGGTCATCACGCCGTATTACGATTCCCTGCTGGTGAAAGTCACCGCCTACGCGCGGACGCCCATCGACGCCATCGGCCGCATGCAGCGCTGTCTCAATGAATTCCGCATCAGCGGCGTGAAGACGAATATCTATTTCCTCCAGAATATGCTCGCCACCGGCGATTTCCAGAAAGGCCTGTGCGACGTCAATTATATCGACCGCCATCCGGAGCTCCTCATCGATCCCCATGACGTGAGCGACCGCGGCACGAAGCTCCTCGCCTACATCGGCGATGTGACCATCAACGGCTATGCCGGAGCGGGCCATCAGGACAAGCCTGACTTCGCGCCCGTGCCGGTGCTGGACGCGTCCCACGAAGAAGCGCCGAGAGGCACGAAGCAGCTCCTCGACGAATTGGGACCGGAAAAATTCGCGAAATGGGTGCAGGAACAGAAGGAAGTCCTCTTCATGGACACCACCTACCGCGACGCGCACCAGTCCCTCCTGGCGACCCGCGTCCGCACCCACGACATCATGCAGGCGATCCACTACACCGCCGTCCATGTGCCGCAGCTCTTCTCCTTTGAAAACTGGGGCGGCGCGACCTTCGACGTGGCGTACCGCTTCCTCGACGAATGCCCGTGGAAACGCCTCCGCGCCATGCGGGAAGCCGCTCCGAACATCCTCTTCCAGATGCTCACCCGCGGCGCGAACACCGTAGGCTATGAAAACTACGCCGATAACGTGGTGCGTCACTTCATCCAGCGCGCCGCGGCGAACGGCGTGGACGTATTCCGCGTATTCGACTGCCTGAATCAGCTCGACCACATGACCGTCACCATCGACGAAGTGCGGAAACAGAATAAACTCGCCGAAGTCGCGCTCTGCTACACCGGCGACATCCTCGACCCGAAGCGCCAGAAATACTCTCTCCAGTACTACACCGACATGGCGAAAGAACTGGAAAAAGCCGGCGCGAACATCATCGCCATCAAAGACATGGCGGGCCTCCTGAAGCCGGAAGCGGCGTATGTCCTCGTCTCCGCGCTGAAAGACGCCGTTGACCTGCCGATCCACCTGCACAGCCACGAAGGCGGCGGATGCATGATCTACAGCTATGCGAAAGCCGTGGATGCCGGCGTCGACATCATCGACGTGGCGACCAGCGCCCTCGCGAACGGCACGAGCCAGCCCTCCATGCAGTCCATGTACTACGCGCTCCAGAACAATCCCCGCCAGCCGAAGCTCGACATCGAGGCGCTGGAGACCATCGACCGCTACTGGGAAGCCGTCCGCCCGTACTATGCCGGTGTGGACAGCAAGATGACCAGCCCGAACACCACCGTATTTGAGCACGAAATGCCCGGCGGCCAGTATTCGAACCTGCGCCAGCAGGCGACCGCGGTGGGCCTCGGCAACCGTTGGCCGGAAGTCTGCCACATGTACGCCCGGGTGAACATGCTCTTCGGAGACATCATCAAAGTCACCCCGTCGTCCAAAGTCGTCGGCGACATGGCCCTCTTCATGGTGCAGAACAACCTCACCGAAGAAGACATCTACGAAAAAGGCGAGACCCTGGACTTCCCGAAATCCGTGGTGGGATTCTTCGAAGGCAATCTCGGCATGCCCTACGGCGGATTCCCGGAAAAACTGCAGCAGATCATCCTCCGCGGCAAAGAAGCGCACCTCGTCTCCACCCCGCCGGATGTGGACTTTGAAGCGGTGAAAGAAGAAATGAAGGAAAAACAGTTCCCCGTGACGGAACAGTCCCTCTCCTCCTACCTGATCTATCCGAAAGTCTACTCCGACTACCAGGCGCGGTACAAACTCTACGGCGACTTGTCCGTCCTCGATACGCCGACCTTCTTCTTCGGCATGAAGCCCGGCGAAGAAGTGCGCGTCAATATCGAAGAAGGCAAGATGCTCCTCATCCGTCTGGAAGACATCACGAAGCCCGATCTCAACGGCGACCGTCTGATCCGCTTCGAGCTGAACGGCATGCCCCGTGAGATCAAAGTCCACGACAAGCACGTGGCTACGGCGAACGTGGAAGTCCGCAAGGCTGACAAAGATGTCATCGGCGAAGTGGGCGCGACCCTCTCCGGCTCCGTGGTGAAAGTCCTCGTGAAAGAAGGACAGCACGTGAAGCTCCGCGAACCGATCCTCGTCACCGAAGCGATGAAGATGGAGACCACCATCACCGCTCCGAAAGAAGGTACGGTGAGCGAGATCGTCGTGAAAGCGGGCACCCGCATTTCCTCCGGCGACCTGCTCCTCGTCATCAAATAAATTTCACACAAAAAGGCCTCCGCTCCGGCGGGGGCTTTTCTGCGGGCATTTTCTGGATTTGCAAAAAATCCCGCCCTGCGGTACACTGAAAATATAGAAAAATTTCGATAAAAGAAAGAAGGAATCCCCATGGCAGCACTTGCGATCGGCGCGCCCGCGCCGTCATTTACCCGCCCCTCCGACCAGGGCCGGGACATCTCCCTCTCCGATTACAAAGGGAAGAAAGTCATTCTCTACTTCTATCCGAAAGACAATACCTCGGGATGCACCATGGAAGCGCAGGCCTTCCGCGACCACCTCGCCGAATTTGAAGCCCTCGGCTGGTCCGTGCTCGGCGTCTCCCGGGACAGCGTGCGGAAACACTGCAATTTCCGCGACAAATACGAACTGAACTTCCCGCTCCTCTCCGACGAAGACGAGAGCCTCTGCAATGCCTACGGCGTGATGAAAGAAAAAAGCATGTACGGCAGAAAATACATGGGCATCGAGCGCTCCACCTTCCTCATTGACGAAGAAGGGAACCTCGCCGGGGAATACCGGAACGTGAAAGCCTCCACCCACGTGGCGGAGCTCCTGAAAGAACTCACGGAGAAAGCCTGATGGACGCGCGGTGGATCCGGTGCGTCTTCAATGAAAACGCCCGCCGGGAATACCCCGACGCGGCGGCGCACCTCTCCGTGCCCGCCTGGGGCTGGAATCCCCTCACCTCGCCGCTGCGCAAGGGCTACACCGGCTGGGTGGACGGCGCGAACATGTACAGCCAGTACAGCGACAGAGGCGAGCCCTTCCGGTACGGCCTTTACCGGGTGATGCAGATCATCGACGAACGGTACGAGCCGTGCCGCGTGGAAGACCTCGCGACAGGCGAGACCTTCGATGCCGCCTGCTGCCGGGAAGAAAACGTCTTCCTCCGGTGCCGCCACGAGAAGCTCCGCAAAAATCTCGATCCTCTCATGGACGGCGTGAAAGAAGCCGACCCGTCGAAGTACCGCGTCCTTCCCGAAAATGACCAATAAAAAATCGCTCCCGCAAGGGAGCTTTTTTATTGCTGCATGCCGGTATGCCAGAGGAGGATGAGATTCATCAGGAGGACTATGGATTTTTCAGCCTGCTCATCAAAGAAGCTGAAATGTAAAAAGACTGCCTGCGAAGGTGGCTTTTTTGCGTGGGCAGATCATGGCAGAAAGGGAAATCCGGCAGAGCTACGGGAATTTTTACCGGAGGAAAAGGGGCGGGCAGAATCATGGTTTTCAGACCGGGAATCCTGTTTTTCAGACGAACTCCTGTATCTGGGGGAAAAATCAGGTATAAAAACTGTCCCTTTTTGTTGTTCTTGGGGCCGGTTTATGACATAATAGAAAAAATGGGTGTTTTTATTCTAAGAGGGACTTATGACAAAACAGATTCACCTGCGCATGGATGATGCGGTCTATGACGCGCTGCGCGATTATGCGCTCATCAGTGGGCAAACCGCACAGGAATGTGTGACTAAAGCAGTGGTGCAGATGCTTGGGCGCGCGAAAGAAGAACCGCCCGTGGCATCGGAGCGGAAATATACTTTTATTGACCTTTTTGCCGGCATCGGCGGAATGCGGATTGCCTTTGAACGGGCAGGCGGACGTTGTGTGTATTCCAATGAATGGAATAAATACAGTCAGAAGACCTATTACGCTAATTTTGGAGTTCAGCCGGAGGGGGATATTACAAAAGTTCGGGCGGAAGATATTCCGGATCATGATATCCTTGTCGCTGGGTTTCCCTGTCAGCCGTTTTCCATCGCGGGTGTATCAAAAAAGAACAGCTTGGGCCGGGCTACCGGATTTGCTGATAAAACACAGGGAACGCTTTTTTTCGATGTGTGCCGGATACTTAAAGCAAAACGGCCAAAGGCGTTTCTCTTGGAAAATGTAAAAAATCTGTGCAGCCATGATCGTGGCAGAACTTTTCAGATTATTCGGGAATCGCTGGATGAGCTGGACTATGAAATCTTTTATCAGGTGATTGACGGGAAGTTCTATGTTCCGCAGCATCGCGAGCGCATTCTTATCGTCGGCTTTGACCGCAGGCGGTATGGGAATGACATGATTTTCAGATTTGAGCTTACGCCGCCGGAAAAAATGCCAGTACTTCGGGATATTCTTTCAAAGGACGTGGACGCCAGATATACGCTTTCTGATAAGCTCTGGGCCTATCTTCAGGAATATGCGGCAAAACACCGGGCAGCCGGAAACGGCTTCGGGTACGGAATTGCATCACCGGACGGACAGACGCGCACTCTGTCTGCCAGATATTATAAAGACGGGTCGGAGATTCTCATCAGGCAGGAAGGAAGAAATCCGCGTCGTCTCACTCCACGCGAATGTGCAAGGCTTCAGGGCTTTTCAGATGATTTTAAAATTCCCGTATCAGATACACAGGCCTACCGCCAGTTTGGTAATTCTGTTGTTGTTCCGCTGATTACGGATGTAGCGGGGCTTATCGTCAGGAAACTGAATGATCTTGAAGCAAAAAGGAGAAAAACGGAATGAATACATCCAATATGGCGGAGCAGGCAATTTCCGAAGTTCTGAAAGGCAAAAGGGCATTCTGCAAATTTCTTACGGCCAACGATTCAGGGGCAACCGGCGGGCATCAGTCGGGCATTCTGATTTCAAAAACTGCACGGGAGATTCTCTTTGCGCCGACGGCCCTGGAGAAACATATTGCTAAAAGGGAAGCGGAGATTGAGTGGCAGGATGGGCTGGTTACAACGAGCACTTTCACATGGTACGCCAGCAAAAATGAGCTGCGCATTACTCGATTCGGTCGCGGCTTCCCGTGGCTTCGCCCGGAATATACCGGGGCACTGTTTATTCTTGTGCAGTGCGATGACGATGCTTACCGGGGATTCGTTCTCAATACGGACGACGGTATTACTGCGTTTCTGAATGCTTTCGGGCTGTCACCTGTGGAAACAAACCATCTCATTGATATATCCGGGGACGAAATTCAGGAAGAAAAGGCAATACTGGAATTTATCGACGGTCTGACCGTGGACTTTCCCTCATCGGAAGAAATGTCTGCTGCCGCCCGTGAAATTCAGGAGCATGTCCATGACCATGCAGAGGAACAGCGTACAAATCCGGATAAAAAACTTCTCGCATGGACAGAAACAGAGTATATGCTGTTCAGAACCATTGAACATGCCCGGTACGGTGCAAAAATCTCCGCCGGATTTTCCTCTGTTGACGAGTTCATTGAAATGGCAAACCACGTGCTCAACCGGCGTAAGAGTCGTGCGGGAAAGAGTCTTGAACATCATCTTGCGGCTCTTTTTGATGTCAATCATCTTGCCTATACTGCACAGGCGGTGACGGAGGGAAATAAAAAACCGGATTTTCTGTTTCCTTCCGTTGATGCCTATCATGACCCGGAATGGCCTGTGGAACGGCTGATTACACTGGCGGCAAAGACTACATGTAAAGATCGCTGGCGTCAGGTTCTTAATGAGGCGAACCGGCTTCGAAACCGTCCGAAATATCTCTGCACCCTGCAACAGGGCATATCACCGGCACAGATGGATGAAATGCAGGCGGAAAATGTTATCCTTGTTGTCCCGAAACCTTATATCAGCGCCTATCCAAAAGACCGGCAGAACCGTATTTTGACGATTCGGGATTTCATTGCACTTGTTCGGGAGAATGGAGCCGGGCAATGGCAGATATCGTAAGTTCGGAGCAGCGCAGCCGAAACATGGCGGCCATTCACAGCCGGGATACACGTCCCGAAATCTTTTTTCGGCATCTGTTGTTTGCTGACGGATATCGTTACCGGATTGCAGTGAAATACATACTAGGACATCCTGATATGTTTCTCAGAAAGTATAATACGGCAATTTTTATACACGGCTGTTTCTGGCATCAACATCGGGGATGCAGGTATGCCTATACGCCGAAATCCCGACAGGATTTTTGGGAGAAAAAGTTTCAGAGGAATATTTGCCGGGACAGAGAGGTACGCAGAAAACTGGAAGAAACCCATATAAAATGTCTTATTATTTGGGAATGTGCTGTTCGAAAAATGAGAAAAGATGAAACGTACAGACAGAAAGTCCTCTTGGAGACGGAGTGTTTTCTGAATTCAAATCAACCCTATATGGAAATTCAACCGGAGAAGATGGAAAAATAATATGTATGAATGTGTACTTTCATAAGCAGCAAAAAGGAACCGACATTTGTATCGATTCCTTCTTTTATATGCGCACCGTCCTTCCCGAAAAAGGCCAATAAAAAATCGCTCCCGCAAAGGAGCTTTTTTATTGCTGCATGCCGGTATGCCAGAGGAGGACGAGATTCATCAGGAGGAGCGCCGTGGAGACCCGCTTCAGGAGGCGGCCCTTCCGGTCTTTCTTCTCCGACTCCTCATTCCTGTCGATGGCCGCCTCGATGCGCCAGCATTCGCCCATGTGCCACGCCACGGCGGGGAGGATGACCAGCGTCGCGCCCCACATATTGCCTCCGGCGAAAAAGGAAAAT
>ULQM01069283.1_pt1 | contig 11018 bp, 7 predicted proteins | sample 1954451 | NCBI WGS metagenome assembly ULQM01 (sample SAMEA4835655, study PRJEB28245) | human gut metagenome | biome: gut microbiome; material: fecal sample | place: Denmark | collected 2008 | reverse complement strand
CCGCCGGTGAACGGCGAGCTGCTGATCTACGAGGTGCATCTGGGCTCGTGGAAGCGCCACGAGGACGGCTCTCCCCTGAGCTATGTGGAGCTGGCAAAGGAGCTGCCCTCCTATGTAAAGGCCATGGGCTACAACTTCGTAGAGCTGCTGCCGGTGACGGAATACCCCCTGGACGACAGCTGGGGCTACCAGTGCACCGGCTACTTCGCCCCCACCAGCCGCTACGGCACGCCCCACGACTTCATGGCCCTGGTGGATGCCCTGCACCGGGCGGGGCTGGGCGTGATACTGGACTGGGTGCCCGCCCACTTCTGTAAGGACAGCCACGGGCTTATCGAATTTGACGGCACCTGCCTCTACGAGTACGGCGACCCCCTGAAATGGGAGCACGCCGGCTGGGGCACCCGTGTATTCGACTTCGGCAAGCCGGAGGTCCGGGAATTCCTGCTGTCCTCCGCCGTCTACTGGTTGAAGGAATACCACATCGACGGGCTGCGGGTGGACGCGGTAGCGTCCATGCTGTATCTGGACTATGACCGGCAGGGCGGCGCGTGGCGTCCCAACAAGGACGGCGGCCGGGAGAACCTGGAGGCCATCGACTTCCTGCGTGAGCTGAACCGGGCAGCCTTTGCCGCCGACCCGGCGGCGCTGATGGTGGCGGAGGAGTCCACCGCGTGGCCGCTGGTCACCTATCCGCCGGAGCAGGGCGGTCTGGGCTTCAACCTGAAGTGGAACATGGGTTGGATGAACGACCTGTGCCACTATCTGAAGATGGACCCCTACTTCCGCCAGTTCCACCACCGGGACGTGACGTTCTCCATGGTCTACGCCTTCTCGGAAAACTACGTCCTGCCCCTGTCCCACGACGAGGTGGTCCACATGAAGGGCTCTCTCCGGGGCAAGATGCCCGGCGACGACTGGCGGCAGCTGGCCGGTGTAAGGAGTTTCTGGGCCTATATGCTGTGCCACCCCGGCAAAAAGCTGCTGTTCATGGGCAGCGAGCTGCCCCAGTGGCACGAGTGGGACTTCCGCGGCCAGCTGGACTGGTATCTGCTGGACGATCCCGCCTGCCGGGCCAGCCATGAGTGCCTGCGGCAGCTGAACCGGCTGTATAAACGCAACCGGTGCCTGTGGGAAAACGACCGGGACTGGGACGGCTTTACATGGCTGGTGGCCGATGATAACCACAACAACGTGCTGGTGTTTCTGCGGCGGGACCGCAGGGGCCACGAGCTGATCTGCGCGGTGAATTTCGCGCCGGTGCCCTGGGACAACTACCGCTTCGGTGTGCCGGCAGCGGCGCGGTATGAGGTGCTGTTCAACACGGACGATGCCTGCTGGGGCGGCAGCGGCTGCGCCCTTCCGGCGGGCAGCCGGATCGACGTGGACGAGATCCCCTCCCACGGGCGGGAGACGTCCCTTTCCCTGACCATTCCGCCCTTGGGCGCGGTGCTGCTGCGCCGGGAGGGAAAACGCCCCCAGAAAAAACAGAATACAGGAGGTACGCAAGGATGAAAAAAGAGTGTGTGGCGATGCTGCTGGCCGGCGGCCAGGGCAGCCGCCTGTACGTGCTCACCGGCAGCATGGCCAAGCCCGCCGTGCCTTTCGGCGGCAAATTCCGCATCATCGACTTTCCCCTGTCCAACTGTACCAACTCCGGCATCGACACCGTGGGCGTGCTGACCCAGTACCGGCCGCTGGAGCTGAACACCTACATCGGCAGCGGCCAGCCCTGGGAGCTGGACCGTGTCAACGGCGGCGTACATATCCTGCCGCCCTACCAGAGCGCCGGCGGCGCCGTCTGGTACAAGGGCACCGCCAACGCCATCTACCAGAACATCGGCTTCGTGGATCTGTACGACCCGGAGTACGTACTGGTGCTCTCTGGCGACCACATCTACAAGATGGACTACTCCCTGATGCTGCGCCGCCACAAGGAGACGGGCGCCGACTGTACCATCTCCGTCATGGAGGTCCCCTGGGAGGAAGCCAGCCGCTTCGGCATCATGGCCGTGGACGGCGAGGACAACATCACCGAGTTCGCCGAGAAGCCCAAGGAACCGAAAAGCAACCTGGCCTCCATGGGCATCTATATCTTCACCTGGAAAAAGCTGCGCCAGTACCTCATCGATGATGAGACTGACCCCCGCAGCGACAACGACTTCGGAAAAAACATCATCCCCGCTATGCTGCGAAACGGTGAGAAGATGTCCGCCTACCGCTTCGAGGGCTACTGGAAGGACGTGGGCACGCTGGACTCCCTGTGGGACGCCAACATGGATATGCTCTCCCCCGGCTCCGGGCTGAACCTGCTGGACAAGAAGTGGCGCATCTACGGCCGCACGCCCACCTGCCCGCCCACCTACATCGGTAAAACGGGCGATGTGGGCAACAGCGCCGTGGCCAAGGGCTGCACCGTGCTGGGCGAGGTAAAGAACGCCGTCCTCAGCACCGGCACCACCGTGGCCGAGGGCGCGTCCGTCTCCTATTCCGTGGTCATGCCCGGCGCCGTCATCGAGGCAGGCGCGAAGGTGTCCTACGCCATCGTGGGCGAGGGCTGCCGCGTAGGCAGAAACGCCGTGGTGGGCGGCGCCCCGGGCAGCGTCCCCTTTGAGGACTGGGGCATCGCCGTGCTGGGGCCCCGGACCTCCGTGGCGGACGGCGCGGTCATCGAACCGAAAATGATGCTGGGCGAAAACGGCAAGGAGGTGCGGCCATGAACGGAATGCACGGGATCATCTTCTCCTACGACAAGGAAAACGGTCTGCGGGAGCTCATCGAAAATCGCGTCCACGGCTCCATCCCCTTCGGCGGTGACTACCGCATCATCGACTTCATCCTCTCCAGCATGGTGAACGCCGGTGTCACGGACGTGGGCGTCATCATGCACGGCAAGTGCCAGTCGCTGCTGGACCACCTGGGCAGCGGCAAGAGCTGGGACCTGAGCCGCAACTTCGGCGGTCTGACGCTGCTGCCGGCCTTCGCCTATAATGAGCAGCACCGCGGCGACGGCCAGTTCCGCGGCCGCGTGGATGCCCTGGGCAGTGTGATGAACTACCTGAAGAGCATCCGTCAGGACTACGTGGTGCTGTCCGACAGCGACACGGTCATCAACGCACCCCTGGAGGACGTGCTCCGCCGCCATATCGACACCGGCGCGGACATCACCGCCGTCTGCACCGCCGTCCCCGGCGACGGGCAGGATACCTACTTCCGGCTGGACGCCCGGGGCCGCATCACCGACACGGCCTACGGCCTGCACACGCCGGAGGGCTATCGCTGCCTGAACATCTTTGTCCTGCGGACCGAGCTGCTCATCCAGCTGGTGACGGAGTGCCTGAGCCACAACCGTTACAGCCTGCGGCGGGATATCCTTCAGGGCATGAGCAGCCGCCTCCATCTGCAAAGCTATGTCTACGACGGCTACGCCGCCCACATCAGCACCCTGCAGAACTACTACGACCGCAGCATGGAGCTGCTGGATACCGCCACCCGCAGCGCCCTGTTCTGCCCGGACCGTCCGGTATACGGCAAGGAGAACGACTCCCCCTCCAGCTACATCGACCCGGAGGGCGGCTGCGTCAACTCCCTGGCCGCCGACGGCTGCGACATCCAGGGTAGCGTAAAAAACTGCGTGCTGTTCCGCAACGTGCGTATTGAAAAGGGTGCCAGCGTGGAAAACTGTATCCTGTTCAAGGACACGGTGGTCAAGCGCGGTGCCATACTGCGGGGCGTGATCACCGACAAATACGTCACCGTCAGCGAGAATGTGACCCTGATGGGCCACGAGCGCTATCCCATCGTCATCGCCAAGGGCGCGACGGTGTGAGAGAAAGGAGCCTGCCATGAAGCTGCTGTATGTGACCAGCGAGGCCTATCCCTTCTGCAAGACCGGCGGCCTGGCCGATGTGGCCGGCAGCCTCCCCCCCGCCCTGGCGGCGGAGGGTGTCGAGACCGCCGTCATCCTGCCCCTGTACGACAAGATCGGCCCCCAGTGGCGGGAGAAAATGACCTTCCGCCGGTATATCTACGTGGACCTGGGCTGGCGGCATGAGTACTGCGGCCTGTTCTCCCTCTATGACCGGGGTGTGACCTGGTACTTCGTGGACAACGAAAAATACTTCCGCCGCGGCCGCCTGTACGGTGAGTTTGACGACGGCGAGCGCTTCGCCTTTTTCAGCAAGGCCGTCGTCGACCTGCTGCCCAGCCTGGACTGGATGCCGGACATCCTCCACTGCAACGACTGGCAGACGGCGCTGGTTCCCATCTATCTCAAGGACGCGGCCACCCGCTGGTGGGAGATACGCCATATCCGCACGGTGTTCACCATTCACAACATTGAGTATCAGGGCCGCTACGGCAGCGACAGCGTAGACCAGCTGTTCGGGCTGGATCGTGGCTGGTACGACGACGGCACCCTCCGCATGGACGGCGACGTGAACCTGATGAAGGGTGCCATGCTCATGGCGGACGCCGTCACCACCGTCAGCCCCACCTACGCCGCCCAACTCCATGACCCGGCCTATGCCGAAGGGCTGGAGAGCGTGGTGGACGCCATCGGCTGGAAAATGCACGGCGTGGTCAACGGCATCGACACCGTCACCTACGACCCCGCCGCCGACCCGGCGCTTCCGGCGCATTACACGGCGGCAGACCCGGCCGGCAAGGCCGTGTGCAAGGCATCCCTGCAGGCTGCCCTCGGACTTGCCCAGGAGCCGGACACGCCGCTGATCGCCATGGTGACGCGGCTGGTGGGCCACAAGGGGCTTGATCTTGTGCAGCAGGCCATGGACGGCATCATGGCCGCCGGCTGCCAGTTCGTGGTGCTGGGCACCGGTGACCGGGGGTATGAGGATTTCTTCCGCTGGAAAGCCGGGCAGTACCCCGGCCGCCTGTCAGCGCAGATTTTGTACGCCGAGGACCTGTCCAGGCGCATTTATGCTGCCGCCGACCTGTTCCTGATGCCCTCCCGCAGCGAGCCCTGCGGCCTGAGCCAGATGATCGCCATGCGCTACGGCGCGGTGCCCATCGTGCGGAGCACCGGCGGTCTGGCGGACACCGTGCGCTCCTGCCAGGTGGGGCAGGAGGACGGCACCGGCTACCTGTTCGGCGACTATGACGCCGAGGCCATGCTCTCCGTCATCGGTCAGGCCACCGGCCTGTACCGGGGCGACCGGACAGGCTTCGACACCGTTCGATACCGTGGCATGACCGCGGACTTCAGCTGGGGCCGCAGTGCGGCGGCCTACCGGCACATTTATGAAAACCTTTGACCCAAGGAGGAGTTACCCGATATGACCTACAACAAAGAGACCCTGAAAGAGGCCATCGTACAGAAGCTGCGCCTCAACTACGGCTGCACCGAGCAGCAGGCCACCGACGGCGAGATGATGAAGGCCTGCGCCATGGTCCTGCGGGACATCATGGCCGAGCACGGCGTACAGACCCGCGAGGAGACGGCTCACGAGGAAAAGCGCAAGGTCCACTACCTGTCGCTGGAGTTCCTGATGGGCCGCAGCCTGATGAAAAACGCCTTCAATCTGGCGCTGCTGGAGCCTTTGACCGCCGCCATCGGCGAGCTGGGCTTCAAAGCGGCGGACATCTTCGACATGGAGCCGGACGCCGGTCTGGGCAACGGCGGTCTGGGCCGCCTGGCCGCCTGCTATCTGGACAGCATGACCACGCTGGAGATCCCGGCGGCGGGCTATTCCATCTGCTATGAGCTGGGTATTTTCAAGCAGAAGATCGTGGAGGGCCAGCAGGTGGAGCTGCCCGACGACTGGATGCAGCTGGGCGACGCGTGGCTGCTGCCCAAGCTGCAGGAGGCCGAGGAGGTCCGCTTCGGCGGTAAGGTCCGCACCCGCTGGGACAACAACCACCTGATGGTGGTCCATGAGGACTACACCCGTGTGCTGGCCATCCCCTGCGACATGGAGATCGCCGGCTACGACACCGACCATGTGAACACCCTGCGCCTGTGGCAGGCCCGCAGCCCCAAACCCATCGACATGAAGCTCTTCAGCGAGGGCCAGTACCTCCATGCCGCCGAGGAGCGCGCCATGGCTGACGCCATCAGTCAGGTGCTCTACCCCGAGGACAACCACTACGAGGGCAAGTCCCTGCGGCTGAAACAGCAGTATTTCTTCGTGTCCGCCACCATTCAGTCCATCACCCGCAAGCACATCCAGCAGTACGGTACCCTCAAGAACTTCCATGAGAAGAATGTCATCCAGATCAACGACACCCACCCCACGCTGGTGATCCCGGAGCTGATGCGTATCCTCATCGACGACGCCGGTATGAGCTGGGACGAGGCCTGGCACATCACCACCCACTGCGTGGCCTACACCAACCACACCGTGCTTTCCGAGGCCCTTGAGGTCTGGCCGCAGCAGCTGTTCGAAACGCTGCTGCCCCGCGTGTGGCAGATATTGCAGGAGATCTCCCGCCGCTGGCAGCAGCAGGTGGAGGACTTCTTCCACGATCCCGCCAAGACCGCCAAGCTGGCCATCATCTGGGACGGCGGCGTCCGCATGGCCAACCTGTGCATCGCCGGCAGCATGGCCGTCAACGGCGTCAGCGCCCTGCACTCCGAGATTTTGCGGAAGGATCTGTTCAAGGACGCCTGCCAGATGATGCCGGACAAGTTCAAGAACGTCACCAACGGCATCGACCACCGCCGCTGGGTGCCCCAGATCAACCCCGGTCTGGACGGCCTGCTCCGCGACCTGATCGGCGAGGGCTATCTCACCCATCCGCAGGAGCTGAAAAAGCTGGAGGCCTACGCCGGTGACAAGGCGGTCCTTCAGCGTCTGGAGGACATCAAGCATCAGAACAAGCTTGCCTTTGCCGCCTTCGCCAGGAAACACCAGGGTGTGGTGCTGAACACCGACGCCATCTTCGACGTGCAGGTAAAGCGCCTTCACGAGTACAAGCGCCAGCTGCTGAACGCCCTGCAGATCATCTACCTGTACCAGCGCCTGCAGGATGACCCCAGCCTGGACCTCCCGCCCCAGACGTTCCTGTTCGGCGCCAAGGCCGCCCCCGGCTACGCCGTGGCCAAGCGCATCATCCACCTCATCAATTCTCTGGCCGACCAGATCAACAGCGACCCGCTGTGCAAAGATCGGCTCCAGGTGGTGTTCCTGGAGAACTACCGCGTCTCCCTGGCCGAGGTGCTCATGCCCGCCAGCGAGGTCAGTCAGCAGATCTCCACCGCCGGCAAGGAGGCCAGCGGCACCGGCAACATGAAGTTTATGATGAACGGCGCGCTGACCGTCGGCACCCTGGACGGTGCCAACGTGGAAATGCACGACCTGCTGGGCGACGACAATATGTTCCTCTTCGGCCTTCATGCCGATGAGGTGGAGCACCTGCGCCACACCTACGACCCCAACCTGCTCTACCAGCGCGACCCGGTGCTGCGCCGCGTGCTGGACCAGCTGAAGGTTGGCTTCCGGGACGGCGTTACCTACGAGGACCTGTTCCAGCGGCTTGTCACCGGTGTGGACGGTCAGGCGGACCAGTACATGGTCCTGGCCGACTTCGCCGCCTATTGCGAGGCCGAATCCCGGATGCGCCACACCTACCGCGACCGGGAGACGTGGAACCGCATGAGCCTCACCAACATCGCTCGCAGCGGCGTCTTCGCCGCCGACCGGGCCATCTCCCAGTACGCCGACACCATCTGGCACGTACCCTACAAGCAGTAACGCACAAGGGAGCGCCCCGCGGGGCGCTCCCTTTCTTCGCCGCGCCTTCAAAGCCGCGCGGGAAACCTGCCCATATGCCGCCCCGGTAAAATCTCTATTGTAATCCCGGAGAAAGTAGTATATAATACTCCATATTATCGTGTGTTATTATGCCATTTCCGCAGAAAGGAAGTCCGCTATGATAAAAGTCCCCACCGAAAACGGCGAGATCACCATCAGCGACGCCGTGTTCACCACCATCACCGGCGCGGCCGCCACCAACTGCTTCGGCGTCAAGGGCATGGCCCAGCGCAGCATGACTGACGGGCTGGTGCATCTCCTGCGGCCCGAGGCCATGAGCAAGGGCGTCAAGGTCACGTACAATGACGACGGCACCGTGTCCATCGAGCTGCACATCGTCGTGGAAAACGGCGTCAACATCGCCACAGTCTGCCGATCCATTATGGGCGAGGTCAAGTATGTGGTCAACCTCAACACCGGCGTCACCGTCAAAGCGGTGAATGTCTGCGTGGATTCCGTCACCGTGTGACGCGCCCGGAAGGAGAACAGACATGACAGAAAAGATCAGCGGCGGCGCCTTCAAGCAGATGGTCGCCTTCGGCGCCGCCTGCATTACCGCGCAGAAGCAGGCCATCAATGACCTGAACGTATTTCCGGTGCCCGACGGCGACACCGGCACCAATATGTCCCTGACCATCCAGACGGCGGTGAACGAGCTCCGCAAGGCCGAGCCCGCCACCGTGGACGAGGCCGCCAAGCTGACGGCCTCCGGCCTGCTCCGGGGTGCCCGGGGCAACTCCGGCGTCATTTTGTCCCTGCTGTTCCGCGGCATGAGCAAGGTCCTCAAGGGCCACGACACCGCCGACGGCGCCCTGCTGGCCGAGGCCATGCAGGAGGGCGTTTCCACTGCCTACGGCGCGGTGATGAAGCCCGCCGAGGGCACGGTCCTCACCGTCTCCCGCCTGGCCGCCCAACGTGCGCTGGAGGCCGCCGGCGAGAAGAATGACGCCGAGTTCGTACTGGACGAGGCCATCAAGACCGGCTATACCACCCTGGCGGAGACCATCGAGATGAACCCCGTGCTGAAAAAGGCCGGCGTGGTGGACGCCGGCGGCAAGGGCTACCTCATCATTCTGGAGGGTATGCTCCGCGCCCTGCGGGGTGAGCCCGTGCCCGAGGTGGCCGATACTGCCGAGGAGAAGGCGGACTTCGCCGCCATCGGCGACGAGGACATCACCTTCGCCTTCGACACCGTGTTCATCGTCCGCAAGATCTCCGACAAGCCCCTGGACGGCCTGCGTGCCTATCTGAACAGCATCGGCGACAGCCTGGTCATCGGCGAGGATGACGAGGCCTTCAAGGTCCACGTCCACACCGACACCCCCGGCGACGCCCTGAACGAGGCCCAGAAATACGGCACGCTGGAGCTGGCCAAGATCGAGAATATGCGTACCCAGGCCGCCGACCTGGCCGCCGGCAAGAAGGCCCAGTCCACCGACGATCTGGATGCCGTCGAGGCCGAGCTGGAGCGCGGCGAGACCGCTGTGGCCGCGCCGGAAAAGCGCTACGGCTTCCTGGCCGTCTGCGCCGGCGAGGGTCTCGAGGCCGTGTTCCGCGACCTGACCGTGGACCGTATCGTCTCCGGCGGGCAGACCATGAACCCCTCCACCGAGGCCATCCTGCAGGAGGTCAACCGCACCCCCAGCGAGATCGTGTTCATCCTGCCCAACAATAAGAACATCATCATGGCCGCCCAGCAGTGCGTGGGCCTGACGGAAAAGCAGGTCATCGTGGTGCCCACCGCCACCGTGCCCCAGGGCATCTCCGCCATGATGGCCGTGGACCCGGACAACGACGATCCCCAGGCCATCCTGGCCGCCATGACCGAGGCCGCCGCCAACGTCACCACCGCCCAGATCACCTACGCCGCCCGCAACTCCGACTTCGACGGCTTCGCCATCAACGAGGGCGACTATCTGGCCCTGTGCGACGGCAAGCTCCTGGGCACCGACCGCAGCCTGGACGTACTGTTGGATAAGCTGGCTCATGTAGCCGCTGATAAGAACGCCGAGTTCGTCACCGTCTACTCCGGCCAGGGTGTCACCGAGGATGACGCCGCCCGCGCCGCCAAGGTGTTCGAGACGATCTGCCCCGACGCCGAGGTCGCCGCCCTCCCCGGCGGCCAGCCGGTGTACTACTACATCATCGCCATCGAATAACATACAGGGAAGCACCCGCCCGGGTGCTTCCTTTTTTCTCCCCCTGCACCCCGTCAGCCTTCCCCCCGAGGGCGCACCCCCGTAAGCCTTCCCCTTGAGGGGTCCGCAGTGTTGAATGACAGGCCGGTGGCCTGTCAGATCCGCGGACCGACCGACCCGCAGGGAGACAGGTGCCCCCGAAGGGGGCGGATAAGGTGTCGCCGCCGCAGGCGGTGTAAAACTCCTCCGTCCCTCCACAATATCCCACAACTCTCCGTATAATTCGCAAAAAAGAACACCCTGTGTATTCGCACAGGGTGTTCTTTTCGATGTATACGCTCAGGCCAGCGTCTCCATCTCCTTGTTGACGCTCTCCTCGCAGCTCCGCATAGCCAGGATGGTCTTTTCCATCAGCTCCTCGATGGTCCAGCCCAGGCGCTCCGCACCGGTGTTGATCACGTCCCGGGAGCAGCCGGCGGCGAACTTCTTGTCCTTATACTTCTTCTTCAGGCTGCTGACCTCCATGTCCATCACGCTCTTGCTGGGGCGCATACGGGCGGCCGCGCCGACCAGGCCCGTCAGCTCGTCGGCGGCGAACAGCACCTTCTCCATCTCGTGGGTGGGCTCCACATCGCAGCACAGGCCGTAGCCATGGGAACAGACGGCGTGGATGAACTCGTCGGAGCACCCCGCCTTCTTCAGCAGTTCCGGTGCCTTCCGGCAGTGCTGCTCCGGCCACATCTCAAAGTCGATGTCGTGCAGCAGACCCACCGTGGCCCAGAAATCCGCGTCCTCGCCATAGCCCAGCTCATTGGCGTACCAGCGCATAACGCCCTCCACCGTCAAACCGTGGAGAATGTGGAACGGCTCCTTGTTGTACGTTTTCAGCGCCGCCAGCGCCGCCTCGCGGGAGATACATTCTTTCATGGGTAAAGCCTCCTTTGTATACCAGAGACGGGCGCCGCCCGCCCCATTGATGCTCTTCCGGAATTTGGCGCGCCCGGCACGGCGCGCCCCTTTTCCTATTTTCCTACCATTTTAGCAGGTTATTCTCCGTTGTCAAGGCTTTTTCCAACAAGTTTGCCAGCCGTTTTCCCCGTTCCGCCGC
>ULQM01073093.1_pt1 | contig 11023 bp, 8 predicted proteins | sample 1954451 | NCBI WGS metagenome assembly ULQM01 (sample SAMEA4835655, study PRJEB28245) | human gut metagenome | biome: gut microbiome; material: fecal sample | place: Denmark | collected 2008 | reverse complement strand
AACACTCCTTATGCTGCTCAGATGGCTGCAGAGGATTGTGCTAAGGTAGCTTTCGATTTGGGTCTCCGTAAGGTAAAGGCTTATGTCAAGGGTCCAGGTAACGGTCGTGAGTCTGCTATCCGTGCCGTACACGGTGCAGGTATCGAGGTTACTGAGATTGTAGATGTAACTCCATTACCACATAACGGTTGTCGTCCTCCAAAGCGTCGCCGCGTATAATTCCCGCTATTAGTATTAGCATTAATAAGATACAAACTTTTTATAGCATTTTTTATATTATGGCTAGATATATAGGTCCGAAATCTAAAATTGCGCGTCGTTTTGGTGAGCCAATCTTCGGCGCTGACAAAGTTTTGTCCAAGAGAAACTTCCCTCCTGGACAGCATGGCAACAACCGTCGTCGTAAGATGTCTGAGTACGGTGTCATGTTGGCAGAGAAGCAGAAAGCTAAGTACACTTATGGTGTATTAGAGCGTCAGTTCCGTAATATGTTTGATAAGGCAGCTAAAGCTGAGGGTATTACTGGTGAGGTTCTTCTTCAGAATCTTGAGTGCCGTCTTGACAACGTAGTATTCCGTTTGGGTATCGCTCCAACACGTGCAGCAGCACGCCAGTTGGTTGGTCACAAGCACATCGTTGTTGATGGTAAGGTAGTAAACATTCCTTCATTCGCTGTTAAGCCAGGTATGGTTGTAGGTGTTCGTGAGAAGTCTAAGTCTCTCGAGGTCATCGAGGCCGCTCTTGCTGGTTTCAATCATAGCAAGTATCCATGGATCGAATGGGATGACAATGCAAAGTGTGGTAAGTTCTTGCACAAGCCAGAGCGTGCCGATATCCCTGAGAACATTAAGGAGCAGTTAATCGTTGAGTTGTACTCTAAATAAATCATTATATTAATGGCGATATTAGCATTTCAAAAACCTGAAAAAGTAGTAATGCTGGAGGCTGATGATAAGTTCGGAAAGTTTGAATTCCGTCCTTTGGAGCCTGGCTTTGGTGTTACCATTGGTAACGCTTTGCGCCGCATTCTCCTTTCATCTCTGGAGGGTTATGCCATCAATACCATCCGCATAGCTGGTGTTGAGCATGAGTTTTCTTCAGTACCTGGTGTTAAGGAAGATGTTACCAACATTATCTTGAATCTCAAACAAGTTCGATTCAAGCAAGTAGTAGAAGAATTCGAGAATGAGAAAGTTAGTATCACCGTAGAGAATTCCACAGAATTCAAAGCTGGTGATATCGGTAAGTATCTGACTGGATTTGAAGTGTTAAACCCTGATTTGGTGATTTGTCATTTAGATGCCAAAGCTTCGATGCAGATAGATTTGACAATTAACAAGGGACGTGGTTACGTTCCTGCTGATGAGAATCGAGAATTCTGCACTGACGTAAACGTTCTCCCAATCGATTCCATCTACACCCCAATCCGTAACGTAAAGTATGCAGTAGAGCCATATCGTGTTGAACAAAAGACCGACTATGACAAGCTCGTACTTGAGGTTACTACCGATGGTTCCATTAGTCCAAAGGATGCTCTTAAGGAGGCTGCGAAGATTCTGATTTATCATTTCATGCTCTTCTCTGACGAGAAGATTACTCTTGAAAGTCCCGATCAGGAAGGCAATCAGGAGTTTGATGAGGAAGTTCTTCACATGCGCCAGTTGCTTAAGACTCGCCTCGTAGACATGAACCTCAGTGTTCGTGCTCTTAACTGCTTGAAGGCAGCTGATGTCGAGACACTTGGCGACTTGGTACAGTACAACAAGACTGACCTCTTGAAGTTCCGCAACTTTGGTAAGAAATCGCTTTCAGAGCTTGATGATTTGCTCGAGAGTCTGAATCTGTCTTTTGGAACTGACATTTCAAAGTATAAATTAGACAAGGATGCTTAATTAAATCCTGTCCAAAAAAGTAAAAATTAAAATGAGACATAATAAAAAATTCAACCATTTAGGTCGTACTGCTTCTCATCGTAATGCGATGTTGGCTAACATGGCTGCATCTCTTATCTTGAGTGAGCACAAAAGAATCACTACGACCCTTGCAAAGGCTAAGGCTCTTAAGAAGTACGTTGAGCCACTGATCACTCGTTCAAAGAACGATACCACTACTTCACGTCGTGTTGTATTCCGTTATCTCCAGAACAAATATGCTGTTAAGGCTCTCTTCGGTGAGGTAGCAGAGAAGGTAGCTAACCGTCCAGGTGGTTACACTCGCGTAATCAAGTTGGGTACTCGTCAGGGTGATGCAGCTGAGATTGCTTTCATCGAGCTCGTAGACTTCGATGAGAATATGGCTAAGACTCCTAAGGCTGCTGCAAAGAAGACTCGTCGTGCAGGCCGCAAGGCTAAGGCAGAAGAGGCTCCACAGGCAGAGGCTGCTGTTGAGGCAACTCCAGCAGAGGATGCTCCTAAGGCTGAATAATTCAACTCTCAATATCAAGAAGCGCTTTCATCTAATGGAAGCGCTTTTTTTGTTTTAGGGATTTCCCTATCTTTTTTAGGGAAACTTTGTTTGCAGTTTCCTCGAAAAGACTTACCTTTGCATAGTTTCTTAAAAGAATAGGTTATGAAAAAGTTTCTAATATTCGCGCTTTGCTCATTGTTCTTGATGAGCAGTTGTGACACCTATACTGGTAGTGGCGCCTATATGGGCGGATCTATCGGCTCTATTTTAGGTTCTGCTATAGGTGGTCTGAGTGGAGGCCCTCGTGGCTCTGATATGGGTACTATTATAGGTATGGCAGGAGGAGCAGCTGTTGGTGCTGTAATCGGCAGTCAGGCCGATCAGAGACAGCAGCAACAAGTGGAACAGTATCAGCGTGACAAGGCCCGTAGAGCTGAGAGAAGGGCTGCTCGGTCTCAGCAGCAAAACTCCATTGGTCAGTCTGGCTATGATCAGTCTGGCTATGATCAGTCAGGTTATGGTCAGCAAGGTTACGATCAGCCTGTTTATGGTACGCCGAATAGTGAGGATAATTCCGATGTCTTCGATTCTACCAATAGTGGTGATGACCGTCTTTACGATTTTAATGGTAAAGATTATGTAGGCGATTACAGCGCACAGCAACCCACTACTGTGATGCCAAGTTCGAAGATGGAAGCATTGGGGAGTAACTGGTCGTATTCTCCTACATTAGAGATAGTGAATGCCCGTTTTGTAGATTCCAATGAAGATAATACTTTGAATAGGAGCGAGACTTGCAAGGTGATATTCGAGATAATGAATCGTGGCAACAGTCCCGTTTATGATGTTGTTCCTACAGTAGTGGAAACCACAGGCAACAAACATATCTATATTTCTCCGAGCATTCATGTGGAGAAAAACACACCAGGACGAGGTATCCGTTATACAGCGATGGTGAAGGCGGATAACCGACTGAAGAATGGTATGGCTCATTTCTGTGTCTCTGTGATACACGAAGGCAAGTCTATTTCAAAAGTCAATGAGTTCAATATTCCGACTCGCAGATAGGTCATAGGCGTATTTGTAGAAGATTGATAAAAGGTGACCTTTAAGAAGAAGGCTCACCGTTTAAAACTGTAACCCCGAAAGTTTTTACATTTCTTTCGGGGGTTACTCTTTTTTTTGCCTCGTCCTATTTCAGGAGGCTATTTGTTTCTATGAACCTTGTTCTCATGCTCAGCATTAGTTGCCTTGCCGCTTTTAGATTCTGTGTCATTCCAGCTCTCTTTCCTGTTGAGCATTTTCTCCTCATCTTTCTTTGCAGAGGTTTCTTTCGCCTTTGTTGAATGTACCACTTTTTTCTGATTTTTACCTTGGTGAGCTTTGCCCTTGGCAGATTTCGAGTTCCAGTGAGGTTCTAAGGTGTAGTCAGATTCCGCCACTTCAAAGTCGATCTGAGGAAGTTTCTCCTCCTCAGGACGGAAAGGAACAGGCTTTTCCACGATTTCTACCTTTACCGACGCCACACCTTGAGCAATCATGCCTATCTCTTTGGCGGCAGCCCATGAAAGGTCAATAATTCTGCCTCTTCCGAAAGGCCCCCTGTCGATGACCTTCACTATCACACTTTTATTGTTCCTCAAGTTGGTTACTTTCAGATGTGTTCCAAAAGGGTAGTACCGATGAGCGCACGTCAGACTGTCGTGATGTAGTCTTTGACCGCTTGCAGTTCTTGCTCCTGTAGCTCTTTTTGAGTAGTAGGAGGCTTTGCCTTGCTGTTTCTTCTGAGCCCAACATGCCGTGAGGCAGAGGAAGGCGAGCAAGGTAATGACAAATATTTTAAAAGTTATTCTGTTCATTTTAAGGGTGTTAGAATACATTATTGCTGCAAAAATAATAAAATATGTTGAAAGTTGCAAGTAAATATCAGAAAAACAGTATCTTTGCATGAGTAAAATAAAAGGAAATGGAGAATAATGTACCCCAAGAGTGGAATAAATTTTATTTGAAAGATGTGTCGTTCGTCAACTTGATGATGCGACGTATCTATAATGTGTTGATCGTTGCCAATCCGTATGATGCCTTCATGCTCGAGGATGATGGACGTATCGAAGAGAAGATCTATAATGAATATATGGAGCTTGGACTTCGATATCCACCTACCTTTACACAGGTCTCTACCACCGAGGAAGCCTCAGAAGTGCTTCGCTCCACTGTTATTGATCTGGTTATCTGTATGCCGGGTAATGCAGACAATGATGCCTTCGATGTGGCACGAGATATCAAGAGCAGGTTCCCCAATATCCATTGCGTGGTGCTTACTCCCTTCTCTCATGGCATCACCAAGCGTATGGAGAACGAAGACCTGAGCATCTTCGACTATGTGTTCTGCTGGTTGGGCAATACCAATCTCATTCTTTCCATCATCAAGTTGATAGAGGACAAGATGAATTTGGAACATGATATTCAGGAAGCCGGAGTTCAGATGATACTCCTTGTCGAAGACTCCATCCGCTTCTACAGTTCCATTCTTCCCAATCTCTACAATTACATATTGGAACAGAGCAAGAACTTCTCCAAGGAGGCATTGAACCGTCATGCTGCCACCATGCGTATGCGTGGTCGACCCAAGGTGGTTCTGGCTCGTACTTACGAAGAAGCTCAGAAACTCTATGACAAGTATTCCAACAATACTCTTGGTGTCATCAGCGATGCCCGTTTCCCTTTGAAGAGTGCCGCCAAGGCCTTTGGCTATAAGGTGGAAACAGAGGCTAAGCCCAAGCATCGTACTGATACTTTCGGACGTGAGAAGTGTCCTGATGCCGGTTTGCAACTTTTCCGCTATATCCGCAAGAATGATCCTTTCGTGCCTCTTATCCTTGAGAGTTCCGAGAGCGACAACCGGGCCAAGGCCGAAGCCGAGGGCTTTCGTTTTGTAGACAAAAACTCTAAGAAGATGAGTGTAGACCTTCGCCGCCTGATGGAGGAACACATGGGCTTTGGCGATTTTATCTTCCGCGATCCCAAGACCCACGAGGAGATTATGCGTATCCGCAGTCTGAAGGAGTTACAGGACAATATCTTCAAGATTCCCAACGACTCGATGCTCTATCACATCAGTCGCAATCACATGAGCCGTTGGCTCTGTGCCCGTGCCATTTTCCCCGTGTCGGCTTTCCTGCGCCATGTCACCTGGCAGAAATTGCAGGATGTGGATGCTCACCGACAGATCATCTTCGATGCCATCGTGCAGTATCGTCACATGAAGAATATCGGTGTGGTAGCTGTCTTCGACCGTATGAAGTTCGACCAGTATGCCCACTTCGCCCGTATAGGTGAGGGCTCCTTGGGAGGCAAGGGCAGAGGTCTGGCATTTCTCGACAATGTCATCAAGCGCTATCCTGAGTTCAATCAGTACGACAATGCCACGGTTCAGATTCCTAAGACGGTTGTCCTTTGTACCGATATCTTCGATGCGTTCATGGAGAGCAACAATCTCTATCCCATAGCTTTGAGCGATGCAAGCGATGACGAAATCTTGAGACATTTCCTCAGAGCGCAGTTGCCCGATACACTGGTAGCCGACTTCTTCACCTTTTTCGAGGCGACGAAGAGTCCTATCGCCATCCGTTCCAGCTCGCTTCTCGAAGATGCCCACTATCAGCCCTTTGCAGGAATCTATTCCACCTATATGATACCTTATCTTGAGGACAAGTATCAGATGCTTCAGATGTTGGCGTGTGCCATCAAGGGTGTGTATGCCTCGGTGTTCTATCGCGATTCCAAGGCTTATATGACCGCAACGAGCAATGTCATCGACCAAGAGAAGATGGCAGTCATCCTGCAGCAAGTGGTGGGTAATGACTATGGCACCCGTTTCTATCCCACGATGAGTGGCGTGCTCCGTTCGCTCAACTATTATCCGATAGGTGACGAGACGGCAGAAGAAGGTATTGCCAGTCTGGCACTCGGACTGGGCAAATACATTGTGGATGGTGGGCAAACCCTTCGGGTATGTCCTTATCATCCCAACCAAGTGTTGCAGACTTCTGAGGTCGACAAGGTACTCCGGGAGACCCAAACCCAGTTTTATGCCCTTGATATGCAACATGTGGGTGAAGACTTCAAGGTGGATGATGGGTTCAATATTCAGAAACTGAGAATCAAGGATGCTGTCGAGGACCAGTCGCTCAACTTTATAGCCTCCACCTTCGATCCCTACGACCAAGTCATCAACGACGGCGTGTACGAAGAGGGTCGTAAGCTGATCACCTTTGCCAGTGTGCTGCAACATGGTGTCGTTCCCCTTCCCGAAATACTCCAGATGTCCATGAAGTATGGTTCCGGAGCCATGCGCCGTCCTGTAGAGATAGAGTTTGCCTGCAATATCCATGCCGACAGAACCTGCGATTTCTATCTTCTCCAGATACGTCCCATTGTGGATGCCAAGGAAATGCTCGATGAGGATGTGGCGGCCATTCCCGACAGCGAGTGCCTGTTGCGTTCGCACAATTCACTCGGTCATGGCATCAGCGAGGATGTGGTAGATGTAGTGTATGTGAAGTACGACGACCATTTCTCGGCGATGAACAATTATTATGTGGCTGACGATATAGAGCGCATCAACCGCAAGTTCCTTTCCGAAGGCAAGAACTATGTGCTGATAGGTCCCGGCCGATGGGGCTCCAGCGACCATTATCTCGGTGTTCCCGTCAAGTGGCCGCATATCAGTGCAGCCCGGGTTATCGTGGAGGTGGCGCTGAAGAACTATAACATCGATCCCAGCCAGGGAACCCATTTCTTCCAGAACCTCACCTCTTTCGGGGTGGGTTACTTTACGGTAGATACCAATACCGGGGAGGGTGGCTTCGTCGACAAGGCTGTGCTCGATGCGATGCCGGCGGTCGAGGAAACACAATATGTTCGCCATGTGCGCTTTGAGCATCCGCTGCGCATATTGATGGATGGTAAGAAACAGGAGGGAGCCGTGCTCATTCCTACAAAATAGATGATATAGACAGAAATGGATTTAAAGACAAGTTATCAACAGCAAGTGGATAAGTATGCTTCCGAGGTGGCAACCTTGAGGCGCAAGAACAATGGCTTCATCACGGGCGAGTTGCTCTCGTTCGGAGCCATCCTTGCTTTCGTGGTATGTTATATTGCCATGGACGAGGGGAGTAGTCATTGGCTGTTGGGAGCCGTGTTGGCTCTCATTGCCTATTTCAATATCCGTCGTTTGGACGATAAGAACAAGGAGAAGATAGCCCATCTCTCTGCGCTCCTCGCTGTATATCAGAACGAGATCAGAGCTTTGGAGGGCGATTTCTCGTCTTTCGAAATGGGCAATCAATACCAGAATCCACAGCATGCTTATTCCTTCGATCTCGATGTCTTTGGCAGAGATTCTCTCTTCCATCGCATCTGCCGCACGATAACCACGGGTGGCTCTGATGCCTTGGCAAGAAATCTTTCTCTTCAGACTCCTTTGAAGGCAGAGGAGATAGCCCGGCGTGTTGCCTTGCAAAAGGAACTTGCAGGCGACGAGCAGCAGGGCGAACTCTGGCGAATGGAGTTCCTGGCTTTGGGAGAGAGGAATAAAAAGCAGGTGCTTGATGCGCCAGACCCCGACAACTCTCACCGTCTTCATGTCGATATGGCGGCAGAACCTGTCAGAAGGGTAGTGGGTTATCGCAAGATGGATTCCTCTGCAGTGGCTGAAGCCATTCGCAAGGTTTCGGCAATGGCAGTGCCTGCGTGGTATGGTTCGAAGGTTTCGCTCCTTCTCGGTTGGGCATTCATCATCGGTGTATGTTCCTCGGTGTTGCTTTCTGTCTTTGGCGTGGTTTCTGTGAACGTCCCCCTTTGGTGGGTGATGATTCAGTACATGATAGTGTTCTTTGTCTGCAAGCAGACCTTGGACAAGATTGACAGCCATGGCGGTAAGCTCCGCGACCAACTGGTGGCTTACTCGCAGATACTCCAACTTGTAGCCCGTCGCCATTTCCGTAGCGAGCTGGGGCAGCAAATGCAGTCTACGCTTTCGGAGGCGCTTCCTTCCTTTGTTCAACTCGAGAAAATCCTCAAGGGATACGACCGTCGTGGCAACTTTCTCGGTCTCTTCTTCACCGATGCCTTCATGCTGAGCGACTTCTTCTTGGTTCGCAGTTTCCTGAAATGGAAGAATACCTATGTGGTGAAGATGGAGGAGTGGATGGACATCGTGAGCGAACTGGATGCAGCCGTTTCGATGGCAGATTTCAGATACAACCATCCTGAGGCTACGGATGCAGAAATCGTCGACGGCTCTCCTGTGCTCTTTGAGGCCAAGAATCTGTATCATCCCTTCTTGGGAGCCAAGGCAGTGAAGAACGATTTCACTATCCGCGACGACAACTATTATATTATTACAGGAGCCAATATGGCAGGCAAGAGCACCTTCCTCCGTTCGCTTGGTGTCAACTACATTCTTGCCATGTCGGGTATGCCCGTCTTTGCCGGTTCTCTCAAGGTGTCGCGTTTCCAGCTTTTCTCCAGCATGCGCACCACCGACGACCTTACTCATGGCATTTCCTATTTCAATGCCGAGCTTTTGCGTCTTGAGCAACTCATGCAGTTCTGCAAGCGCGGCGAGCTTCGCACCCTCATCATCCTCGATGAGATACTGAAAGGCACCAATTCCTTGGACAAACTCAACGGCTCCCGACTCTTTCTTGAGTCCATCTCCCGCATGCCTGTTACGGGAGTCATTGCCACCCACGATCTGGAGTTGTCCCGAATGGCTGAAAGCAGTCCCGATCGTTTCCACAACTATTGCTTTGAGATAGATCTCGGTACCGACGTCACCTATACCTATAAGATACAGCCAGGAGTGGCACGCAATCAGAACGCCACCTTCCTGCTGAATAAGATTTTGGAGAGAAACTAAACCTTTCTCTCCATAGCCCTTCGGCTCATTCCTTTCAAAGTATGTGCCTAACATATCAGATATACTCCCGCTCTAAAAACTCATCAAAGCGTTTTTTGAAATAGGATAGGCACAAAACCCTTCACCCTTCATCACTCTTCATCATGTCATTTCTATTTTTTCTGTTTATTATGCACTCAACTTCCCTAATTCCCCTATTTGCAAATCTACAGTTATGAATTTGTTTTGTCAATTGCGGATAAATCTATGTTCTAAACTTTCGAACATAAGTTCTAAACTTTAGGATACAAGTTCTAAACTTTCGAACATAAGTTCTAAACTTTAGAACATAGATTTTGTAGGCTTTAAAAAATATTTATATAGTATAAGAAAAATATTTCGAACTGTATGGTTGAAATTCCTCAATACGCTCTCCTAAGAGCTTCTGGGCTTTCTGCCCGTGCCAGCCTACCGGTCGTAAATATTTCTGTGTTTTAAGGATTTCTGTTGACCACTCTTTGCGTTTTTTTTTAATGTGAGTTGACTCGGTTATTACTTATTTGTAATTTACGTTGACTGACTTCATTTTAGTCATATTCATAGTTGACTGCTTATGCAGTAGTAGCATCAGTTAGCCGGAATCTGAAAATGGCAAAAAGTTGAAGGGCGATGAAGGGTAATGAAGGGTGAATTTGTACCCTTCGCCCCCTGAAACCCCGATAAACACAGGGATTCAGAAGAAATGATGAAGGGTGAAGGGTTTTTGCGTAATCCATTTTTATAAATACTGATGCAGTAAAAATGCCTACTTATGGCACAATAGTGCCCAGCGAAGAGCAGTATTGTGCCCTTTAAGGAGCACTTTTCTGGCAAAGGAAGTTATATGTTTTTAGTGCGCTGTTTCTTATCCCGAACAGAGGCTTTATGGGCTTTTATTTGTATAGTTGTGCTTTCAAATAAGAGCCCAGAGTCTTAGCTTATAATATCTCCATCGCGATGGCTGCACACGCTTCCGCATCTGCCAGAGCATGATGGTGTTTTGTTAAATCATAGCCGCAACGGGCTGCGATAATATCGAGGGTGTGACTGCCTTGGGGCCACACTTTGCGAGATGCCACGCAAGTGCAGTAGAACTCATAGTCGGGATAGTCCATCTGATAGACGCGGAAGACAGCCTTCAGGCAACTTTCATCAAAAGCCTTGTTGTGAGCTACGAGAGGGAGCCCTGCTATCTTGGGTTCTATCTGCTTCCATACGTCAGGGAAGACAGGAGCTTCTTCTGTATCAGAGGCACACAGACCATGCACCTTACTGCACCAGTAGTTGTAATACTCTGGTTCGGGCTTGATGAGCGAGTAGAACTTGTCCACTATCTCTCCGCCACGTACTATGACAATGCCTACAGAGCATACCGATGATCGCTCGTTGTTGGCTGTCTCAAAATCTATCGCTGCAAAATCTTTCATGTTGTAACTTATTCGTTTGTATGGTGCATTGTCATGCGATGCCGTTTCCTGGCATCACAGCAAGCCGTGTATTGAAGTTTTCTGTGGAATAAAAACTATCTATATTATAGGTAACGTTTTGACCGTAAAGATATTGCTATGATCAGTCTGTTTTTGTAGGCTAAAATGATAATTTTTATAGTATAACGGTAAGACTTTTCCAGTATTAACATAAAGCTCTAAAGCAGCCAAAGGAGAATAAGAG
>ULQM01039635.1_pt1 | contig 11032 bp, 9 predicted proteins | sample 1954451 | NCBI WGS metagenome assembly ULQM01 (sample SAMEA4835655, study PRJEB28245) | human gut metagenome | biome: gut microbiome; material: fecal sample | place: Denmark | collected 2008 | reverse complement strand
GCTTGTGGCGGCCTTCTTCGTGTAGCCATGCCTGTCCACAAGCTGCTGGATTAAATCGACCCTTTTAATATCCATCCTTGCCTTCCTTTCCGTTACAGGTCTGACAGTGACTTCTGTGCGTCAGACCGAATATCACCATTCTCGTCAAAGTACTGCGAAATCTGTTCCTCTGCGCTCAGGTCTTTATAAACGCGAACCATGTCAGCAGATTCCCACCCGATGATGTCTTGAATGATATTGTCTGGCAAACCGAGCTTGGAAAGGTGCGTTGTAAAGTAATGCCGCAGACTGTGCCAGTAAAAATCTTCACCTGTCATCCTGCTAAAGGTGTTCGCCCAGCTGTTGAGCGTTGTCTCACTCATTTGTTCACTTGTCGTTCCAGCAGGAAACAGCCACTCACTTTCAATACCAAGTTCCGTCCGTTCACGCATCCATGCATCAAAATATGGTTTGAACTTTTTTGCCAGCGTGTAGCAGTAAATGTATTTGCCCAGGCCGAACCCTTTTGTCTGAATCGGCTCACTGGTCTTGTACAACGCCCCGCCGCATACAAGGTTGTCGTCTTTGAAATCGTCAACCCGGAATCGGCAAAGCTCTGCCTTACGCCGTCCACTGCACATAGCGAGAGCCACGGCACAGGCTTTTTTGTTTTGCCCGGAAGCAAGCAGGTCATCAAGTAGCTTATCCAGCGCCTCATCGCTCCACACCGTTTTCTTTCGCACCTGTTGCATAGCAGGGTTCTCTATCTTTCTTACGGTAGAACGGAACCCCTTAAACTCATCTTCATCATCCAAGATGTTCTCCACATAATTGGAGAGCGAGGAAATCGCAGACTTCAATCGCCGCACACGAGCGGGAGAATTACCGTTCTCATTGATGAGCCAATGCTGATATGCTGCGTAATCACGCTTGGAGATTTTCGGGAAAAACTTGTTCCCGTTGTTCTGTAAATTCCAAACCCAGAAAATATCAAGGTCATTTGCATAGCCCGCAATCGTCTTCGGACTGCGCTGCACAGACTGCAGATAGGCAATAAAATCCTGTTTTAGCCGGATGTTTTCCGAGTTGACCCGACTTAAAAGCTCAGGGCTTGTGATTTCGTTTTGCTTTGTTTTTCTGGGCATACAAGCCACCTCACTTTCTATAGAATTAAAAACTGGTTGCGGGCACCGGAGTTGAACCGATTCCTCAAGGTTTATGAGACCTGCGACTTAACCGCTTGTCCTGCCCGCAATATGGTGGGAGAGGTTGGATTTGAACCAACGCAGCCCGAAGGCGGCAGATTTACAGTCTGCTGTAATTGACCGCTCTACCACTCTCCCAAAGTATGGTGAGGTCGGAGGGAATCGAACCCATCGTTACCGCCGTGAAAGGGCGGTGTCTTAGCCGCTTGACCACGACCCCATGTAAAAACTTATATTCTGCGTCAAAGCAAATGCGGCAGGGTGGAGAGGTTAGACGCAGAAGCCGAAAGCGACGCCAAGACTGAAGCTGGCGTTGTGAAAGTCGGCGGCGCCGGAGCTGATGACACGACAGAAATTATTGCTGTAGCCAGAAGAAGGAGAACGCTCCCACCAGATGTTAGCGGAGCCACCTTTGTTCTTCACCTTCGAGTTGCCTGCCTTGTAATATGCGTACTGCGTTCCTTCTCCAGAAACGGAGTAGGTGGTGGAAACAAACCAAAATTAGAAGAGGGCTGCCCATTGCGGACAGCCCTCGCGGGTTGTTTATTGAAGTGGGACGCCGTAAGAACAGCGAACTCCCTCTGCATCGCAGATACATACCATCTGCTCAGCTTTCCCGTAAATTCGTTTCTGTACGCAGTAATCATCCATTCCGAGAAAGCTTCCAGCCATGATGGTCTTGACGCCTTGCACTTCATCAATCTTGTTATGGTGCAAGTGCCCGGACAGCACAGCGTACAACGGAGTTCTTGCCATTGTCTGCAATGCCTGCACTTTGCTGGTGGAACCATCAAAATCTCCGTGGACGCCACAGTATGTCTTGCCACGGATATTGATAAGATACATGGTGCTGTCGATTTTGACGGAGTTTCCTTCCGCTGCACCAATCGTTACATTCTCAAAGTTCTGCAATCGTGCGCCGAGATACCACTCGACCAAGTCGTCTAAACGCTCACTGAGCAAAGCGTCATCCTTGTTGGGCGTAATGCGGCTGTGATTGCCCGCCACACTGACAAACACCACAGACTTGAAATGCTTGCTCAGTTCGGCAATGAACTCTGCAATCAATTCTGAAACACCCTTGATTTGCTCAATCACATTCTCTTTGTTGGTGACAGCAATAGACTGGTGAATGTTGCCGCTGATAGCGTCGCCGTTTGACCAGACAATACAATTCTCGCTGCCGTGAGTCTCACCAATAGCAACGACCCTGTCCAGATATCGGCACATCATCTCTCTGCACACATCTGAGTTGTATGTATTCCAATGGTTGTCCACATCCGCACCGTAATGGATGTCGTTGAGACTGACCAACAGGTCATTGTCGGACGGCTCGATGTGGCACGGCTCATAGGCAAGACGAGGTAAGTTTCCGCTCCTGACTGCCTCCACAAGAATCTCGTTAAGTTCCTCCTGTCGGGAACGCTCACGAATTAGTTTGTTGAATGCATTTCTCTGGTCAAAGAACTTCTGTCGCTCCTTGAGCAGTTCAATGCGTCTGGCCTCCAGTGCAGACAGCTGCTCTTCATCGCATACGGTGCCCTCGCCGTCACGCTCAATAGCTTCGATGATGGTACGCATCCCGTACATCCTCTTCCGGACTTCACTGGAGTTGAAGCAGTTGCCCTCACCAAACAGACGCTCGCTCAAGTCCTCGTACTCATCGTCTATGGTGTGGTCAACCAGCTTTCCCATAACGATGTTGCGCATTTCTTTATAGCTTGCTGTATTGGTGCCTATGGCTTACACTCCCTTTCGTTTGTCACGAGGACGCTCCTGCCCACGCAGGCCGCGCAGCAGTCTCATGGGGGCGCCCTCCTCAACCATATAATAATGATGCCGTTTTGAGTCGCTCTTCATCGTGCGCACAATGTGAACACGGGGGAACTTCTCACGAATGGCCTCTTTTTCTGATAAAGTAATTGCAATCACTGAACTATCATCCTTTGCTTCAAATTTTTATTTTATAGATTTGCTTCTATCATTCATTACAACGCCCCATCAAACACGCCTTTTTACCTTGTGGCACAACGGTTTGACGGGGGTACTTTTTGTAAACAGATTCAATTTTTCAAAGCCTGTCTTCGGCGCATTACTGAATTTACAATCTGTCTTGTGTGAAGCTCCACAGCGCAGTTGGGACAATACTTTTGCGGACGGCCTTTGGCGGGTTCTTGCACCTTTACCGTCAGACCACAGTTCTCGCACTCAAAGTATTGTCCGCCATAATGCTTCATGTACTGATAGCCCAGGTTGCGGAAGTCCTGAATATGTATCGCTGTTTTACCGTTTTCCATAAAACACACCTGCACATTCAGATTGTCAATCTTTTTGGAAAACCGAATAAAACCAGCACTGCGCAGTTCTGCGAACATAAGGCTCTGCCGTTTGATAGATGTATTGATATTCGCCATCTGCATGACTTCCTTATCGGAACTGTTGACCCAGTGATTGTTCTTGTCGGATGCAGCATCCCAGTACTTGGCAACACACAACAGCGTGAACGCCAATCGCCGAAGCTGCTTTCCTTCAAGCGACTCAATCTTTCGCAGTTCGTTCTCGGTGATGTCAACCCCGTCCAACCGAATCAATGGGAACTTAGCGACATTCTTTGTCAGCTTATCCAGAATATCCGACCACTGGACAAGCGAAACAGACGGGTCGCACTGCAGCATAAAGGAGTCGAGCAGCCGCCGAATCTCTTTTTTGCTGTATTGGTTCGCATAGTAGTATCTTGAAATGCGGTTAAGCGTCTCCACGGGTTTCTGCCCAAGCTCGTGGTTGTTCAACATTCTCTCCGCCCAATCATATTCGTTAAGAACAATGCTCATTGAATTCCTCCAGTCTTTTTTGTCTCAGGGTAAAGCGATTCCCGCAGAACACAATTTCTCCGGCGGGGTCGATAGTCGGATAAGAAATCAATCCTTCATGCTTGTTCAGCAGATTGCAGATGATTTCATTTCCGCACATCTCCCATGCAAACCGTTTAGTCGAACTCTTCCGGTAGCAAATGTCCAATACGATGTCGCACAGGGCGAACCGGTTTGAGCAAATCTTGCTGCACTCCTGCTCAAACTCAGTGCGCATTTCCATCATCTTTGAGAAGGTGTCATACTCGTCTACCCTTTCGTAGTTCGCAAACACAGCATAGCTGCGCAGCCGGTGGTTATAATTCTCATACAGCTTCAGAATTGCGTTGTACTGTGAACGGGTATAAGCGACGCCGCTTTTCATAACGGTGTAGTCAAACTCCGTCTCTGCACTGTGCCGTCCGAGATACCCGTCAAACTCTTGCTCGAAACGGCGGCATATCCGGTTCATCACACAGTCGTGATTACCCACGGGCATCCGGGACTCATAGTAGCGGAGAAAGTCCTTTTGTCGGTCGTTCAGTTCGTTAAGCGGCAGCTCCAGCAATTCATCTACCGTCATCTGGAATTCACGCATGGCATTCTTATTGGTGTTTTTTATGTATGTATTGTACTGCTTCATCAGCGCAGGATAGATAATACGCATGAAATATGGTTTCTTATCCGCTACGACTTTCTGATAAAAGCGGCGCTTGGCTGGGTCTTCAATGGTGTTGACGCTATGGCGGTCGTGCCATTCTCTCGGCATGGGTTTGGCAATAATACCTTTTGCCTTGTCGATGGCGTTCTGCTGGAACAGTTGTCCGCACTTGATGCGATAATCAAGCACTTCGTATTCCTCGCTACCCTTTTTGAATTGCGCCCGCACATCAAACATGGAGGTAATCCAGTTTGTTGTTTTTCCGATATCGTCGCCGAAGCTGTCGATATTCGCCTGAATGAAGTCTGCCTCGGTGACGATTTTCTTTTTGGCATTACGCTGCACACACATCAGCGCAGGAAGTTCTCTCAGGTTGCGGACGAGAACATCGTTATCGGTCAGCATCACAAGGTCGCCATCTTTGTCCATGCCATTCAGGGCATGGGCAGCAGTGTCCCACGAATTGAAGATAGTGCAGGTCGTCATATACTGATACCAGTAAGCCGCCCCCTCGCTGTGGTTCGGATACACCAATCGAATATTATTGTGGCAGGTCATGGGTGCTCGATAGCAGGCCAACTTCTGCGTACCCTGTCGGCACCAGTACTGGTTATAGATTTCACCGGCCTTTAACAGCCCCGTCACCGGCATGGCAAAGATGTGCTGACAGAGGGAGTAGGGGTCGCCGGACACAATGGAATAATTTCCGTGTACCTTCAGCACACCCACCTTAGCCTCGTTAATGCGGTTCTTTATCATCTGGTAAACGCTGCTCTGAACATAGGGGTCGTTAAGAATGTGGGGCTCAATCATCAGCGCCTTTATAAAGTCGTTTTCCATGCAGCCGACATTCTCTTCGTTCAGCCCTGCGCCTTTAAGAAACAGAACGGTTTTTGCCCAATCGGCATACAGCACATCCTTTATCTCATCCATTGTTGGCTTGATGAGCTGCTCCATATCTGCGTCATCCAGCTCATAACTCTGGATGAACTGATAGTTCAGTGTTCTCTCGCTTTCCAGCTCTCTGGGGCAGGTCTTCGCCACGCCGAAGGTATAACCGTTGCGGAGACAATTCTGCACATAGTCATCGCAGCTGTCATAGGCGTCCCACAGCTTCAGCATGGATGTTGTCAGTATCAGTTCCACATTCCGCACATCCACATCGTTACCCCATGCGTCCTTGACAATGTAAGTCCCTGCGATATTCTCGGCGAAGTCCAAAAAGTCAAAGGTAAATACCATACCCTTCTCCCATGAGAATCTGGTGTTCACTCCGCTGACAAGATAGTCAAGTTCAAGCTCCTCTGACCAACGCCTTGCCAGAGATGGAAGCATCAGGCCATATCCGTCTGACTCCTTAAGCTGCACCGTCGTTTGCTTACGCTCCTCCATCACAGGTTCGCCGTCGCCCTCATCGTTCAGGTAAATGATATCGGACAGGAACTCCGTCTCACAGTCGCTCACCACCAGAATACCGTGCGGCATAGACACGGGGATGGATGCGCTGCAAGTCAATGCGTTATAAGCTTCCAGTTTGGCAGGCACCATCGCCTTTTCCATATTGCGACCGTTGTTGATACGCCTGCGGATTTCATCTGCGTGCCGTTCGCTGACAAAGACAATCGTCTCATTCTTGACGCCGCCATTCGTCCCCAAGAGCCGCTGATACTTGATGCCGTTAATGCTGAATCCACGGCAGGCACGGTGATAATCTTTTTCCTTGTCGATGATTACGCACAGATAATCCGGCTTGAACTGGATGGTGTCCAACTGCGCATAAAGCTGCTTGATACGGCGGCGGTTCTGCACACTGTTCTGCTCTTTGCGCAGGCGCCGAATTTCCATCTTGATTTCCTTCGCTCTGACCTCAGCATCGGTAATCCCGTTCAGCTCATCCAGCCAGCGCAATACCTGGCTGTCTGCAAGCGAAATGACCTCATCGTTTCGCCGCGCTTCCGCTATAGGCAGCGTCAGCTTCCACTTGGCCTTTCGCAGTCTGCTGCTATGCAGTTTGAAGATATACTTCTGACATACTAACTGTTTTGCCAGACTTGCTCACCTCACAGTTGTATTATATTTAATTGCTATGATAGAAGAAAAATAAAAGCCTTACTCGTAGTCTTCGGCTGTATATTGGAACCATTCTCGGTAAAAGCGCATCCGCTCACGCTCTATGTATCGTTCCAGCTCCGCTTCATTTTCAAACGGGTTCTCAAGAATCTCCTCCTGCTTGAGCCACAGTTCATCGGAATCTTCATATGTATAAGGGTAACTATTCTGCAATCGTCTTTCCTCCGTTCGTTGTGTCTATCCAATTTATGAGCAACTCTCTCATGCGCTTGCTCGGTATGTATAGGTTAATGGGGCGGTCATCACGAATGGCGCTTCTCCATATCCACTGCAGCATCTCTGACAGTGCGAAGGCATCCGCATCAATAGTAATATTCTGGGCATGGAAGAATTTCATGATGTTGGGGTCTGCAAACCGGTTGACCATGTATGCCACATCGGTACGGTCTTTGTACTCATTGGTCGCTCTGGCACTGGTCTGTAAAAAGTTCTTTCGGAACCTTCCTGTTTTGCTGTCCACCAGTTTGTTTACATCGCTCTTGTAGCAAGTCCACAGTCGTGTATCCTGACCGCCGCCTTGGACACTTTGAAAGAACTTCTTCATGCCGTTTCGCAGCGTGCGAATCTCAGCGTTGTTATACCCCCGTTTGTCGTACCATGACTTGGACAGGGTATAAGTCTTGTCCCCAACAGCATTGAGCTTTGGGCTGTCCACAATATGTATCAGGTCGTGGTAATCCAGGGGCGGCGGTTCGTCCGGCCTGTCAGAGAATCGATAGCCATTGGCGTCGCTCTCCACACCAACTACTCTGTAGTCAAACCCGAAATAATCCAGGTATGCTTTCTGGTACTGCCCATTGAAAAGATAGGTCAGCATGAACACTTCATCAAATGAGCGAAGTAGTTCTGGGTTAAGAATGTTCAGCAGCGCATTGTCCAGCCGGAATAGTGAGCGGGTGTTTGCCATCTCCTTGTAATCGCTGAACCGCCCGGTGTACTCCTCATCTTTCCACTGGATGCATCCGTCTTCTAAAACTTCAGCGAGCTGTGTGACAATCAGGTCGAAATCCTTATCAGTGATATTCAACCTCTCTATCACTTGGATGCTCTCATCTACGATAAGAGAATAGTGCTTCTCTCGAATTAACTTCAGTGCCTCGTCGTCCATCAGATAAAACAGCGAATGCGTTGCGGAGACATTGTGTCCAAGACGAAGGTGCAGCTTCAACTCAGATGACTTGCTCATGTGGTCACTGTCCGGCTGGTCAAAGTCGCAGCGTTCGCAGATACGCCCGACCTCGTCCAGATATGGGGTGATGTACAAAAACCGCTTGCTGTCCTTGTGTCGGTTCATGTAACGAATAGCTGCCGACGATTTACCTCTGCCCATACGGGCGTCAACAATAGTTATCTGGTTCATTTGGTGGTGTCATCACATCCTTTCTGCGTATTTTTGATTAACCAAACCATCCAAAAAATTTTAGGACACAAAAAAGCCGCTCGACTGGTTATACTGTCGCTATCAACGCAGCTCCTGTAACCTGCTTTGAGTAGCTTTTTTAATAGCTCTTTTTTCAAACTCCTCCTTCTTTATAACCTTTGAATCGAAAATCCTTGCAGCACAAGGACTTTCCGAAACGGCCAGGACACTCGGTGTGTCCTAACTTGTTTATCCGATATGCGATTATCAAGGTGCGGCAGATGGTCATCAGGCCATCAAAATCTCAGTCTCTCCAATGTCACTATCGACCAGATAGTTGTGGTTGACGCTGCCGAGGTTGAGGTTCCGATAGGCTTCATCAATCTCTTCACTGGTGATACCGATGTAATCCAAAGTCTGAGCGGCGGTGGAGTGGCCGAATATCTTCTGGAGGAGCAAGAGCTTGCGGGGGTCGTTACCACTCATCACCATCTGATGATAGGCGAAGGTCTTACGCAGTGTGTGGGTAGCCATACGATTACCAAGACCAAGGTCTTTGGCGATACCCTTAAGCATGAGGTCAACGGCCTGTTTGCTGATAGGCTTGTTTTCGTTCACTCCATTATTGGACTGGCTGCGGAACATATAGTCGCTGAGGTGAACACCGGGCGTGTTCTCAAGATACAGGGTCACGGCTTCCACAACTGCTGTGTTAATGGTGATGTAGCGGTTGCGCTGATGCTTGCGAGTGTTCCGTGTCTTCTTCTCCAGAACCGGAAAGCGGTCACGGAAAGTGCAATCATCATTGATGATATGAGTGAACCGAAGCATACGGAGGTCACTGATACGAAGTCCAAAGTTAATACCAACAATGAACAGCATATTATCTCTGAACCGCTTTTGTCCAATCAGGAACTGAGAGATGCGGATGATATCATCCATGCTCTTGATAGGCTCAGCGGAGTGCTCGACGGCAAGGTCGGTATGTACCTCTTCAGCAGCGGGGGCGATGAGGCCAGCCTTGAGCTTACGGCAGCTCTGCTGGACGGTGGCAATGTCGATGACAGATGAGGGCTTAGCCTCCTGTGTGAAGTCGATGTGGATTATCTTAGCCATCGTAGCTCTCCTTTCTTAATCAAGATGTAGTCTATTTAATTATCTTGATTATACCGATATTATACCACATTCCTTTATGGAATGTAAGTATAATTAGTAGACAACATAGGGAAAACAGTGAAAAACAGAAGCATAAATAACAGGCGGCGTAGTTAAGCCCTTTTCTCTTTTGGACAAGTTAAATCCTCATCACAAGCATCCACGCAAAGGGCTTAACCAATCATGTTCCTCTGGACATTATTTGCCGAGAAAGCAAGTAAAATCAAGGCGTGTGGGGCTTGCAATAAAAAGTGATGGTTTGGGTCAGATGAACCGACTACATCTGTTTGCGCTGTCGGCGGGGGCTGAAAAGACCATAACCACCCCCCCCTACTTGCCATAGCACCGAAAAGGCAAGTAGACACCACAGCGGCAACGGCGGCATGACAGGCGGCAAGCAAGGCGGGGACAGTTTCAACAGGGTACACCCCTTGCGGCTATGGGTGTATGTCAAAAAATTGTGTTGACATTGTATGCAAGTGGTGCTATACTTGTTCATGCCGAACAAGGCAAGCGGGACACCACAACACCACAACACCACCGCAAGCCAAAAACACCAACGGCAGAAAGGAAACACAAGATGAACACGAACACGAAAGCAACCGCACAGGCGAAAGCCAACACCACCACCGAAAGCGCATTTGAAACCGTCAAGCGCAACTATGAAACCGCCCTTGCACAAGGCAAGGACACCGCACAGGAATTGACCGCCCTTGCAACCGCCGTTGCATACAGTGTCATAAACAAGTGCATTGACCCACAGCGCAAGACCGCCGCACAGCGGGACACCGCAAGCAACACGGGATTTAATCCCGCTATGGTAGCACTGAAAAGAGGAATTGCCGCTGACCTTGCCACGCTGGACAACACCCGCCGCAACGCCAACGCCGCAACCGCCACAACCTACAACGCCGACGGCGATTTAGTGACCGTCACGGCGGACAAGGACGCCGCCGCCGCCCTTGTTGACCTTATGGAGACAACCCTTTCCGACGGCGTAGACCTTGTGCAGACCGCCGCTCTTGCCATTTTGGAACAAGCCGCCGAACACGCCAACGGCGAAAGTTGGCTTGATAGCAAGTACACCGTTCGCCGCCTGTCCCGCCGTGTCTATATCCGTTCGGACGAAAGTGCCGCATATAGGGACGATGAAACGACCCCCATTCAAGAGGTTTACAGGGCTGTGCGGCAAGCCGTCCAAAATTCCCGCGCCGTTCAGACAGACCCCCGCAACGGGTACAGCTACATAGAGGACTTGACGGCGGACGGACTGGACACAATTTATCACCGTTTGAACAAGTACGCCGATTTAGGCGGGTACGATTGCAACGGCAATTACACCACCGACAGACAAGCCGCCGCCGACTATGAAACGCTTGTCGCAAGTCTGAACCTGACCGACAGACAAGCACAGATTTTGCGGTTGCGTATGCAGGGCAAGGGATACAAGGCGATAGCAACCTATTTAGGCGTAACGCAAAGGGCGATTGCAAAGACCGTGGGACAGATACAGACGAAAGCCACGGCGGCGGGACTGACCCCGCACGGACTGACCACCGCACAGGACTAAACCGAACACAACACCGCACGAAAGGCGGGGGCGAAAAGCCCCCGCCCTTTTCTTTTGGACAGCCCCGCAACCGCAAGGAACGCCCCGCCGCCCCGCCGCTCACAGGGTACACCCCTTGCGGTT
>ULQM01014618.1_pt1 | contig 11086 bp, 4 predicted proteins | sample 1954451 | NCBI WGS metagenome assembly ULQM01 (sample SAMEA4835655, study PRJEB28245) | human gut metagenome | biome: gut microbiome; material: fecal sample | place: Denmark | collected 2008 | reverse complement strand
GGGCTATCCCGAGGTGCACGCCGAGGCGCGCGACATCACCTCGGACATCGCCCGCCTGCGCGACAAGGTCGACGCCGGGGCGGAATATGTCATCACGCAGATGTTCTTCGACAACGCCAAATACTTCGACTTCGTGCGCCGCTGCCGCGAAGCGGGGATCACCGTGCCGATCATCCCCGGCATCAAGCCCCTCTCGACGCTGCGCCACCTGGAAATACTGCCCGAAACGTTCGGCGTGAAGCTGCCCGAGGAACTCGTACGCGAAGTCAAGGCGCATCCCGACGGCGTGCGCGAAGTGGGAACCGAGTGGGCCATCGCCCAAAGCCGCGAACTGATGGCCGCAGGCGTGCCCGTGCTGCACTACTACACGATGAGCCGCACGACGAACATACAGAAAATCGTCAAGGCGGTTTTCTGACCCAAACCGATAAAACAGAGAATCAATGGAACCTGTCGAATTCCGCCGCCGCCTGCATGCGCACCCCGAACTGTCGTTCAAGGAACACGCCACGGCGGCGTTCATCGAACAGCAGCTCGACGAACTGGGCATCGAACACCGCCGGATCGCATCGACGGGCGTCGTGGCCCGCATCAAGGGCCGCAAGACCCCCGAAGGCGACCGGCGCGCCGCGGTGCTGCGCGCCGACATCGACGCCCTGCCCGTCACGGAGCGGAACGACTGCGAATGGAGATCGCAGAACGAGGGCGTGATGCACGCCTGCGGCCACGACATGCACGCCGCGGTGCTGTTCGGCGTGCTGAAAACCTTCGCCGAGGCGCCCGATTTCCGGGGCACGCTCTTCGGGCTGTTCCAGCCGGGCGAGGAGTGCAACCCGGGCGGTGCGTCGCTGGTGCTGGCCGAAAACCCGTTCGACGGGTACGAGGTGCGTGCCGTGGTGGGCGAGCACGTCGAGCCGCAACTGGAGGTCGGGACGCTGGGATTCCGCGCCGGGAAATACATGGCCTCCAGCGACGAACTGCGCTTCTCGGTGCACGGTACGGGCGGGCACGGCGCCATGCGCCCGCAGTTGAAAGACCCCGTAGCGGCCGCCGCGGAGTTCGTGACGCGGCTCATCGCGCTCAACCACGAGGAGTGCGTGCTCTCGATCGGACGCATAGAGGCCGGAGGTGCCACGAACATCGTCCCCGACGAGGTCTACCTGGAGGGGACGCTGCGCACGTTCGACGAGCGTGAACGCGAAATCATCCACCAGCGCATTCGCAACATCGCCGCCGAGATCGACAAGCGCCTGGGGGTGCGGATCGCCGTCGACATCAGCCACGGTTACCCCTGCGTGGTCAACGACGAACACCTCGTGAAACAGGCCGCGGCACTGGCCCGCGAGGAGAAACTGCAGGTCGAGATGCTCCCGCTGCGCACCACGGCCGAAGATTTCGGCTTTTACTGTACCAAATACCCGTCGCTGTTCTACCGGCTGGGCGTAGGCGCCGCGGCAGGACGCCCCCACACGGCGACATTCAACCCCGACGAAGGGGCTATCAACGTGGGCATCGGCTTCATGAAGCGCCTTGCCCTGCAAATTCTGAAGAAATGAAAAAGCAAACACAAAAAAAGCGCCCGGCAAAGGGTGCGAAGAACACCGACAGGGCGGCAGTCATCCTGAGCCTTTTCCGGGAGTTCCCCAACAATAAATTCTCGCTCAAGCACCTGGCTTCGGCCTCGGGAGGCGCCACGAAAGAGGGGCGCCGCGAAACATTCGAAATTCTGGGACGGCTGCACGACGAAGGCATCGTCGAGGAGTGCGCACGCGAGAAATACCGCCTCACGCACAAGCACCTGCCCCACTTCGAAGGCGTGGCGGACATGACGGCCACGGGGTCGATCTACGTGCGCGTCGAAGGTGAGGAGAAAGATATCTTCGTCAACCAGCGCAACACGGCCAACGCCCTGAACGGCGACCGCGTGGAGGTGGTCGTCATGCACCGCGGCCGCGACGGGAAGATGGAGGGCGAGATCACACGCATCGTCGAACGCAGCCGCAAACCCTATGTCGGCATCGCCGAAGTAGGGGCACACCAGATATTCGTACGGGCGGATTCGCGCCGTATGCCGATGGACATCTACCTCTCCAAACGGCTGTACCCCGACGTGAAGGACGGCGAAAAGGTCGTCGTGCGCATCGCCGACTGGGCCGAAGGGAGCAAGAGCCCCGTGGGCGAGCTGATCGAGCGGCTGGGCATGGCGGGCAACAACGACACCGAGATGCACGCCATCCTGGCCGAATACGAGCTGCCCTACCGCTTCGAGCCCGAAGTCGAGCAGGCGGCGGAGGATATCGACGGCCGGATTACGGCCAAGGAGATCGCCCAGCGCCGCGATTTCCGCAATGTGACGACCTTCACGGTCGACCCGGCCGACGCCAAGGACTTCGACGACGCGCTTTCGGTACGCAAGGTCGGGGAAGGCATATGGGAGATCGGTGTACATATCGCCGATGTGACGCACTACGTGCGCCCGCACTCGGTGATCGACGACGAGGCCGTAGAACGCGGCACGTCGGTCTACCTGGTAGACCGCACCGTCCCGATGCTGCCCGAGCGGTTGTCGAACGAGCTCTGCTCGCTACGCCCGCACGAGGCGAGCCTCTGTTTCTCGGCGGTATTCACGATCAACGAAGGGCTGGAACTGCTCGACGAATGGTTCGGCCGCACGGTCATCCACTCTGACCGCCGGTTCACCTATGCCGAGGCGCAGGAGATCATCGAGACGGGACGGGGCGATTTCGCCGAAGAGGTGCTGACCCTCAACCGGCTGGCCCAGGCGCTGCGCAAGGCACGTTTTAAAAACGGGGCCATCAGCTTCGACCGCGAGGAGGTGAAATTCCAACTCGACGAGGCTGGGAAGCCCATCGGCGTCTATTTCAAGGAGCAGAAAGAATCGAACCAGATGATCGAGGAATTCATGCTGCTGGCAAACCGCCGCGTCGCCGAGTTCTGCGGCAAGCGCAAGACCGACAAGGGGCGCACCGTGGAACGCACGATGGTCTACCGCGTGCATGACAAGCCGAGCGAAGAGAAGCTCGACCGTTTCCGGCAGTTCATCCTGCGCTTCGGACACATCTTCAAGGCCACGGGCGGGCGTGCCGTGGCCAAGGAGCTGAACAAGCTCTTCGCCCAGATCAAAGGTTCGACCGAGGAGAACGCCGTCTCGACGATGGCCGTGCGTTCGATGGCCAAAGCTTTTTACACGACCGACAACATCGGCCACTACGGCCTCGCATTCCCCTACTATACGCATTTCACGTCGCCCATCCGCCGCTATCCTGACATGATGGTGCACCGCCTGCTGGCGCGTTACCTCGCAGGCGAGAAGGCGGCAGACAAGACGACGCTCGAAGATCTGTGCGCCCGCGCTTCGGAACGCGAGGTGATCGCCTCCGAGGCCGAACGCGCCTCGATCAAGTACAAGATGGTCGAATTCATGAAGGAGCGCATCGGCGAGGAGTTCGACGGGCACATTTCGGGGCTCACCGAATGGAGCATCTATGTCGAGCTGGACGAAACCCACATCGAGGGCATGTCGTTCCTGCGCGACATCGAAGGTGATTTCTTCCAGTTCGACGAAGCCAACTACGAGATCGTCGGCCGCTCGACAGGCCGCCGCATGACGCTGGGCGACGCCGTACGCATCCGCGTGAAACGTGCCGACCTGCAGAAGCGCCAGCTCGATTTCGAGCTGCTGATAGACAACGGCCGCCCCATGGCCCCCGCGTCACGCGAGGACGGCCCCAAGGTACGCCGCAGCACCCGCCGCAAAAACCGATAGCCGTGCAACGCATCTACGACAAATGCCGGCGAAGGGAGCCGCTCTCACGCGAGGAGGCCTACCGGCTCTACGACCAGGCCCCGTTGCAGGAGCTGGCGCTCGTGGCCGACGAGGTACGCCGCGCCATGGTTCCCGACCCGGAGGTGGTGACCTGGCAGATCGACCGCAATGTCAACATCACCAACGTCTGCATCTCGGGTTGCCGGTTCTGCAATTTCCACTGCAAGCCCCACCAGACAGACCGGGCATTCGTCACCACGCTGGCCGAATACCGCGAGAAGATCGACCGTACGCTGGAGCTGGGCGGCGACCAGCTGCTGTTGCAGGGCGGCCTGCATCCGCAACTGCGCATTGACTTCTACGAGCGGCTTTTCTCCGACCTGAAAGCGCTCTACCCCACGCTGCGGCTGCATGCGCTGGGTGCGCCCGAGGTGGCGCACATCGCCCGCATCAGCGGCCTGACGACCCTGGAGACCCTGCGCCGCCTGATGGCAGCCGGGCTCGACTCGCTTCCGGGTGCCGGCGCCGAGATCCTCGACCCCGTCGTACGCAGGGCCATATCGCCCGCCAAGCCGTCGGTCGAAAAGTGGCTCGACGTGATGCACGAGGCGCACTGCCTCGGCCTTCCGACCTCGGCAACGATGATGTACGGCCATGTCGAGACCCCGCACCAGCGTGTAGACCACCTGCTGCGTATCCGCGACCTGCAGGCCCGCTGCCCCGAAGGAAAGTACGGTTTCATCGCATTCATCCCGTGGATCTTCCGGTCGACGGACACCGAATTGGAACGCCAGGGGGTAACGACACGGTTCTCTCCGTTGGAATACCTGCGCATCATCGCCGTGAGCCGCCTTGTATTGTGCAATATCCGCAACATCCAGGCCTCGTGGCTCACCGTGGGCAAGGCCACGGCACAAGCCGCCCTGCACAGCGGCGCCAACGACATGGGGTCGATCATGATCGAGGAAAACGTCGTCTCCTCGGCCGGAGCGCACAACCGTTTCGACGCCGAGGGCATCCGCGGTGCCATCCGCGAGGCGGGTTTCACCCCTCGCCTGCGCGACCAGCTGTACGGGATGCGGGAATATGCCCCGCAGGCCTGAAACCCTCCCGGGCTCGCCAGGAAAAACACAGGAACGAAAAAACGAAAGGAAATGCGTTATTCGCACTTCCTTTCGTTTTTTACAGCAAATCCGGGCACTGTCCGCCTACCGATCGCGGATGGACTCCGGCCCGGGCACGCCTATTCGATTACGGCCGCCCAGCCGCCATTGCGAACCATGTCGATCTTCACGACGGTCGAAGCATCGACTTTCCGCTCACGTTTCTTGTAATCCATGGCCTGCAGGTCGGCATTCACACCGTCCTCGAACGAGGTCATCGTATAACTGCGCCCGGCAGGCAGGAAATCGAGCGCGACCTCGGTGGAATAGGGCTGGTTGTTGGTAATGCCCCCGATGAACCACCGGTCGCCCTTGCGGCGCGCCATGACGACCTGTTCGCCGCACCGTGCACGCAGCACGCGCAGCTCGTCCCAGGTCGTAGGCACCGAGGCGATGAACTCCGTGCAGGGATGTTCGCGGTAATAATAGACCGAGTTGTCGGCCATCATCTGCAACGGGCTTTCGAAGACGACGTAAAGTGCCAGTTGGTAGGCGCGCGTCCCCGAGGCCATCGGGTTCGAACCCGTCGAACGGTTATCCTCGGGCTGAGAGCAGAACATCCCGCCCGGCGTGAAGTCCATGGGGCCGACGGCATTGCGGATGAAAGGCAGGTAATTGCTGTTGTCGGGTTTGCAGCGACCGCCCTGCTCCATGCCGAGCACCGCCTCGTAGGTCAGCAGGTTCGGGTAGGTGCGGAAAAGACCCTTGGGTGTATAGGAGCCGTGCCAGTCGACGAAGATATGGTGGTCGGCCGCACACTTGGTCACGCGCTCGTAATAGTTGACCATCCACTGGTCGCTGCGATCCATGAAGTCGATCTTCACGCCCGGGATGCCCCACTCTTCGAGCGTCGTGAAAAGGCGTTCCATGTCCTTCTCGACGGCGAGCCATGTCAGCCACAGCACGATCTGCACGTTGCGCTCCTTGCCGTAGGCGATCAGGCCGGGCAGGTCGAGGTCGGGATTGGGACGGAATACGTCGGTCGTCGATGCCGACCAGCCTTCGTCCATGATAATATAAGGGACGCCGTATTTGGCTGCGAAGTCAATGTAGTAACGGTAGGACTCCGTATTGCGCCCGGCACGGAAATCGACCCCCGACAGGCGCATGCCGTTCCACCAGTCCCAGCTCACCAGTCCGGGCTTCACCCACTCCCAGTCGGTATCGGCAGCGGGGGCGGCCAGCAGCCACACCAGCTCGTTTTCGATCAGGTCGGCATCCTCCCCGGCCACGACGGCAAGGCGCCACGGGAAAGTGCGCGTCCCCTGCGTCCGGGCAATATAGGGTTCTTCGGAGAGCACCTTCAGGCTGCGGTCGCCATCGGGGCCGTACTCCTTCGGCACGCGCGGGAAAAGCGATTCGAAACCGCCCCGTCCGTCGCTCCTGACGAACATGCAGGGGTAGTCCCGTACATCGGACTCAGCCAGCAGGAGCTTCTTGCCCCCCGGCATCCCGACCAGCACGGGCAGGTAACTCATCTTATCCGCCGGGGTATATTCGGCCATCGCCACGCGGGTGTAGGGCTCCTCGTACATCGAACGGAACCCGTTCACCTCGGAGAGCCACGCCTCGCTTCCGGCGGGCAGCCCCAGCCGGCACTCTTCGCCGAGCACCTCGACCTCGCCGGGCAGCGAGGTGACGAAGCGGTAGGCCACGCCGTCGTCGAAAAGGCGGAACTCCACCGCGTAGTCGCCGGCAAACCTGAGTTGCACGGCATTATAGCAGTTTCGGACGACGGCATCCTTCGTCGGGTTGCGGCGTTCGAGCATCTCGTCGGCCGAGGAGCGTTTCACGCTGCGCAAACGGGGAGCCTCGCCCAGCGTGCGGTCGTCCAGGGTCAGCGACAACGTACAGGCATCGAGGACTTTGTCCGCGCCGCTCCAGACGGTATAACTGATCTTGTCAGCCACCTCGATTTCCAGGCGGAGGTTTCCGCCGGGCGACGTCGCACCGACGATCTTGGCCGTAGCGGCACCGGCCACAGCCAATGCGCAGCACAATGCCAGAAGTCGTTTCTTCATAATGATAATAATTTGGGTCGGATACAAAGATAGCAAAAAAACGACAGGAGAGCCGCGATATTCCCGCGGCCCTCCTGAAAAAAAACCGAACCTGTTATTTTACCGTAATCGAGTTCAGCAGGTCGACCTTGCCCTCGTTCACCAGCTTGAGGATCAGCTCGCCGAACAGCGTGTTCTGCCATGCGAACCACGAGCGGGTGAAATCCGTCGGGTCGTTCACATTGAACGACTCGTGCATGAAGCCCGTCCCGGCATCGGTGGTCATCAGCATCTCTACGCAGCGCTTGATCTCGGCATCGTCCTGCGAGGTAAAGGCCTTCATCATGATGCTCATCGGCCAGGCCATGTCGTAACCGACGTGCGGGCCGCCGATGCCTTCGCCAGCCGAACCGCGGAAGAAGTAGGGGTTCGCCTCGCTCCACACGAAGCGGCGGGTATTCTGGTAGATCGGATCGTTCACGTCCATATCGCCCAGGTAGGGCATCGCCAGCAGGCTCGGCACGTTGGCGTCGTCCATCAGGAAACGGTTGCCGTAACCGTCGACCTCGAAGGCGTAGATCGTTCCGTATTCGGGATGGTTGTAGGTAGCGTATTTCTTGAGTGCCGTCTCCACCTCGGCAGCCAGCTCGGTGCACTCGGCAGCCAGCGCGGCCTGTCCGTTAACTTTGGTCAGGATTTCGGCAGCCTTGCGCAGCGAAGTCACGGCAAAGAAATTCGAAGGCACGAGAAAGAGGAACGTCGTCGCATCGTCCGAGGGACGGAATACCGAAGCGATCAGCCCGACGGGATTCACCGGATTGCCCTTGCCCATGTTGCAGACCGTATCGAGCTGGCGGTCGGTCACACGCATGAACGTATAGGGGCCGACACCCTCCTTGCGCTGCTGCTCGCGGAAGGTCTTGAGTATGTTCCTGATGGCCGCCATCCAATGTTCGTCGAACACCGAGTCGTCGCCCGTCACCAGCCAGTATTCATAGGCCAGACGCAACGGATAACACAGCGAGTCGATCTCCCACTTGCGTTCGTGCAGTTCGGGGCGCATCTGGGTCTGGTCGCTCATCCACTGATGGTCGGGGTTCGGGTCGTAGGGGTCGAGGAACGCATTGGCATAGGGATCGAGCTCGATGCACTTGAACTGGCGGCGGATCACGCCGGCCAGCATACTGCGCAGGTGCTCGTCCTTGTTGGCCAGCTGGAGGTAGGGCCACACCTGCGCACCCGAGTCACGGAGCCACATGGCATGGATGTCGCCGGTATAAACCACCGTATCGTCCCTGCCGTTGTCATCCTTGCGGTAGCGCACCGTCGTGTCGAGCGTGTTGGGAAAACAGTTCTCGAACATCCAGGCCAGCTTGGCATTGGAGAGCACGCCCTTGATGCGCGCGATCTCGGCCTCGACGGCCTCGGAGCGGAACAGACGCTCGGACTCGGCCGGACGGTTGGTCGGGGCATATTCTTTTACGATCTTCGCTTTGGGCCTGGCCATACGCGTATTGTCCATAATCATAACCGCGGCTTCGGTTTCCGGAGCACTGCTGCGGAGCGCCGAGGCGTGTGCCGAAACCGTACCGGCCATGACGAGGGCCGCAGCAAGGCAAGCCCGGGAGATGTTTTTGTTTTTCATAGTCGTTTACAGAATTACTTTATTAGGGTTTTAAGTTATCAGTACAGGGTTACGGGGCCGCGCAGGCCGAGTTCCTTATTGAGCCGCTGCGCCCATTCCCAGCGGGCAGCCGTCGGAGTATCTGCGGCACGGGCCTTGGCATAGTTGGTCAGCACTGTGGTAACACGGATCGTCAGGACATTCGTGCCCTTACGGAGTTTGCCCGCTACGTCGAACGTACGTGCACCGTACCAGCGCACGCCCGCAGGCTCGCCGTTGACGAAAAGTTCGGTGATGCCGTTATGCGTAAGGCCGGCATCGAGCGTATGGTAGGCCGCCGGATCTTCGACATCGACCGTGCGGGTGTATTCGATGGTGCCGGCGAAGCTCTGCAACCAGGGGAACGGCAGGCTGTGCAGATCCACGAGGTCGGTCAGGGAGAACTCCCGGGTGCTCTTATCCACATGGTGCGTGGCTCTGACATCCCAGATGCCGTTGAGGGCAATGGGGTTCGCACTGCGGGGTGCAGGTGCGGGCAGCATTTGGCCGCCGCGGTCTTTCTCGAAGACGATGAATTTCGCCTCGGCAGGCGTCAGGCACAACTCCAGCGTACCGTCCTGCACGTCGAGCATATGCCGCACGCCCGTCTCGGCATCCCAGACCCAGGCCTGCTTGGCCGCCACCTCGGCGGGGAATTCGAGCCGGGTCTGCATGGAACGTTCGATCGAAGAGTTGACGACGAAATAGATATCCCTGTCGCCCGACTTGTAATAGTTCATCATCATAAAACGGTCGGGGTCGGAGATTTTCGCATAAGGGGTCAGGCCGTATTCCGCCTGCAAGGTGCGGTACCAGCCGAGCATATCCCCCTGCGGGGCATCGACACGGACAAAACGGTCGGGCCAGGTCGCCACGACACGGTCGATGATCGCCTTCACACGGGCATCCTTCGCCGCGGCATCACGGAATCCGAGCCCCTTGTGGGGCACCTTCCCGATGGCGATCACACGTCCGCCCGCCGCCACGAAGTCGGCGATGCGCGCAGCGGTTCGGGGTTCGAGGCTCTCGACCTCCATCAGCAGCAGGGTCTTGTAGCTGCGCGAACCGAAGCGGAGCCGGCCGCCCGCGACGGACGACTGGCAGATGACCTTCTCGCTGACATAGTCGCAGCCGTTGCCGCTCTGCTGGACGGCCTCCCAGAGGTCGTTGGCATAGGCGGGATAGGTGACGCCGGGATAGGGGTCACGCTGCATGCCGTGGATCGACCAAAGGTCTTCGAGCGGCGGCAGGATGGCGATGTCGGCCTGATAGACGCTGTTCTGCAAAAGAGCGGAGACACGCGCCTTGTAATCCATCCACGGACGCACATAAGGCCACCACGTATTGTTCTCGTTGAAATAAGTACCGAACTGTATCCAGCCGAAGAAATCCTTCTGGCGGGGGCTGTAATTGAAGCCGTGGAGCACCGAGTGGTTGACGCCCGAAAGGTTGCTGCGGTCGCCCGTCACCTTGACCTCCTCGAGCGTGGTCTGGAAGATATTGCCCACGTTGGTCTGCTCTTCGCAGCTCACGATGTTGCGGTTGGCCAGAAACGCTCCCGAAGAGACGAACTTGTTGACCATGCTGTAACCGCGTCCCGAAAGGTATTGGTTGGGCTCCATCACCCGGCCGATGCCGTCGTGTATCCACGATTCGCATTCGGGGATGTCGAGATACATCGACGTTTCGACGGGATGGAGCTGGTGGCCGTAAGCCTGCACACGCGATTTGAGCCCGTTGCGGTGGCACCAGTCGTTGTAGACGTCGATGAAGTTTTCCTTGAAGAGCTGCATCTGCACGTGCCAGAAATCGTGGCGGACACGCTCGATCACGTCGCGGGTCACCTCGGGCGAGAAACTGCTGCCGTAAGCCTCGCGGACGGGTTCGCCCATGGCTCCGGTACGCTGGAACACATAGGGCAGGAACGGATCGAGCGAGTAACCCATACGCTTCTCGAACTCGGCGAACATGCCGGGCGTCCAGTTGTTGCCTTCCAGCTCGAAACTGTCGCAGAACGCCGCGCGGATCTTCCCCTTGAGTTTGCCGCGGGTGAAATGCATCGCATCGGAAAATTTATCGAGGTAACGCTCCACGGCCTTGCCGTCGAGGTGGTTCACCACGGGCCCGCTGGCGCCCGGAGCCCCCAGGATAACACGCGAATAGCCGTTCAGCTTCACGAAAAAGTAGAGGACATGTTCGCCCTCGGGGACATCGACCGTGATGGTATCGTTGCCGGCCTGGTCGTCGTACGAAACGCCCTCGGTGAAATGGGCGACATGCTTGGGCATCAGGCGGATGAACAGAAGCTCCTTGGTCGGGTTGCTGCGGGGATTGGCCACTTGGGCGTTGGCCATGTCGAGCACCTCGTCGCGGCCGATGGTAAACCGGCCGCCCTTGACATCGACCGTAACGGGATAGAGCATCTGCACCTGCTCCTCGGGCGCAAGGTATTCGGCGCCGAAGGGCCAGCCCG